>Ga0181524_10003512_pt1 | contig 15102 bp, 14 predicted proteins | sample PEATcosm2014_Bin_34_FD_119761 | JGI IMG/M metagenome (GOLD analysis project Ga0181524, IMG submission 119761) | Peatland microbial communities from MTU Mesocosm Facility, Houghton, MI, USA - PEATcosm2014_Bin05_60_metaG | ecosystem: Environmental > Terrestrial > Soil > Wetlands > Peat | place...
GCGAGTATGAGCGGACTTTTCGGCCGACCGAGTTTCGCCATGCTGTCTCCTCCCATTGCCTTTATGGGGGAGACGGTCAACCTGTTTATTTCTTCAATTATTTTCTGTTACGACCGACTAGTGCTCAGAGCACGGGAAACGCGGTAGCGTCACCGCCTTCACGGTCCCGCCGCTGCTCACGAGGCGTGCGCGGAACTTCTTCGGGACGCGTTGTTTTGATTGACGTGCGGAACCAGTCGTTGTATCCGGCAACGCGGCCATGCAGGCGCGCCGAGTGCTCCGGGGGGCACTTCTCGCAGCGGCGGTTGCGGTACTGCTCCATGCGCGTTCAAGGGAACCGGCGCGCCCCTGGCATCGGTCGGAGCCGGCCTGAAGACCGCTCGCCCTAAAACGGACGGGCAGGAATCCAGGCAGGGACCGCTGATGGCAAGCCAGCAGGCCGCTTCGTCCTTTTGCCGGTTCGTCCGCTGGCCGCCGGGCATGATTCGCCGTTTGTTCGTGCGCTGGAAGCCGCGTCAGACAAGGGTTTGCGCCGATGAACAGCCAGCTAACCCTTGTGCCACAAGGGTTTCAGAAAAGTGGTAGCAGTTTGGTAGCAAAACGGTTCTGATGAGTCCGGTAATCGCCAAACCCCCTTTAAAATCAGTACCCCCGACGCGATTCGAACGCGTGACCCCAGGATTAGGAATCCTGTGCTCTATCCATCTGAGCTACGGGGGCTCATTGCAAATTCAAGGACTTACAAGCATCGTATCCGGCGCCGACCATCGGATTGTGTCAGAACTGTGTCAGAAGTCTAGGATTACCCACGGAGCGCGACCGTTTTTCGCGGCCCGCCCTGCTCCGCTTGGTGAAGCGCCGCAAGCTTCTGGACCCCCTCCGCCAAGTCGGACTTCGCAACGATGGCATACCGGCGGTAGACGCTCTCGGTTTTGTGTCCGGTGAGCTTCATCGCCACGGATCGGGACACGCCTGCACGCTCCAGGTTCCGCACCGCAGTCCGTCGGAAGTCGTGCGGGATGCGACCATGAAGCCCGACTTCATGGCAGGCGCGCGCCCACGCCTTACGGAAACCCTTCATGGGCTCCCCTTCGCGATGGAACACCCACGGAATGATGGCGCCGGTTGCCTGCCCCAACGCCACGGCGCGCTCGTGCTGGTCCTTCAGCACCGCTTCCAGCTCGGGGAGCAATGCGAACGGAAATTCACGGCCGTCATCGTTCTTTGTGGTGCCGGGTTCGAGGCGAAGGCAACCCACCTTGAAGTCGACCTGCTTCCACCGGAGGCCCAGCACCTCACTGCGACGCCAGCCCGTGAGATACATGAACGTGACCACCTGTGCGTCGCCAAAACTCCGTCTGCTGCCCTTTGGACCGGGAATCAGTGCCAGGGATTCTCGGATTCATCGCGGAGTCTCTCTAGCGGAACAGTAGGCGCAAATACGCTACATGTGCCGCTTACGAGACGCGCTAAGTTAACCACTGCTCAGGCTGTCCCACTGCCGTGACATGAGCTGTCCGGCTGGCTGGCAGTGAAAACCGAGCGTGGAAACCCGTCCAAGTGAAGCGTTCGACCTCGCATCCGCTGGACGGTCCGACGCGGTGCGCTTCTGTAAATGGGCGATTTTGGGCTCAAAACACGCCGGATGGGATTTTGGCGAGGAACAGGCCTCGGTGCAGCTACTGGCCGTGCACGTCCCGACGACGGCATCGGCGCGCACCGGCCGCGGTGACGATGCGGCCGCGACGAGCAGCACGGCAAGCGTGCGAACCACCACGGCGGGGATCACGCGGTGTCTCTACCCTGCCGCCGCCGGCGATGCAAAGCCAAAACAGCTTCGAGGCGCAGCGGCTGGTTGGCAGCTAGAGGCGTCCGTGCCGTGCCCTCATCGCTTTACTCGCTCGGTCCAACAGATCAGCCGCCGCACCCGTTGAGGGCGTTGTTCACCGCCGTCAGGATCTCATCGACGGTGATCTGGCCGTCGCTGTTGGCGTCGCCCGCCAGACAGTTGCCCACGGGCGTGTTCCCGAGCGCGATGTTGATCATCGTGAGGATATCATCGACGGTGACCTGCCCCTTCCCGGTGCAGTCGCCGATGCACGAGCCAGGCGTCGCCGTTGGTCTGGGTGTTCCAGTCGGGGTGGGGGTCGGCGTTGGTGTGTTTGCCGTGGACACAAATACATCCTCAAAGCCGTTGGTGTCCCCCGAGACCAGGTTGCTCGCAGCGGAAGTGAACGCCACGTAGCTACCGTCGGCGCTGATAGCGGGCGAAAGACTGTCACCGTTCCCTTGGTGGCCGGTGCTGTCGACGCTCACCCGCTCCGTCACACCCGTCACTGTGTCGTGTACGAAGACATCCTCAAAGCCGTTGCTGTCCCCTAAGACCAGGTTGCTCGCAGCGGAAGTGAACGCCACGGAGCTACCGTCGGCGCTGATAGCGGGCGAAGAACTGTCACCGTTCCCTTGGTGGCCGGTGCTGTCGACGCTCACCCGCTCAACGACTCGACCCCCTGCAGGCACAGCGGCCAGCGCCAGCAGACTAAACACAAGCCATCGACACGTTCTCATCAACGCATCGTCTCCAATCCGCCGACCCTCATGAGGACTCGTCCGCCCTTTCTCGTAGGGTTCGCGGCGCGCCATTTCTTCCCTAAGACTTTGGGGCATTGCTTGCAAGAGGGCCTTGTAAAGTGAAAGTGTCCTCTGCCAGTCGGTATCGCCGATCGTAAAACCGGCCGAGTTGGGGGCTGCAGGTCTTGCGCCTAAACCGCGATGGCGGCGAGTCTTCATCGTCGCAGGATGCTGGAAGGGCTCCCCGCAAAGCCCGCCGTCGCCTCGTGAAGGCGATCGAACGGCGAACCGGCCATCTTTAGCCAGCACGCCCAGGACTGGACTCTTGCCTCGATTCGAGCGTCCATGTCAGCCATGGGCGTATCCATTCGCGAGAGCAAGCTGCGCAAGTTCATGGTCGATGCCACGGAGCGCGCGTGCGAGCTGTGTGAATGGCCGTATGACCGGTGAGGCAGAGTTGAGCTAGAGTTTGGTATTGGCTCTGGCGCCTGGCGGTGCTGTGGCGAGATGATCCCTTGCCATGCGGCGGGCCCGGGTGACGGTAGGTAGCTTCATCTTGGCCAGGTCTTCTTCGAATGCCTTCTCCGAGATCGCAGCGAGCTGCTGGGCGCCGGCTGGGAGCTTCTTTGGAATGTCTGCGTCACGTAAGGTCGGTGGCGCATCGGGTTGGGGTTCCTTATGGGAACCCCGAGTGCCGCCGCCTTTCCTGCCCCAGGCACCAGCCTGAAACCCAATCGTCTCCTTTTGCTTCTGTAGGAGCCGCTTACCGCTAGTCGCGCCCATCATCGCACCGTGAAAGTCTCGGACAATTCTCGGACAGGCCGAAAATGCCGCCGCGTTCTTAGCTGCTTACGACGGCCCATTTGATTCCCAATCAGGTGCTCGGCTGCAATTTTCCCGGCTTCGACAGCCACCGCGGGTGTGTCCATGATGCCCAACCCTACCAGAAAGCGAACACAAAGCGAATCTGATCTTCCGCTCAAGAGGGGCGCCAACGCCCGGCACTATCTGAAATAGGACACTCGCGGGTCCACGACACCGCGAACTGCCGGACACTCGGGAGTGGACCCACGGCGCCCTTGCCCGACAACCGTACAATACGATACAAGCCCCATAGGTTTTGGACACCAACTCTGATGGCCAGCGGTTCAGTTCAAACGGGCCTTTCCGCCATCCGCCCGTGGAGCGACCCCTCCACTCGCGTGATGTCCGTGCGGGCGGATCACGGAAAAACCCTTCAACGTTCGGCACCAATAGGAGAATAAATGGGACGACTGAAGTTGTCTTACAAGCGTGTTCCGGCTGACACAACGAAATATGGGGAAGGATACACCCTTAATTCTCTTTCGCGTGAACACTTTCAGCGTTTCAATGAATCAGTCCCGGGATTGGGTGATATCTCCCGCAGAGGACAGTACACCCAAGCCCTGGTGGCCTTTCTTGATCCTGAAGGTTTTACGGACTTTAGCAATCAAGTTGACTCTCACTTAGTAGTTCCCGAGTTCATGAAGACATATTTGTCGTGGATCTTCAGTTCCATTTCAGAGACGTTTAAAGAAGGCGAGACAGAAGATACCGTCCGAATTTGGGGCAGTCTACCATTCTTTGCAAAGTTTCTTGGAGATGGCCTATTATTCATATGGGATACAGAGTATTCGGGGGGTGCTAGCGGAATTCAAAACATCGTCTTAAACCTACTTGATGTCACAGAGTCTTACAAAAGCGAGCTTCTTCCAACTCTGAAGAAGAGCGTCAGCAAGCCACCATCCCGTGTTAGGTGCGGAATTGCGCGTGGTCAAATAATGACCGTAGGCGACGGAAACGACTTTGTCGGTTCCTGTCTGAACATAGCATCACGACTGCAGAAACTTAGTATGCTTTCATTCGCCATATCTCGACGAGGTATTGACTTAACACGCGGCAAACGAGCGCCAAAAGAGTTTGTGATCAAGAAAGTGGAACTACGGGGAATCGGGAAGGAAGAATTAGTGTACGTCCGGAAATCAGAGCTTGAGGCTTTGCCGGCGAAAGAGCGGAAGCTTTTTAAGGAACCCTAGGCCCAACAAGCCAATCCAGCGGACGTCTTACAGCCGCGGCTGGTTTCGGCGTTGGTGCGGGCTGCTGCATTTTTGTCGCTTCCTCCTGCAAAGGCGACATGGCGCTCAACCTGCCGCCGAAGAAGCGTGAGTCTTTTTGCGGAGGCAATCAGATTTCCCGTCACGGTATCGCCTTCTTCAGACTTTGCGACACACGTTCACCGGACTTCACTGGTTGCTGAAGCGTGGCCCGCCCGGTTGTGTATCCGTTACGCAAATTGTCCGAGATTTGTCCGAGCCCTCATCCCAAGCCGGTACAACTCGTGACAAGTCGCGAGACGGCGAACGCTGATTTCATCGGCGCTTTTTGCACGTCGTTGGCGCGTGTGACGCCCTTCGGCGCACTCTTAATCAGCGGGTCCCGAGTTCGAGTCTCGGGCGGCCCATTCTTCTCAGCCTTGCGGCACAAGGGTTTCCGTAACATTTAGGCACCGCAATGCCGCGCCCGCCGGTCGGCGTGTAAGCACTATGTAAGCAGTCGGGAGAAAGTCACGCCCGGCCGGATTCACCAGGCCCGGCCTCGCTGAACGATCTGCCGCACCGTTTCCGGCGCCCACGGCTTGCCGGTCCGGGTCGGGTGCCCTTCGGCGTTCAGCCGGTTGGCAATCGCCGCAAAGCTCAGCCGCTCGCCACCGCGCGGCTTGCGACGCAGCTTGTGAATCAGCACCACCACGTTAGTCTCACCCGGCCGGGTCCCGTATGGCTTCCGCCCTTCACAGCGGCCCGTCGCACGGCGCTTGCGCACGCGCGCGGCCTTCAACTTCGACACGATCACGGCCTTTTCAAACTGCGCCACCGCTCCGAGTACCTGCCGAATCAACACGCGCGTCGGGTCATCGTCACCAGCCGTCAGCTCCGTGCCCGAGTCCGCCGCAATCACCTTCACCCCTAGCTCGCGAAACTGGTTCAGGATCAGCTCGCCCACAATCAGGTCACGCGCTAGCCGGTCCGCGCGTTCCACCAGCACCACGCGCACGCCGTTCGTCGTCCACGGCAGCGCCTCGACCACCTGCTGGGCAGTCCACGCCGCCGTCGGGTCAGCGGTGACGTTGAGGTGCAGCACGCGCCGGCGCACGAGGCTGAGCACCACGAACACATACAACAACTGGCCTTTGACCGTCGGCACCACGGCGAAATCGATGGCGATCATCTCCGCCAGGTGGTTGCGCAGGAACGTCCGCCATCCCTGCGACGGCGGGTGGCGCGACCGGCGCGGCAGGTACTCCGACACCGTCGACTGCGCCAGGTCAAACCCAAGCTTGAGCAACTCCCCGTGAATCCGGGGCGCGCCCCACGTCGGGTTGGCCTGGTGCATCGACGTGATGAGTTCGACGACGGCGCCCGGCACAGCCGGCCGACCAGACGGTCGGCTCTGGCTCTTCCAGCACCAGTACCAGCGGAAGCCGCGACGATGCCACGCGATGACCGTCTCTGGCTTCACCAGGAGCAACGCTTCACGCCAGCAGGGCCAGAGGCGAGACAACACAACCCAATAGATGCGATCGGCTGGGCGCAGCTGGATGCGGCGCCGCCCATGCTGGCGTTGAAGCACCAGGACCTGGTGGCGCAGTGCGAGGAGCTCGGCTTCCAGGTCGGTGCGACGGCGAACGAGGTCCCGGACTCCACTGAGGAGGGCGATCAGAGCACTGACCATCGAGCGACTCTGGCGCAGTTACATGCCGAAGGGAAACTGCTCGCCAGTCAGCCACGTATGGAGTTCTCGGAAGGGACAGCGGATGGAGTTTGGGCGAGTCACAGGGGGTGTTAGCCCATAAAGTCAGCCACATTGACTGATAGCCAAGGTCGCCGTGCCGGCTCATTCGCCATCAACTTCCATACGCAGCACGCACTGCTGCACCTCTTCACAGACGTCCACCCACCGGTACAAATCGATCGGTGTCGCCAGTCCACGCTCCTCGATCTTACCGCTGGCCAGATCACGGACGATGCGGGCCGGCAGTACCCCGACAGGAGACGCACCGTCGGTAAGGTGCAGTGTCGCCCCTAGTTCCTTGCCGGCGCCGAAAGTCTTAACCGACAGCACCGCCTGCGCGCCGAGGCCCTGTTTGATCGCGTGATCGAATTCGGCGCGATTTAAGCGCCCGACGATTCGGTCGATGACCCGATAGGCCCAGCTCCGCTTTGCCGGGTTCAGCAGCCGAATGAGCCCGAACATCCAGGCGGGCTGATCGCCGAGGTTGAACCACGTGTGGATCTCACGCAGATGAGCGCGCGCCATCAGGATCGGAACGTCGAGCGTCGGCACCTCAAGCAGGCGGCGTGAGCCGAAGGGCGTAGGCAGTTCGGTCGTGCGCACAGAACGCCCGAGGGTCACCGGCATACGCACACCCTCGTGCACCGACCAGGGGCGGTAGATGGCATCGAGGACGCCACTCATGAGGCTCGCCTGGCCGCCGTCGCGATACGGGGGGCGGGGCTGAACGTAGACAATATCGACGGCCTCGGCCTCGTGGTGCTGTGCGAGGAGGTGGGCCGCAAGCAAAGTCGAGATGCCGGGGATCAAGCCTGCCCCGGTGACCAGCAGCAGTTCGGCCGAGCGGGCCGTTTTGTGCAGTCCGCGCAAGCGCTCGTAGTGAACCTGCTCGTTCGCGCAATCGATGTAGTGGCGACCGCAGTCGATCACCGTGTGCGCGATATCGGCGCCGCTGCGATTGTACGGTCCGACGGCATTGATGACCAGATCTACCGACTCACAGGCGCGGCGCAATTGCTCCACGTCGGTCGCATCGAGCTCGAGGGTTTCCAGGCGTTCATCCTGCCGGCCGCCGAACTCTTCTTGGAGACGGTCCCGCTGACGTCCCGAAGCGATCACCGCCATCTGCGAGGTGCGACGAATCTTCTCGACAATGACCCTGCCCGCCAAGCCGTAAGCTCCGAGAACTAGAATTCTGTTCCTATCCATGCCGCTGGCCGCGCTTCTCCTCCTAGTCGAAAAACAAGCGCTTGCCGAGAGCGGCGACGCCAATAACGATGGCCAGATCACCGTGGATGAGATCCTGGCCGCGGTGAACAACGCGCTGAGCGGCTGCCCCGCACAGTAGTTCGCGAAGGAACTGGCTGACTTCTCTGGGTTGTAGCCGCGGCGACCGTACAGCTTTGTGGTGGTAGCCTCGGCGTGGCCGGCAGCACGTTGCACTCTCTGAGAGCTCGCGCCGTTCGAAGCGCGGTGCCACCGTGCCGCTTACAGCCGGATCGCCCGCACCGCTTTGCGCTCCTGATCCGGCGTCACTTCGATGTACCGCTGCGTGGTCGCCAACGACGAGTGCCCGGCACGCTGCTGGATGATGCGCGGGTGAACACCAGCACGGGCCAACTCGGTCATGAACCAGCGCCGACCCGAATGCGAACTGGCCCGCTGTGCATGCGGAGTCTCACAAAGAGAGTGTGCGTATGTAGAAAGTAGGAAGACGGTTTCAAACGATCGCCAGCGAGCAGCGCCCGGCCAGAAACAGGAACGGCACTTGACCTGTCAGCTGTGACCCATTAGGGAGAACGCGAATCCAAGGAGAGAGAGTGTGCCATGGCGAGAGTACTGACCATCGACCCCGCCAAGTGCAACAGTTGCCGGTTGTGCGAGCTGGCGTGCTCGCAGGGTCACGCCAACGCGTACCGCCCCAGCAGGTCGCACGTGCGGGTGGCAATCTACCCGGACGATGCAGTCTATTTCCCGGTAGTGTGCATGCAGTGCGACGATGCCCCTTGCGTCGTCGTGTGCCCCTCCGCGGCGCTGGTGAGGCACAGCGGGACGAACGCCGTGCTCGTCGTTGAGGAGCGCTGCGTGGGCTGCCGGATGTGCGCGCTAGCCTGCCCCTTCGGGGCGATCAGCTACTGGGACGGCAAGGCCCGCAAGTGCGATCTCTGTGGCGGCAAACCCGAGTGCGTTCGTTTCTGCCCACCGGGCGCGCTGCGTTTCGAGTCGGAAGAGCGGTCCACGGAGCCTACCCGTATGGTTTTCGCCAACCGGCTGCGCGACGCGCTGAAGGAGGTCTCGACGTCATGAATGCATACGCAGGTACGACCGTGCGGGTAGACCTCAGTCGCGGGCGAATCACGAAAGAAAGCATTGACCTGCGACTCGCCAGGGCATTCGTCGGCGGCAGAGGCCTGGGGACCAAGATCATCTACGACGAGATCAATCCGAAAGTGGATCCGCTGGCGTCCGCCAACAAGCTCATCCTTGCCGCCGGGCCATTGACAGGCACTTCGGCACCCTCCGGCAGCAGGTGGATGGCAATCACCAAGGGTGCCCTCACCAGCGCCGTCGCATGCTCGAACGCTGGCGGCGATTTTGGTCCCGAGCTGAAATATGCCGGCTACGACATGATCATCGTAGAGGGGGTCGCCAAGCACCCGGCCATGCTGGTGATCGACGACGACTCGGTGGAGTTGTGCTCGGCGCACAAGCTGTGGGGCAGGAATGTGCATGCCACCGAGGACCTGCTGCATGAACAGCTCGGCCGTGATTTCAAGTGCGTCAGCATCGGGCCGGCGGGCGAGAGATTGGTGCGTTTCGCGTCAATCATGAACGACAAGAATCGCGCCGCTGGGCGCTCCGGTGTCGGGGCCGTGATGGGCTCCAAGAAGCTCAAAGCCATCGCCGTCCGCGGCAGCGGGGGCGTGACGGTAGCGGACCCGAAGCGCTTCCGCGCCGTCTGTCTCGACGCGCTCAAAAAGCTCGAGGGGACCGAGGGCCTACGTCTCTACGGAACCGCCTCTCTGGTCAACGTGATCAACGAACGGGGCGTGCTTCCAACGCGCAACTTCCAGAGCGGGCAGTTCGAAGGGGCGGAGGCCATCAGTGGCGAAGCCATCGCGGAGCGCATATTGATTCGAAACCGTGCCTGCTTCGGCTGCCCGATTGCCTGTGGACGCGTGACGGCTGTCAAGAACGGCAAGTACGCCGGCAGCGGCGAGGGGCCGGAATACGAGTCGATCTGGGCACTAGGCGCCGACGTCGGCATCGACGATCTGGCTGCCGCCACCAAGGCGAACTACATCTGCAACGAACTGGGCATGGACCCCATCACTGCAGGTGCTACCGTTGCCTGCGCCATGGAGCTGTACGAGAAGGGTGCCATCACCGAAAAGCAGGCGGGCTGCAAGCTCAGCTTCGGTAACGCAGATGCACTCGTGGATTTGATGACGAAGATCGGATATCGGCGCGGCTTCGGAAACGTCTTGGCCGAAGGCGCCGCACGCGTCGCACGCAAGTTCGGGAAGCCCGAGCTGTTCATGGGCGTCAAGAAGCAAGAGTTCCCGGCCTATGATGCTCGCGGCGCCGTAGGCATGGGCCTACAGTACGCCACCAGCAACCGCGGAGCGTGTCACGTTCGCGGCTACATGGTCGCTCGGGAACTGTTGGATGGCGAGCAGAAGATGAATCCCTTCACTACCAGGGGCAAGGCCGCAGCGACCATCGCTGTTCAGGACCTGACCGCCGCGCTGGATTCCTCGGGCATCTGTTTGTTCACCACCTTTGCGATCGGCGCGCCGGAGCTGCTGGCGATGCTCACCGCGGCGACGGGGTTCGACTACGATCTGGACGAGATGCTGCGGGCCGGCGAACGCATTTGGAATCTCGAACGCCTCTTCAACCAGCGCGCTGGGTTGTCCAGGAAGGACGACACCTTGCCCAAGCGTCTGTTGGCCGAGCCGATGCCGGCCGGACCGGCAAAGGGGAAGACCGTGCCCCTCGGCAAGATGCTCCCAGAGTACTATCGGCTGCGAGGTTGGGACGCCGAGGGCAGGCCGACAAGGACGAAACTCGCCTCCCTGGGACTCTGATTGTTGGGGCGCGAAATGCCAAGGCCGTCGGCGGGGACGGAGCGGCATCTAGAACCTTGCGACTCGTGGTATCGTTTCTGAGGCGTATTGTGGCGCGTCTGGTCATCATCGGAAACAGCGCCGCTGGTCTGGCGGCGGTGGAGGCCATTCGGTCCCGCGACCGCCGGTCTCGTGTGACCGTCATTGCTGCCGAGCGACATCCACCGTACTCACGCATCATGCTCACCTACCTGCTGGCCGGGAAGACGACACGCGATCGAATGCTCTTGCATGAGCCCGACTGGTACCGCGAGATGGACATCCAGGCCCTCACCGGGCAGCGGGCCGTCGCCATCGATACGCAGCGCCGGCATGTATTCACGGAGGACAGCTCCAAGGGCGGCGGCACCAGGCGCATCTCCTTCGACCGGTTGCTCATTGCCACCGGAGCGATCGCACAACGTCCGGACGTACCGGGTATGGACCTGCGGGGAGTCTTCTGTCTGCGTGACCTCGACGACGCGAACGCGATCCTGAAATATGCGGATGAGCAACTGCCCACGCGGGGTGTGCCCGAGGCAGTCTTCCTCGGCGCCGGGCCTGTCTGTCTTCAGACCCTCACGGCACTGTCATCTCGCGGTATGAGAGTGAGCTTGGTGGTCCGATCCGAGGCCATCCTCTCGCAGCTCGCCGACGCGGACACGGCCCTGCTGGCCGAAAAGGTTCTTCGTGCCCACGACATCCGCGTCCACAAGGGCGTTGAGGTGTACGGAGTAGAGTCACGGGGAAGGTCTGGCCAATCGGCTGGGCGCTTGCTGGTCAACACCAGCCAGGGAAAACCTTTGCCTGCCGATCTGGTCATCGTAGGCAAGGGCACGCAGCCGAACGTTGAAGTGGCTCGCGGCACGGGCATCGCCACCGACGTGGGCATCGTGGTCGACGAAGCCATGGAAACGTCCGTGCCCGGGGTGTTCGCGGCTGGCGACGTCGCGCAGGCCACACACTGTGTGACCGGCCGAAAGGTCTGTTACGGGACCTGGACGAACGCGTGCGAACAGGGACGCATCGCTGGCTTCAATATGGTCGGTGGCCAGATTCATTGGACCGGTGGCCTCAATCGTAACGTCACCACCTTGTTCGGCAACACCCTGGGATCGGTGGGCATGATCCATGCTGATGCGGCAGCGAGCGACGGGCGACCTGGTGCTGCGCTCAAACGCCACAGCGACCTCCGGCGCCAAGTCTCACGACGCCTGCTCTTCTCGGGCGGGCGATGCCTCGGGGCGGTGGTCTGGAACGCCTGTGACGATCTCGGCGTACTGAGCTGGTTGATCATCACAGGGCGAGACTGCACGGGATGGGAAGAGCGCATCGCCCGCGGCGAGAACGTCTGCGCCGATGTGCTTGGGCTCAAGCAGGCGCGCGGCCCGCTCAGCTTCGTCAGAATAGAGAAAACGCCATGAATATAGAAGTTCGGCTGTTTGCGCAGTTGAGGAGGTACTTGCCTCGTGGCAGCAGCCAGGGGAGCACTCGCATCGACATGCCCGAAGGTGCCACCATCGCCGATGCGCTCGCCGAGCTCGGCATCCCCGCCAGCACCGCGAACATGACCCTTGTCGATGGCTCCCACGAAGCGAACCTCCGCCAGCGGCTGAAGGACGGTTGCATCCTCAGCGTCTTTCCCCCGATCGCCGGCGGATAGCACCTGCCGGTCAAAAGCGTGTGGAGGGAGGATCGGTCCATGAGAATGGGGTCACTCGCCCATTTACTCGATATTGTACGCTAAGGAGTCACCCCAACACCGACCCCCCTTACGTGTGGAGCGCCGCGGTCAGCAGCAACGAGAGCGTGCGGCACCGCTCCGCGCACTTGTCCACGGTGAGACACGGGGCGTCGGCGCGGTAGAAAAAAGGCGGGAACGCGGGCTTTACTCGCGCGATCTAACAGATCAGCCGCCGCACCCGTTCAGCGCGTTGTTCACGGCGGTAAGGATCAGCGCAACGTCAACCTGCGCGCCGCTCGGGATGCCGTTCGGGCACGCCGTCGCATCGGCGTTGCCCAAGGCGATGTTCACCATCGTGAGGATATCATTGACAATGACGGAGCCAGTGTGGTTGCAGTTGCCGACGCACGGCATGAGGCGCCCGATATTGTGGGCGCCAGTCTCCGTGAACCACAGGTTACCGTCCGGGCCGGTGGTGATGCCGGTGGGGCCGCTGTTGTAGCTGCTGTATGGGGTGGAAATCGAGTACTCGACGAAGCTGCCCACCGGATGATGTTGCTCACTGAGCGCCGGAGCACGTAAGCGCTCTGCAGGTAGGCCGGACTGGCCACGCGCGCTACGTAGGCGGCGCTGCTCCAGCGAAAGCGCCGCAGATCGACCACCTCACCGAGCCGGACCGGATTGAGGTGAATATGCCGGTCGGAAGGGGCTAAACCGGGAATGAAGGGCCAAGAAAGTTGGAAGATGCGACTCACTGGATCAGTGCGCTACACCAGCAGAGCCGTGAAAGATGGATTCCTGACACAGCTTCGGCTATTCGAGTGAATCGCAGCAATGTTCATCGAGGCCTTTGCTATCGCTGGATACCGGAGCTTCGGTAGCGAACCCCAACGCATTGGGCCGCTCGCAAAGATCAACCTTTTCGTCGGCCAGAACAACTCCGGCAAATCCAACATCCTCCGTTTCCTATCTCAGCACTATGCTCTGGTGGTCGGCTCTGTCGCCGGACAGCAGATCAGCATGAAGTTGGATTACTTAGACCGGCCTCTTGGCGATGAGACGGGCAGGTTTCGCATCGAGTTCGGCCTTGTTCTTGGCGGCGATAAGCACGACAAACTGAAGCAGGACTGTCCTGCGCAGGAGCAGAACTTCATTGACCGGGTCCTCAGATCTACGACTCTTCTGGTTGGAAACATCGCTTGGTTTCCATACGAGGCCGCGTGGGGTCAAAGGCCGGTGCTGGCTGCGGACCTAGTTAGGAGGATCCACAATGAACTTGTGTTACAGGATCGCGAGTGGCAGCGACTCTGGATGGCTTTTACGAAACAGACGGTAGGCGGGAGCATAGAGGAGTACTGGATTCCCGGAATACTGGGTCACCTGAACCCCGTTCGATACGGATCACCAACTTTCGAATTGATCCCCGCGATAAGGCGCGTCGGCGACGCAGGGTCGCCAATCGAAGGGTACGGAGGCTCTGGTCTGATCGAGCGGTTGGCAAAGCTTCAGAACCCAGGGCACGATGAGCAGCACCACAAGCAGCGGTTTAGTCATATCAACGAATTCGTTCGAGAAGTCGTGGGGAATGAAACAGCAACCTTAGAGATACCGTTCAAGCGGGACATGATCTTGGTCCACATGGACGGGAGGACACTCCCACTGTCTTCTCTGGGCACGGGCGTTCACGAGGTTGTCATCCTCGCGGCCGCCGCAACACTGCTGCAAGGCCAGGCGGTTTGTATCGAGGAACCGGAATTGCACCTGCATCCCGTTTTGCAGAAGAAACTGGTTCGCTATCTGCAAGAGCAGACCGACAACCAGTATTTTCTAACTACGCACTCAGCCCACATACTGGACACCCCCAAAGCAGCCATCTTCCATGTCCGCTACCACGAGGGCCACTCAACGGTTGATTTCGTCAGTACACCGGTTGGCCATTCGTTTATCTGCACCGACCTCGGATACAGACCGTCGGATCTGTTGCAAACAAACTGCATAGTCTGGGTCGAGGGTCCGTCCGACCGGATCTACGTGAACCATTGGCTCGCCTCGGTGGACCAGGAGTTGGTGGAAGGCCTGCACTACTCGATCATGTTCTACGGCGGTCGACTTCTGAGCCACTTGTCCGCGCGCGACCCAGACATCGAGGAGTTCATATCCCTTCGCCGCCTAAACCGGTTCATCAGCATCCTGATCGACAGCGACCGACAAGCTCCGGATGAGCCGATCAACGAGACGAAGCAGCGCGTCGTAAAGGAATTCGACCAGGGACCTGGATTCGCATGGGTAACTCAAGGTAGGGAGATCGAGAACTACATTCGTCCTGCCACGCTAGAAGAGGCTGTGAAGCGTGTGCATGCCGATGCTGAGCGACTCGAGAACACCGGACAATACGACCGGTGCCTTGTCGTTCGAACCAAGGAAGATGGACTCCGGAAGAACATCGACAAAGTGGCTGTAGCGCGGGAGGTTGCGAAGGAGCCAGCGGATCTCGATGTGATGGACCTGAGGGAGAGGATCGGAAAGCTGGTGGAGTTCATTCGTGAGTCAAACAGCCTCGCGTAGGCTATGGGAGCGAGAACCGCGACATTTCACGGTGCTCATGCGCTGGTGCTGATTCACGTCGGCAGACTGTATAACGCTGCATGCTTAGAGCGCACCACGCTGATGTCATCATCACCGGCTCCAAGCAGGCCCATCTCGTGAAGCGCTACGGGGAGGCGCGGCCCAGCTCTGCCCGAGCGGCTGCCACTGCGATCGCGGCGACCGGGCGATCGACGTTGCGGTCGAGATCGTCCGCGATGACTGCCGGTTCCGGAAATTCTGACCGGAAGAATTCCGGAAATTCTGTCCGGTCTTCGAAAGGAGACCGGAGATGAGAGCAGAGAAGGAGGAGGCGTTTGAAAACGTCGGTGCACGGCCGGGAAA
>Ga0181524_10003516_pt1 | contig 15095 bp, 7 predicted proteins | sample PEATcosm2014_Bin_34_FD_119761 | JGI IMG/M metagenome (GOLD analysis project Ga0181524, IMG submission 119761) | Peatland microbial communities from MTU Mesocosm Facility, Houghton, MI, USA - PEATcosm2014_Bin05_60_metaG | ecosystem: Environmental > Terrestrial > Soil > Wetlands > Peat | place...
AGGAAAACCTTGTCTAGCTGCCGGGCTAATCCGGATACTTGGCGTCGGGATTCTGAACGAGTGCGAAGAGGGAGTATTTGTCCTCAAGAGCGAGGAGAGATCCTTGCCTGAGAATCGGGCCGGAAAGCGGAGGCGATACTTCAGCCGTCGCTGCCCTAAAAAGACAGGAGAAAAAGCCATGAGGCGTGCGCTTTGTCTTGCATTGCTGATTCTGGCGCTCTCGACTGCGGCTTTTGCGCAATTCGGTACAGAGGGCGCCATTCTAGGAACCGTCACGGACCAGTCTGGCGCTTTGGTGCCGGGCGCCGACGTGACCGTGCAAGAGCTGAACACTGGAATGACGAAAGCAGTCAAAACCGATCAATCGGGCGAGTTCGAGGTCCCCGCCCTTCCTTTGGGTGTTTACTCCGTAACCGTCTCCATGCAGGGTTTCAAGACCTGGAAACTCGACCGACTAGAGCTCAGGATTGGCCAACGCAATCGCGTTCCTGTGGTGCTCCAGGTGGGCGCGACGAACCAGGAGGTCTCGGTTACAGCCACGGCGCCTTTGTTGCAGAGCGACACGACCCAGACCGGAGGTGTCGTCGAAGAAAAGCAGATCGTGGACCTCCCGTTGGATGGCCGAAATCCCATAGAAATGACATCCTTCGTACCAGGCATCGTATTTCAAGGGCAATCGGGTCCGGAAAGTGGCACTTTCATCTACGGCAACGGGATTCGAAATTACGAGACCCAGTACTCGCTCGACGGGATGAATGTTAATGCCGCCATGGACGAGGGGGCAATAGGCATCCCCAACGTCGATAGCATTGGAGAGTTCAGCATCCAGACCGAAAACTTCGGGGCCGATCTTGGACGAAACCCCATGCAAGTCCTAATGGTCACCAAGTCTGGCACAAATTCTCTCCATGGCACGCTGTGGGAGTTCAATCGAAACAACGCGACCGATGCCAGGAACTTTTTCGCCGCCACTACGCCCAAGTTGAACCGGAACCAGTTTGGAGTCGCGGCGGGGGGGCCCATCATCAAGAACAAAACCTTCATCTTCGGAAGCTACGAGGGAACCAGGATTCGGCAGTCGGATATCTACAATGAGCCGGTGGTGCCGACGGCCTTTTATAGCGGGGATTTCTCGTCCTTGTCTACCCCGATCACTGACCCTACCACCAACGCGCCGTTCCCTGGGAACCAGATTCAACCCGGCCGCATCGACACTGCGGCACAGTTTTTCTTCAAGTACATCCCACAAGCTAACACGCCAGGGAATCTCTACCGTGCGCTGGCCCCAGCATCGACTGAGACGGATAACGGTATCTTGCGCATCGACCACCAGCTTACCAGCAAACAGAGGATCTACGGCCGGTACGTTGACTACAGAAACGACGCAAACACCCCGGGGTACCTGCCGACCGTGCCCGACGCTGCGGTGGTAGCGCAATTGAACATGGGTGTGCATTACGACTACTCCATCACTCCCTCGATATTGTTCACCCTTAGCTTGGAGTATTTTAACTCCAACTTCAATTCCGATAGCCCCGGCTTCACAGGTCAGGAAAATCTTACGACCGATGCCGGCATCCAAGGGTACCCGACTTCCATCGAGGGGAAGTTTATAGGGTTGCCCACGGTTTCATTCAGTGGCTACTCAGGATTCGGGCTGCCTTGGGGCGTGCCCGAACGCCTTTGGAGCGAAAACAAAAACGGCAAAGCTGGTTTGAACATCATACGCGGCAAGCACACGATGAAGATGGGCTACGAATACGACAATCGCGGCACTTTCGGAGATCACGCTTCCTGTTGCGCGCGAGGTAACTTCGGCTTTAATGGCCAATACACGGGGAATGGCTTTGCCGATTATTTGTTGGGACTTCCACAGTGGGCGTGGAGAACCTTTCCACTCGATACTTTCGGAACGAAGGACGCCCCCTATGACGCTGTTTTCTTTGAAGATTATTTCAACGTCAGCCGGAAGCTCACGCTGAACCTCGGCGTGCGATTCGACCATTGGCAAGCGCAAGAGGCGGTCTGCGGAAATGTATCCACCTGGGATCCTAAGATCGGCAAGGCCGTGGCCGGCTTGGATAACTCCGGAAAAGTGAATCTGAATTGCCGCGCGGTCGCTCCATATGTGGCGGCGGCAACGGCAGCCTATTGGGTTCCGGCGAACCAGGTTGGCTATCCGAAAGGCGACCTCTTCCCGAGCAGTTACGTTTCGCCGCGCCTGGGCGTCGCGTGGCGTCCTAAGGGTGACCTGGTGGTGCGGGGCGCGTACGGAATCTTTGCCTACCGCGGAGAAACCGGCAATGCGCAAGCCTCTGCCATCGTCGGTCCCCCTTACTGGAATTACGAATCGGCGGCGTTTTCTGCTGAGTCCATGCAAAAATGGGAGACCGCCTACCCGTCGAATCCCACGACGTTCGTAGCGCCAGGAGTTACCGCCCCGGCAGCAGATATGGGCAATGTGAGAACCCACGAGTGGAACATCGCCGTCCAAAAGGAACTGCCCTTCAAATCGGCTCTTACGGTCGGATACATGGGGTCACATACTTTCGGTCCGAGCACGGGCATTAACTATAACGAGGTGCCGCCGGGCAACTACCCAGATTTCCAAGCCGCCAGGCCCTACCCGGCCCTTGGTTCGATTGTGACGTATCAGAAAAATGGCGCTACTTGGTACAACGCGCTTACTGTTTTGTGGGAGAGAAGATTCACGAATGGGCTAGCGTTCACAGGTTCCTATGCCTACAGCAAGACTATGGACAACAACACCGAGGACTATGTGCAGGATTACATCCAACCCTTTACTCCTGCCGGTTACCTCCGGGGGCTGTCGAGCCTTAATCACACAAACCTGCTGACCATCAACGCCATCTATAACCTGCCTTTTGGCCACGGGTTGAAATACCTGTCGAATGTAAATCGCGTGGCAAATGGGTTCCTAGGCGGTTGGGAGCTCAGTGGTATCCTCAGGCATGCTTCCGGTGATCCTCTTACCATGGACCAGCCCGGCGCGACCCTGGGTAATACCTGGGACACTCGGCCCGACCTGGTGGGCAATCCCCACGTCCCGAACCCAAGCCACAATTTGTGGTTCAATCCGGCTGCGTTTGCCGCTCCACCTGACTACCAATGGGGCAATTCCCCGATAGGGTTTATGGACGGCCCCGGAATGACGGTACTCAATACGGCGCTGATGAAGAACTTCCACTTCTCGGAAGCGCGCTACCTCCAGGTCCGCTGGGAGATGTTTAACGCCTTGAACCACACCAACTTTGGCGACCCTGCCACGACCTCCGGCTATCCTGGCTACACGGGGGTGATATACGGTTCAGGTCCCGCCAGGGACATGCAGTTCGGCTTGAAGTTTTATTTCTGAAAGGGGTTGGGTACGTTTCTACGAACCTGGCCTTTTCTGGTTCTGTTGGTTACGGCCCCTCTGCGACCTTCGCAAGACCCGCTCCAGGCCCTGCTTGCGAAGGTCCAGAGGGCAGAGCAAGAGCAGAACCTGGATGAGGCAGCTCGCCTCTACAAAGAGATACTCCGGCTTCGACCCAACTGGATCGAACCTGAGTTTAACCTCGGGACAATTTACTACACCCAAAAGAAATATCCTGAGGCTATTGGCCTGTTCGATGAGGTTATCCGACAGGACCGTGGCCTTGCGGACGCTTACCTCTTCCAAGGTGTGTCTTATTACCAAACGGACCAGTACACAAAAGCTCTAGCCTCCCTGAAAAAATTCTGTTCGCTGAAACCTGAAGACCCGCAGATTCACTTCTTCTTGGGTGCGGTCTATTATGAGTTGGGCGACTATTCGAATGCTGCGCTGCAGGATTTGGGGCAGTTAAAAACCGGTTCCGATCAAGATCGGGCGTATTACCAGTTGGGGAAGGCTTACCAGGCGCTGGCGGATGAGGCGTTAAAAACCCTCAGGGGCAAGGGGAAGAAAGATCAAGAGGTTTTGGAAGAGGCTGTCAAGCCTGGGGTACTTGAATGCCAACAATCCAAAGGCCTGGCCGATGGCCTCCTCCTCACAGCATGCCTGGACGTTTCGGAGGACCTCTCGGCCGGCACGACGGCTCTTATGGAGGCACAACGGCGTGCCCCAGGGGATAAGGATGTCACGTTTTGGTCTTTCCACCTGTATAGCGCCTTGGCAGAAAGCGCCTATGCCAAACTCGTGGCTCGATCGCCGAACTCCTTTCTTGCGGCTTTGATTCGTGCCGAGAATCTGGGATGGCAAGGTAAGCGGCCCGAGGCGGAGCGCGAATACCAACGAGCCATCCAACTCAGCGATTCGGATCCCGAGGCTCTGATTTCTTATGGCAAGTTCGAAGACAAAGTTGGCCAGTACGGAGAGGCCATTGGCCTTTTTCAGAGGGCTCTGGCTCTGGAACCCTCCAATCTTCGAACCGCCGCTCTCCTTGGGGAAGCCTACGTGATGAACAATCAGCCTGAGCAGGCGGTATCCCAACTGGATCGCGTCGTGCGATCAAGTCCCGAGGATAACAAGTCGCGAATATACCTCGCCGAGGCAACAGACTCTCTGGGACACCTCGAGGACGCCATCAAGATTCTCGAACAAGCGGACTCCGATGAGGACGGGCGTATTCACTACATGCTAGGAAAATACTATCTTCGCAAAGGGGAGAAGGCCAAAGCCGATCAAGCCTTCGCGACTTTCCAGCGACTCCAGCGTGCGAGGAAAGATGAGTACGGAGCGGATGGGTCGAAGAACCAGTGAAATGAGCAAACCTCGTAAGCGTCGGCGCTTAAACCGAGAGGGTGGTAAAGTTCTCTGCTCTCCTCTCGTCGCATGGCTTGCCTGTTTGCTGCTTTGTCCCCCCGCTTTCACCCAGTCGAACGATTATCAGCAAGCCCTCCAAAAGTATGAGAAAAAGGACTACGCATCAGCCTTATCGCTGGAGGAGCGAGTCCTTCAGCAGGATAAGAACGATGCTTCCTGGCGCCATCTCTATGGATTAACTTTGGCAGCGCTCGGGCGGTATCCGGAGGCCGAGGATAACCTGCGTCAAGCTATCGCCTCCGAGCCGCAGCAACCCACTTTTTGTTACGACCTTGGCTACGTTCTCTACCAGGAGAAGAAGTACGCCGAGGCGTTCGTTCCTTTGAAACGCGCCGTCGAACTTGACGGCAATAATCTCCAGGCCCGCTTTCTGCTGGGCCGCGTGTATGTCAGTGCTTATCCGGTCCTCGGCAACCCGAACTTCATCCGTTTATCGCTTGAACAGCTTGAGTTCATCGCCAAAAAGGACGAGCGCTACCCTTTGGTGCATTACCATCTGGCCCTGCTCCATGGCTTTGAGGGAAAGCTACCTGAGGAGCGGGAGGAGCTCCTCGCCGAGCTGAAGTATTATCCCCATGATGTCAAGGCTCGTGTAGAACTTGGGGAAGTGCTTCTGAAGATGGGCCAGACCCAAAAAGCCCTCGAGCAGTTGCTGCGTGCAGAAAAGCAAGCTCCCGAAATGAGTATGGTTCATTTTGACTTGGCCAAAGTCTACCGTCGAACTCATCAGACCGCTCAGGCGCTCGCGGCCGCTCGCGAATGTGTAGAATTGGATCCTAAGTTTGCCGAAGGCTATTATCTTCTGGGACAGCTTTACCGGGAAGCCAACCAGCCCGAACGCGCCCGCCACGAGATGGAACGGTTCCATGAGCTTCAGGGAAAACGCTAGCGGCTGCAACCCAGGCTCTGCGCTGTCACCCTGAGGACACTCAAGAAGCTGTTTCAAAACCTACTCGTAGGGGCGGGCCTTGTGCCCCCGAAGAGCGCCCACAAGGGGCGCCCCTACGTCGAATATTTGGGAATTCAATGCGTCCCGGGAGTTGTGCGCTAGAACGGATAATTTGTGATTCGAATCTGGGGAGGAGGCTTGAATGGACAGACTGAAGCAAAGAACTGCCGTTGTAACCGGAGGAGCTCACGGGATCGGCAGGGCTATCTGCGAGGTATTTGCCGAAGAAGGCGCCCGCGTAGTGCTGGCGGACATTGATGCAGAGGTTGGGAACCAGGTGGTAGCTGAAATCCAAGGTGAGGGGGGCGACGCGGTTTTCTGCCCGACTGACGTGTCTTCGCCTGCAGATGCCGCGCGTCTGGCCACCGTAGCGGCCGGGGAACTCGGACGAATCGATGTGCTCTGCAACAACGCCGCTTACCTTACGGACTGGAAGGGCCTCCTGGAAGCAACGGCGGACGAATGGGACCGCGCCATCCGGGTGAACTTGATGGGAGCGAACTACGTCACCAAGGCGGTGTTGCCCTACATGCTCCCGCACAAGAAAGGGTCCATCATCAACGTAGCATCCATCCAGGCGCTGGTCGGATGCCCGACCTCGGTAGCGTACACCTCCATGAAAGCAGCGTTGGTGGGATTCACCCTCAGTGTCGCCAATGATTATGGTCTCCAGAACATTCGCGTGAACGCGCTGTGTCCGGGACCCATCCAGACGAGAATTTCACCCAAGCCGGGAGAGCCTCTCTACAACTGGCAAGCTGCGCAGACCATGCTGGGACGTGTGGCCTGCACTCGAGAGGTCGCTTACCCGGCTCTCTTCTTGGCCTCGGATGAATCGTCTTTCATCACCGGAGCCGTCATCGTGGTTGACGGAGGCTGGACGGCGAAAGGGTAATCTCCGCAGACGGGTCTGTGGCAGCGATGTCATACCCAAACTTCAGAATTCAGGACTCCTCAATCAGGAGGCGCACAATGACCAACACTCCACTGTGCCGATACCGACGCATAGTGCTCGCTCTCTTCTGCTTTACGCTGTCATCTGTGGCGGTGCATGGCGCCGATTCTTTTGTCGTGCAATGGAAGGCTGCCAGCCGGCAGATGCCCTGGTTGTCACGAGTCGAAATCCTCTCCTATAGTAGCAACGTGACACTCAGCACCGAGAAACTCGCGAGTTCGAGCGGGTTCCCGAAGGGTGTGCGGGTCAGGCTCAGGAAGGGTGGGGAAGAGGCTGCGTGGGTGCAGGTGAAACTCGGCGGAGGGTACGGTTTCACCTTCTCTGATCAGATGCTAGATCAGCATCCTTACTTGTGGGTGCGCGATCTGGGCATCTACATCAGCCGGTTGGGCACTTGGGCGGAAACCGCGCGCGAGCGCGCCGCGGCCGAGGCTGAAATCAAGAGGCGCCTGGCGGCGCCCTACGTTTCCTGCGCCGAGAAATACTCCAATTGGACGGGCTATCTCGAATATGGCTACAAGCCGAACGGCGGCCGTGGGAATCTCGACGATAAAATCTGGGATTTTGTAACGGCGAAGGAAGGCTGGCCGCTCGAAGCGCGCGCCATCGAGCACATCGCGAGCATGCCGGAAGTGGATGCGCAATACTTCGATGACCGCTTCCCGGACCTCAAGTACTCGCGCTTCTACCTTGGCTGGCCCGACCACGACGACAAGTTCACGCTCTGGAACAACGGCAAGATCGGCGTTTCCTCCGCGTCGGTGGGTGGAGATCCTGTCGAGTTTCCCGATACGCCCTGGCAGCCTCGGGCTTCCGGCTATTCACTGCAGTTCGGAGTAGGCGATGCGCCCCGCTTCCGCGAATACGGCGATGATGCGGTGCGCCAGCACCTGATGAATGGTTTTGATCTGATTGGGGTCACCGAGTGGTCCGACGCGGACATGAAGGTGGAGCAAACCAACTTTGCCTATCCGCTCGATGGCGAGCAAGTCAAGACCGGCATCGAGCCCTTGCTGAACTGGACGCGCATCCACATTAAGAACGTCAGCCCGGTGGCGCGCGACACCTACTTGGGAATCGAGTTTACCAACGAGGATTTCGGCGGCAGGCAGCCTCTGGCCAATTTTCAGGACATCACCTGGCGGAAAGGCGGATTTTTCCTGCTCGGCACGCTCATCGCCGTCACCGATCCGGCGCTCGAGTTCGAGGAAACTCCCACCACCGGTGATCACAAGCGATTCCGGGCGCGAATTCAGTTGCCCGCAGAAGGAATCCAGAGCTATACCTTCGCCAACTTCTACCGTCCCATATCGCCGGCTAGGCTGGCCGACGTTCAACAACTCGGCTACCAAACCGCGCTGGAGAGAACCAAGGTTTTCTGGACTCGCCTGGACAATGAGGGCGCCTCGATCACCGTTCCCGACCCTCTGTTGAACAACCTTTACCGGACGTTCCTTCCGCGCATGACTATCAACTCCGAACTTGATCTCAATGGTTTTTCGGTGATGCAGACCGGGCCGATCATTTATAACCGCATCTGGCACCACAGCACGTGCTACGGCATCGCCGATTATTTGTGCCCTCGCGGCTACTTCGCGCTTGCCAAGCGTTACCTCGAACCGATCTTCCACTGGCAAGGCATTCCCGGGCCGGATTCGCCGGCGATCAAGGACTGGAGCGGCTTCTTTGGCGCTCCACGCGAGCAGTGCCCGCTGGTCTGGCTGATGTACCAGGGCATGGTCCAATGGGCCTCGGCGCGCTACTTCCAGCTTTCTGGCGATCGCCCCTGGCTGGACGAGAAGTTGCCCGCCCTGTTGAAAAGCATGGACTGGGTAAAGCAGACCCGGAGTGAAAGTAAGAAATTGAACGCGGACGGCAGCAAGCCGCTTAATTACGGTTGGTTTCCGCCCGGACGGGTTACTGACGGCAGCCATGGGACGAGCGTGTTTTCCGACGCCAACATCTGGCGGGGCATGGAGTACATGACACAGGTGCTGGAAACGATTCATCACCCGCGCGCCGCGGAGTTCCGCGACGAGGCCGATGATTATCGGCAATGCATTCAGGACGGCATGCGGCGCGCCGCCGCGGAGCGCCCCTTGGTGCGCTTGAATGATGACAGCTGGGTACCTTATTTCCCGGCTTACTTGGAGAAAGTGCCGGGCCAGCGCGAGTCCACGCTCTGGTACGCCGCGGTGGTGGATGGCCCTTGGATGGGCGGCATGCTGGACACCTATGTGTTTCCTCTGGGTTCGCCTGAGAATGACTGGCTGGCCAACTACTTTGAGGACTCTTACTCGCCCATGAACCCCAGTCTGCCGGACGAACCGCAGTGGGCCACCAGCGCACAATACTATCTCTATCACGATCAAGTGAAGAACTTCCTTTACACTCTCTACAGCCAGTCGACAGTTACCATGGCCCGGCAGACCCTGACCACCTTCGAGCACCATAGTTGGGGCAAGGAACGCGTTTTTGAGCTGACGCCTTGGGCCGCGGGCTACTGGGGGCGGAACTTCACAGACATGCTCGCGCGCGCCGTGGGTGATGACCTGTGGTTGATGCAGGCCACCCCGCGCCGCTGGATGAAGGATGGCGAGAAGATCGAGGTCAAGAACCTCCAGACCGAATTCGGGCCCGTGTCATATTCGGTCACGTCTCATCTCGCCGCAGGCAACATCGAGGCGAAAATCAGCGAACCCACACGGCAGCCGGCCGGCAAGGTGAAAGTCCGCTTCCGCGTTCCTGACAATCACAAGATGCAGTCTGTGACAGTGAACGGCAACAAGTGGAATGACTTTGACCCTGCGGGCGAATGGGTCACGCTCCCCGGATCATTGCAGGAAGCCACGATCGTGGCTCAATACTGACAGAGCAGGCAGAAAACGGGGCAAACATGCGATATGAAACCAGGTTTGTCATTACTTCTCTAGCTGTCGGCTTGCTCCTGACCGGCTTTACCGGCACTCTGCGTGCCGAAGAACCCTCCTACGAGCAGGCCGTGGCTCGTTGGCCGGATCTCACCCGGCCCATCACCTTCCTGGGGTGCAAGGACCAAGCAAGGTTCAGGCTCCGGGTTTCAGAATTCAGGCCTTGCTCCTGAATCTCCGTTACCTAGTCGCACATTAGTAGGAGGAAGTGCCGTGGTGGCCGCCACATATCGGCAAGATACAACTTAACACTTCCGGCGGGCGCCGCCGCCGAGGAGGGAGAGCTCCTATGACGTTGCATTCGTTTGACAAACTTACTCGACGTGACTTCTGCAAGGTAGTTGGTGCCGGTGTTGCCGTACCGGCCGCTTATTCCGCGGTTCAAGCCGGAGCATCTGAAGAGGAAGATTCGATCATCAGGTCAAACCGCTTTCTGTCCCTCGGCATCAACCGTACAACCGGCAGAGCGTTTGTGGAAGAGAAAAGTTCGGGCGAAGTGTGGGTGTGGAACTGGAAAGAGGTAACCGCCACTGCTTCCGATTCCGCGCTGCTGCGGATGACGGCTAACCTCGGGAAGCTCTCGGAAGAGCTGAAGCCGATCACTCCGGAATCGATCGCGCCGCTGCGGGATGGTTTCGAGCTTCGGTACTCGCTCGACTGCGGCAAAGTGAATTGTTCCGTGGAGCTCGTTGGGGAAACTCCGGAGGTACTCTTCCAGGTAAAGCCCGACCTGCGCTACCGCTGCGATTTGACCGCCTTTCGATTTCCGAGCACGCTTCACCCGGAAAGCCGGCCGCGGCCGATGCTTGTGGATACGTTCACCACAGGCCGGTTGCACCGGCCTTCGTCGCGCGGCGAGAGCTTTGTGATGAACGCGGAAGATTGCTGGATGCGGTATTACGGCGTGCTGGGGAACAAGTCGGCTTTCCTGGCGATTTTGGAGCCGCGCTTCGATACGGCCTTGGTTTACTCCGACGATGGACGCGGACCCCTGAACTACGGATGGGTCCACATGCCGCGTTGGGGACGCCTGGACCAGATCCGAGGCCAGCGCATTCGTTTCGTTGCCGCGCCGTCTTACGTAGCGTTGGCGCGCGCTTTCCGCACATACGCGAAGCAGCAGAGTCTCTACAGGAGCTTGCAGGAGAAATGCCAGGAGTGCCCTTCGACCGAGAAGATGATGGGCGCCGTCCTGATCATGCTCGGTTACCTGCACGATCCTGAGGCGGATTATGCGGGAGTTTTCCGCAAACTCAAGGAAAGAGGCGTCGAGAAAGCCTATGTGTATCCGGTCAACTACTTCAACCTCAACGGCGGCGATGAGCTTTACCCCGGTTACAAGTGGATCCACCTGGATCGCAGCACGCTGGATGAGCTGGATCGGCTGGGGTACCTATATGCTCCCTGGGTTTGGCTCAATGAGATTCTCGGCAGCAGCCCTTACTTCCAGGACTCGCTGATCATACACCACCCGGACGGCTCGAACAGCCCGGCTTGGAAAATCGCCGAACTGCAGTGGTATGCCAGCCACGAAGGGCGCGTGTTGGAGATTCTGAAAGAGGCCGCGCCGGAGTTAAGGTCGAAGTACACGGCCGCGCATTTTGATGTGTTGAACGCCGGACCCTGCCTGGAGAATTACGGTTCGTGGCCGTACACCCGTGCGATGGATGCGGAATACCGGGCCGGCATGTTTGCGCAGTTCAGCCGGCACGACCGGGTGGTGGGCAGTGAACAGAACAAGGACTGGGCCATCCCCTACAAACATTTCGGAACCAGCAAGCTCCCCGGCCCCTATGGCACGGATGCTCCTTTCTGGCCCGTGCCGTTGTGGCAGTTAGCCTTCCATGATGCGGTAATGGCCAGTTGGTGGGAACACTCCACTTACAATGATCCTGACTTGGGGCACGACTTCAGCGGCCGCGAGATTCGCAGGCGCTCGCTGTTGGACATACTGACAGGTGACCTGCCTTCCGTTTGCCCTGTGGGCCGTATGTACGGTTGGGCGAACCCTCAAAATCCAGGCGGCAAAATCTTCGTTTACCGGTATAAGTTCGATGATGCGGTGACGTTAAGGGCCATTGACGCGGCAGTGGAGGTGGCTCGCTTTAATGCCCAACACGCCACCGACGACCTGGTTGAGCATGAGTTTCGCTCGGAAGATGGTCTGCAGCAACAAACTGTTTATGTTTCCGGCACGCGGGTAAGGATTCGCGTGCCTGAGCCAGGTAATCCTTCCGATTCGGGGGAACTTCAGGTGTCGTAGTTTTCACGAGGTGCATTCATGAGCGCTTGGAATTCGCAATTTAAACGCATACTGGTGGCGTTTGCCACGCTCGCCCTGCTGCCCGCATCTGGTGCCGGCGCCGATTCATTTGTGGTGCAATGGAAAGCTGCGGTCGCGCAACTGCCATGGCTATCGCAAGTGGAAATCCGCCCCTTCAGTGACAACCTTACACTCGACACGGCGAAGCTTCCGGCCTCGCCGGAGTTTCCCAATGGTGTCCGAGTGAGGTTCGCCAAAGATGGAAACGAGACTGGCTGGATGCAGGTGAAGCTCGGCGGAGGCTACGGCTTTACGTTCTCCGACCGGATGCTGAACGAACACCCTTATCTGTGGGTGCGTGACCTGGGCATCTACATCAGCCGTCGGGGAACCTGGGCGGAGACCGCGCGCCAGCGGGGCGAAGCCGAGGCGGCCAGTAGGAGGAGCCTGGCAGCGCCCTTCCTTTCGTGCGCCGAAAAATACTACGCCTGGACAGGCTACGTGGAACACTCGGACGCCACACCGCTGAAGCCGCTTTGGGGGCCGCTGGATCAAAAGATCTGGGAATTCGTTGACGAGAAGGAGCACTGGCCGCCTGAGGCGCGCACGGTCGACCACATCGCGCAGATGCCGGAGGTAGACGCCGAATACTTTGCTCACCGTTTCCCTGACCTGAAGTACTCCCAGATGTATCTGGGTTGGCCCGACCATGATGACAAGTTCATCTTGTGGAACAACGGGAGGGTCGGGGTTTCCTCGGTATCCGTTGGCGGCGACCCCATTGCCTACCCCAACACGCCGTGGCAGCCGCGCGCTTACGGGTACACTCTGCAGTTCGGCGTAGGGGATGCGCCTCGCTTCCATGAATATGGTCATGAGGCCGTGCGTCAACATTTGAAGAATGGTTTCGACCTGATTGTAGTCACGGAGTGGTCCGACGCGGATATGAACGTCGAGCAAACCAACTTCGCCTACCCGCTCGATGGCGAGCGCATCAAGAGCGGCATCGAACCTCTGCTCGCCTGGACCCGACTCGAGGTTAAGAATGCCGGCCCGGCCGAGCGCGACAGTTACCTGGGAGTTGAATTCACCAACCAGGACTTTGGCAGCGATGTATGGAATGGCAAGAAAGGCTACCATCCTCTCGAGCATTTCCGCGACATTGCTTGGCGGAAGGGCGGCTTCTTTCTGGGCGGCACGCTGATTGCCGTCACCGATCCGGCGCTCGAGTTCGAGGAAACCCCTACGGTTGGAGACCGCAAACGATTCCGGGCCCGCATTCACTTGCCTGCCGGCGGAACCCAGAACTACACTTTCGCCAACTTCTATCGCGCCTCTTCGCCGGCCCGCCTGGGCGATGTACAAGAAATGGGCTATGACACAGCACTGGAGAAAACCGAGGCATTCTGGGCCGGCCTTCAGAACCAAGGCGCTTCCATCACAGTGCCCGACGCCTTGCTGAACAATCTCTACCGCACATTCCTTCCGCGGATGACGATCAACTCCGAACTCGATCTGAACGGATTGTCGGTGATCCAAACGGGGCCCATCATCTATAACCGCGTTTGGCATCACAGTACCGCTTATGGCGTGGCTGATTATATGGCTCGGCGCGGCTACTTCGAGCTTGCGAAACGCTACCTTGAGCCCTTCTTCCGCTGGCAAGGCATGCCGGCGCAGGATTCTCCTGCGATAAAGGATTGGAGTGGATTCTTCGGCGCGCCTCCTGAGCACTGCCCGCTGGTCTGGCTGATGTACCAGGGTATGGTCCAATGGGCCGCGGCGCGTTACTTCCAGCTTTCCGGCGATCGCTCCTGGCTCGACCAGAAGTTGCCGGCGCTGCTGAAAAGCATGGATTGGGTTAAGCAGACGCGGAGTGAAAGCAGGAAACTGAACGCGGACGGCAGTAAGCCGCTCAATTTTGGCTGGTTCCCGCCGGGACGGGTTACCGACGGCAGTCACGGCACGAGTGTGCTGTCCGACTCCAACGTCTGGCGAGGGATGGAGTATATGACGCAGGTGCTGGAAACCATTCATCACCCGCGCGCCGCAGAGTTCCGCGCCGAGACAGACGATTACCGGCACTGCATTCAGGATGGCATGCGCCGCGCCGCGGCCGAGCGGGCGCTGGTGCGCTTGAATGACGATAGCTGGGTGCCTTATCTACCGGCCTATTTGGAGAAAGTTCCGGGGCAGCGCGAGTCCACGCTGTGGTACGCGGCGGTGGTGGATGGCCCGTGGATGGGCGGCATGCTCGACACCTACGCATTTCCACTGGGCTCGCCGGAGAATGACTGGCTCATCAACTACTTTGAGGACTCGTATTCCCCCATGAATCCCAGCCTGCCGGACGAGCCGCAGTGGGCCACCAGCGCGCAATACTATCTCTATCACGATCAAGTGAAGAACTTCCTCTACACTTTCTACAGCCAGTCCACCACAACTTTGGCGCGCCAAACGCTCACCACCTATGAACACCGCAGCCGCGGCAAGACGCGAGTTTTCGAACTCACTCCCTGGGCGGCAGGCTATTGGAACCGGAATTTCACGGACATGCTTGCGCGCACGGTGGGTGATGACCTGTGGTTGATGCAGGCCACGCCGCGCCGGTGGATGAAAGGCGGCGAGGAGATAGAAGTCAGAAATCTCCAGACCGAATTCGGGCCCCTCACATATTCGGTGACTTCTCATCTCGCCTCCGGTATGATCGCAGCGAAAGTCAGCGAGCCCACCCGGCACCCGGCCGGCAAGGTGAAGGTGCGCTTCCGCGTTCCCGAGAACCACACCATGCGATCGGTCAGCGTGAACGGCCAACCTTGGACGGACTTCGACCCCGCGGGCGAGTGGGTTACGCTCCCCGGATCCCTCCAAGAAGCGGCAATCGAGGTGCATTACTGAGTAAGCTGGAGGCATGAAACATGATGGGCCGGAGGCCCTTTGTTACCGCAATGGCCGCAGCAGCGGCATTCCCCTTGGCCGCCGGCCAAGCAGGGAAAACTCCCTTTCAGTACGACAGTCTTCGCTGGGTTGATGAGTCCGTCTGCCTGCCAGCAGTGTTGGCAATCCCACTTGGAGGCCTCTCGGTGGGAAACCGCCGTTCGTAGTAGGGGAGAAGGTGAATTACACTCATAGCCAGCACGCATTCCTGCCCGATTGGCGTCCCGCATTTCCGGTGGCCTACGGCAGAATCG
>Ga0181524_10003517_pt1 | contig 15095 bp, 14 predicted proteins | sample PEATcosm2014_Bin_34_FD_119761 | JGI IMG/M metagenome (GOLD analysis project Ga0181524, IMG submission 119761) | Peatland microbial communities from MTU Mesocosm Facility, Houghton, MI, USA - PEATcosm2014_Bin05_60_metaG | ecosystem: Environmental > Terrestrial > Soil > Wetlands > Peat | place...
CGCTGGGCCTACGCCTATAGCGTTCCAGGCGCTCCGGAGGATTTCCTGCCGCAGAACGCGCCGCCCTTGAAGGGAGAGCACTCGCCATGAGCGTGATGGGCCTGTTCTTCGTCCTGATCGCCTCCATCGCTCTATGGTGGCTTATAAAGCAGGGCGTGCTGCGATCATCCTTCGCGGAGGAAGGCGAGATCGTCGACTTCCCCGGCGCGGAGCTTTTGCCGCGCCCGCCCGCGGCGAAAGTGGGCCTTGGGGTTTTTCTCGCTGTCGCCGGCTGCCTGTTCTCGCTTCTGTGCGCGGCGTTCTTCATGCGCATGGACGCGCCGGACTGGCAGGCGCCGCCGGTTCCCGGGATTTTGTGGTTCAACACGGCCGTCTTGATCGCGAGCAGCCTCGCGTTGCATCTGGCGGAACGCGCCGCCGGTCAGCGCGAAACCGACGGCGTCAAGACCTGGCTGGTCGTCGGCGGCGGATGCGCGTTGCTTTTCCTGCTCGGCCAGTTGTGGGCATGGCGGGAATTGGCGGCGCGAGGGCTTTACGCTTCGAGCAACCCCGCCAACGCCTTCTTCTATCTGCTGACCGGAACGCACGCGCTGCATCTTGTCGGCGGCTTGGCGGCGCTCGCCCGAACGGCCCACAAGGCATGGAGCGGGCGTGACATCGCCGGTTTGGCCTCTAGCTTGGAACTCTGCGCCATCTATTGGCATTTCTTGCTGTTCGTCTGGCTGCTGCTGTTCGCGATGCTCGCGGGCTGGGCCGATAGTTTCGGCGTCATTTGCCGTCGGCTGCTTTCCTAAAGAGAGGGGATGAAACCCATGACGACGGAGCCGGCCTTGACGAACGAGCGGCATGCTCAAAAGAGCGCGGCGCCATTGCGGGGGGTGATCGCCGATTGGTCCTCGGATCAGCGCTCGTTCAAGAGCGCCTCCTGGGGCAAGACCATGATGTGGATCTTCCTCGTCAGCGACACTTTCATCTTCAGTTGCTTTCTGATTTCCTACATGACCGCGCGGATGTCGACGACGGTTCCCTGGCCGCATCCGAGCGAGGTCTTCGCCCTGACGATCAATGGCAAGGAAATTCCGCTCATCCTTATCGCCATCATGACGTTCATCCTGATCACCAGCAGCGGCACGATGGCGATGGCTGTCAATTTCGGCTACGCGCGCGACCGCGTCAAAGCCGCCGTCTTGATGCTCGTGACCGCCGCCTTCGGCGCCTCCTTCGTCGGAATGCAGGCGTTCGAATGGACCAAGCTGATCCGCGAGGGCGTGCGGCCCTGGGCCAACCCCTTCGGCGCCGAGCAGTTCGGCTCGTGCTTCTTCATGATCACCGGCTTTCACGGCTTCCACGTGTCGGTCGGCGTGATCTTCCTGATCGGCATCGCGATCAATGTCTGGCGCGGCGACTACGACACCGGACGGATCGGCTTCAACGGCCGCCGCGGCCGCTATGAGATCATCGAGATCACGGGGCTCTACTGGCACTTCGTCGATCTCGTTTGGGTCTTCATTTTCGCGTTCTTCTATCTTTGGTGAGAACGCCGGCAACGCCTAGGGGGAACGAGCATGGATATGGAAATGGAGTTGGCGGGAGACACGACCGCGCCAGCCGTGGAGCACGCGGCGCCCGCCAAGAGCGCGGCGCCGGCGGCGCATGGGCAGCAGCATCCGATCAAGCTCTACCTCGTGGTCTGGACCGCGCTATTCGTCCTCAGCGCTTGTTCCTACCTCGTCGATTATTTCAACTTTCAAGGCTATCTTCGGTGGTTCTTGATCGTCCTGTTCATGATGATGAAGGCCGGCTTGATCGTCGCGATCTTCATGCACATGGCCTGGGAGCGCCTCGCCCTGGTGTGCGCCATACTGCTTCCGCCCTTGGCCGTGTTGGTGTTCATGGCGATGATGGCGGTCGAGGCGAACTACACGAACCTTACGCGACTGATATTTTTTGGCGCGGGACAATAGCCACGCATCCGTGTCGGAGTTTCCTCGCCAGACAGGGGGCGTCATGAAAATAGACCGACGCTCCGCCCCGGCGATCGCCTTGGTTCTCGCGGCTCTGCTCATCGTGACTCTGGTCTTTTCCACCGCCTGGATTCTGGTCGCCCGTCTCGGTTGAGCGCGCATATCGCCTTCGCGGTCTCGTCGTCAGGGCTGGACCGGCCTTGGCGCCGCCGGCGTCCCGCGCAGCGGCTTCTCCTCCATGCGGACGAGGAAAAATAGCGAAACGCCCAAACATATCGCGATGACGATAAACACCAGGTGGAAAGACGCGCCGAGCCCTTCGAGCGCCGCCGCGCCGCCGATGTTTCGAGCGGCGCTGTCCAAGGTTGCGCCGCCGATGTTTCTAGCGGCGCCGCCTAAAGTCGCGCCGCCGATGTTTCGAGCGGCGGCGTCTAGACTCGCGCCATCGCCCATCACCAGCGCGCCGAGCAGCGCCACGATCAGCGCGCAGCCGATTTGCCGGACAAATTGCATGACCGCCGTGGCGGAGCCGAGATTGCGAATCTCGACCGAGTTCTGCACGCAGACCGTGCTCACCGGCAGCATCGTGCCGACTCCAAAACTCGCGAGCGTCAACAGCGCGATGAGCGACCACAGCGACAAGTCGACGAGGCGCCACGCCAGAATCAACGCCGCCGCGCTGGCGAAGGCGAGCCCGATCATCGCGGGCGTCTTGTAATGCGTAAGATGCCCCATCGACCGCCCCGACAGCGTGGCGCCCGCCACCGTGCCCACCATCATCGGGATCAACGCCAAACCGGAGCCGTCGGCGGAAAGGCCCAGGCGTCCCTCGAAATAGACCGGCATGACCACGGAAAGGCCGACAAAGGCGCCAAGTCCGAAGGCGCCGGAAAGCGCCGCGTTGCGCGCCACGGCGTCGCGCAGGACGCTGAGCGGAATGAAGGGCTCCTCCGCGCTCCGCAGTCGCCAGACGAATAACGCCCAAAAGAGCGACGAGAGCGCCAGCGGGCCAAGGAGCGACGCAAGTGGAGCGCCCCGCTGGCCGAGCGCCAGCGCCAACAGGCCGGAGGCGAGCGCCAGCAGACCCGCGCCGAGATAATCCAATTTATGCTGATGACGCCGGTTCGGCAAACGCTTCAGCGCGGTGTTGGCGAAGAAAAAGGCGAGCAGCCCCAGCGGCAGATTGATCCAAAAAATCAGCGACCAGTGCAGATAATGCGCGAACAGCCCGCCGAGCAGCGGGCCGGCGACGCTGGAGGTGACGAAGACGGCGGCGAAATAGGTCTGGTAGCGCCCGCGTTCGCGCGGGCTGACGAGATCGGCGATGATCGTCTGCGCCAGCGAGATCAGCCCGCCGCCCCCCATCCCCTGCAACGCGCGGCCGCCGGCCAGCAGGATCATGTTGGGCGCCAGCGCGCAGGCCGCGGAGCCGACGATAAAAATGGCGATGCCGACCATTAGCATGATCCGACCGCCATGGATGTCGGCGAGCTTGCCGTAAAGCGGCGTGACGATGGTCGCCGCGACGAGATAGGCGGTGACGATCCAGGGCGACGCCTTCAGATCGCCCAGTTCGACGCCAATCGTCGGCAGCGCGGTGACGACGATGGTCTGGTCCAGAGCCGACAGCAGCATGGCGAGGCACAGGCCCGCCATGACGCGATACAGTTCGGCCTTGTTTAGGGGAGCGTCGGCGTTCATCAAGGAAGCGGTCCAGCAAGAGCGGCGCCGGGACTGGCGCGAATCGGCGAGCTAGTCTTGCCGCGATCGCGTCAAAAGCGCCAAGAAAACTTGCGCGTCTCGCGGGCCGACTCCTTCCAGCGCCGCCTCGCTGGAAACGCCGCGGGCGAGACGGGTCAGCGCGGCGTGGCTGGCGATCCGCCGCGGCGCGACCCGACGCGCGCGCGCCAGCGCCAGCCGCGCCGCGAAGAGTTCGCGCAGCAGACGCTCCTGCGCCACCGTCAGCGCGGGGACGCAAGTTTCGCGCGATGGCGCCGGCTCCTCCATCGCCGCTTGCGACGCTTCCTCCGGTCCGAGGTCTTCCAAGGCGCCGGCGGCGTCCCAAAGGCCCGTCAACCAGCTCAGCGCGGAGGCTTGCAAGCCCATCGCAAAAGCCTTCGCGCGGCGCGGCGCGGCGAAGACTCCGCGGCAATGGTCGCAGTTTCCGCAGGCCGCGCTCTCCTCGCCAAACTCCGCGAGCAAAGCCTTCGAGCGGCAGCCCGGAGCGACGCAAAGCCGCGCCATCGCCCGCCGGCGCGAAAATTCGGCCAGCGCGACCGGATCGTTCGCGAGCGCGGCGGGCGGCCTCCAGCGCCGCGCCAGTTCGCGCCGGTCGAACAGCAGCAGCGTGTTCGCCGCGAGGCCGTCGCGGCCGGCGCGGCCGATCTCCTGATAATAGCCCTCGATGGAATCGGGCGGATCAGCATGGGCGACGAAGCGCACGTCGGGCTTGTCGACGCCCATGCCGAAGGCGATGGTCGCCACCATGACGACGCCTTCGCGCGCGAAAAACGCGTCCTGATGCGCCGAGCGCTCCTCGCCGCCCTGCCCCGCGTGATAAGGCAACGCGTCAAAACCGAGACCGCGAAGATCACGCGCGAGCACATCCACCTTGCGGCGGGAACTGCAATAAACGATTCCGCTCGATCCGGCGTGGCGCTCGACGAAATCGGCGATCTGACGCAAGCCGTCGCGCCGCTCGCGAAAGGCCAGCGCGAGGTTCGCGCGCGCGAAGGAGCGCAGGAAAACCTGCGGCGGACGCGAAAACAAAAGCGCGGCGATGTCGTCCCGCGTGCGCGGGCCGGCGCGGGCGGTCACGGCCAATATCGGCGGGTTTCCAAGGCGCCGCGCCAACTCGCCGAGCCGGCCGTATTCGGGCCGAAAATCGTGACCCCAATAGGAGATGCAATGAGCCTCGTCGACGGCGAGCAAGGCGACGCGCGCCTTGCGCAGGAGGTCGAGCGTTCCTTCCCGCGCCAGCCCTTCCGGCGCCACGTAAAGCAGCTTTACGCGGCCGGAGGCGACGCCCTCATAGGCGTTCGCGATCTCGAAATCGTCCTCGCCCGAGTGCAGCGCCGCGGCGGGCAGCCCCAACGCTTCGAGCGCGCGCAATTGGTCGCGCATCAGCGCGATCAGCGGCGAGACCACCACCACGAGGCCGATCCGCAGCACCGCCGGCAATTGGTAGAGCAGCGATTTTCCCGAACCCGTGGGCATCACCGCCAGCACGTCGCGCCCAGCCAGCACGGCCTCCACCGCCTCTGCCTGCCCGGGCAGAAACTCGGAAAAGCCAAATTTCTCGCGCAGAACCCGCCGCGCATCGCCGAGGCTTGGCCGCCCGAGGCTCAAAACCAAGCTCCTTCGGTCTCGGTGCGAAATGTCAAAGGTCCGGGCCTCGCATGGCGACCGTGCCCCTATGCGGCGCCACAGCCATCCATATCGACGCCCGCGCGGGCCGATATATGAACGTTGCGCTCGGTTTGTGAATCTAACGGGCCCGGCGTTATCGGCGCATAGGCGAGGCGATGCCCCATTTTTATCAATGGCCCCTCTATGTAGCGCCACATAATTGCGGCTACGGCCAAGACCAAGGCTATTGCAATAATCCTGGATTGGTAGGAAGTTGAATAACCAGCCTTCGTTGCAATGAAAACCCCCGCGCTCAACGCCATCATGTGGAATATGTAGATTGAGTATGCCCTGACTCCCAACCAACAAAGGACGTATGACCGCATCACACTCGCGAGAAAACCACGAGTGTGAACAACGACAATTATGATAACAGAAACATAGAAGCAATAATATACTGATAAACCTATTGTATTTGTAAACGGCATCGTCGGCCTATTTAAGTCAAGATAGGTGATGACAGGCATCATCAAACCAAATATCAACGCAAAAATATACAACTTAGTTTTTCTATTTTCTGTAATTCGAACACAGCGCTCATCTCTCAACAACAAAGCCGCGAGCACTCCTACAAATAGGTCACCCATTCTGCACAAAGTTAAAAATCCGGCGATACTATTTCCATGTTGAATACCAAATATAAACATGGCAGATCGCAGCGTGATGGCTAAACCGATCGCCACACCGCAAATCCATAATAATGATCGCTTATTTAGCGCGATCACCAGCAGCGGAAGGAGGATGTAAAAATGCTCCTCCACCGCAAGCGACCATGTAGGGGCCAGCCATTCATCGATTTTTTCGCCCCACGCCAACCAAAAGTTTTGCAAATATAGAACGTATACCCACGGTTTCGATGTAATTAAGACGACTTCCGGCAAGAATGGTGACAAAATAATGACTATTAGTAGTAATATATAATATAAAGGAAATATTCTCAATAGTCTTCTGTAGTAAAATACCTTCATAAGATGAGCCCCCACCGGGTTATCCAATATGATTCCGCCTATGAGAAGACCTGAAAGAACAAAAAACAGATCAACTCCAGACCAACCTCTGTTAATTAGCCAGCGAATATAATTGTTGGAAACAATCGAGTGGCCATCGCCTCCTCCAAAAAAATGAAACAATACAACAAGACTCACGGCTATGCCACGTAGCCCATCGAGCTCACGGATTCGACCGCGTGACATAATCGCATCTGTCATTATAAAACTCCCTCATCGCTCGAAGGATCTCGAATGCGTTGTTTTAATCCTCGCAGACGGTATCTGTACAGGTGCGATCATCCAAGTCACGCCAAAGAAACAATTAGGATTAATTTTACAGGACAATTTACTCGTGCTCTCCGGTCGCTTCGCGATTAAAAAATCATTGGAGGAGGGAACAAAATCGTCGGTGACGGAATCGCGGAAAATGCCCAAGCTCTCGGAAATTGCGTGGGCGGGCAGTCGGCGCGACAACCCGGCCTCGCCGGTTCGAGGCTTACGCGCATCGGGTTGGCCTGTTTGACAAGCCTAAACCCGCTTTCGCCGGATAGCCCTCTTGCTCGGCCGAAATTCGCGACGGCGCGACATAATTGGCGAAGCGGAAGCAGCGCGCCTCCGCCTGCCCCGGCGGAAACTCGGAAAAGGTGAAGTTCTCGCGCAAAACTCCTCTGGCGTCGCCATGGTCTGGCCGCGTTAGGCTCAAAGCGATACTCCTTTGGCCTTGACGCGGACTTTTGTAGTCTGGGGCCAACCAAGAGAACCACGCCCGCGCCGCGGCCATGGAAGGGCGCCGATGTTAGAGACCATTCTGCTCACCTCGACACGTGTCGACACCTTCGTCGGAAAAGCGGCGCTCACCAATGCGAGCGGCTTTTTCTTCGAGCGGGGGGCGCGCCTGTTTCTCGTGACGAGCCGGCATGTGCTGGTCAATCCGCCGACCGGACACTTTCCCGACCGGATCGAAATCGAACTGCATATTGACCCGGAAAATATCGCGAAATCCACCGGCTTCTCGATCCCGCTGTATCGCGACGGCGCGCCGTTATGGCGGCAGGGGCTCGACGGGGCCGGCGCGCCCGACGTGGCCGCCATCGAGATCGATCGGACCGCCCTGCCCCAAACGACGGTTTTTCGCGCCTTCACGCCGGAAAATATCGAGCCGCCGGGCGGCGGCGTCGAGGTTGGCGCGCAAGTGCTGGTGATCGGCTTTCCGCTCGGCTTCCATGACACGCTGCATCACCTGCCCGTGGCGCGCGGGGCGGTGATCGCCTCGTCATTCGGTTTGCGCTTCGACGGTCAGGGCTATTTCCTCACCGACGCGCGCACGCATCGCGGCGCCAGCGGCGCGCCGGTGGTGATGCGAGTCCGCGCCGAGGAGGCGGGACATGGCGACCTGCCCTGGCGGCTGCTCGGCGTGCATTCGTCGCGGCTCGATGTCAACGCGCGAGATGTCGATCTCGACGAGGCGCTCGGACTCAACTGCGCCTGGTACGCCGATATATTGATGACGCTGACGAGCTTCGCCTGAAACTCAATATCCCGTCATTTCGAGATAGCCCTCGCCGCCGTGCGAACCGGTGAAACGGATCGGCCCTTCCCAATAGGAAAAGCGCGTCGCCATCCAACTCGACGGATTGAGCGGCGTCGTTTCAATCGCCAGGGCGTGGCTCTTGACGACGACGCGCCATCTTGTCGGCAGCGTCACTGATGCAAGCTTCGTCGTCGCCAGCGGCTCGATTGAAGCGTCGCCCGGCGCCAATTGCCGCGTCGCGCCATCGGCTTCGATCCAGTTTCCGGAGATGAAGTCGCGTCCCGAAGCGCTCCGCAAACGAAACAGCATCAGCTTTTCGCCGGAGGAGAGATGCAGCGAGAACCAGTCCCAGCCCTTTTGATCGGCCGCGAGCGGCTGGCTGCTCCATTCGCGGTCCATCCAAGCGCGTCCGGAAACTTTTATCGGCGCGCCGCGCAAAACGAGTTCGCCTTCCACCGCGTAAAAGGGCTGGCTGAAATAATAGGAAGCTCGCCCGTCTTCCGACTTGCGGCTGTATCCCTTGTCGCCTTCGAGAACGGGCGGCAAGTCGGCGCTTAGCGTCAATTGATAGCGAAATCGCGCGCCGGAGGCGACGACCAAGAGCCGCGAAATCCCCGCGCCCGGCCCATTATCGCGCGACTCCAGCGACCAGTCGTCGATGAAGGCGCGAAAGGGCGTCGCGACCACGCCCGCCTGTCCAATTCCGCCTCGCGCGAAAGTCTCGGCGAAGAGATGTTCGCTCGCGGTCGTGACGGCGGCGTGTCCCATGAAAACGACCGGATCGGCCCAGCCCTCTTGTTCCGGGCCGGGCGCCAGGGCGGAGCGGAACAGCGTCCATTGCACGCCATAGGATACGCCCGAAGCGTCGCGCAAATTGGCGGTCAGATACCACCATTCCGTGCGAAAACCCGGATGCGCGCCAAAGTCGCGCGGAAACTCCAGCGCCGCGCCGGGCGCCGCGGCGATAAAACCAGGCGCCTCTTGCCCGAGCCCAGCGAAACTGTCGGCGCAAAGTCGCGCCGGGACGCAGCACGCCAGAACAGCCGCCAGAAGCACGCTAGCTTTCATTGGCGAAGACCTTGAGCAAATCCGCCGGCGCGGCGCGGGCCAGCCGCAGCGTCGGCGCGAGCGCCGCGAGAAAAGCCGTCAGCAGCGCGATGACGAAGACTTGCGCCCATTGGCCGGGGAAAAGACGAAACGGCAGTCGCCAGCCGAAAGCCTCGACATTGACGACGGCGACAAGGCACCAGGCCATGAACAGCCCGAGCGGAAGCGCGAACAACGCCGTCGCCGCGGCGAACAGAACCACGCGCGACAGTTCTAGTCCCGCGAGGCGTTGGCGGGTCACGCCCATCGCCCACACCGGCGCGAGTTGCGCGACGCGCAGATTGCCGAGCGTCAGCAGACTCGCCAACAGAGCGATGGCCGACACGATCAGGGTCAGGGTGTTCAGCGCCGCGGTCACCGCGAAAGTGCGCTCGAAAATTTTGAGCGACAGGTCTTTGACGAAAGCCTGATCGACAACGCGGACAAGTCGCGGTCCCATCTCCGCCCTCAGATCGCGGATCAATCCCGCGACATTGGCGGGCGCGACGCGCAGAGAAAAATTAGTCCGCGGCGCCTGCGGCCAATGACGCGTAAACGCGTCGATGTCGACGCGCAGCTGTCCATTGGGATTGCCGTAATCGGGATAGATTCCGACAATGCGCGCGGACCAATTTTCACCTTCGGTCGGCATGTCGAGCGCCTCGCCCACCTTGAGCTTTAAGCGCCGCGCCAATTGCTCGCTCACGAGAACGGCGTCGCCTCGCGCCAGACGCGCGAAGGCGTCTTCGCCATGCTCCAACAGCGGAAAATGCTCGGAATAGGTTTCGTGGGCTTTAAGAGACCCGACTTCCACCGGCCAATGCGCGATTTGCGTCTTGGTTCGAAACACCGGGAGAATCGCTCCCACTTCCGGCCGTTTCGCCAGCCACGCCTCGATGCTCCGGCCAGCGTCGTCGTCGCTCGCCTCGAAATAAACCTCGGCGATCAGCCGGTCGTCCAGCCAGCGCGTGAAGGTCACGCGAAAGCCTTCGACCATCGCGCCGACGCCGATATTGGTCGCGAGCGCCAGCAGCAGGGCCATCAAGGCGAGCGACAGGCCGGGAAGCTGCTGGCGGCTGTCGGCCCAAAACCAGCGCGTCATCGGCCCTTTGGCGGCGCGCTCGGCAAGCGCGAGAGCGCCGGCCAGCGCGACCGGCAAGCCCAAGGCGGCGCCGAGCAGGCCGCCGGCGATCAGCGCGAAGCCGCCGACAAGCCCGCCGCCCCAAAGCAGCGCGCCGACGGCGACCGCGAAGGCGAGTCCCGCCACCAGCGCCTGCCGGCGCAAATAGCGCCGATGCGCCTCGCGCCAGGCCTGGGGCCGCGCCGCGGACAGCACGGGCAAGCGAAACGTCCTGATCAACCCGCCGGCCGCGGCGCTCGAAGCGCCAAGCAACGCCATGGCGAGGCCGGACAACGCCCAGCCCGCGTCGAGCGTCAATCGCTCGGGCAATCGCGCCCCGTAGAGACTGTCGAGACTCGACGCGACATTGGGCAGCAGCGCCCACGCGATCATATAGCCGAGCGCCACTCCGGCGCCGCCCGCGAGCAACGCCAGCGCGAGAAGTTCGCAGGCCATCGCCGCGATCAGCGCGCGCGACGAGACTCCGACCGCCCGCAGCGTGCGGATCGTCGGCAGCCGCTGCTCGAAGGCGAGGCCGAAGGAGGCGTGGACGATAAACAGACCCACGAGAAATGAGAGCAGCCCGAAAGCGGTGAGGTTGAGGTGAAAACTGCCCGTCAATCGTTCGAGATCGGAGTCCTCGTCCGGCTCGACCAGCCGCAGCGCGTCGCCGACGACCTCGCGCAACGGCGCGGCGCCTTTCGCCTCCAGCATCAGCCGCGACAGGCGCTCGGGGCGATCCAGCAACGTCTGCGCGACGCCGATGTCGACGATGAGCGTTCCCGCCGGCGCGGCGCCCAGCGCCCGCGGCGGCGGCAGCGAAAGCCCCCGTTCGGTCTTCGCCCCCTCGCCTATTTCGGCGAGTGTTTCCGGCGCCGCGAAACCAAGTCCTGGGGCTTTAAGAAAATCGGCGATCCCTTCCCCCTCGCGAAGACCGGCGAGCCGCGCGCCGCGCGGCAGGGTCACCGGCTCGACTCCGATGACCCGCAAGGCCTTGTCGCCCACACGGACCGTTCCCTCCAGCACCGGCGAGACTTTCCAACTGGCGAGGCGCAGCTTGATATAGAGATCTTGCGCGAAAAGGCCGCCGCGAGCCGAGACAAGGGCGCGTGCATCGGCGCCGCTGACCGCCGCGGCCGCGCTCGCATAGCTTTTGCGCGCGTGATCGTTGAGCGCCTGCACGCCGCTCCACAGCGCCGTCGCTATGGCGAGCCCCACCAGGAGCGTGGCCAGATTGGCCGGATGACGCCGCCAATGAGAGAGCAGCGTCGCGAGCGTCCAAAGCGTTTGTTTCACGATAGCGCCAATCCGCCCGCGCTCAGCAGCGCCCGCCGTTCGAGCCTCGCGGCCAGCCGCGCGCTATGCGTCGCCATCAGAAAGGCGCAGCCGGTCGCGGCGACAAGCTCCAGCGCCAGAGTCAGCACCGCGTCGCCTGTCGCCTCGTCCAGATTGCCGGTGGGCTCGTCCGCGAGCAGCAGGCGCGGCCGCGACGCCAGCGCCCGCCCAACGGCGACTCGCTGCTGCTGACCACCCGAAAGCTGTTCGGGATAGCGGGCGACGAGTTCGGCAAGCCCCAGGCGCCGGGTCAACTCGCGCTGCCATTCCGGATCGAAACGGCCGGCGATGCGCGCCTGAAACGCCAGATTGTCGGCGACCGTCAGGCTTGGAATCAGATTGAATTGCTGAAACACGATCCCCAGCGTCTCGCGCCGCAGCGCCGCGCGCCCGCCCTCGCCAAGCGTGGCCAGGGACACGCCGTCCAAAAATATGTCGCCGCCGTCCGCCTGGTCGAGCGCGCCGACAAGGTGGAGCAGCGTGCTTTTGCCGCTGCCCGATTCGCCCATTAGCGCCAGGCTGGCGCCGGCCTCCAGCGAAAAGTCGACGCCCTTTAGAATCTCTAGCGCGCCCTGCGGCGTCGCATAATTCTTTTTGACCCCGACAACGCGCAACAAAGGCTTGCGCGCGCGCTCGCGGGACGACGTCGTCGTCGCGATCTGGGTCAAGTTCGTCGCCAGTGAAGGAGATCGGATTTGGAAAAGATTGGCGTCTTTGGGAAAGCTGGAGCGGGTGAAGGGAATCGAACCCTCGTATTCAGCTTGGAAGGCTGCTGCTCTACCATTGAGCTACACCCGCGCGCGCCCCGATATGCCAAGCATCGCCGCGATTGGCAATAGGCCGCCGCGGAAGTTTCGAGCGGCGCCGCCTAAAGTCGCGCCGCGAAAGGCGCCCATCCCTTATAAGGTGCGAACCTCTCGTCGCATAGAGGCGGCGACGGCGCCAAAGCCTTGCTCCCCGCAATTTCCCATTTGACAGCGGCGAGCGAGCCAACTAACCGGAGCGCCCGATGAGCTTCTTTCCCCGGCGGGCGTTCCCACGCTGCTTCATATCGAGGATTCAAGGACCGTGGCCAAACCCGAACTCGGCGCCAAGCGCCAATGTCAGTCCTGCGCGACGAAATTTTACGACCTGAATAAGGATCCGATTCTCTGCCCTAAATGCGGCGCGGTGTTCCATGTCGCGCCTCTGGCGCGCGCTGCGGCGCGCCCCGCCGACGAAGAGGCCGAAACCGAGAAGGACGAAGCCGAGGTCGTGTCCCTCACCGAGGTGGAAGAGAGCGAGAACAAGGCCGACGCGATCGAAATCGACGACGAGGTCGAGATCGACGCCGTCGAGGCGGACGACACCTTCCTCGAAGAGGAGGAAGGCGAGGACGATGACGTGGCTGGCCTGATCGACGGCGACATCGAGACCGACGAAGAAATTTGAGCGCGGGCGCTCCGAAATCGTGAGAATCCCCGCCGCGCCAGCGCCGCGGGGATCTTTTTTCCTGAGAGCTATTGCTGACTAATCTGTTTCCCGTCTTTCGAGAAATGACGTCGCCGGCATCCGTCGAAATCACGGCCTCGCGAAACGAAAGCGCGCAAACTCAAAATGCTGGAGCAAGTTCCGGTCGCGAAAGTCTGTCGACTTTCGCGGAACTTCCTCTAAGCCTCGATGAGGCGGTCTTGGCGAAAGCCTCCGCCAATGAGCTATCGGCGATCATTTTCCCGCGCCGTTCAAGTAAAACGCGCCGCCGGCTTCATGAGCGTCGACGCGCTTCATCCCGCCGCGCGAGCGAGGCGAGCCGCGGGAGCGGAAGATTGCGACTTTTCAAGCCCCGACGGATGGCGGCTTTGCTTTGGCGCGACGATCTGGCGAAACCTCGGATCCTCTTGCGTTTCTGAAAAACTCGCGAACACTCGGGCGAAATGGAACCGGCTGGTTTGGCGAAGTCAAGGCGCGTTCCGTGTTCCGAGACGGTGATGAATGTCTTTAATCTTGCGCTCTCGAAGCGCTCCTCGACGCATTCGGCGACGCGCGCCCGAGATAACGACAATCAAGACCCGAGCTACGCTTTACGCCGCGTCGATCCAACGAGTCGATTCAGCGACTTGGCAATTCGCCCTTTTGGGATAGAGCCTCCTCTACCCACGAAGACACAGTCGCTCCAATAATATTTTCACCGATCAACGAAAATTAAGCGTTTATTAGTTGTGTAATGCTAAAGACCGATGTAAATTTTATCGAGCTAGGGACCGAATCGGCGGTCTGCGTCTTGCGCTGGGCTTATAAGTTTGGCCGCCTCGCGACGGAACGAGATGCGACAACGGGTCTTTTCGACCTATCAAAGGTAAGAGAAAGCGATGAGCGACGCAATGACACAAAATAACAATATCGAACTCGCGGCCGAAATAGTGTCCGCCTATGTCAGCAACAATTCGGTCCCCGCCGGCGACCTTCCCAGCTTGATAAACGAAGTTTACGGCGCTCTGACACGCGTGGGCGCGGGCGCCGCCGCCGCCGCGGCGCCGGTCGAGGCGCTCAAGCCCGCGGTGGCGATAAAGAAATCCGTCGCGCCCGACTTCATCATTTGCCTCGAAGACGGAAAGAAATTCAAATCCCTGAAGCGCCATCTGCGCACGCAATATGGTCTCTCTCCGGAAGACTACCGCGAGAAATGGGGCTTGTCGGCGGATTATCCGATGGTCGCGCCGAATTACGCCAAGGCCCGCTCCAATCTCGCCAAGCAGATGGGGCTTGGGCAGCAGCGCCGCCGCCGGGGCGCGAAATAAGAGACTTCACCTCCGCGCTCTCGCGAGCTTCGTTCCGCGAGACGCGCACGATTTCGACCGTGGCGGCTGTTGCATTATTGCAACAGCGGCGAGTCAAATCCTCTTTCGCACGCCCCGCGCCGCTGGCGGACTTGCGCGAAGCCTCTATCTGAGAGACAAGCGCCCCTTGGCACCCGAGGAGAGAGGCTGCTCCACGTCCGCGCCTTGATCTCATTGCTCGAATCGAACGAGGAAACATATGCGGCGGTTAGTGTTCGCCTTGATTGGCGCGGTCGGAGCCGCCTGCCTTTTCTCCCCGGCGGCCGTCGCGCGAGACGCGAATCCTTTCTCCAGCCTGTTCGATCCCGCGCCGACTCCCGCCGCCGAGGGACGCCCGCAGGCCAGCGCCATTCCGCGCGAGGTGGTGCCGTACCAAGGCCGCTTCGCGCCGGGCACCATCATCATATCGACCAGCGAGCGGCGGCTCTATTATGTGCTCGGCAATGGGCAGGCCATACGTTACGGCGTCGGCGTCGGCCGCCCGGGTTTCGAATGGTCGGGCTCGCGCTACATCGCCTCCAAGCGCGAATGGCCGGACTGGACGCCGCCGTCGCAGATGCTCAGGCGCCGTCCCGATCTGCCGCGCCACATGGAAGGCGGCATCAACAACCCGCTCGGCGCGCGCGCCATGTATCTCTCCGGCACGCTCTACCGGATTCACGGCTCGAACGAGCCGGAGTCTATCGGCCAGGCGGTGTCCTCGGGCTGTATCCGCATGACCAACGACGATGTCGTCGACCTCTACGATCGCGTGAGAATAGGCACGCGCGTCGTCGTCGAGCGCTAGAGCATTGTCCAATCAAACCGCATCATAGCCGGACGATGCGAAGTAATTCATGCACTGTC
>Ga0181524_10003521_pt1 | contig 15089 bp, 17 predicted proteins | sample PEATcosm2014_Bin_34_FD_119761 | JGI IMG/M metagenome (GOLD analysis project Ga0181524, IMG submission 119761) | Peatland microbial communities from MTU Mesocosm Facility, Houghton, MI, USA - PEATcosm2014_Bin05_60_metaG | ecosystem: Environmental > Terrestrial > Soil > Wetlands > Peat | place...
ACGAGGTCAGATCTGTCAGGGTCAGGGCGCAGAACAACGAGGTCAGGCTCAGGATGATGGCCTACAATGCGGCAAGGATAGCGAGCCGAGTATCCTCTTATCTCAAAGGTTTTCTACAGAGCCACCTAATTCTCACTTTTGGAATTAGTAGGCGCCCCTTCAGGACTTTGGCCAACTAATTACTATGGGCGAAGGCATAATAAATCTCGAATGCGATAAATCGCCATCGGCGATTCGACAACGACTGTTCCGAGCTCGGAAGAACTGGTTGGTTACACCGTCCGTCTGGTAGATGATCTCAAGACGAATGGGATTACCGCCAGGATATTGGGCGCAGTAGCGGTCAGAATTCACACTCCGGAATTCCGGGGCCTCCAAAAGGACAGAGTCCTTACCGATGTCGATTTGATGAGTTACTCGAAGTATGAAAATGCCATCAAATCGTTTCTTGTCGGGCGAGGCTTGAAGCCATTGGAATTCTACTATGGAGAGGGCAGGCAAATCTATGAGAACCATTACCATATCGACGTCTTCTTCAACGAGCTCAGCATGAATCATGTAATAGATCTTAGGGGCAGGCTCGAGCTCGACTACCCCACCATCACAGTCACCGATCTCTTGCTGGGGAAACTGCAAATCGTTCAGATAAACGAGAAAGACCTGAAGGACTCGGCTATTCTGCTAAGAGAGCACGACATCAGCGAACAGGAAGGCAAGGAGCTGGTTGACTCTCGACATATTTCCAGACGAATGGCGAAGGACTGGGGATTCTACTATACATTCACCCAGAACTTGAAGAGACTCGACTCCTTTTCAGCCACGTACCTTCCAACCGGCGATTATCAGGTCGTAAGTGGTCGGATCAAGGATCTTCTGAATAGGATTGAGAGCGAGCCAAAATCAACCGGGTGGAAAATAAGAGCGGGCGTAGGCCTCAGAAGGAAATGGTACCAGGATGTAGAGGAAGTTATCAGGTAATCCGAGTTGAGACCCTTTCCAGGGGTCCAACGTCCCTCTTTATTCCAATAATCCGTCTCGCCTCTTCCGGGTTGGCGACTGGTCTACCAATTTCATTGGCTATCCTCACCATCCTAGCCACGAGTTCTGCGTTGTTCTTTGCCAACCTGTCAGGCTCATAGTATGGGTTGTCTTCTGTTCCCACCCTGACATGATGACCCAAAAGGATAGACATAACCGCGGTTCTTGTCTGTTCGTTGCTCATTATGCTCACGCTGCATATGGCGTCCCGTCTCTGATTCCTCAGTCGGTGCATTAGTTCTTCCGCGGAAGCGGGAGACCAGATACCACCGGGCCAATCGAAGAACAGTGTGACGAAGTAAGGAGGGTCAACCAAGCCTTTTTCGACCAGGTAGTTGAGGTTCCAAACGGAGCCTGAGTGCCAAACCTCGAATTCTGGCTTGATCCCATACTTGTTACATAATCTGCCGTAGTCTTCCAGTTCCGATCGTGGATGGAGCAAACTCATGTCGGTCCTAGGGAATGCCTCGTCGTGATGGTTGAGGATTACCGAAATCATGTCTGGCCTGAGCTTGATGACGGCCATCCTTTCCGGAATTGAGAGAGCGGATAGGCCAGCCTGAATCACGACGTCGCTTCGGTCTCGGATTGATTTGATAATCATCTTCCACTCGTTTTCCGCGAAATTCTTCGAACCGTGGATGTGAACAACAGCTGCTCCTGCCTTCCAAGCGCCCAAGGCTTCTTCGACCGCGTCCTCTGGAGTCTTGGGGTTGTTTCCCGCCTCTGGGTATAACCAGGAAGGCGCGACGGTTGCGGTGATGATTAGTTTGGGCTGCGAATTAGCTTCGTTTACCATCATGTAAGAGAAACGCTCGGCCAGCCTTATTAGAAATAAGTAGACAATTCTCAGGCGTGGGAAACGTCTAGCCAAGCATAGAACTAGGCCAGAGTCCGCCTCTTTGATTTTGCGAAGATGACGTTTGCTTGATTCGCTTCGCCATCAGAATTCCCCTCAGGAGAGGCGATCTGATACTAGGGTCGCATACCCATCGACTTCAATGTCGGAGTCATGGGAGCGGCCAAGAACCAGACTGAATCGAAGAATGTCGCTAGCATCTTCACGTACGGCTCTCCGTTGGACCAGAGCGCTACGTGCTCTGGAACATCCTCAATCAAACCTTCGTTTATCGCAAGAGCCACGGAACCGACCTTCATGTCGTAGATGGACGCGTTAGTCGATTGATTTCTTATGTGGCGAAGTTCGGCTAGTTTTCCTATCCTTCTTGCATCTTCGGCATTTGATTTGGTTATCTCGGTTATCACCCTAAATTTCACACCTGCTTTGGCCTTCTGTTCCATGACCTGGACAAAATCTCTGAAGTGGCTGAGTCGGATGAGACCATTTGACGACATCAGTAGACATACTTCATTGTTGCACCTAGACAACGTATCCACCATGCGAAGATAGGTTCTGACCCTCCCTTTTATCACAGAGAAGGTCTCTCCGTCCGAGGGTAACTTGGTTCCGGGGAGAAAGAGATTGGTCACGACAGATTTTCTCATTTCTTCCAGTTTTCTGAATTTGACTGCCTGAAAATTGAACAGGTGATCAACTGCCTCCTTGGGCTCAATTGGCTTGAATTTTGTAGGTGAATCTAGCGTCGCTTCAACCAAGCCCAATTGCTCGAGTCTCTGCAGCAGGTGATGAGTGTTGCTTCGTTCCTTATCAGCCGCCGTCGCAATCTCTTTTGTGGTAGCACCACCCAGCTCCACGGCTGCTAGGTAGACCCGGGCTTCCGAACTCGTGAGACCTAATTCTACCATGGCTGCGAGAAGGTCGTCGTACATAGAGTGTGTGTTATGTGGCACACACCTACTCTTTTATACGTTTGCAATCAGCTGTTCCGTCATGGTCACTAGGTTGAACGATTATCTCGATGCAATCAGTGTTTTTGACCGTCTCGAAATAGGGCTAATCTCGTTTTCTCCCAACCCAATCAGGCAATGCAAAGACGAAGACCTGACAGACTTGACTGCGTCAATTCGAGAAAGCGGTCTGTTAGAGCCTATCATAGTCAGACCCAAGGACAAAGGGTTCGAGGTCATTGCCGGGAATCGACGCCTGAAAGCATGCAAACTACTTAGATTTAGGAGGGTGAATTGTGTCATCACCAATCTTGATGACTCCGAAGCATACGAAGTCTCTCTGATCGAGAACGTGCAGAGACGCACGCTGAACCCGTTAGAAGAGGCAATGGCCTTCAAGAAGTACTGTGCCGAGTTCGGCTGGGGGAGCCAAACCAGGCTTGCCAAGAAACTGGGGAAGAGCCAAGAATACATTTCGCACAGGCTCAAGCTCTTGGACCTGCCAGACGAAGTGAAAGAAGAGTTGATTGGCGGCAGATTGAGCCCGACCGCAGCGCAAGAAATGGTTTGGCTGAGATCAGATGATGCCCGCATAGCGGCCCTTGAAATGGTAAAGGGGAGCGAGTTGGACACACGGTCGATCAGAAAGCTGGTCCATGAACTCAACGCTCCGGAACTGGACCAAATGGGGGCAGACTTTGAAATCACTCGAGAGGAATATGGCAATAGTCATGTAAAGAGCTGCCTCGAAGAAGCTGTGCTAATCATGAGGATTTCTCTGGCAAGGCTCGACTGGATAGTGATGAAGGTCCAAGACCCTCAGTTGAAGGCTGTCCTGCTCTCAAAGAGGTCCGCAATGAACAAGATTGTGGACGAGTTGATTCAGCTAAAGATGAGTGGAGTCTACCGATCGCGCCAGACCCCGGCAATCGTACTTACTGCAAATTAGGCAGGCGACTGGGCAGAAGTCGGCACCAATTTGGAGATTTTGAGTCTCATTAGCGCTAGCTTAGTCGTCGCCGACTAAAATCAGACTTTGAGGAGTCGGATTCTACGTTCCTGAGAGGATTGATTCCCTTCCGAGTTTCACCGCGCATGATTCAGATTCGAAGAAGCGATTTGACTCGCTCTGCCTCTTCTATCAAGTCTTAAATCGAATTACAAAGATTTCATAGATCATGGAGACTAAGCTGATTGTTACGGTGACTGCAAACCCTTCTTGGATATTCCCAACACTCAAGAACCACCCAGTTACACCCGAGCAAATAGCGGATGAAATCTACGCTTGCTACAAGGCTGGGGCAAGTGTTGCGCATATTCACGCTCCTGGAAAGCAGGTTGAGACGATAAGGAGAATCAGGGACAGGTGTGACATTTTAGTTCAGGTGGGGTTGTCAGGGGACCCCTTGGAGTTGAGGCGTCCTATTTTCGAATCAAAACCAGACATGATTTCAATAATGTTGACACACCACGACGAGCAGTTCACCAAGGAGAGCTTCAACATCCTACATACCAAGTCCGAGCTGGAGGAATACTGTCAGCTTTGCCTGAAACATGGAGTGAAACCAGAGTTTGAGGTTTGGCACACTGGAGCGATATGGAACCTGTCATATCTTGAGAGGAAGCACCTAGTGGAGAAGCCGTATTTCCTCACAATATTCTTTGGATGGCCAGGCGGAAGCTGGTCTCCTGTCACGATGGACGAACTGGGGCACAGGATCAAGTACCTACCACAGGGAAGTATCTACTCTACTAGTGTTATGGATAAGGCTCAGCCGCAGGTTCTGGAAGCGACGATTAGAATGGGGGGGCACGTGCGTGTTGGGACCGAGGACAACCCGCTCCGAGCAGATGGCTCTCCGGCAAAGGATAACGCAGAACTCGTTAGAGACATCGTTCAGGTGGGCAAGTACAGCGGAAGGGAAATAGCCACTCCCGAAGAGGCAAGAATCCTCATCGGCATCCCCAGGACAGTCACCACGCGATCATAGCGTAATTCACTACTAGCGCGGCTCTCAATACGTTGGAATCGGACATTTGATAGACTATGACGCGACTGGGAGAAGACGGAGGAGGAATCGACAAAGAGATGATGTCCTCGGCGCGATAAAAGAAGCAATAATCGCTGCGGACCCGAAGACAATTCTAAGGGAAAACGTGAAGCTCGAAGGAGAGTCCCTCCGAATTCTGTCAAGCAGTTTTGATCTTTCCCGCTACAAGAGAATTCTCCTTATTGGCGGGGGGAAGGCCTCTGGAAAAATGGCCCTCGAGCTTGAGAAGCTACTCGCCAATCGGCTGACAGGAGGCGAGATAACAATACCCGATTATCAAGACCTTCGATTTGGAGCCGGAGCCTCGCGTTTGGGTTTCAATCGCTCCACCCATCCGATACCGTCAGTCAATGGAGTCAGAGGAGTGAAGGAGATGCTCGATATGATTGGAAAGACTTCGAGTAACGATGCCGTAATTTGTCTCATTTCGGGGGGAGCGTCCGCTCTTCTCCCGCTTCCTGCAAAAGGGATCACCCTCAAGGACAAAGCAGATGTGACTCGTCTTCTCCTGACCTCTGGTGCAGACATCAACGAAATCAACATAGTAAGAAAGCACCTGTCGTCGGTCAAGGGCGGGAGGCTTGCGAAGCTCCTGTTCCCTGCGACTGTAATTTCCCTAGTAATTTCTGATGTAGTAGGTGATCGGGTCGATTCAGTTGGCTCGGGCCCGACGACCCCAGACCCCTCCACATACTCCGATGCCAAGCGGGTTTTGATTAACCATGGCGCCTGGGACAAGGTGAATTCGAGAGTACGTAAAGAGATTGAAGATGGAATCGCTGGGAAAACCGAAGAGACGCCTAAGCAGGGGTCGACGGTTTTTGAAAAAGTGCATAATTTCATCCTAGGGAGCAACGGGATTTCGCGCCTTCGCGCCGAAGAGTTTCTAAGAGAACGAGGCTATCGCACTGACCTCCTTCGGACCGAAATTCGAGGAGAAGCGCGCGAGGTTGGCACCCGAATAGCCCGTCTGATTATCCAAAAGGCATCCAGCAAGAGTGATTTCCAAGATCCATGGGCTATTGTGGCCGGAGGCGAACCCGTCGTGACCGTGAAAGGAACTGGTCGAGGAGGAAGGAACCAAGAGCTTGTCCTGTCCGCGGCAATAGGGATAGATGGAACGAAGGATGTTGCCGTGGGTTCTGTTGCAACGGATGGTATCGATGGTCCCACCGATGCAGCAGGTGCGATTGCTGACGGAAACACAGTCAGCCGGGCTAGAACCAAAGGGCTTTCTGCTGAGGATTACCTAGGTAGAAACGATTCGTACAGATTCTTCCAGAAGCTTGGAGATTTGATAATCACTGGTCCAACTGGGACCAATGTCAATGATGTCTTGGTCGCCGTGGGAAGGGCCCGGAAGACAGCTCTCCACGATCTAACTGAAGACAAGAGTCGCTCGAAGCTTCTAACCCGAGAGTAAACATTCCTTACTTGATGATGTACTCCTTCACTAGGACAGATCTTCGGTCAGGCACCGACTGGAACCTTGGATTGTTCTCCTTCAGGAATTTCTTGAATTCCTCTGAGTTCTCTGTTCTTCTGAAATCATCTTCGTTGTCATACCAAAGCTCTGCGATGCCGTCATAGGGCATTCCTTCCTCCTCAAGAGGTTGAACTACAAGATTGATGACGTACCGCTTCACACCAGGTAAATTCCTGAAGAATTCGGCGTGTTCCTTCAACCAAAGGTTTTCGAAATCTTTTTTGCGTATGTCAGATCTCTTTCTTACGAAGACCATCTTCTTCATCAAGATAGATAAGCGCGAAGCGATTCTATTTATTCCATATACACCTTCGTAGCTATTTCCACTTGAAACGCTGCGGCAAGAGATTCGTCGTCAATTGGAGGTGAAAAACCTTCTTATCGCGCCCCAGAAAATGCAAGCAATCAGATTGCTTGCTTACCTGCAAAGGTCCTAGAGACGTGCCGAGCGTTCAAGAGGTATTGGAAGGAGTCAGGAGAAATGGAAGAACTCGCTTGCTTGAAAACGAGGCAAAATCAGTCTGTTCTGAGCTCGGAATTCCATGTGCTACGTTCCGGGTCGCGCGAAACATCGACGATGCGGTCTCCTCCGCCGAAGCAATTGGCTACCCTGTAGTACTCAAGATTATCTCGCCCCAGGTTATTCACAAGTCTGAGGTTGGCGGTGTCGTCACTGATCTTCGAGACGCAGAAGACCTGAGGACCAGCTACAACAGCATTCTCTTGAATGTGAGGAAACAGATGCCAGAGGCCGAAATCACTGGTGTGCTGGTTGAAGAGATGCTCGCTCCGGCCACCGAGATCGTGGTGGGGGCGGCACGAAATCCGCAGTTTGGATTCGTCATCATGTTCGGAATTGGGGGCATACTTGTTGAGGTTCTCAAGGATGTGAGCTTTAGAGCGGCGCCCATCAGTCGCCAAGACGCAACAGAGATGATAAGTGAACTGAAGGCCCACTCGATTCTGAAGGGGTTCCGCGGAGTGCCTCCTGCGGACATCGATGCTCTGATTGAAATCCTCCTCAAAGTTTCTTCGTTTGTGATTAATAATCCAGAGATTAAGGAACTCGACCTAAATCCCATCCTATCTTCGGAGAAATGCACCGAAGTGGTCGATGCGAGAATATCCCTGGGTGAATCAGGCCCTCGGAACGAACCAGGACCGGTCAACTAGTGTAGTGTTACTAACGGATGGGGTATTATGATTGTTAGGGGCCCTATTGACCTGTAACTTCCAACCTTCTTAGCCTGGCGACCCTTCTGAGTATCTCATCTGCGTCCACGGTCCACACGAATGGGCGCGGGTTCTTCTGGTATTCAGCGACGAACTCGTTTATCGCCTCGATGACGTCGTTGGCGTTCCCGAAGGAGTTCCTTCGGATCTGCTTCTTCGTGAGGTTGCTCAGCCACGCCTCGACCATGTTCATCCACGAAGCGCCCTTGGGAGTGAAATGAAGCTTGAATCTGGGGTGCCTCTCGAACCATCTCTTCACGTCCGGTTGGGTGTGCGTCCCCAAATTATCGAGGACCATGTGCACATCGAACTCCTTCGGGACGCAGTCGTCTATCGTCCTGAGGAAGATGAGGAACTCCTGATGGCGGTGCCTCTTGTGGAACTCCGTGATGACGGTCCAGTCCAGTATGTTCAGGGCGGCGAAGAGGTCTATCTTGCCGTTGCGCTTGTAATCATAGGACCTCGAGGCAGGCATCCCGGGACGGACAGGCAGGATAGTCTGGCTCCTGTCCAGAGCCTGTATCCCGCTCTTCTCATCCATGCACACGATGATGGCCTTGTCAGGCGGGTCCATGTACAGGCCGACGACGTCCCTCACCTTCTCGTTGAACTGGGCGTCCGTGCTCAGCTTGAAGGAGCGCTCTTTGTGCGGCTGTATCCTGTGGCTCTCCCAGATCCGAGCAACGGTCGCGTTGCTCACGCCCATCTCTCTGGCGAGCGTGCGAGTGCTCCAGTGCGTTGCGCCTCTAGGCTTCGTGTGGAGGGTGCGGACTATGATCGCGTCTATCTTCTCCTGCGATATCCTCGGCTTGCGCCCCGGTCTGGGAGCATCCATCCGTATGCCGTTCAGGTGATGAGTGGCGAAACGATTCCGCCAGCACGTCACAACCTTTGGACGCACGTGCAACTTGTTTGCGATCTTCTTGTTCTGCAATCCGTTCGACGCCATCAGCACGATCTTGGAACGAAGGACGAGCCTATGTGGCGTGGAACGACCCCTTGACCATGCAAGGAGCTGTTCCCTTTCCTGGTCATTTACAATCACCGTAGCAGCGACGCGCATAAGAACCCATGTCTGGGTCCGTATATAATAATACCCCCTATATCGGTAACACTATACTAGTCTTGCTACACTTGAGAGAACGATTTTTGACGGTGCCGTATTAGTTCTCTTGAAAACCTGTTTATAGCGAATCGGAAGCGACTTCGAAATGGCTAATTTGGCAAGAAACAGGTGGACTAATGAGAACTGGGTTTCCAGCCCCTCGAATTTCGAACAAGCGACCCTTAGACAGCTCGACTTCCCAACAAGAATTCAACTTTACGATGTTACCTGTAGAGATGGCGAACAAAGACCTGAAGTTGTCTTTAGAAAAGAAGACAAGATACGAATTGCCAAGGCACTAGACGAGGTCGGAATCCAGAGGATAGAGGCGGGCATGCCCGCGGTGTCAAATGAGGACTTTGAGGCCGTTAAGGAGATCGCCCACTTAGGACTAAGCACTGAAGTGTTCGCGTCTTCGAGAGCCAGAAGGGACGATGTAGATTTGGCTTTGAAGTGTGGAGTCTCTTCAATCATGATTGAAGCCCCCCTCAAGCGACGAACTCATCCAGACAGGTTTCGGTTGGAAGAAGGAACGGGTGCTTGAACTAGCACTCGACACGACGAGGTATGCAAAGGCACATGGTCTCCACACGACATTCTTCGCCGTCGATTCGACGAGGGCGGATCCGAGATTCTTGAGGAAGCTCTACACGTCGGTCGTAAACGAATCGCATGTGGATGGCGTAGCAGTTGTTGATACCTTTGGGGTAACGTCTCCTCAAGCTTTTGCCATGATTGTTCGTAGAGTGAGAAAGTGGGTCAAGGTTCCGCTCGAGGTGCATTGCCACAACGATTTCGGCCTGGGGACTGCGAATGCGTTGGCAGGCCTTGGTGCAGGGGCCACAGTCGCGCACACCAATGTCAATGGAATCGGTGAGAGAGCAGGAGGCGCTTCCACCGAAGAGGTGGCTGTCGCCCTCAGAATTCTATATGACAAGGAACTCGGATTCAGATACGAGAAGCTGTACGAGCTCTCCAAGTTGGTTGAAAGTGCTAGCGGCGTCCCGGTGTCCCCACAGAAACCGGTGGTGGGAGAAACCGTTTTTGGATACGAGGCGGGTGTCGCGGTAATGTTCTGCTACAGGTACAAACATGCAAACATGCTAAAGTACGGTCTGAGCTATATGCCAGAAATGGTGGGCAACAAGTTCAACATCACCATCGGCAAGAAGAGCGGCGCATTCAGCATCAGGTGGCGCCTAGAGGACCTTGGATATGATGCAACAGATGAGCAGGTCGAAGCAATCCTTGCGAGAGTGAAACAATTGGCAATCAAGAAGAAATGGGGGCTAACCGACGAAGAGTTCCGCGGAATATATGAAGACGTTATTCATCAGAAGGCTGTTGCCTAGATCACCAAATTCAACGTTTGCAATTTAGCGCCTCATTAGCTCCGCGCACCGATACATGGTAGCCAGAGCTTCACATGCCTCGTCCACAGGTAGGTATGTCGGAATGCCTCGGCTCTCGAGAAGCGCTTTCGCCCTGTCGAAAGACTCCTTATCGCCCGAGATCGCGACAAGCAGCGGCTTCGAGGGATATCTAAGGCGCAGATTAGGAACGAAATCCAGATTTGCAGGGAAGGAATCCTTGGTCAAGAGCATTATAGATATCACCGCGTCGACGTTCTCATCGTCAAGGGCTGTCTCCATCCCCATTCGATATCCTCTCTCGAATCCCTGGGTTTGGACAGCTGCCCAAATGTCGACGGGGTTGCTGACTTTCAGCCAAGCTGGAGTCATCTCCTGAAGCTTTCGCAAAGATTTCTCGGACAGGGATGCAACCCTCAATCCTAGCTTTTCGCAGGCGTCGGCGGCAAGAACTCCCATCGCCCCCGACGGAGCAAATATGGCGACGTGGTTGCCCTTGGGAAGGGGTTGGAAGGCCATCGCTTTCGCCATATTTACTAAATCCATGTATCGATGAATTCTTGCGACCCCGGCCTGATTGAATATTCCATCCAGAATTTTTGAATCGGTTGCCATGGACGCCGTATGCGTGGCGACGGCTTTCGCACCACTAGAAGTCACACCTCCCTTCAAAATCATGATAGGCTTCTTCTTGCTTACCGTCCTCGCGGCTTCGATGAAAGAACGCCCAGCCTCGAAGCCTTCTAGGTAGATGCATATGACTGAAGTAGACGAATCGTCTCCTAGAAACTCGATGACCTCTGCTTCGTCAACATCACACCGATTCCCTAGACCTACTACCCTGCTTACTCCAAAATTCTCTGCCGACAAAATCTATTTCATCGTGTGAGTTGCGAAATTCCCTGTCTGAGCGACGTATGAAACCGAACCGGATCTAATCTTCCCGAGAGGAAAGAATGTCGTGATGAGCTTTCGTGGTGTGCTTATGATGCCACTTGTGTTTGGACCCAATATCCTCATGCCAGATCCTCGAGCGATTTCTTCGATTCTCTTTTCTAGTTTGGCCCCCTCTTCATCCACTTCCGCAAAGCCTCCGGACTCGATAACCGCCGACTTTGCGCCCTTCTCTGCACATTCTTCCAGCGCATTGATGGTTGCAGACGCGGGAATCACAAAGACGCAGAGATCTGGGGCTTCTGGAAGCTCCTTGATCGATGGGTAAGCCTTGTGTCCCATGATGATCTCTGCTCTAGGGTTTACGGGGTATATTCTTCCGGCGTACTCGTTGGCCAAGAGGTTAGCCATGACATCATTCCCCGTTTTGTGAGGAATATCAGAAGCTCCAATTACAGCAACACTGTTTGGTTCAAGCAGCGGTCTCAAGTCGCCCAAGGAACAAAGCCAAGTAATCTACGTCGGGCTTGGCGATATTAAGATTCTAATTGAGATTGGTAATCTGAGGAAGGCGGCTCACAGCTATATCAAGCTGCATCAGGCTCCGAATGCGAGTCAAGAAACGTGCAAAACGTCGTGTTGAACAATGGCGTCAGAATGCCCATTTTAGGGCTTGGAGTCTTTCAGATAACTGGCGCTGAAGAGTGTGAAAGAAGCGTGGTCGACGCTCTAAGGACGGGCTATCGTCTCATTGACACCGCAGCCGCATATCTGAACGAAGAGGCGGTCGGCAGAGCGATCAGGAGAAGTGGCGTGCCGAGGGAAGAGCTGTTCGTTACCACGAAGCTTTGGATTCAGGATGCGGGTTACGAAAGCGCCAAGATGGCTTTCGAGAAATCACTGAGGAGAATGCAGTTGGATTATCTGGACCTGTATCTAATCCACCACCCTTACGGAGATGTCTATGGCTCTTGGAGAGCCATGGAAGAGCTATACCGTAATGGAAAGATTAGAGCAATCGGCATCTCCAACTTTGAGCCAGATCGAGTAATGGACATCATCGTCCATAACAAGGTGGTTCCTGCGGTGAATCAGATTGAAACACATCCCTTCTGTCAGCAAATTGAAACCCATGGATTCTTGAAAGCAAACAGCGTCCAGATAGAATCCTACGCACCATTTGCCGAAGGTAAGAAGGACATCTTCAAGAATGAAGTGCTACTTTCTATAGCGGGGAAACATAAGAGAACTGTTGCACAGGTGATTCTTCGCTGGCTCATACAACGACAAATTGTCGTTATCTCTAAATCGATTCATAAAGAAAGAATCGTTGAAAACTTCGACGTCTTCGATTTTGAATTAGGCCCTGAAGAGATTCGTGCAATTGCGACGCTCGACAAGAAAGTCAGCAGCTTCTCCGATCATCGTGATCCAGAGACCGTGAAGAGATTCAGCGGTATGAGGCTTAATATCTGACTTGGACCAAGAATAAGCCAAATCCTTCAGATCATCGAGAGCCTTCCTCGATTCTTCGCTTCGACGATTGCTCTCGACCCTGTGAGTCGTGTCCCACACCCTCCCACTTGAGAATGCACAAATCTCGCGCCACATGCAGCGGCTATCATGCACAGAATCAAGTATATCGTTACAGTACCTCTGGATGAAATAGGCTTAAGAAGAAGGGAGGACCAGATTCCGAAAGAACTCATTCATCGCGGTTTCGAACCCAAGTTCGTTCCCGTCAGGCTTGGCTTGGCCTCTCCCGAGTTGACCTATTCTGACCAGCTTCTTTTCGATTTTGCGGTCTATGAAGAAGGCCTGAAGGCCGAATCTGAGGGCTACGACGCGGTGTGCATGGACACGGTCAGTGATGCGGGCCTCAATGCGCTCAGATCGAGGTTACGCATTCCTGTCGTGGGACCCGGAATAGCAAGCCTGCATTTAGCAGGAGTGCTAGGTCACAAATTCTCCATAATAACCATGTGGGACAAATGGTTGTCAATATACAGCAAGATCCTTCGTGAATATCACCTTGAGGAGAAATGCGCATCAATTAGATTCATCAACCGGGCTCCCGACTCCGTGATGCTACTTGAAGGCAAGGAAACCGAGACCGCTAAGATGATTGAGAAAGAGGCTCTCAAGGCAATCAACATAGATAATGCCGACGTAATCGTATTAGGGAGTACAACCATGCATCAAGCCCACGGGTACCTTAGCAAGCATCTCCCGGTCCCTGTGCTCAATCCTGGCCTGGTTGCGTATAAAATGGCAGAGATGTTGATCGAGCTTAACCTATCTCACAGCAGAAAGGCGTTTCCCAAACCCGAATCTAGCTTTCTGGTTGGTCCTGGGAGGCTCGTCTCTATCGAGAAGCGAGACCAGCTTCTCCATAGAATTGCCGATGCGGCATCTCCGAAGTAATGACACTCTCCGCTACTTTGCGGCGCAGACGGCCCTTGATGGATTCCCTGGCCATATCCAAGAAGAGTTCATCACACTTTAACGCATGATTAATCGGCTATCGCTGTGTAAGTGGTGAATTTGAGTTTCCATATGCGAGCTCACCTCACATAGGTGAACTGCCATCCACAAAATCGTGAAGGGGTGGACGGGGATATCTTCCCTATACCGCCTTAGGGATCTAACTGTGTCTTAGTCCGCTTTTCTTTGATTTTGTCGTCTTATGAACTGGTCAGGCGAAGCCCAGGACTGGGATGCAGAGGAGCTCGAGACTGTTCGCCTATCTCGTCCCGTACATATTCTTCCAAACCCTCCAATATCCATTCGCCAAGGATGGGTTGCGTTTTGCCAGCCCCCTCGTATTGATGGCCCTTAGATACTCGATTGCAGCCCTCGTGACCTTCTCTCTAACTCGTAGTTTCCGCCCGATTCTTAATAGAGACACCTTACTTCTCTCAATCTTCACTGCGTTCAGCACGGTTTTCTGGATATTCGGACTCGAGCTTGTTTCACCTGCCCAGTCGGCGGTGCTGAGTTATACGATGCCCCTCCTTGTCATCCCTCTATCTACTTTCATTCTGAAGGAGCGAGCCGCAGGCCTGGCCTGGATCGGAGCGGCTGTCGGGTTCTCCGGAGTCCTCGTCTATGGACTTGGATTGACTAATTCTGGAGGGTCGGTGGTTGGTGGGCTCTTGACTGTCGCGAATGCATTGTTCTGGGGACTCTTCACGATTTCTTACCGGAAGGTGAGGAATCAAGACCCGACGCTGACTGTGGCCACTCAGTTCCTGATCTGTGCCCTGTTCTTTTGGCTCGTAGCCCCGATTGGGTTCACAGCAACAATCAATTCCGAGTTCGTCCTTGACCTTGTGTACATCTCCATCATGAACGGAGTTGTAGGATTCTTGCTCTGGAATGCCATGGTCAGGATGGAGACGGTGGTGAGGCTGACTCCGCTGATTTTCGCAGTACCTGCAGCCACGGTAGTGGTCCAGGCCGTAATGACAGGAATCGTTCCTGGTTGGTCATCTATGGCAGGAGTCGGCATAATGTTTCTGGGCATCTTTATCTCGAGGACAAGAAGTTCTGGCACTGGATCAGGGAAAGAAAACCTGGCAGGTAGTAACGGGCGCTTGCAAATTCGTTGTTGGCGTAAGATACTCTCCTTTCACTCATTAGCGAATCATAATTCGTTTATCGTGAATCACACTCTAGATTTGAACCCACATATGTGGACTCACATCCCACCCGCGGCCCACTCTAACTTCCATCTAGCGCGCGCGGGTCAGGCGCTTGGGAACGGCTAGAATCTATCGCGCGCGCGCTCGAACCCATTTACTGGCGAGTCCGACCAGCGCCACAGGCGATACTACAAGGGGCGGAACCATCGGGAACCCCGGGACTGGATATTTCTCTTTTGGGTTCGAATTCCTTCCGGCCTGAACCCTTGACTCCAGCCAACTGGTGGCTCGCTGGCTGTAATGCGCACTATTTCACTAAAATGCTGATAACGTCCCCTCGCTACCTTCCATTGCAGAAGTCCCTGACGGTTCTGCCGTTCCACCTGTGATCCAGACTCCAACTGCTATCGGACCCTCGGACCCGATTCAGAATATCGCAGACCCCCGTCAATCTGATTG
>Ga0181524_10003523_pt1 | contig 15087 bp, 10 predicted proteins | sample PEATcosm2014_Bin_34_FD_119761 | JGI IMG/M metagenome (GOLD analysis project Ga0181524, IMG submission 119761) | Peatland microbial communities from MTU Mesocosm Facility, Houghton, MI, USA - PEATcosm2014_Bin05_60_metaG | ecosystem: Environmental > Terrestrial > Soil > Wetlands > Peat | place...
AATCGAACAACGACAACTCCATCGGCGGACCGCAGGTGTTTTTCGGCAGCCAGGACGCCATCCAGCAGCTCCAGGTCATTACCAACGACTACAGCGCCCAGTATGGCCGCAATGCGGGCGCGGTCGAGAACTACATCACCAAGTCTGGAACCAACTCGTTTCATGGCACCGCTTTCGATCTCTACCAGAGTGAATTTCTGAGCTCGTTGACCAACTCCGAGAAGAATCCGCTCTTCGGCTACTGCCCTCCCGGCGTAAGCGCGTCCACCGGTTGTGCTGCGCCAACTCTGCCGCGTTATGTTGAGAATCGCGTGGGAGCAACCATCGGCGGCCCGGTTTTCAGGAACAAGATCTTCTTCTTTTTCAGCACCTATTGGGATAGAGTCCGCACCGGCGTCTCACCCTCTGAATCTCTGCCCGATCTCACACCCGACCCAACCGGACTCGCGACGATTGCGTCGGCATTCGCCTCCGATCCCGGCGCCGCCGCCCTCGCCAACTTCGGCCCATATTCCATCAAGGAAGGCAACCCGCAGCCCATTCCCGTGCCCACGGCTTTTTGCCCCGGCACACCGACGGGAAGCGGAGCCTGCGACGAAACCCTAACCGATGCCTCCGGCGCCTCAGCCACTGTTGAGTTCGCCGGCGTTGAGCGTACCATCTCCAGCCCGTTCAACGACCAGGAAGAGTTGGTACGTCTGGATTGGCAGCCGGGTGAGAAAGACCGCTTTTTTGTGCGCTACTTTTACCAGCCCACGTTCGGTATCGCTGGGGGCGGCGACGGCGTCGCCTCGGGCGACTGGGTGACTGTGCCTTCAGTCACCTATTCAATCGGGGCCGACTGGATACATACGTTTACGAGCAGTCTCGTTGACCAGTTGCGCTACGGCTTCCAGGAAGCCAAGGTCCCATTTGAGGGCGGCGCTTTTCCGAACTGCACCATCACTAACTTCGGCGCGTGCCCGGCGCAGGTAGTTTTCACTGGGACCAACGACGACTTGAATTTCGGAGGGGACGCCGACTTCCCGCAAGGCCGCACCGTGAAGGTGACCCAGGTGCAGAACAACGCGACCTGGACCCGTGGCAGGCAGACCCTTCTGTTTGGCGGGGAATTCGATTATCAGAACTCGCCCAACGTGGGAATCTTCTACTACAACGGCTACCCGAACCTTGGGACCGTCAGCAACCTGCTGGGGACGCAGGACGCCGGGCTGGTAGGGAGAGGCTATCCGTCAGGTACATCCGGTTACTCCTACCTGGCGAACGGCAGCCTCACCATTCCGTTCACCGAGCCCGACGTCGCTGCCTATTTCCAGGACGACTGGAAGGCGCTTCCCACATTAACCTTGCACATGGGTGTACGCTGGGAGTTCTTCAGCGACGCAGCCAACAAACTGCACGACGAAACCGTTACCCGCGAATCGAATCCGTCGACAGCCTTTTGGGACACGTCCCTGCCGCTGTCCGATCGCACCGTTCCCCAAGCCAAGCAGGTTTACACAAACTTCGAGCCGCGCATCGGCATCGCCTGGAATCCGAATTTCGACAGAAAGCTCGTCGTCCGCGCCGGTTATGCCATCAACGCCAACCCCGCGTATTACAACATGTTTCTGATCGTCAACGATTATGCGCCCGTAACCAACACAGGTGCTTTCCTCTGCGGTCCCGAGGCCTGCCTGCCTTCAGACGGCTCCCTTCTGAGCTCCGACTTCCGTGCATTCAACCTGCCTAATCTGTCCATTGGTGGAGACCCGGGTCAGGGTCTCCAGGCCACTTTCCCGACCTCATTCCGCACGCCCTATGTGCAAACCTGGACCCTCGGCATTGACCACCAGATCGGCGCCGCAGCGGTTGTGGAAGCACGCTACGTCGGCTCCAAAACCACCGACGACTTCCAGCCGATCGATGCCAATCCATTTCTGCTGCCAGTCGCCGCGGCCTTCCCGAGTGTCGTCTCCGCGTCATCGCTTTGCTCGGATCCTTCGGCGGATGGCTACGGACGCCCCAATTGTAACTACAGCAATTTAGCTGAGTTTACGAATGGAGGCTGGGCCAACTACAACGCGCTGGAGCTGAACCTGACCACGCAGAACTATCACGGCCTGACCTCAACCGTTTCCTATACATTCAGCAAGGCCCTGAACAACGCTACGGACGGACTTCGCAGCACCGGCTCCGGAGGCAGCACCCTTGCCTTTCCCCAGAATCCTCTCAATCCCGATTCCGGAGAACGCGGGCTGAGCGGCAATGACTTTCCCAATACCGTCGGTATTGGCTTCACCTACAACCTGCCTAAATTTGTCAAAAACAATTCACTTCTCGGCCGCGCTGTGAATGGTTTCCTGTTATCCGGCCTCTACCGCTATCGCAGCGGCCAGGTTTACACTCCTTATCAACCCATCGACATCGACGGCAACACAGGCGACAGCAGCTTCTGCGATGGCGCCTTTAACGCCGATATCCTTGGCGTGGATACCTGCCGCCTGGTTCTCTCCAACAAAAGCGCCCCGATCAACACCGTGGCCTATTTGAACCCGTACACAGGAGGCCAGAATCCGACTCCAGGCCCGGGTCAAGGGGCTCCCCTCTTGGGCACGCCGGAGTATGTGGTCTATAACAGCGACGGATTCAATAGCGACACCTCGACCTATCCCACCGGTGTCTATTCTCCGGGCACGCCCGTAGATCCCACGACGACGCATTGGATCATCAACAACCAGGCCTATGCACTTGCGATGAACAATCCCTATCCCGGCTCGAGCAGAAGCCTGCTTCGCGGCCAGCCCTACAGCGATCTCGACGCAACTGTTGTAAAGACCTTCCCTATCAACGAACGCGTCAGCTTTCAACTTTCCATGACAGCTTACAACGTGCTGAACCAGATGTTCCTCGGCGTCGGCGATCCCTTCGTGGGAGCGAGCAACTTTACGAGCAACGTTGAAAACGGCTCCGGCAGCGTCTCCGGCAGTACTTCCGGCAATCGATTCGCGATTCTGGGAGGGAAGGTCATTTTCTAGCTTCCGAAGCGGCGTAAGCGAAAAGCCAGAAGCCCCGGGGATCGCCACCCGGGGCTTTTGCATGCATTTTCTTTCGGCTTTGTCGTCCAGCATGGTTCAGGCCCCAGGGATCGCGGCTGCCAGGGGTGTACGCAAAACCGGCAAACCAAGGCGGGCTGGCAAACCCTTCGGGTCCATTTTTTGCAAGATCTAATGCACACCCTACTAATTTCCATATATCCACAGCACATCTGGAGAAGTGCGGAACATAGAACTCCATTTATTTCAATCGGATGAATCCTAGCACCCGCATGGATTCGATTGGCACATCAATTGCCTTCATACATCACAGAGATCCCTGTGTGATACCGAGGTCGCGTCCGTCGAGCCGCAGTTCGCGCGGATGACGTGGGGTGCGGGAGTATTCGTTTTTTCGAGTTCGCTTTGTTTTGATTTTCTCAACATGCGGGATCGGACTTGCGCTCCCCAACAAGCCTCCGAAAGCGCAAAACCTGGATAGTGAAGCCTCCCCCCAGGGGCTTTTCGATCCAGAACGATTTTGGAGGAGTTCCGATGCGGTTTTTCCGGATGCAGAAAATGGTCTTAGCATTGGCAGGATCGTTATTGTTCCTGCTCGGCGGCATATTTATCGGAGTCTGCGGCGCGCCTGTCGCGCACGCCCAGTCGATGCTGACAGGTGACGTCGCCGGCACCGTCACCGATCCCAGCGGAGCAGCCGTTGTGGGTGCAACGGTAAAGGCGGCCAGCAGGGAAACCGGCGCTGTCGCCACAGTCAAGACGTCGAATACCGGCGACTACCGCATTTCTCTGCTCCAGCCGGGCGTCTATACGCTCACCGCCTCGGCAACCGGGTTCTCGGCGGCTTCCACAACCGTCACGGTGGCCGTCGGCCAGATCACCACGCAGAGCATCCGACTCACCGTGGGATCCGCATCCGAAACCATTGAGGTCAGCGCCACCACGCAGCTTCTCCAGACTGACACCGCTCAGTTGAGCACCTCGGTCACTCTCGACCAGTTGCAAAACATCCCCAACCCCGGCAGCGACATCACCTATGCGGCGCAGGGCAAGCCGGGTGTAGTGATGAATACCGGCGCGGACTCCTCCGTCGGCTCCCTCGGCTACGGCAACTTCTCCGCCTTTGGCCTCCCCGGAACCTCCAACAACTTCACTGAAAATGGCATGGAGGTCAACGATCCCTTCCTGAACCTGAACAATTCTGGCCCGTCCAACATGCTGCTGGGCCTCAATGACATTCAGGAAACCGATGTCGTCACCAACGCTTATGAGGTTCAGTACGGCACCCTGGCCGGCCTCCAGATGAACTCCATCAGCCGCTCTGGCACTGACAAGTTCCACGGCAACCTCGGCTGGTCATGGAACGGCCGTTCCATGAACGCCAACGACTGGTACAACAAGAATCCCAATTATTCCAGCCCTGCCACCGCGCGCCCGTTTTCCAACTACAACCAATGGGCCGGAGCGCTTGGGGGACCGATCTGGAAGGACAAGGCCTTCTTTTTCGTGAACTCAGAGGGGATTACGTTCATAACTGCCAGCCAGAGTGTGGTCCACCTGCCCAGCACCAGCTACGAGAGCAGCGTCGTGGGCACTGACGGTACCTGCGGCGATAGCACCAGCAGCCTCTACGAGGCGGGCTACAGCGGCGAGTGTGCCTTCTATAACAAAGTTTTTGCCCTGTATAACGGCACGCCCAACTACGCGAGTGCGGCCACTACCAGCACGCCCGGCCAGTTGGCGCTCTCGACCCCCTCGAGTTTCAACCTGACCGAGAAGCTGATCACCGGTCGCGTGGACGTGAACCTCGGCCCCAGCGACAAGATGTTCGGACACTTCAAATACGACCACGGCCTTCAGCCCAGCTATACCGACCCCATCAATCCTGCCTTTGACGCGCAGAGCGATCAGCCCGACTACGAAGGCCAGTTCGCCGAGACTCACACCTTCAGCACCAGGGCGGTCAACCAGCTCCTCTTGACCGGTTCCTGGTACAGCGCCGTCTTCGTCAACAAGGATCCGGCGACCGAGTTAAGCACTTTCCCCTTCGATATGTACTGGGACGACGGTTTCGCCAACGACCTCAACAACCTCGCGGAATATTGGCCGGAGGGGCGTAACGTCACGCAGTATCAAATCGGCGACGACTTCAGCTACACGGCGGGCAAACATACGCTCAAAGCCGGCTTTTCCTACAAGAAAGACGATCTCTCCGACTTCGACCTCGGCATCTATAGCGTGCCGCTTATTTTCGTCAGTCAAGGCGGATACGATCCCGACGCTGAGGCATGGACAGGCTTCAGCGGCGGAGTATCGGACGCCGGCCAGCAGCAGTTCCCAACCACACTCTCTGAGCCCCTTTCCCTCTACACGCTGGGCATGTACTTCGAGGACGACTGGAAGCCGATGCCGAAAGTGACGGTGACGGCGGGCGTACGCGTGGAAAGGAACTCCAATGTCTCCTGCCTCAAAAATTGCCTCTCCAACTTTGGCGGCAGCTTCTTTTCGCAGGCGGCGGGCGCTCCTCTTAACTCCTCCTCCGGCGCTTATAACGCCCAGATCAAGTACAACCTGCCGACAGCCTTCAACAGCTACCAGGCCTACATGATCGAGCCGCGCATTGGATTCACGTACTCTCCGGATACAAAGGACGTGCTGCGCGGCGGCTTCGGCTACTTTACCGACGTCTTCCCCGGCACCATCGCCGATTCCATGCTCAACAATGCTCCCCTGAATCTCGCCTTTGTCGTGCAGAACGCGGGGATGGAGGTGAACCCATCCGATCCCTCCAGCGCGCAATCGCTGATGGCCGGCGCAAACGACACCTTCCAGGATTGCACTTACAACCCAACATCCTGCTTCAAGAACGGCGGCAGCTTCGACACGATGTCGGCCTTCAACTCCCTCTTCGAGCCTCCGAGCTTTACCACGGTGGCCGGGTCGCTGCACTATCCCACCTATCAGGAGTGGAACCTGCAGATCCAGCATGAGTTCTCCCAATCACAGAGCATCCAGATAGGCTACGTGGGCAACCGCGGCTACCACGAGCCGAATGAGAGTCTTGGCGCGAACGCATATGGAGGCCCCGGCTTACCCGATACGTCGCCTGCGCCCAGCTTTGCCAATGTCACCGAGGTTCAGAGCGAGGCATCCTCCAACTACAACGGCTTGATCGTCAGCTACCTGATCCAGGGCCACGGCCTCAACTTGCAACTGAACTATGCCTGGAGCCATGCGCTCGATGAGATCTCGAACGGCGGCATCCTGCCCTTCAATTCAGGAAGCATCGTGGAACAGACCAATCCCTATAACCTGCGCCAGAACTACGGCAACGCGGACTACGACGTACCCCAAACCTTCTCTGGCACCTATCTCTATCAGATGCCGTACTTCGGAGGACCGAAATTACTGACCGAGGGCTGGCAGATAGGCGGAGCCATCTTTTTCAACAGCGGCAGTCCGTTTACTCCCTACGCCTACATCAGTGACTTTGGGGTTGGGAGCTATGGCAGCGGGTACGACGCAATTCCCATCGCCGCTGCGCCGGGTACCTCGCACCACTGCGGCCCCAGTTCCGCCACGACCCCATGCCTTACCCCCGCGGATTTCCCCAACTACCCGATCATCGGCGGCTATGTAACGCCCAGCGTCTCGCCATTCGGCGCCACCGACCGCAACCAGTTCTGGGGACCGAGCTACTTCGACACCGATATGACGCTCCAGAAGGCCTTCAAGCTGCCGCATATAGGCGACCAGGGTCGATTTGAGGTCGGCATGACCGCCTACAACCTCCTCAACCACCCCAACTTCGGCCTGCCGACAGCAGCTCTCGACTCCTCGCAATTCGGCTTGTCACTCTACGCGGAAGGCCCGCCGACCAGCATCTACGGCTCGGGCGTGGGCGGAGATCCTTCGGTCCGCATCGTCGAGTTCACGGGCAAGATTCTCTTCTAACCCTCCGGCGAAGCCGGACCAACATCAAAGGGGCGTCCGCTATGGCGGGCGCCCTGAGTGTTTCTGCGCGTGCCTGGCTGACGGCGTGGCCGCGGGCTACTTCTTTGCGGCTCTCTTCGCGGTCTTTTTCGCTTTGGGCCGGCGGACAGGGAATTTATTGGCGGAGGTCTTTCCGGCTCCGCGCTTCGCGGCGGCCGGCAGCTTCTTTGTGGCCTGCTTGCGCCTGGCCGCTGCCGGCTTGGCCTTCGCAGCTTTCCTCTGGCGCACGGCGCGCGTTTTTTCCGCCAGCGCGGCTTTCAACTCGGCGTCAAACTCGTCCGGCGTAAGCGGACGCGCCGACTTGCGCAGCCGCTCGATGTCGTAGAAGGCGCGGCGCTCGGCGAGAAAGACGTGGATCACAAAGTCCACGTAGTCGAGCAGGATCCACTCGCCGTTGCGGCGGCCCTCCACGGAGTTCGGGTAGACGCCGAAGCTGTGCTTCAGCCGCAGCTCGATCTCGTCGGCGATGGCGATGGCCTGCCGTTCGTTGGCGGCTGAGGTAACCAGGAAAAAGTCGCTCAGGCCGGAGTCGACAGGGTCGAGCTCGAGGATGCGGGTGTTCTGGCCCTTCTTTTCGTCACAGACCGCGGCTGCGGCCTGCACCAGGATGCGCGTCTGTTTCTGCGCCGTCGATATGTTCATGCTGTAGGAAAGCTCTCCAAGCTCATAGTAGAGCAGGGACCAGGGAATAGGGAATAGGGACCAGAAAACTGCTCAGCGGTAGAGTCCGTGCGCGCGAATGTACTCCGCGACTGCGGCGGGGAGCATCGTCTGGACAGCCGCGGAACCAGCCTGCGCAACGCTCGACTCCACGTGGACGGCCTTGCGGATCGCTTCGCGGATCTCCGTCGCGCTGATCTCCACATCCAGGCCGGGCAGCACATAAAACGGCACGTGGGCGCGAGCCGGATTCACAAGGCAAAACGCGCGCACCTCAATACCGGATTCGTTCCTGTCGCCCTCCGCCGCGGGCTCAAGCGCGAGTCCCTGGGGCAGCGCGGCCTTCAATCCCTCCAGCGGCTGCCCCGGCCGCCAGGCCACGATCAGCGGCGCCACAAACGGAATCTCCGCGGCGCGATGCCAGCGGCGCAGCCCGAAGAACGAGTCGGCTCCCATCAGGCAATAGAGCGCGAAGCCGGGCTGAAGAGCGGCGCGCAGTCCCACGAGCGTGTCGATAGTGTAGTTGGGCGGCAGCCGCGGCGACTCGCTGCCGCCCAAAGGCCTGGGCGCATCGGCCAGCGAGACGGCAAATCCCCGCTCGCCCGCGATGGCCAGCCGCGTCATCTCCAGCCGGTGCTCAAAACTCGCCGTCGATCCTTCGCGCTTGAGCGGCTGCGCGCCCACCGGGGCAAAGAGCACCGCATCCAGCCGGAACGCATCGCGGGCGGCGCGCGCTACAGCCAGATGGCCCAGATGCGGCGGGTCGAAGCTGCCGCCGAAGAACGCCACGCGCGATCCGCTCTGCCAAACCTGTCCGCTGGGGCGCGACCGATCGGCGCTGTCCGGCTGGTTCATGGCTTCATCGTACCGCGCTTGCCGGCTGCGGCGGCGCATCGCGCTTCTGAGCGCCGCCTGGTTCATCGCCGCGGAAATATCGAAATCGCGCGCACGAGGAGCGGTATCGGCGCAGCGTTTGTTCCCGCCGGCGCACCCAATGCTCCGCACGTCTCACGCTGTTAAAATGGAATGAGATTCATGTTCACTGACTGGTACGCGCGCCGGATGTACGCGTGGGAAACGCGGTTGTGCACGCGCGACGAGAATCGCGTGGTGCGTCCGCTGGAATGGGGATTTGAGTGGATCGCTCCGTTCCTTGAAGCGCATGGCCTCGGCGCTGCGGTTCCCGATCCCGGCGTGGAGCGCGACGAAGCGGCGGCCGAAGCCGCGATGGTCCGCATCAACCAGCTCCTCATCCGCCACAGCGGCGTCTACTTCGGCTACAAACGCCCCACGGACTACCGCCTCGAAGAGCGCTATCCGCAGCTCTTCCCCACCAATGTGCGCCCTGAAACGCTGGCGCAGGAGGCGGCGCTGAAGCAGCAGGCTGCCGAAGGCAAGCTGCCCAAAGCGCAATATTTGCGCTTCACCTCGCCGGAGCGCACGCCGTATCCGGAAAACGACCTGGCGAACGCGCGCTGGTATCCTGCGCCCGAGCACAAAGATCCCGCGCGGCCCAAACAGGCCATCGTCGTGCTGCCGCAATGGAACGCCGACGGATTCAGCCACAACTCGCTGTGCACGATTTTCAACCGCATGGGCGTCTCGGCGCTGCGCCTCTCCAAGCCCTATCACGACATTCGCCGTCCCATGGAGCTGGAGCGCTCCGACTATGCCGTCAGCGCCAATATCGGCCGCACCCTGTCGGCCTGCCGCCAGGCGGTGGTCGATATCCGATGCTGCCTCGATTGGCTCGAAGAACAGGGCTACGAGCACTTGGGCGTGCTGGGCACGAGCCTCGGCTCCTGCTACGCCTATCTTGCCAGCGCGCACGATGCGCGCCTGCGCGTAAACGCCTTCAACCACGCGTCCACGGCGTTCGGCGATGTCGTCTGGGCGGGGCAAAGCACTCGCCACATCCGCGCAGGAGTGGAAGCGGCAGGCCTCACGCAAGACCGTCTGCGGGCGCTCTGGGCCGCCATCAGTCCCGTCAGCTACTACTCGAAATTTGTCGGCGACGAGGCCGGCGGGCCGCTGAAACGCGCTCTCTTCGTCTACGCGAACTACGACCTGACGTTTCCCAGGGAGTACTCGCTGCAGGTGGTCGAGGCGGCGCGCCGTTCCGGCGTGAATCACGAGGTGCGCGTGCTGCCCTGCGGCCACTACACCACCGGCGAAACGCCTTTCAAGTACATCGACGGCTGGTACATGGGCTGGTTCGTCTATCGCGCGTTCAAGGCGTTGCGGGCGGAGAAGGCGGCTGGGCTTCGCACGGAGGCCGCGCCCTCACGCGAGACCGAAGAGGAAACCGTTCCGCGTTAGCGCACCCGGCTCAAATCCATGCGCAGCAGCTTCGCCGGATCCAGATACGCGCCCTCCCACCGCACCGCCCAATGAAGATGCGGCCCGGTCACGCGGCCCGTCGCTCCGCTCAGCCCGATGCGCTGGCCCAGGCTTACGTGCTCGCCTTCCCGCACGTCGATGCGGCTCAGGTGCATCGAAATCGTGTAGAGCCCCAGCCCGTGGTCAATCACCACGCAATTGCCCTCGTAGTAGAGCGGACGCGCCAGCACCACTACGCCGCTGTTGCCGGCGCGTACCGGCGTGCCCATCGCCGCGCGAAAGTCCATCCCCTTGTGAATGCTGTCGAGCTGGCCGTTGAAGACACGCCGCGTGCCGAAGCTATCGGTGGGCGCGGCATGAACCGGCGCGCGAAAGTCGCCTGACCACAGCGGCTCCGCAGCGCTCGCCGCAAAGACTTTCTGCTTAAGTTCGATCTCGGCCTTGATCCGCTCGAGTTCCACAGGCCCCGGCTCGACAAACTTCGGTGCTACCGCCAAGGTTTCAGTCCGGTAGCGCGCGGGATGAATCTCGACCGCACGGCTCAAATCCAGCGAGCCGCCGTCGGCAGTGCGCGCGGAGATGCTCAAAGTTGTAGAACCCGGCGCCGCCTCCACGTCAACTCCCGCCAGCGCGTACCAGCTTTTTCCATCGCGCCCGCGAAAGAACTCGAGCTTCCGGCCCAGCCATTCACCGTCTGCTGCCACGGCGTCCGGCGCTTCGACGCGAATCAGCACCGGCGATCCCGCCACGACCACAGCCGGTGCAAGCGTCACCTCGTCATTCTGCGTTTCCGCCCGCGCCCCGCAAGGCCGCGTGACTATCATCGCGGCGAAAACGGCGAGCGAAAGCACAAACCGCGGAATGCGCGCGCCGGCCATGCATTCAGCATACCGGGCGCATCCCGCGGAAGCGTGGTGATAGTCAGTTTGTCTATTTGCCGTTGTGCTTGTCGCGATAGATCCGGCGGCTCGTGCGATTCTGCTCGCGATTGATCTGCCGATGCTCCTGCGCCGTCAACCTTCCGCCGTTGGCAGAGCGGTCGGCGTGAATCTGCTGGTTGATGCCCTGCTCTCGATTCTCAACGCGTGCGGTCTGGCCGGCATTCATCGTGCCGTTGCGCAGGCCGTTGGCGATGCGGTCCTGCTGATTCTCGCGCCGCTGCCCCACTTCGTTGTTGCCGTAGTGCGCCACGTTCGCATTGTGCTTGTCCTGGTAGATCGAGCGGCTCAAGTTGTTCTGCTGCCGGTTGACCTGTTGACGCTCCTGCGGCGTCAGCGTGCCGCCGTTCGCCGAGCGATCGTCGCGGATCTCGCGATTCAGGTTCGCTTCGCGCCCTTCCAGGTTCTTTGTCTCGCCGGCTGTCAGTTGTCCGGAGTCGATTCCATTCGCGACGCGATCCTGCTGGTTCTCCCGGCGGTCGTTGACGGTCGGCGCCGGCTGGTTTGGCTGAGTCTGCGGTTGGCTCTGTTGAGCAAAGGCCGGTCCCGAGGCGATCAGGGCGGCCACGGCAAGCGTAAACAGGGTGCGCTGCATGTGGTTCCTCCGCGGGCCTTTGGGTTTGAACTGCCGGCCCATGTTTTGTCCGAACCCATGCCTCCGGGAAAAGTTGTCCGGCACAAGAATTACTTTGGTTTTTTCCGCAAACCGCAAAGGCCGCGCGCCGGTCGGATCGCAATCGATGTCAGGCTCATTGCGCGGCATTCGGCCGCGGGTGCGCAGCCTTCCACGCGGCCACGCGATCCTCAATGCCGGCCAGTTCATCGGCGGTAATGTGCGTGCCGATCATCTGGCGGTTGGCCGCGTATTTCTCCTGGTTCGGGCCCTTGACGGAAGCGGCAAGATCGAGCCAGAAGTAGGCTTCCACGTCGCTCTGCGGCACACCCTGGCCCATGGAATAGAGAACGCCCAGCGTTGCCTGCGCGTCGGCGTCTCCCTGCTCGGCAGCCTTGCGATACCACCCCGCCGCCTGCGCCATGTCGCGCTCAAACCCTGGACCTCCGTCGCGGTAGAGCGCGGCGAGATGCAGTTCTCCGGCAAGGTTGTTCTGTTCGGCAGCCTTCCGGTACCACGCTGCCGCCTGCTCAGTATCCTTTGCTGCCTGCTCCCGATTCCGTTCAACCGCCGCAGCCTGCACGCAGCTCTCGCCTGCCTGTACCTGAGCCGCTGCATCGCCCGCATTGGCCCTGGCCAGCAGGGCCGCGTCAATGCTCGCCGTCTGGGCTGCCGTCAGGCCGGGCGCGAATGCGCCGATCAACAACCATGCGAGTTGCTTGTAGCGGCCTGTCACTGCATCCTCGATCGGCGATGAAAGTCAGCGCCGAACTCAGTGTACGGGATTTGCACGCCGGGCCTATGAGAGCGTCCTTTGACCGGAGCGGGGAACAAGCTAAAATTTTAGTTATGACTGACCGCATGTCGCTCCCTCTCGCCCAGGTTGATCCTGAAGTCGCCGCCGCTATTGACCACGAAACTCTCCGCCAGCACGAGGGGCTGGAGATGATTGCCAGCGAAAACTTCGTCTCCGAAGCCGTTCTGGAGGCGGCCGGCTCGGTTTTCACCAATAAATATGCCGAGGGTTACCCCGGGCGCCGCTACTACGGCGGCTGCGAGTACGCCGACGTCGTTGAGAACCTGGCGCGCGACCGCGCGCGGCAGCTCTTCGGCGGCGAGCACATCAACGTGCAGCCGCACTCCGGCTCGCAGGCCAACGCCTCGGCTTTTGCGGCGGTGTTGCAGCCGGGCGACACCATCCTCGGCCTCGACCTGTCGCACGGCGGTCACCTGACGCACGGCCATCGCCTTAGCTTCAGCGGCAAGCTCTACCGCACCACCTTCTATCACGTTCGCCGCGATACCGAGACCATCGACTACGACGAGCTCGAGTCCGTCGCCACGCAGGAAAAGCCCAAGGTTATCATCGGCGGCGCCAGCGCCTATCCGCGCCTGTGGGACTTCGCCCGCATGAGGCAGATCGCCGATAAAGTGGGCGCGGTGTACATCTTCGACATGGCGCACATCGCCGGTCTGGTGGCGGGCGGCGTGCATCCTTCACCCGTGCCTCATGCGCACATCACCACCACCACCACGCACAAAACCCTGCGCGGTCCTCGCGCCGGACTCATCATCTGCGCGCAGGATCTGGCCGCGGCCGTCGACAAGGCAGTCTTTCCCGGTCAGCAGGGCGGCCCGCTTGTGCACATTGTGGCCGCCAAAGCCGTTGCCTTCGCCGAGGCGCTGCGTCCCGAGTTCCGCACTTACTCCGCGCAGACCGTCTCCAACGCCAAAGCTCTCGCCGAGGGACTGCGGGCAGCCGGCTTCCGCCTGGTCTCGGGCGGCACCGACAACCACCTCCTGCTCGTCGATGTCTTCGAGAAAGGCATCCTCGGCTCCGAGGCCGAGCTGGCGCTGGGCAAGGCCGGCATCACCGTGAATAAGAATTCGATTCCCTGGGACACGAATCCGCCGCTCAAGCCTTCGGGCATTCGCGTAGGCACGCCCGCGCTCACCACGCGCGGCATGAAAGAGCCGGAAATGCGGCAGATTGCCGTGTGGATCGCCAAGGCTCTCGAACAGCGCGGCGAAGATGCGGCGCTGGCGCGCATTCGCGGCGAAGTGGCCGAGATGGCCAACCGGTTCCCGCTCTACGCCTGGCGGCGCGCGCCGGCCCCGGTTGCCGCGTAAGCCAACAGCGGGCTCGCGGCATATGTTCCTCTATCTCTGCGAACTGCAATGGACAGCTAACTTCCAGTGAAAGAATTTGCGTGCCGGACTGCGCCGTCCTGTGCAAGAATTCCGGTGGGTAACTAAGCTGTTGTCGACGACCATCGCAAGAAGCCTGCAATCGGCGGGTCGCCCATCCTTGCAGTCATCGGGAGGAATCGATGAAGCCCATTCAGATCGCGTTCGCAGCTTTGCTCGTTTTCGCGGCGCCGGCGGTTGCGCCACAAAAACCAGCCAACCATCCGGCGCCACAAAAACCAGCCGGCCATCCAACCCCGCCGGCGCATGGCCCCGCTCCTCATCGTGGCGCTCCGGCTGCTCCTGCCCCCAGCCACAACAATGCCCAACAGCCCAGCCATCCCGCCCAAAACCCCGCACATCCCACGGTTCCGCACGTCGAAAACGGCCGCACATGGGTGGGTCATAATACCGGCCCCAACGATCCGAATTACCATCTTGACCATCCCTGGCAATACGGCCGCTTTACCGGCGGCTTCGGTCCGGCGCACGTTTGGCGGATCGCCGGAGGAGATCCCGGCAGGTTCTGGTTCAACGGTTGGTTCTGGTCGGTCGCGGCAGCCGACATCGCCTTCTGCACGGATTGGCTGTGGGATTCCGATGACATCGTTATCTATGAAGATCCGGACCACATCGGCTGGTATCTGGCCTACAACGTCCGCCTCGGCACCTATGTGCACGTCGAGTATCTAGGCATGTAAGCGAAGCGGTCCCGGTAAGGACGCCGGCAATTTGGGCACGCGTTGGCGGGATAGGTTGATTCGCCTATCCCGCCGCGGTGTCTCCGGGCAATGCCTCTGCCATATCCGCTTACGCATGGTAAGCGCGCCGCCTGCGCGCGGCTTAAGTGGAATCGACTTATCGAGTAAATGGCCTTCCTAAGTCAAGAAAATGCTGTCAGAAAACTTTCATAAATGTGAATTTTTGAGTTATTCTATGTTTATGGCGATTGAAAACATTCTTGCCCAACTCGACTCTGAGATTGCAAGGCTCAAGCAGGCGCGTACGCTGCTGGCCACAATCGGTACCGCAGCCGCAAAAGCCGGACGCAAAGCCGGGAAAGCGGCCGCCAAAGCCAAGCCCAGGAAGAAGCGTGTGCTGAGCGCCGAAGCGCGCAAGCGGATCGCCGATGCGCAGCGCAAGCGCTGGGCTGCGGTGCGCGCCAAGGCGAAACCAAAAGCATAGCCGTTCTCTTGTTTTGACGCGTTGCCGCGATGCCGCAGTGTGCAGACGCGGCTTTTGCCGCGCCTCCCGATGCGGAGGTGGCAACGCTCGCTTTATCCTATTCCCGCCATCATGAGCATGCGCGGCTCGGTCATCT
>Ga0181524_10003534_pt1 | contig 15057 bp, 11 predicted proteins | sample PEATcosm2014_Bin_34_FD_119761 | JGI IMG/M metagenome (GOLD analysis project Ga0181524, IMG submission 119761) | Peatland microbial communities from MTU Mesocosm Facility, Houghton, MI, USA - PEATcosm2014_Bin05_60_metaG | ecosystem: Environmental > Terrestrial > Soil > Wetlands > Peat | place...
ACTTCCTTATCCCATCCGATCCACTTATCGCGAGCCTGCATCGCATATACTGGGTCGCCGAGCCCGAACAGGCCTATCAGCCTGTCGTTGCTCTCGTCGAAAACTAAGAAGCGCAAACGTCGTCCATATCCGGCTGAAACCGGTATGCTCCAATGAAGGCAGGCATATCGGAAAAGGAGTTCATTTTTCGATTCTGGTTGAACAAGAACGACCTTCGGAGAAACTTCCTCGGGCGCAATTTCCCAGCCATTCGCAATGCATTTCAGAAGCTCATCTTCATAGCGTCTCACGCCAGGGCCGGACGTCTCCAACCTCTTGGCAACTGCGAGCTTATTCAGCGCCCGATAATCCTCTTTCGAGGACTGCGGCGGCATGACGATGAGACCGCGTCTAACCGAGAAGCCCTGCTTCCTCAGAGATTTTACGATCGCATGTTTGAGTTGTTGCGATCCTTCAGACACGACGACTTGCTCCCTGCTCTGATGACAACTCGTCGACTGTCTTTCGTGGGACACAATCCGTCTATTGTCACTTTCGTCTTGCCCAAGCGGACTCTAGCCACCCGCAGGAGCATTGTCAAGCATCTCCTTGCGGGCACTGCTGTCTCTCAATTTCCCCCACGAATTCGTCCGCCGCAACTGTTTTGACAGGATCACAGGATCAACGGGGGCAACTCGTTGCGGCCATCAAAACCGTCGCCGTGAACGGAAATCCCGTGTATCCGGTAAATCCGGTCAAGACTCTCCTGAGTGACCGACGTACACTAACATATAACGAACTATAGGACTGGTTGCATCAGCCGGATATGCCCAGCACGTCCAGGACGCGCTGGAAGTCGTCGGCGGAGAACAGGTGAACGGTTATCCGGCCTTTGCCGTCCTGGTACTCGACGTCAACCTTGGTCCCCAGGCGCTGCCGGGCGCGATCCTCGAGGTCGCGGATGTGAGGGTCCTTAGGTATAGCGGTCGCCTTGCGTTTCGACGTCTTACCTTCGGGGCGGTACGACGCGGCGATCCGCTCAATCTCTCGGACAGACAGGCCTTCCTCCTCGATGCGAAGCGCAAGAGCTTGCTGCGTCGAGGGATGCGGAATGCCGAGAAGCGCCCTGGCATGGCCCATGGAAATTGTTCCACGTGAAACAATTTGCTGGACTGCATCGGGGAGATCGAGCAGCCGAATGAAGTTTGCCATGGTGCCACGGTCTTTGCCGAGCCGCTTTGCGGCGACCTCTTGCGTCAAACTATGCCTTTCGATGAGTTCCTTGAAGCCCTTTGCTTTCTCGATTGGGTTGAGATCCTCGCGCTGGAGGTTTTCGACAAGGGCCAGCGTGAGCAACTCGTCGTCAGTCGCTGTCCGTTGGATGACCGGCACGGTCTCCAGCCCGGCCAGCTTTGCCGCCCTCAGCCGGCGCTCGCCTGCGATCAACTGGTACCCATCGCCCTCCGGCCGAACGATCAACGGCTGAAGGATGCCCACCGCTTTGACGGACTCCGCCAATTCGGCCAGCTCACGCTCGGCAAAGGCGGTGCGTGGCTGCTGCGGGTTCGCGCGGATCTTCCCAATCGGCACTCTCTGAATTCCGCCCGATAAAGCGGCAGCGGGCGGCGCCTCTTCCCTCAGATTTCCGAGCAGCGACTCCAGCCCTCGTCCCAATCTTCGCTCGCTCATGGCACCCGCCTTTCACGGAATAAACTCCGCCGGCAACTCACGCAACTCCGGGCCAACTATACATGTGGAGGCCGCACGATGCAACTGGCTTCGGGCGTTTCCGAGCTTGCAAAAACGGCATTGCGCTGCTAGAGTTACATTCCTGGGAGACAAACATGGCCGAGAACGTGCGGATCGAGGCGTATTTCGCCGGGCGCGTTCAGGGTGTCGGGTTTCGCTTTACCAGCGTTGCTCTCGCTGAACGCTTCCCTGAGATCGCAGGCTCTGTGCGCAACCTGGCGGATGGCCGGGTCGAGGTCGTAGCGGAAGGCCCGGAGGAACAGGTCAGCGCGTTTATCACGGCCGTGGAAGATGCAATGGCGCCGTACGTCCGCGGCGTGGACAAGAAACGGCTCCCCGCCACGGGCGAATTCTCCGGCTTCACCATAGGCCGGTAGCCGATCGGGCCCGAAGGCCCAGCACTCCTGAATTCAGCGTGTTCATATAATGAACTATAGTGTTCACTATATGAACACGATGCGGTCGAGCGCGGCCCCGAGGAGGGCTGTCGGGAGGCGTTCATAATATGAACAGTGCGCGCGAAGGGGCGGAAGGATCGGGCGCGGGGCGGCGATGTTCATATTATGAACGGCAGTCGCGCGGGCCGGCGTCATGGCAAGCGAGTTCGGCCAGGCGAAGGGGTTCGTCGGAGCTGCCGTAAGCCGGCGCGGCGCAGGCGGCTCGGAGCGGTGCGAAGTTGCGGAAGACGGTCGGCAAGCCGGATGCGATGAGGGACACAGCTGATGGTTCAGTAGTGGGGCTGTTGAAAAAGCCGTCGAGAGAGACCGCGCTCGTCCGGCGTCTCGGCTACGTCATTCCGCCGAAGCGGGAATCCAAGCTTTCGGCGTGCGGCTCGCCCGCTGAAGAAGGCTTCTGGATTCCCGCTTTCGTGGGAATGACAAAAAGACTTTTTCAACAGCCCCAGCAGTGTCCGGTTAAACTTCCGGCAGCTTGGCATAAGACGGTGAGTGTTAGCAGGTTGCAACAGAAAGCGACCGTTTTCGATTTCGGGTTGCTCACTGTCACGGATCACCTTGATCTTGCCGAGAAGGGCCGTCGAAGAATGACAAACACACGCCTCGGCGTGCGGTGGGTCATGGCTCGGTCCGGGCCGCCTTTCCGGCGACTGGCTCCCGGTACGGCCTGCCGGATTCGTAGAGCTTGAGACGGTCTCGAATTTCCGCCGCCGAGGTTTTCTCTCCGCTGCGCTCGGCGGCCTCGATCGCCTGGCGCGCCGCCGTGACGGCCTGGTCGAACAAGCCCGCTTCCGCACAGGCCGCTGCCAGCACGTCGAGCGCGCGGGCGTTCCTGTCGCCGGCCTGCTCGCGGGCCAGGCGCAGCGCCTCGCCGGCGTCGCGGAATTTCGGGTCTGCGCACGTGGCCCTGAGCCACGCCAGATTCGCGCGCACGACCGGCGCATCCGGCAGGAGCCGGAGGGCTTCCCGGTAGTGCGCGACCGCCTCGGCCGGCCGGCCCTGGAGCGCCAGGAGCCGCCCGAGATTGTTGTGCGCCTGGCCGTCATCGGGCGCCAGCCGGAGCGTCTCTTCGTACTCGATGATCGCTTCGTCCGGCCGGCCCTGGTCGGCGAGCGCTCTCGCCAGGTTGTAGTGCGCCTCGGCGAATTCCGGTTCCAACTGGATGGCTTTGCGATAGTGCGCGATGGCCTCCGGCGCTTTCCCGAGCGCGACGAGCGTGTTTCCGAAATGGCCCTGCGCGGAAGCGTCATTCGGCCGCACGGCCAACCCCTCGGCGAAGCGCCCCATCGCTTCATCGTACCGCCCGAGCTCCGACAGCGCTATGCCCAACGCATTGTGCGCACCGGCGCGTCCGGCCTCGGTGAGCGTCAAGCCCAGGTTATCGCGCGTGGCGGGGTAACCCTGTTTGATCTCGAGCGAATGGAGGAGATACGGGATGGCCTCCTCGTTCCGGTTCTGGCTGACCAGCGCGGCGCCGAGGTTGTAGAAGGCGCGCGCGTTCCGCGGCTGGTGGATCGTGACGTCCTTCCAGATCGTCGCCTCATTCTCATAAAGTTGATTGCGCAGGAACGTCAGGCCGCCCAGGAATCCGGCGACCACCAGGCAGGAAATCGCGCCGACCGCGGCCCCGAGCCGCCGCCGGGACTCGCGGCGCTCGGCGGGCACGGCGAACTCGAGCGCGCGCCGGCCCAGGGCGTACGCGCCCGTGACCACCAACGCGATCACCGCCGCCAGCGGCAGGTACATGCGATGCTCAAAGCACAGGTCGTGGATCGGCATGATGCTCGACGTCGGCGCCAGGATGAGGAAGAACCAGACGCCGGGAAATGCCAGCGGCGAAGCGCGCCGCAGACACGCGATCGTCGCGCCGGCGAGCGCCAGCACGAGCAATGCCGGCGGCAGGATGTCCCACAGGTCCCAGGCGACCGGCCAGCCGTAGTCGAGGCACAGCGGCCACGGCCGGAACGACAGCGCGAGGTAATGGACGATGACGCCGAACTGCGTCCGAGCGTACTGCCACGGCGTCAGCAACTCCATCGCGAACCCGGCGGTGGATTGCCGGGCCGGATATCGCAAGATCAGAAAAGCCAGGATCAGCCCTGTGGCCGCGAGGCCCAGGTACAGCGGGCCGGAACGCCGGAGCGCCGCTTTCAACGAGGGCGTCACGAAGAGGCGATCGTACGCGAGGATCACGAGCGGCGCGGAGACTATCACGGGTTTGACGCCCATGCCGAGAGCGCAGGCCGCGACGGCGGCCGCATGCCATGGCCCTCGACGGTTCGGCGAGGTGAAGCCGCGGATCGCGCAGTAGAGCGTCAGCAGGTAGAGGAGTCCCATCAGCGATTCGGCGCGCTGGACGATATAGGTCACCGATTCGGTCTGCAGCGGGTGGACCATCCAGAGGAGCGCCACGGCCAGCGCCAGGGCGGACGCGGCCGAGCCGAACCGTTCCGCCAGGGGCGGAAGAGAGAGCGTCCGGCGGACGATCCCGAAGAGCGTCAGCGCGGCGAGGATATGCACGGCGAGGTTGACGAGGTGATAGCCGACGACGTTGAGCTGGCCGATTGCGTAGTTGGCGGCGAACGTCAGGTCCGCCACCGGCCTCGGCCCGCGGAAGACAGGCCCGAGCGGCCACAGTTGGCGGATGGCGGGGTTCTCGAGGATGCTGGTCTTGTCGTCAAAGACGAAGACGCCGTGGAGGCTGTTGAAATACGCCGCCGCGCCGAAGACGGCGAGGCCGACAGCCGCGAGGATTGTCTTCGTGCGGTGGCTCATGGTTGGGTTCACTTCGCGGGTCCTGTGGCCTGCCGCAAGGCCTCGAGGAATCCGGGGTCCGGCTGTCCGCCGAGCCGCATGAACATTTTCACATCCGTCGAAGCTTTGTCATAAGCCTTCATCTCGTACTGGGCCACGGCGCGGTTGTAGTAAGCAACGGCGTAGTCGGGCTTCAACGCGATGGCCTGGTCGTAATCCCCGATGGCCTCGGAGTGGCGGTTAGCGTCGAGGCGGGCATTGCCGCGGTTATAGTAAGCCTCGGCATAATCGGGGTTCAAGGCGATGGCCTGGTCGAAGTCTCGCATGGCGTCGGCGGGGCGTGCGCTCCGGGCGTAAGCGATCCCGCGGCTTTCGTACGCCTGGGCGTAGTCCGGGTTCAACGCGATCGCCTTGTCGTAATCCTGGATAGCCTCGGTCAGCCGGCCCACCTTCGCGCAGGCGAGGCCGCGGTTGTTATAGGCGCGGTCGTAGTCCGGGTTCAACGCGATGGCCTGGTCGTAATCCCGGATAGCCTCGGTCAGCCGGCCGAGTCCCGCGCTGGCCAGGCCGCGGTTACAATAAATTGTGGCGCTCTCGAAAATGTTCGCGGCCGGCTCCCGCTCAAGAGCCCTGTTGCAGGCCCGGATCGCCTCATCGTAGCGGGACGCGTTGACGTACGCCTCGCCGAGGTTGCTCCACGCGCGGGGATTCGCCGGCCGCTTGCGGGCGGCGTCCTCCCAGATCGAGACGGCCGTCCGGTAATCCGTGTTGCGCCGGAAAGTGGCGCAGCCCAGCGCCACCGCGACCGCGAGCGCAAGGACGACTGCGACCAGCGTCACCGAGTTCCCCGGCAGCGCCGATTGTCGCGCCAGTCGCCCGATGAGGGCGTAGCCTGCGATCACCGTGCCTGCAGCGACCGCTGCCAGCGAAAGGTACATCCGGTGCTCGAAGCAGGCGTCGTTAAGAGGCATGACCGACGACGTCGGGGCGAGGATCAGGAAGAACCACGCGGCCAGGAATCCCAGCGTTGGCCGCCGAACGGCCGCCCAGGCCGTCGCGGCCAGCAGCGCCGCCAGCGCAAACGCCTCAGGCGCCGCCTCCCGGAACGTCGTCGCGAACGGCCAGGAATAATCCAGGCAGAGCGGCTGCGGCCAGAAACTCAGCCGCAGGTAATAGAGAATCACGCCCGGCTGCGTGAGCGCGTATCGCCACGGCGTGACCGTCTTAATCCCAAAGCCGGCGCCGGCGGGCGCCTTATACAGAAGCATGATCGCGCTCGTCGCCGCCAGCCCGAGATAGAGCGCGCCGCGCCGGCGGAACGTCTCGCGGAACGATCCGGAGAGGAACGCGCGGTCGTACAGCAGCGCGACGACCGGCGCGGTGACCATGACTTCCTTCGCGCCCATTCCCAGCGCGCAGACGGCGACGGCGGCCGCGTACCACGGCCACGGCCGTTCGCTCGACGCGCTGTGGATCACCGCGTACAGCGTGAGCAGGTAACAGAGTCCCATGAGCGACTCGGCGCGCTGGACGATGTAGGTCACCGATTCGGTCTGCAGCGGATGCAGCGCCCAGATCAGCGCCACGGCCGCCGCCAGGCCGGTCGAGGCGCCGCCGAAACGGTCGCGCAGCGCCGGCAGCAGCAGCGTTCGACGGACGATGCCGAAGAGCGTCAGCGCAGCGAGGAGGTGGATGAGCAAGTTCCCGGCGTGGTACGAGCGCACCGCGAGTTTGCCGATGGCGTAATTGACCGCGAAGGACAGGTTCGTCAGCGGCCGGCGCGCCACGGCAACGTTGCCCGGCGGGACCAGGGCTTCGGGTGAGCGGAGGCTGCGGATAGCCTTGTTCTCTTGAATGCCCCTGATGTCGTCGAAGATGAACGGGCCGCTGAAGCTGTTCGAGTACGCCGCCGCGACCGCGACGACAATGGCCAGCGCGGCCAAAATGAATCGCCGTCGGGCGAAAAGATTTTCGGTTCCGATATCGGGTTCCACGCTACTTCACATACCCTGCAGCCTGGTTCAGCGCCTTGATGAATTCGGGATTGGGCTGTCCGCCCAGATGCACGAATATTTTCACATCCGCCCAGGCCTTGTCGTAAGCCTTCAATCGGTAATAGGCGACGGCGCGATTGTTGTACGCCTCGGCGAAGCCCGGCTTCAACGCGATGACCTTGTCGTAGTCTTGAATAGCCTCGGCGGAGCGGCCAGCGCCCTGCCAGGCCGTGGCGCGCGTGTAATAGGCCTCCATATAATCGGGCTTCAACAGTATCGCCTGGCTGCAGTCGTGGACGGCCAGATCGTACTGGCGCAGGGCAATGCGGGCGAGCGCGCGGTTGTTCCAGGCCCTGTCGAGGCGCGGGTCTTCGGCGACGGCCCGGTCGTAGTCGTCTATAGCGAGATCGTAGCGGCCCATCCCGGCGTAAGCGAGCGCGCGGTTGTTGTACACTTTGGAGCGGCTGGAGGACAATGCAAGGGCTCGGTCGAAGCACTGGACCGCGTCGTCGTAGCGGCCTGCGCGGTTCCGCGCGAGCCCCAGGTTGTCCCAGGCGGCCGAGGCTGCGGGGTTCCGGGCGAGGTTGTCCTGCCAAAGGCTCGGCTCGTCGGCATAGAGCGCCGCGCGTCCCCAGGTCAAGATCCCCAGAACCGCCACACACCCGGCGGCCGCGAGCTTGCCGGCCAGTCCCTTCGGCCCGAGGGTCGAACAGGCGGATGCCGCGACGCCGGAGACCAACGCGATGACGCCGATCATCGCAGTGTATTGAAGATGGTCGGCGACCAGCGAGAACCTCATGAACGCCATATCCACCCAGCCGAGCACCGGCAACAGCGTGACGACAAAGTACGCCAGCGCGAACAGCGGCGCGCGGCCCCAGCTTTTTCGGTTCGTCCAGAGCCAGGCCGCAACGGCGATCAAAAAAGCGAGCGGCAGAAATGCGAGCGCGCTCGAACCGGCAACGCTCCAGCGCGGATAGATGACGCAGAGGCCGGCCGGCAGCAGGAGCTTGAAAAGGTAAAACCAGACGATCCATCCGGCCGCGGCAACGCGCGAGGCCATGTCTTCGGGCTGGACGACTTCTCCGGAGCCGATGGACTTATGCTGCTGGAACCAGATGGTCGCCAGTCCCAGCACCAGCGACAGCGCGAAGAACGGCACGCTGCGCACCAGGTCCTTCCTGGAAATCTCGCCATGCCGCCACCAGGCGCAGAGCAACAGCACGAGCGGCAGCATGACGACCGAGGTCTTCGCCAGGAGCGCCAGCAGAAACAGCGCCAGCGCCAGGGCGTACGACCGCCATCCGCCGCGTTCGTCGTACGCCAGCCAGGCCAGGAGCGACAGGAGATAGAGGACCATGGCCAGGGTGTTCTTCAACTCGGTGATCCACGCGGCCGAGGCCGCGGCCACCGGATGGACGCCGAGGAGAAGCCCGGCCAGCCAAGCGCCGGGAATGCGAAGCCGCAGGAGCGCTCGCCAGAGCAGCACCGCGGCGATCGCGTGAAGCAGCACGTTGACGACGTGGTAGCCGGTGGCATGGTTTCCCCAGAGCCGCCATTCCAGCCAAAGCGCGCTGGACGTGAGCGGGAAGTAGTCCGCCGCCTGCGTCGTTAACCAGAACTGGCGAAGCCCGTCAGGGGACGCGATGAGCTTGTTGTGCGTGAGAAAGATGTCGTCGTCCCAGAAGAATCCCCCTCGCATTGCCGGAAGGTAAGCCAGCAGCGTGACCGCCAGGATGGCGACCGCCAGGAAGGCATGGCGGCGCGATTTTGGAGGAGATTCACGGCCTGTAATCGCCTGGCAGGTAACGGATGAACGCATGGTCAGGGCCGTTGTACCGGGCCGAAGGGTCGTTGCGGAATTGGGACGTCCAGTTCCGCCAGCCGGCATCAGCGCATTATACGGCCCCTCCGATCCGTTCTCAAGACGGGCCTCGCCGGCGGCGTCCTGCCAGCCAGATTTTTGTGAAATTTCTGTTGACATGGCATTCGGGGGCGCTATAATAAACCCGCTTGGGGTATCGCAGAAGCATGGCAGGGGATGTTAAGGACAAAAACGGAAAGGAGGTGAAATCACATGAGAAAGTGGCTATCAGCATTTACTCTGATCGAGCTCTTGGTCGTGATCGCTATCATTGCTATTCTCGCCGGCATGTTGCTGCCGGCATTAGCAAGGGCGCGTGAGGAGGCCCGAAAGGCCAACTGCAAGGAAAACCTGGCGCAGGTCGGCAAGGGCATCGCTGCCTACACTCAGAACTACGGGGATGCATTCCCGTTCGCCTGGGGTCCGGCCAGCGGCATCGCTGGCGCTCAGCCGTACCTCGGAATGTGGGGCGCCGTGTATTCGTACACCACGGTTACCGGTCTGGATGGACCCGGCTATCCGCAGACCGCAGCGATGTGCGATCCTGGCACAAGCCTTGGATGCCTCTATCCGCAGTACATCAGCACGCCGAGGATCTTCAAATGCCCGTCTACTGAAGATCAGCCCTCGTTCGTGGTGAACACGCCCTTCGGTATCACGACTGTCGTGACCACCGGAACCTATCAGCAGAACCAGCCGTTGTTCTTGTGGTCGCAGCGCAACTGGACCCTGACGAGCAACCTGCCGGTCAGCATCACCAATGCACAAGTCAGGACGAGCAGCTACGGCTACGACCCGCGCATCTACCAGGCCGCCGTGTCCAACATGGCGATCATGGCCGACTGGGATGGCTCGTGGCAGAACAACCACGACACGTCGGACCAGAACCATGACGGTGGACAGAACGTCCTTTACGTGGATGCGAGCGTCCAGTGGAAGACGGCGAACTACGTCTCCAACGACCCGATTGACAACATCTACGTTGAAGGCGGAGTGAGCAACATCGCGTACGGCAACAATGGCGCCGGTCTGGTCTTCTGGAATGCCGACACTGACGCCTACTTGGTCAACTGCAACACCGTTCTCTACGGATCGTACAACCAGTACTCTCAGTTGCAGCAATAGTGGCGCGTCCGCGTCTGTAAGTAAGCGGCGAGGCAGGCCTGCAAGGGTCTGCCTCGCTTCTTTTTAATTCGCTGCGAAGCCGCGCCTGCCGACGGGGATGCCGCGCGGACGACGGAGGTTCATCCGGGCTGGAACGGCCGTTCGACGGCTTCCGGCCAGCTCCACTGCCGAAGCTCGAGCCGCCCCTCTTCCCAGCGCAGAAACGTGCGCCAGCGCACCCAATCGCCGAGGTTCGCGTAAGTCTGCGCGGGCGATTCGGGCTTCGCCGCGGCCGGCGGCGAATCGAGGCGCGCCGAGGCGGCCCGCTGCTCGAACTGCGGCAGGTGGAGGTGGCCGAGGATCACCGTGTCGAAGCCGCGGCGGTGCAGCTCCTCGGCGTATTCGCGGAAGACCTCCTTCAGTGGAACGCGGGCGGCGACCTCGTCGCCGGTGCAGCGGACGGTGAGCCGGCCGGCGACCCGCCAGACCCAGGAAGGCGGCAGGTTCCTGCCGAGCCATCGCACGGGACGCGCGCGGAGGATTCTCCGCAGCCGGCGGTACTTCCGATCATGGGAGTTGACCATGTCGCCGTGGGCGACGAAGGCCCGGCGGCCGTCCTCCTCGAGCACGAACTGAGTGTCGTGGATCTCCGCCTCGAGGAACCGCTCGAAAAAATCCCCCAGCTCGAAGTCGTGATTGCCCGTCACGTAGATGATCCGCGTCCCGGACCGCTTGAGTCTCTCGATCGCGCCGAGCAGCGGCACATACTCGTCGAACACCGCCCGCCGGAACGCGAACCAGGTGTCGAAGAGATCGCCCACGATGTAGAGGCGCTCCGCCCGCCCCGCCAGGTGCTCGAGGAAGCCGAGCAGCGGCGGCAGGTTCGGGTCCGCGTGGTCCCGGATGTGCGCGTCCGAAAGAAAGACGGCTTTCATCGGTCCAATCTCCGACTCGGGGCTTGCCTTGCGCGGAGGACATTATGCGGAACTCTCGAGCCGGGATCAAGCGCGACGGGCGCGCCGCCGCTCATTCCGGCGTGGCCGAGCCCGCGGCGCCGGCTGCCGGCGCGGCCGCCGGAACGGAGCTTTCCGCGAGCGGGAACAGCAAGGTCACCTGGACGAGCGGCTCCTCGGCCGCTTCGGCTTTCAGCATCGGGCGCAGCGTCGTGGCTTCGGCCGGTTGAGCTTCCTTCGGCGCCATGGCCTGCCGGGCTCCGGCGGCCTCTGCGCCGCCGGCGCTCTCGGGCGCCTTCATCGCGGCAGGGGCCGAAGCACGAGCGGCGACCGTCACGGTATTCGCCGCCGCGCTGCGACCTTCGAGGCCGAAGCGCGACTCCGCCGGCATGGCGTTGCTCGTTGAGTCCAAGTCGCGGCGTGCGGGCGTGAACGCGAGCAGCGGCGCGCCCTTGAACGCCGGTTGCGCCTCTTCGGCCCGCCCGCCTTTCTCCTCGGCGGCCTGCAGGCCGGCGGCGGCGAGCGCGTTCTTCAGGAGCGGCACCTGGCTCCGCTTAATGCTGAACACGAGCTGCAGCACCTGATCTTGATGCGTGCGTTGCTCCAGTTCGCTGGACGTCAACAGGCCGCCGCCCGCCGCGCGCTTCTGCAGCTCGGCCGGCAGCCAGCCGCCCTTGGCTGCGACGCCGACCGCGTTGAAATAAGCAACCCGAGGATTTGCGGACGGGAGGACGATCTGCTCGCTCGACGCCGGCGTGAAGGCGACGATCTGCCCGCTCGGCACCGTCGCGATCGGTGTGGCTTCAAATTGGGTAATTCTCAAGGAATCCACCGGCCCGGCGGTCGGCTCGACGTTCGCCACCTTCCATAAGAATTTCTCGTCAGCGCCTTTGGAGCCGGCGGAACCGCCCCTGTCGGCCAGGGCGACTTCTTTGTCTGCGACATTCTTCCCGAGCGGCCTCAATTGCGGGCGCGTCAGGAGCATGATGACGACAGCGAAGGCGACGGCCGCTGCGGCGCCCCAATACATGCGCCACCGCGGGTGGCGCGCTTGCGCAGGCGCAACGCCATCGAGCTTCGCCATCACTTGATCGCGCAGGTCCGCAGGCGCGCTGAGCCGCGGCAGATCGGCCACCGCGTACACCGTGCGAGCGAGGGCATCCAGCTCGTCGCGGCATCGCGCGCAGGCGGCGATGTGCGAGCGCACCGCTTCCCTCTCCGCGACGGTCAGTTGGCCGTCGAGGTAAGCGGAGAATTGTCCGATCACTTTTTCACAATTCATCGCGATACCTCTTTTGACGACGAAACGAACTCTCACCACGACGACACGACGGGCACGACGAACGCAGAACAACAAAAATCAACAGGCTTGCTTCCTGTAACAGTAGTTCCGTCGAGGTCGTCGCGTCGCCGTCGTGCATTTGTGAAAATCCGTTGTATTCATGTTCGTCGTGCCCGTAGTGCCGTCGTGGTCAAAAGTTCTAAAATGGCGCGCCATTCATTGAGGCGCCGGGCCGAGCTTCGGCGCGAGCGCGTCTTTGAGCGCCATCCGCGCCCGATGGAGCCTCGACTTCACTGTTCCCTGTGGACAGCCGAGCACCTCGGCGATTTCCGCGTAATCGCGCCCTTCAATGTCCCGCAGCGCGATGATCGCCCGCTGGTCGAACTCGAGCGACTGCAGCGCCTCTTCCACGATCTGTCTGCGCTCCGCCAGGCTGGCTTGCTCCGAAGGGTCCGGCCCGTCGGCGCGCAGGCCCGCCGGCCCGGCCGCCGGGTCGCCGCGTTCCGCGCTCCGGCCCTCCGCCGCGTCGAGGCTGAAACTTGAAAGCCGCGCCGCCCCGGCCCGCCGGCGGCTGCGCACCTCGTTCACCAGGATGCGGAACAGCCAGGTGTAGAAGGACGACTGCCGCCGGAACGACGGTATTCCCCGGTACGCCTTGAGGAAGGCCTCCTGCACCGCGTCCGCCGCGTCTTCCGGGCTGCCGGTCAGCCGGAACGCCAGGTTGAACGCCCGGTCCTGATGGCGCAAAACCAGCTCGCCGAACGCCGCCGGGTCGCCCTGGCCGCTGGCGGTCGCCAACTCCGCGTCGGTCCGCTTCACGGCGGCTTCATTCACCTGTTGACCGGCGCGCGCTTCGGACATTTTATTAGACGCCTGAGCCGGAGTTTTTGTTCCACGGTCGGCCGCCGGACTTCAGCGGCGCCCGCAGCCGCTGCTCGGACGCCCCGTCACAACGCTTTCCACGCCGCGTCGAGCGTAACCTTCGCATTTTCAAGCACTTGCGCGGAGGTTTGGCCGCCGAACGGCTTCACCTCGAACGACACGATGTTGTGTTTTGACTCGCCGATGTAGTGGATTTCGAGGAGCACTTTGAGGAACGCGGCCAGCTCCTCCACGCCGTTTTCCCCTTCGGGGATTCCGAACATCGGGTGCTGATCGCCGTAAGCCGCATGGGACTTGTCGCGCAGGACGCAGTTTCCGATGTGCACGTGGCGCAGGTCCTGCTGAACGGTCTTCAGCGCGTGGTCGGGCGTCTCGCCGAGGAGCGGCAGGTGGCTCAGGTCGAGCACCAGCCCGAAACTGCGGTAGTAAGGATAGACCCTGTCGGCGATCCAGGCGGCCTCTTCGGTCGGACCGATGAGGCAGTTCTTGCCAAAGCCGGCGCGGTCGAAAGTCTCCAGCAGCACCGGCGGCCCGCCGGCCCGGCGCGAGAACTCGCACAGTTCCTTGAGCGAGGCGCACAGCATCGTTTTCGCGAGCGGGCGTTTCGCCTCGCCCGGGTCCGGCCCGCTCAGCACCACCAGGCTGCACGCGCCCCACTCTTTTGCCTGCGGAATCACGGCGCGGACCGCATCCAGCGCCGCCTGTCGCACGCGGGGATCAATCGAGTTCAGATCATGCCGGCCGGCCAGCAAGATCGGCTGCGCGCCAAAGGCGACTTTTTTGCCGGAATCGCCCGCGAGTTGAATCGCCCGCTGGCGCACCGCGGCGTCGCGGATGGCCGTCACCTCGATCACCTGGAAGTATTCGTCGTCGCAGAGCGTCTTGAGCGTCTCCACGATCGGCCCTTCGCCCCGGCCCGCTTCCGGGAAGGCCATGAAGTGAATGATTCCGACGCTCATGAAATCCTGGGGCCGCCCGTTCATTTCGCCGTCCTCGAAAGAAGTGCGCCTTCGCGCCGCGGCACGACGGCCGCGCGGCGCGCCACAACCCGTTTTTTACCACAAGGGCGCTCGCAAGGCAACGCGAATCGGCCGCTCGCAGAAGCGCCCCCGGCGCAGGAGCTCGCAGCGGGCGCCTTCAATATTGGCGCTTCATTATGGTAGATTACGCTGTTCTTGGCGCTCTTTGCGGCTTTGCGAGAGACATTTTCCTTTTCTTATACGAAGATCATACCGCTGGAAAATCGCATGCGGATCGCATCGGTCGAAATTCCCGGGCGCATCTTCCTCGCGCCGCTGGCGGCCTACACGAGTTGGCCGTTCCGGAGAATCTGCCGGCGGTTCGGCGCGGCGCTGGTGACCACGGAGGTCGTCAAGGCGCGCGACCTGCTGCGCGGCATCCCGGCGACGCTGCAAGTGCTCGACTTCAAGCCGGACGAGCACCCGATCGCAGGGCAGCTCCTCGCCGTGGACCCGGCCGAGGCGGGCGAGGGCGCCGCGCGGCTCGGCGAGATGGGCTTCGACATCGTGGACCTCAACTGCGGCTGCCCCAAGCGCCGGGTGTTGAGCGACGGCATGGGCGGCGCGCTGATGGCCCAGCCGGAGCAGGTCGAAAAGATCGTCGCGCGAATGGTTCGGCGCGCGAAGACGCCGGTGACGGTGAAGATCCGCGCAGGCCGGTTCAAGGACCGGCCGACGGCGGTCGAGATGGCGCGCCGCTGCGAGGGCGCCGGCGCCGCCGCGATCTGCGTCCATCCGCGCCCCGCCGAAGGCGGCTCGACCGCCCCGCCCGACTGGCGCATCATCGCCGAGGTCAAGCGCGCCGTCTCGATTCCGGTCACGGGCAACGGCGGCATCCACACGCCCGCCGATGCGGTGCGCCTGTTCCGCGAGACCGGCTGCGACGCCGTCGCGGTCGGACAGGCCGCGCTCGGGCGGCCCTGGATTTTCCGCCAGGCCGCCGCCCTGCTCGACGACGGACGCGAGACGCCGCCGCCGTCGCAGGCGGAGATTCGAGCCGCCCTGCTCGATCACTATCGCGG
>Ga0181524_10003541_pt1 | contig 15038 bp, 16 predicted proteins | sample PEATcosm2014_Bin_34_FD_119761 | JGI IMG/M metagenome (GOLD analysis project Ga0181524, IMG submission 119761) | Peatland microbial communities from MTU Mesocosm Facility, Houghton, MI, USA - PEATcosm2014_Bin05_60_metaG | ecosystem: Environmental > Terrestrial > Soil > Wetlands > Peat | place...
GTACAGCGCATCCCAGCATAATGCTAAGACTGTGAGATTGAGTCATTGTGCGTGGAGATGCGCGGACGAGGACGTCCGCGCTACAGCCGGCCGGGAGGCCGGCGCTACATTCCTGGCGGGAAGGCGCTACATTCCTGGCGGGAAATTGGGGAAAGGCCTGGGCCTGAAGGCACCTGCGGTGCGGGGACTGGCCGTCCAGGCGGGAGGCTTTCGGCCAAATGATGTTGGGCTAATCACTCGCTATTCGCTCGCATGAGCTTTTATCAGGGGGCTAAAGCTTGTTCAGTAGCATGACATCCTTTACACATTGTCTCCAGACATCCTTTACACTTTTGCCTTTCGGTATGAGTGGAGGAGGTTGGCGATGGCGTGGAGGACGATGGACGTTTCTGAGCAGCGGGTTCGGTTTGTTGTGGCAGCCAACCGTGCTGGATCAAGCTTTTCCGCATTGTGCATGGAGTTTGGGATTTCCCGTCCGACCGGATATTTGTGGCTGGATCGGTATCGTACTGGCGGCGTGTCTGCGATTGCGGAGCGAAGCCGGCGTCCGGTCTCAAGCCCGACCCGCACCGCCGAGCGGATTGAGCATCGCATCGTTGCGCTGCGTAAAGAGCGGCCCGACTGGGGAGCGCGCAAGCTGGCCGTTGTTCTCATGAACGAAGGGATCGCCCTTCCGGCAGCGACGGTACATCGCATTTTGTTACGATACGGCCTTGTGCGGGTCGAAGACCGGCATCGACATGCGCTCAAGCGATTCGCGCGCGAGCATCCCAACGAACTCTGGCAGATGGATTTCAAAAGCCCCAAGGGATGGAACAAGCCGGTTGGTCCGCTGTCCGTGATCGATGATGCCAGCCGCTATGTAATTGCCCTTGAAGGAACCTGGACGACCTGCGCCGAAGCCGTCCAAGAGCGGCTCACAGCGGCCTTTATCGAATGCGGCCTACCCGACGCTATGCTCATGGATCACGGCACGCCGTGGTGGAACACCAAGGCTGCCGGTGGCTGGAGTCAGTTGACGGTATGGCTGATGAAGCAGGATATCCGTCTCCACTTCTGCGCCATCCGGCATCCTCAGACCCAAGGGAAGGTGGAACGTTTTCACGGCGCGCTGGAGATGGCCTGCCGTCGCCGTGGACTACCCTCCCCGGAATTGCATCAGAGTTGGCTGGACCACTTCCGCAACGAATACAACAATCAACGTCCCCATGAAGCACTGGAGATGAAGACTCCAGCCAGTATCTGGCACAAGAGTCAACGGCCCTACCAGCCTAACCCGTTGGACTGGGTTTATCCGGTTAATGCCGAACTGCACCAGCTAACCGCGCACGGCGTCCTGCACCTGAACGGAAGACGCTGGCCGATCAGCAGAACTTTGGGAGGAGAACAGGTGCAACTGATGCGCATAAAACAGCGCATCGAAGTCTTCTACCGGCACACGCTCATCCGCGAAATCGATCTTTCCAGCCATGGTTCGACGGCCGTCGAACCATGGCTGGAAAACCCTGAACTGTAAAGGATGTCCAGAGACAAAACGTAAACCATGTCCTGAAACTTGACACTAAAGCTCCCCTGTTCCCTCCGAAGTACGGCACCTTTTACTCCGCCTCGGAATCTACTTGCGAAAGAGCAGGGGCGCCAAGGCCAGCAGGTTGTCACGCCATACAGGAAAGACATGGCCGCCGGGGGTTTCGATGGGCACTGGCGACAGACCTTTCTGACGGGCCCATGCGACCAAAGCGCGATTGGGAGTGATGAGGCTGTCGTCCGTGCCGCAAGCAATCCAGAGCAGACTGAGATGGGGTTGGGTAGCATTGATTCCGGGGAAGAGAGCGTCAAAGTTGGCTTTTTGCGGCAAGCCGGCGCTCATGGCGCCGACCCAGGCGAAGAGTTCAGGATGCGTAAGTCCCAGGGTCAGACTTTCCTGCCCTCCCATGGAGAGACCGGCGACGGCGCGGTTGGCGCGGCCTTTGGCTACGTTGTAATCGCGTTCCACCGCAGGGATGATCTCATCGATCACGGTCTGGGTAAAGAGTTGAATGTTACGCCGGCCGATGGCTGGATCGCCGAATGCGTTGCGGCCATGGCTGACGATGTCGAAGTCACCATAACCGCGAGGCATGACGACAATCATGGGAAGAATTTTGCCCTCGGCAATCATGCGGTCGAGCATCAGGTCCGTCTTGCCGGCGCGCGTCCACCCCTCCTCAGTATCCGTGAAGCCGTGCATCAGATAGAGAACGGGATAACCGACCTCGCGTTTGGGGTCGTAGCCGGGTGGCGTGTAGACGACATACGCCGTCTGGTTACCGGGATAGTGCAGTCCGATTCTAGTGGTGAAGATGTGGCGCGTGACATATCCGTGGGGAATGTCGGTGAGTTCCCATGGAGCGGGCGGGTCACCGGGCACCAGAATGTCGCTGTAGAGGTCGAGGAAGTTAGGATGCACGTCGCGGTTGAGCGGATCGAGCATACGAAGACCGTCCACAACAAAGGTGTAGCCGTAGCGCTCGGGTTTGAGCGGCGGCGTAGTGGCGGTCCACAGGCCACCGGCTTGCTGCGTCATCTGAAGCGGCTGGAGAAGAGCGTCGGTTGCGACGGAGACCTGCTTCGCTCCGGGAAACTGAAGGCTGAAGGTAATCGAATGGTCCGAATTGACGACGGCTCCCATGGGCGCGGGCGGTGCGGGCGCCTGGGAGAGCGCAAAGACGGCTGTCAGCGACGATGAGGCAGCGAAGAAAAGAAGGCGTTTCATGATGTCCTCACTATAACAATGGCGGCGCAAGGCGGGCTAGCAAGCAAAGGTGGCGGCAGGCAATACACTTGAATTTATGGAGAGCGAGAAGGCGAGCAAGAAGTTTCACGCCCGGTTTTTACAATATGCGCGCGTTCACACTTTCGCCCTCTCGTCGATCATGCGGTTCAGGTTGAGGAAGGCCTCAGGCTGGAAGGCGAATTTCCTGGCAAAGTGCGCTCCGGAAGCCAGAAGGCGCGGGAAATCGGCCTCCGTCAGAGTGCGCGGGTGGTTCGTATAGCCTTCCCAATCGGAAAATCGCTTGCTGTTCGCGGAAACGCGCAGGTGCTGCAAATTGCAAAGAACCGTATGGTAGAAAGCCTCGTCCGGGTTGCGCCGATTGCGGAAGTGAGCGGCGAGCTTTCGATTCACCTCATTGTCGTCGAGCAATGCATGAGCCGCCTTGCGATTTCCGGTGAGCCATTGGTCTCCCGCATAGCAAAAGAGATTCCCGCGAAAGGGAGTCAGATGCTCGATAAAGAAATCCGAGCGGAGATAGACATCCCTCACCGTGATCCGTCCCAGCAGGGCAGCCAGTTTAGAAAAACCGAGGCCGATTGCCATATAGCGGTGAAAAGCTGCGGTGACCCAGGCGGGATGCGTAAAACACTCTTTGCCCCACACTTTCGGCACCGGGAACCTGCTGTACTGGATTCTGCGATGATCCAGATATGCGTCCTCGTCATGCCCGTACAGATCACGAAGGATAAAGTCAGAGGAATTGACGGGATAATCCGCTCCGCTGAGAGTAACAAACCAGTCGGGATTACTGTTTTTGTAGAGGAGGCGGAGCGCGCGAAGCTCACCCTCCACGACAGGAAACTTTCCCCATTTTGTTTGCAGCCAATCCTGCACAAAAGTCACATTTTTGGGGAAGACGGCGGTGTTCAAGGGCGTCTGGCTAAAGTCGTGATGAATGGCGATGGGAGGACGGGCAAATCTCCCGGTGAGCTGTTCGCAGAGAAACAGCATCTGGGCGGTGTAGTTGTGCGTAACAAGCACGAACCCCAGGGAAGGATTCATCGCTGGCAACCTCCAGACGGCGCGAGCTGCCTTCCATTCAGAAGACCGGACTCATTGATTGCGCAGATGGTCATTATGCATTCAGTTTCATTTTCCACCGACAGTTTGCGGGGATCGCACCGAAGCACCGGGTTTTTTGTGCGATTCACACCCAGAATGGGAAAGTGGAAGCGAGATTCCGCAGTGGCGGCCAGACAGCTTCTGTGATGACGATGGCTCCGGCGGCGATGAAAGGCCGCCGATGAGCGCGGAGCAATACACTTGAATTTATGGAAAGCGGGAAAGCGAGCAAGACGGCGCTGGGCGTGGCGATTCGGCGCGCGGCGCACCAGTTGGTGGACGCGCCCCCGGTGCTGGACGATCCGATTGCGGTGCGGCTGATTGGCGAGGGCTACAGAGGACAGATGGGGCGCGCCTCGCACCCGGTGGGACGGGACTTGCGCTCCTTTGTGGCGGCGCGGAGCCGGTATGCGGAGGACCGGCTGGCGGAGGCGGTGGAGCGGGGCGCGAGGCAGTACGTGGTGCTGGGCGCGGGGCTGGATACATTTGCGTACCGCAATCCGCACAGCGGGTTGCGAGTCTTTGAGGTGGATTTGCCGGCCACGCAGGAGTGGAAGCGGGCGCTTCTGGACAAGGCGGGGATTGCACGGCCGGAGGGGCTGCGGTTTGTTCCACTGGACTTTGAGCACCAGACGCTGGCGGAGGGGCTGGCAGAGGCGGAATTTGACCGGGGAGCGGCGGCGTTTTTCGGCTGGCTGGGGGTGGTTCCGTACCTGACGCTCGCGGCCTTTCAGGCGACGATGCGGGTAATTGCGCAACTGCCGGCAGGGAGCGGGGTGAGCTTTGATTACGCGGTTCGGCCGGAGAGCTTGAGCGCAGTGGGCAGGAAGGCATTCGACACGCTGGCGGGGAGAGTGGCCGCCGCCGGAGAACCGTTTCAACTGTTTTTTACGCCGGAGGAGATGGAAGCGGAGTTGAAGCGGGCGGGATTCGGGCGCGTGGAGCAGTTGGATTCCGACCAGTTGAACGAGATGTATTTCAAGGACCGGGCGGATGGGCTGAAGCTGTCGGCGGTGAAGCTGGGGAGGGTGGCGACGGCATGGGTGTAGTTGTATAACCTTTGGAATGCAACCATCTTCCATTCTTCTGCGTAAAAACATGGAATGAATGGATTACTTCGTTTCCGAGCTGCTTTACTGATGGGAGTTGTTTTCTCAATTGCCGCACCCTCAAAGCTCTGCTAGTCTCGCACTATGAAGCAATGGCCAATGTTACTTATATTGCTAGTTTCCACCAGTGTCCATGCTCAACAAAGAGAGCTGAGTGACAGGATGGACGCCTTTGTGCAAAAACTACCGCCGGAAAGGCAATTTCAGGGAAACATCCTTATCGAGCGCAATGGGCAAACAATTCTGGAGAAGAGTTACGGCATGGCCGTCGAAGGCTGGAAGATTCCAAACACGGCTCAAACCAGGTTTGAAATCGCATCCGTCAGCAAGCAATTCACGGCAGCAGCGATTCTGCAATTAGCCGAGCAAGGAAAGCTCTCGCTCGATGATCCCATCGGGAAACACTACAAGAATGCGCCGGAATCCTGGAAGGCGATCACGATTCACGAGCTTCTAACTCACACCTCCGGAATTCCAAACAACGACATCAAAGATTATACAAAAGGGATTGCCGCGCCATACACACTTGATGAACTCATCCAAACCTTCCGGGACAGACCCTTGGCCTTTCCACCCGGAACAAAGTGGGCTTATACCAACACCGAGTATTACCTGCTCACGTACATCATCGAAGAGCTTTCGGGCGAGGATTATGGCGCCTACCTTGCCCATCACATCTTCGAGCCGCTCAAGATGACCCACTCCGGGTATGCCTCCACACTCGCAATCATTCCCAATACGGCTGAGGGATACACGTTCGAGGATGGGCGCTTGCGGCATCGAGACTACTTTGACCGATCTCTTGAGATTGGCGCCGGGGGAATTTATACAACCGTTGAGGACTTGGCCCTTTGGAACAATGCTCTCGATTCACCGGGCTTTCTCACGCGCCATTCCCTTGATCTCATGTTCACGGCCCATCCTCCTGGTCATTACGGATATGGCTGGTTTGTTAACAGCGCCCCTCGGCGAAGAATCTATCACGAGGGCGGGGATCCTGGTTTTGCGGCATTTGAAGCCCGCTATCCCGATCAACATTTGCTCATTGTGGTGCTTTCCAACATTGAAAATGCTCCGGTAAGGGATGCTTCAGACACCATGGCGGAATACATCCTCAACGGTACAAGTGGGAAAGATGAGCATTCTCATTAGAACGCTCTCCGAAAGGTGGATTATCGGGTTAGCATTTGTGGCGATGTCATTCCCTGGGGGCCGAATCAAGTACGCTCCTGGCTGGGCAACGCGATAAGATGAGACATGCGCAAGTTTGCATTATTGACTATCGCATTTGCCCTGGTAGGGCTCTCCGGCTGCGGCTATCACACGCTGGGAGCGGCGACCCACCTGCCGGCGGGCATGCACACGCTGTCCGTGCCGGTGTTTGCCACGCGCACCGAGGCTTACCACACGGAAGTGATGATGACCGAGGCGGTGATACGCGAGTTTGCCACACGCACGCGGCTGCGAGTGACTCCGGACGCGGGCGGAGACCCGGACGCGATGCTGCGGGGGACGATTCTGAAGGAGACGGTGGAACCGCTTACCTATAACACCACGACGCAGCAGTCGTCCAGCTTTGTGATTACCGTGGTGGTTTCGGTGACGCTGACCGGACGGGACGGCAAGATCCTCTACGAGAACAAGAACTACGTCTACCGCCAGCAGTACCAGGCGACCACCGATCTGGCCAGCTTTATCGTGGAGAATCCGGCGGCCATGGAGCGGCTTTCGCGGGAGCTTGCGCGGCAACTGGTGGGGGATGTGCTGGAAGGGTTTTGAAACAGTGGTCAGTGATCAGTGGTCAGTGGTCAGAGAACAGAGATCAGGGATCAGAGAACAGGGATCAGGGCGGAATGTAGACGGATTTCCGCTGACATAAGCGCGGCGGAAGGGTATTCTGGGGGCGCATGGATGAGAGGCCTAATGACGGCGCGGAGCGGGGGTTGAGCTTATGAGCGGGGCGCGCTGGGGAGCGGGATTTACCGCCGTGGGCCGCTTTGTGGCGGAGATAGAGGCGGCGGCGGCCGGCAAGGGCGGGCTGAAGCCGGGCTACGTGCTGGCGGGCGACGAGACGTTTCTGCTGGACCGCTGCCGCGAAGCCGTCTTCAAGGCTTTTGTACCGCAGGATCTGCGGGATTTCTGCCTGTCAGATTTGGACCTGGCCTCGACCTCCATCTTCGAGGTGCTGGACCGCGCGCAGACGCCCTCGCTGATGGCGCCGTTCCAGGTGATTTTTGTGCGCAATGTGAAGCAGCTTTACACGCGCGGGGCTAAAAAAGAGGAGTTTGAGGCCCTGGAGCGCTATTTCCGCTCGCCCAACCCGCAGGCGCTGATTATTTTTTTGGCCGATTTCATCAGCATCCCCTCGGACACGCGGCGCATGGAGCTGGATGACAAGAACCGCTTTGAGCGGCTGAGCGAGACGCTGGGCGCGCACTGCGGCATAGTTGAGCTGGCGCGGGTGAACGAGGAGGACGCGATGCGCTGGGTGGTGGCCACGGCGCAGGAAGCTCAGGTGCGCGTGGAGGCCGACGCGGCCCGCGAGCTGGTGGATGCGCTGGGCGCCGACATGATGCTGATCTCCTCGGAACTGGAAAAGCTACTGCTTTATACCTTGGGCAAGGGGCGGATTACGCTGGGCGACGTGGAGACGATGGTTCTGGCCGCCAAGCAGCGCTCGCTCTACGAGCTGACGGAGGCTATCAGCGCGCGGGACCGAGTGAAAGCGCTGGCGCTGTTGCAAGGACTGCTGAACAGCTCGGATGCGGGCGAGGACGCGGCCATCGGGCATCTGTATATGCTGGCCAAGACCTTCCGGCAGATGCTGGTGATTCTGGAAAAGAACGTGCGTGACTCGCGGGCGATCTGGCAGGCGCTGTGGCAGGGCTTCAGGATGCCACCGTTTGCCGCCGATGATCTGATCCGGCAGGCGCGCCGCTACAAGAGCCGCCGGGAGCTGACACGGGCGCTCAAGCTGATTGCCCGCGCGGATCTGGAATTACGTTCCTCGCCGCCGGACAAACGGCTGGTGCTGGAGCGGCTGGTGTACGAACTTGCCTCAGAGCCCAAGACGGCCGCGCCGCTGTGGCCCGAAGCGCAGTTATTGTTCGAGGCCTGAATCACGAATGATAGAGGATGATTATGCAAGATTCCAACGCATCCTTGCCGAAAACCAAGGCAGCATCGGGTTTCCTTATACGAATCGAGACGGGCGCTCAAGGGCTGTTGCCGATCCTTCTCTGGATATTCATTCTCTTTGCCAGCGCGGGACGTCTGGATTGGAAGCGGGGCTGGGCAGCTACCGCGGTCTATGTGCTCACCATGATGGCCATCGGCGTGCTGATGCACCGCGTCAATCCGGGATTGATGAGCGTGCGCACCAAGCCGAAATTCAAGCAGACGCAAAGCTTCGACAGGCTGTTTTACTGGATCTTCCTGCCGCTGACTTATCTTCAGGTTGCCGTGGCCGGTTTGGACGCTGTCCGCTTCCGCTGGCTGCCGCTGCCGCTTTGGTGCGCGCTGCCGGGTGTCCTTCTTTTTGTATCGGCGATGGGATTGATTGGCTGGGTCATGGCGATGAATCGCTTTGCCGAAGCTACGGTTCGCATCCAGTCTGAACGCAACCACGCCGTTGTTTCTTCCGGTCCCTATCGCCTCGTGCGCCATCCGATGTATGTGGGCATGATTCTGATGTATCCGGCGACAGCGCTGATGCTGGGTTCGGGATGGGCGATGGCTGTTGCGGCTCTGATTCTGGCGTTGATTCTCTGGCGGACAGCCCGCGAGGATCACTTTCTCTTGCAGAATCTTCAGGGCTATCCTGAGTTCGCCTCGCACACGTGTTATCGCCTGATTCCAGGACTCTGGTGAACAGTGCCGCGCACGCGATCGACGACCGCTAGCGCACGCCGACAGCGTTCAGCCACAGGCCATAGTGCAGGTCGTCCTGCCGAACGTGGTTGGCGTGCAATTCGGAGAGGACGCTCAGCGATTGGCTGTCCAGGGTTCTGTCGTCCTGGTTGTAACGGGAAGCTATTGCCGCTACCTGTTCCGTGATCCGCTGGTGATGGAGACGGTGCAGATCCATCTCCGGATACTTTGTGGCCAGCATCATTCCTTCTTCCAATGCGAAATGAGTCAGGGTGAACTCCGCCAACTTATGTAAAAGCGAACTGGTCTGGCACGGATCCAGGCCTGTCACCGCTATTGCCTGAAGTTCGTTGATGATTTCAAAGAGAACCCTGTGATCGCAATCGAGGATTTTGACGCCTACGCTTACTTCGTCTATTCCGGTTATCAAACTCACTTGTCGACCTCCTACTAGAAAATTGGCCGGCGCATCATTTCGAGGCCGGGAAGCAAAGGTTAGGGGAATGCGCGCGGGGGAATCGCGCGGCTAGTTAGAGAGAACAACCTCAATGAATGCCTTTCATGACCAGGCATTCACTGTAAGCCATGTCCACCTTCTGAATGTGGTTGGTGAGCCAGTCACGCAGAAAATCGAGCAACTTCAGGTTCAAGGTGATTTCACCCTTGTCGTATTGGATGATGTAATCCTCGACCTGCTTGAGCAGATCTTTGTGCTTAATCTTGTGCTCGGCCAGCCCGGGGTACCTAGCGGCGAACATCAATGACTCTTCCGCGGCGAAGTGTGTGTGGGTATAGTCGGCCAGCTTGTGCAGAATCGGGCCAGTCAGGCTTTGCGCCTGGCCTTTCATCATCGCGGAGTGCAGGTCGTTCAGAATGTCAAACAGGACGTGGTGCTGATCGTCGATTTTCTGCACCTTGACCGAGTAGCTGCTGTTCCATGTCAATAGCGCCATTTACCATCTCCCGCCGGAAGTTGCCGGTAAGGGGACTATCGGCTGGCGAGGCAAATAGTTGAGCGGAATCAACCGCGGGCGAAGGGCAACGGCGGCTCAGTCCACGCCGCGATCATTGAGCCAGGGGCCGTACTCACGATCCATGCCCTCGATGTGCTCGGTATAGGCTTCGCGCAGGAAGCAGAGCAGGGGGCGCATCTGCATCTGCTCGCCGTGTTGCAAGCGATGAGAGGATTGGAGAATCTGCGCCAGGATGTGCTGATGCTCGGCGCGGTGCTCAGCCTGGCCGGGAAATAGATGCTGCTCCATCAACTTCTCCTCGCTGGAGAAGTGCATGCGCGTGAACTCGATGAGCCGGTCGAGCACCTCGCTGACCTGCTCCCGGCCCAGGCCGCGAACCACCGCCAGGCGAAGCTCGTTCATGGTGTCCATCAGGATGCCATGCTGGTCATCCATCGCTCTGACGCCTACGGAACAGGCGTGGTTCCAGGTTATAACGGTCAAATAAGACTCCTTCAATAACCAATTGATGTATCGGATGCGCCGAGCCGGGTATTACGGAAATCTGGCCGGCTTACGTGACCAAGGTTTGCCGGAAGGGCAGGCACGGGAAGTTCACTGGCCAGGGCAGAGGCGCATTTTTCCGCTGGTCGCACGGTCCAGAAGAAGGTCAGTTTGAATACACTTTCCCTCAGGGGCTAAAGCCCAGTTGCTATTACCTGGCTTATGTACGGGCTAAAGCCCGTACCCTTCAAATTGACCCACTACTAACGGTCCGGCGTAGGAGGATGATTCCGAAGGAAGGAGCAAAATGGAATTGAGCACCATGATTACGCCGGCGAACCTGATAGCCGCGCTGCTGGCACTGACGCCGTTTCTGGCAGCGGCGTTCTTTCCGCAGTGGGCAGCGGGGCGGGCGCGCTCATTGCCGGTGTGGGCGCAAGTGGCGTCTCCCGCGATTTTGAGCGTGCCTTATCTGCTGGTGGCCTGTGGCGGCGGAGTCTTCCGCTGGGGCTGGTTTGCGCTGTACGTGCTGCTGCCGGTGGCGTTGGCGGGCTTGCTTTGGGATGCAGAACGGGCCGATATACCACCCCAGCGACAAGGATCCATCGCTGGGGACTCCGGCAGGCGCGGGAACTGGCGGGATTTTCTGGTTCTGGCCGTGCTGGGGCTGGCGGTGGATCTGCGCTGGTTTGAGGGCGCGTGGCCGGCCCATCTGGCGATCTTCAACAAGGTGCTGCTGCTGGACGCGGGAATCTACGGCTTCATTGCGCAGCGGCAACTGGAGGGAAGCGGCTTTGACCTGCGGCTGCGCTTGCGGGATGCGGCCATCGGTTTGCGGGAGCTGGGCTGGTACACGCCGATTGCGCTGGCGCTGGGCCTGAGCCTGGGATTTCTGCATCTGCACGCAGGATGGCCGGGTTTGGCGCCGATAGCCGGAGCCTGGATTTTCACCTTCTTCTTTATTGCCGTTCCGGAGGAGCTTTTCTTTCGCGGCTGGCTGCAGAATCTGCTGGAGCGGAGGATGGGACGCGCTGCCGCGCTGATTTTGACGGCAATACTGTTTGGTTTGGCGCACTTCAACAAGCGGGCGGCGCACTTCAACTGGCGCTATGTGCTGCTGGCCGCAGTGGCGGGCATCTTCTATGGGCGGGCATGGCGCAGCGAGCGGCGGGTGGGAGCCTCGGCCATCACCCACGCCACGGCGGATACGATCTGGTCGCTATGGCTGCGCTGATGGAGCAACTCGATGGACGTGGCCGTAAGTGAGATAGCCCAGCCCGACGCGCATGTTATGGTGCACCGCGGCTGGAACCGTGATGGCGAGCGTGACGCCCAGGATGGCGTGCGCCAGGGCCAGGGTGTAGAGATTGCGGTAGCGGAGAAAGAGCAGGCAGGAGGCGAATCCCCAAAGCAATGTGACGGGCGCGAGAATGGGGCTGGGCATATGGGCCGCGGCGAAGATGAGCGAAGTGACGGCGGCGGCGAGTTTTGGATTGGAAAGCAGGCGCAGGAGACGCGCGAGAAAAAAGCACTGCATCAGGAGCTGCTGCACGAAGGTCCAGAGGATGTAGCCCGCATAGGTCTTAATGAAAAGTAGAGGCGTGGCCGGGACGTGCAGTGTACGCATCCAGACGGCAAGGACAACGGCAACAGCGGAGAACAGCGACGCCGCGCTTACAATCCAGAGTGAACGAAGGAAGTTTTCGCGGCGCAGGCCCATGGCTTGCAGGCCCTCGAAGGAAAATGTGGCGATGGCCAGGACAACGGCGGCCGCGACCCACCAGAGAATTCTTTGCCAGGGGCGGGGCGACCAGATGACAAGCAGAATCAGGCAGTAGGCAATGGCCAGCTCGATGAGGTTTCGGCTGCGCGCGGCGATGGGGATTCTGCTGGCTGCCATGGAACCGATATTAGAGCATTTTTCTTATTGATGTAGAGTGCGGCGTGGACCGGGAGGTCCACGCGACAGCCGGCCGGGAGGCCGGCGCTACCTATTCTTTCAGCGTGCTGTCCCACCCTTTTCGCAAAACGCGCGAAAAGGATGGGGCACGGGGCATTACAGAAGCAATGAAAATGCTCCGAACAAATTCCCGGCGATTATTCGAGGATGATGGCCGGCTCGGGCTGATGGCCGCGGGTGGTGAGGGCGAGAGCCGCCGCGATGATGAGGACGCCGCCGGCCCAGGCATAGGAGCCGAGATGCTCACCGAGCAGTTGAACGCCCAGCCAGGAGCCAAGGGCTGGCTCGATATTGAGAAAGACTCCGGCGCGGGAGGCGGGAACGTGGTGGATGCCCCAGTTCCACAGGAGCGTGGTGGTGGCAGTGCAGAGCAAGCCGCTGATGGCCAGCGCTACCCAGGCGGTGAGGCTGACGTGAGCGAAGGGCGGTGGAGTTGCCGCAGCGTGAGTCAAGGGACTCAGCAGCCAGGGACCAAGCACCCAAATAGACAGCATCATGGTTCCGGAGAGAATGGTGTAGGCGGTGACCACGGGCGGAGAGTGGGTTTGCATCAGCTTCTTGCTGAGAAGAATCCAGGCCAGCGCAATAAAAAGCGAAAAGACGACCAGCAGGTCTCCGATGAGCGATGGCTCACCACGCGCGGCCTGGCTGCGACTGCCGCCCAAGGCGATCAACGCCGCGCCTACCGTGGAGGCGGCAAGCGCAATCCAGCCGAAGAGGTCGAGGCGTTCCTCTTTGGATCCCCTGGGCGCAAAGAACGCGGCACCGGCAGCCAGCAGCACCGGCATGGCGCCCACCATGAGGCAGGCGTGGCTGACCGTGGTGCGAGCCAGGCCGTGAAACTGGAGCAGGAACTGGAGGGGAACGCCGAGGAAGGCGCAGAGGAGCAGCAGGCGGGTCTCGGCGGCGGAGAGCCGGAAGCTGCGGCGATGGAGAAAGGCTACGGGCAACATGCCGAGGGAGGCAAAGAGGAAGCGATAAAGCACCATGTGCTCGACGCTCATCTCGTTGAGCGCCAGCCGGCCCCAGTAAAAGCCCGTACCCCAGAGGCATCCGGCAATGAAGCAGGCTCCATAGCCGAGAAAGGCGAGGCGCGGAGAGTTTGTGGCGCTTTTATCCATCCTTCTTTACTGTCGCACATGAGCGGGGCTTGCGTATCACTGCTTACCTGCGGGAATTCGTTTAGAAGGAGTATGAGAGCTCCTCATTGAGCGCCATGGGCTGATTTCGACACTTCCATAGAAATTTGAATAGGTGAAAATTTCCCTAATTGATCTTCGACGGTTCGGCGATTGTCGTTCCCTGTTCAAACTTTATTGACCATTCGCCTCCATGACGAGTCCACACCGTGGTTACCCGGATACGGCCTGGAAATGGCTGCCCCTTGTAAGCCGCATCCACTTCCATCCTGCAACTTAAGTACGCGGAATCGCGAGTCATCAGCTTGAAGGCGCAGTCTGAGAGTTTGTAGTCGTGCAGTACGACGTTGCTCCATTCCGCCTCGATGTCCGCGCGGTGATACACGCCTCCGTTCCCTGCAACTTCGGCAAAATCATCGGCGAGGTGAGATAAGACAAAATTGAGATCCTTCCGCTTCTCCGCCTCGTACATCTGGTGTAATGTGTCCGTGATTCGTTTCTCGGCGGCCACTTCCTCTTTCGTGCGCTGTCCCATCAACGCGCTGCATGACGAAATGCAGAGCACCGCAACGGAGACTATCTTTGCCATCGTCATAGGAAACTCCTACCCATAATTCCATTGTATGAAGACATCTCACCTCGCACAGACGATGCGACTGCGATCCGCTCATCGCGAGGCTGAGAATACTAAACACACGAATGATTGGCGCATGGTCAGTGATACGAGTCACAAATGAAAAGCCCGCAGGTAATAATCCCTGCAAATGAAATGTTCTTGCGCCGTCCCGACGGGACTCCGGAATGAATCTATGGAATCTGCTTTCCCCACGCTGAAGCGCGGGGCTAACAAACACTGCGCCTCCGGCGCGGGTGACCGGCTTCTCCGCCTCCAGCGCGCTTATCAGGACATTTCCCATGCCGCCATCAACAAAGCCGCGTTCATTGCAAGGCTAACATTCAGTGGCCTGAAGGCCACTGCTCCCTCCATCAAAAGCTCAGGCGAGCGTAAAGCATTTTTACAGATGGTGTAGAGTGCAGCGTGGACCGGGAGGTCCACGCTACAGCCGGTTGGGAGGCCGGCGCTACAAGTTCGCAACCCATCGGCACATCACAGCCGAATACCAGCCGCATCGGCGAGAATAGCCATAGATGGCGAAGCGGTTGTTTGCGGCAGGATGGGGAACGCGCGCGGGCATGAGCCTGGCAGCGGTTGGGGTGGTGTTGTGCGCGGCGCTGGCTGCGGTGGGCCAGGTGCCGGATGCGCCGGCGCCGATCCTCGTTCCGCAGGAACGCGCGCTTCCCGACCGGATTGCCGACAAGCCCTCTCAGCCGCCGGCATACAAGATAGCCGTTGGGCCGCTGGGCTTTTCGGGACCGGGAGCAATCTATCTTGGCCAGCGGAACAGCGTTGTTTCACTGGATTTTCTGGATGAAAACCGGCTGCTGTTCACCTTTCGGGTGCCGGGACTGGTCCATCGCGACACCGGAGAGGGCGAGGAGCGGCGGATTCGCGCGGTGGTTCTGAAGCTGCCGGAAGGCACGGTGGAGGCCGAGGCCCTGTGGACGGTTCACGACCGGCAGCGCTATCTGTGGGCGCTGAACGGAGGCCGGTTTCTGCTGCGCGAC
>Ga0181524_10003548_pt1 | contig 15024 bp, 12 predicted proteins | sample PEATcosm2014_Bin_34_FD_119761 | JGI IMG/M metagenome (GOLD analysis project Ga0181524, IMG submission 119761) | Peatland microbial communities from MTU Mesocosm Facility, Houghton, MI, USA - PEATcosm2014_Bin05_60_metaG | ecosystem: Environmental > Terrestrial > Soil > Wetlands > Peat | place...
AGGCTGATGCCCGAAGCCGCCCGGGAGCGGGTTGCAAATCCGCCCGCAGGCACCGCACACGCTCCATGCTCAGGTGTGCCTCGAGAACACGTCCCAACGAGAGCGTGATTTTCCCTATGTAATCTATACGGTGACGATTGTCACATCAAATCTCCGTGATCGTGACAATCCCTAGCCTGGGTTGAGCGGCAGCGAAACCCGGGGACGATAGTGCCGCTCGCACGCCGCTCCCGGCTTTCGCGGAGTTTATCATTGGGCCGGCCAAAGGCCGGACCCGATGGCTCGAGCCGGCCTAGACTACCCTTTTACGCGGATGTTTCGCTGCACTCCAACGATGTGATAGAATGCAACCATGATCAAATTGCTCGAAGAAGCGATCGCCAGCGTGCAGCGCCTTCCTGAGCGCGACCAGGAGCTTGCCGCGCAGTTTCTGTTGGATTTTGCGAATCTAGACGCGCACCGCCATCAGTTGAGCGATCAACAGGTCGCGGAGGTCGAATTGGCGAAGCGCGAGGTGCGTGAAGGCAAGATCGCAAGCGACGCCGAAATGGACGACGTGTGGCGACGATTCACCCGGTAGCGCTGCGCTATAGCGCCCGGGCGCGTTCACAGCTCCTGGCGATTCACGAATATATTGATCAAAGAAACCCTGCCGCCGCGGCACGCGGTCGGCATGAGCATCCGCGAAGCCGCGGAGCGGTTGCGTTATTTTCCCTATTCGGGCTGCCCGGGACGCGCGGCCGGAACACGCGAGTGGGTGGTGAGGCGGTTTCCTTATGTCCTTGTGTACGAGCTCGACGGTGGCGATGCGGGTGTGACCATACTCGGCGTTTTTCACTGCGCCCAAAAGCGCGATTGAAGGCTTGAGCGCGTTGGGCGGATTAGCCGAAGGCGTAATCCGCCGTCTTGTTCCACCTCTTGTCGCGTTGGCGGGTTACGGCTTCGCCTAACCCGCCCTACTTTCTGGTCGCGATCGTGATCCCCGCGAACACCAGCGCATAGCCGATGGCGTGGTAGAGATAAAAACGCTCGCCGAGCAGCACGATCGCCAGCACCGAGCCGAACACCGGAACGAGATGCACGAACGGCGCGGCGCGGTTGGCGCCGATCAGTTCGACGCCGCGATTGAGGAACAGATAGCCGAGCAGCGACGGGAAGATGCAGATATAGAGGAAGCTCGCCACGCTTTCGGCGTCGAACACGAGCGTCCTGCCGCCGAAGAGCTCCAAAACCATCGCCGGCAGCAGAAAGACGGCGCCCAGCGCCATGCCGACGGCGAGAAACGACAGCGGATGGATGGTCGGCCGCCGGCGCAGCATCGCGGTGTAGAAGGCGTAGATCATCAGCGCGACGACGAACCACATGTCGCCGCGGTTGAACGCTATTGCGAACAGCACAGCGAGACTGCCGCGACAGATGATGACGACGACGCCGGCGAGCGACAGGCCGATGCCGCAGGCCTGCCGCAGCGTCAGGCGGTCGCGAAACAGAACGAACGTCCACAGCGCGACAAACAACGGCGCCACCGATTGCAGCAACAGGCCGTTGATCGCGGTGGTGAATTGCAGGCCGTAATAGGCCATCGTGTTGTAGGCGGAGAAGCCGGTCAGCGCGAGGAAGGCCAACATGCCGGCGTGTTTGCAGATCGTCGGCCAATCGCGCATCAAATGCCGCGCCGCGAACGGCAGCAGGATCGCGAAGGCGCCGCTCCAACGAATGACCGAGAGCGTGATCGGCGGAATGTGGCCGGCGACGAAGCGGCCGAGCACGACATTGCCGGCCCAGAACAGCGACGTGAGCGACAGCAAGAGGTAGGGCTGGTCGAACAAAAAGCCGCCGGCGCGGCTTCGGCTCTCGGCGCGCAACACCCGCATGATCGCCTTCCTTCGTGTTCCTTCCTGGCGCCACGGCAGGCGCGATAAGTCAGCCGGAGCCGCCCCGGCCCGCCTCGAGAGCGCCTTTCGAGCGGTGATCGAGGCCGGCCTGACGGCGAATTCGCTCTGGAACCAATGCTTTGGCGAAATCACCGGCGGCCGGCAAGCCCCGCTTCTCCTTGCGTCCGGCAGCGTCATCGATTATCCGGAACGGTCGGCTGCGGCCGGTATCCGATCCATCCGCATCGGATCAAAAGCATAAGTCTCCAGGGGGCAACTCCCGATGGCGAACGTTGTGGTGGTCGGCGCCCAGTGGGGCGACGAAGGCAAAGGCAAGATCGTCGACTGGCTGTCCGAGCAGGCCGACATCGTCGTCCGCTTCCAAGGCGGCCATAATGCCGGCCATACCTTGGTCATCGACGGCACCACCTACAAGCTCTCGCTCTTACCGTCCGGCGTGGTGCGGCCGGGCAAGCTCTCGGTCATCGGCAACGGCGTGGTGCTCGACCCGCATGCGCTGTTGAACGAGATCGCGCAGCTCGAGAAGCAGGGCGTCACCGTCACGCCCGACAATCTGCGGATCGCAGAGAACACTGCGCTGATCCTGCCGCTGCATCGCGAGCTCGACGGCATCCGCGAATCGGCAAACGCGGCGATGAGCATCGGCACGACGCGGCGCGGCATCGGTCCGGCCTATGAGGACAAAGTCGGCCGCCGCGCGATCCGCCTCATGGATCTCGCCGACGGCGGGACGCTCGATCGCAAGATCGAGCGGCTCTTGACCCACCATAATGCGCTGCGCAAAGGCCTCGGCATGACGGCGGTCGATGCCGCGGCGCTGCGCCAGGAACTCTTGGACGTGGCGCCGCTGGTGCTGCCCTACATGGACTCGGTGTGGTCGCTGCTCGACCAGAAGCGCCGGGAAGGCAAGCGCATTCTGTTCGAGGGCGCGCAGGGGGCGCTGCTCGATGTCGACCACGGCACCTATCCCTACGTCACCTCTTCGAATACGGTGGCGGCCCAGGCGGCGACCGGCTCGGGCCTCGGCCCCGGCGCGATCGGCTATGTGCTCGGCATTTGCAAGGCCTATACGACGCGCGTCGGCGAGGGCCCGTTCCCCACCGAGCAGAAGAACGAGATCGGCCGCATGCTCGGCGAACGCGGCAAGGAGTTCGGCGTGGTGACCGGCCGGCCGCGCCGTTGCGGCTGGTTCGACGCCGTGCTGGTGCGCCAGACCGTGCGTACCAGCGGCATTAACGGCCTGGCGCTGACCAAGCTCGACATCCTCGACGGCTTCGATGAAATCAAGGTCTGCACCGGCTACCGTCTCGGCAATCGCGAGATCGATTATCTTCCCGCCAGCGAGCACGCCCAGGCGGCGGTCGAACCGATTTACGAGAGCATCGCCGGCTGGCGCCAACAAACGGCGCGGGCGCGGTCATGGGTCGACTTGCCGGCCCAGGCGATCAAATATGTCCGTCGCATCGAGGAACTGGTCGGCTGTTCCGCGGCCGTGCTGTCGACGAGCCCGGAACGCGAGGACACCATCCTGATGCAAAACCCGTTCGAAGCGTAAGATGCAAGTTTAGGAAACCGAGCGTAAACTCGACAAATGGCCGACTATCATCCGCTCATCGCCCGCGCCGTGGACGGGCTTGGCACCTCAACCGGCGAAGCCCGTCGGGCGCTCTATGAGCGGGCGCGCGCCGCATTGGTGGCGCAGTTGCGCGGCATCGAGCCGCCGCTTTCCGAGGCCGACATCACCCGGGAGCGGTTGGCGCTCGAAGATGCGATCCGCAAGGTCGAGGCCGAAACCGTGCGCAAGGCGCGCGGCGACCAGCGCGCCGAGGCGCGCCCTGCCGCGCCGCCGTTGCGTCCAGGCCCGCCCGGCGCAAGGCCGCAAGCCCCGGCCGCGCAGGCGCCGCCACCGCCGCGGCGCGAACGGACCGCCCCGCCGCTCGGCGAGCCGCGGCCGGCCGGCCAGCCCGAAATGGCGCGGCCCGACACGCAAAGGAGCGAACCGCCGCCGCAACGCGCGCCGAACGAAATCGCGCCGGCCGACACCTCGCCGGCCGCGCAACCCAGCGCACGCAGCCGGCTGTTGAGTGCCCGGACCTCGCCGATATCGCGCGACGCCCGCCCGGCACCGCTCGCCCGCGAGGGTCTCAAGAATTTCCGCGACGTCGTGAACGACGTCGACGATCTCGGCACCGCATCGGCGAGAGCGGCGCAGTCGGCGCGCGACACCCGCGATTCCTACGGCGCTTCGCCGCCGCAACCGTTCGACGAGACCGAAGCGCCGCTGCAAGATCGCGTCGAGCCGCACTTCAATCCGGAGCAATCGAGCTTCTTCGACGACGACGTGGCGCCGGTGCAAATGCTCGAACACGAACTTGAAGACGAAGAGGAGCATTATGCGCGGCAGCACGAGCCGCGCCCGCGCGAAGCGCAAGAACACTATACCGAGCCGCGGCCTCCGCGCTCCTATCGCGGTCTTGCCAAGCTCGCCGTGGTGCTGATCGTTCTCGCCGGCCTCATGGCGACGGTTTCGTGGCAATGGTCCAATATCACCGGGCTCTATAATTTCTTCTCGCATATGCGCGCGCGACAGACGCAAACGACGCCGGCGCCGACCGCGGAGCCGAAGTTTTCCGGTCGCGTGCCGCAGGAGCAGAACCCGGGACAGGCGCCTGCCGGCGCGCCCGGCGCTCAGAATCAGGCGGGTCCGGCGGTCGCTCAGCGCGTGGTGCTCTACGAGGAGGACTCGAACGATCCCCAGGGCAAGCGCTATGTCGGTTCCGCGATCTGGCGCACCGACACCGTATCGCCCGGCACCGGGCTTGCGCCCGAACTCGAGGTGCGCGCCGACATCACGGTCCCGGAGAAGAACTTGACCGTGACCTGGACGTTGCGGCGTAATACCGACCAGGCGCTCCCCGCCAGTCACACGATCGAAATCATGTTCACGCTGCCGCCCGACTTCGCCGGCGGCGGCATCGCCAACGTGCCCGGCGTGCTGATGAAGGAATCCGAGCAGTCCCGCGGCGTTCCGCTCGCCGGCCTCGCCGTCAAGGTGACCAACGGCTTCTTCCTCATCGGTCTCTCGGCAGTCGATGCCGACGTTCAACGCAATATGCAATTGCTCAAGGACCGGCCGTGGTTCGATATCCCGGTCGTCTATAACAATGGCGGACGCGCCATTTTAGCCATGGAAAAGGGGCCGCCCGGCGATCGCGCCTTCGCCGATGCTTTCGCGGCCTGGTCGAAATAGCGCGGTCATCGTTTCGGACGAACGTTATTGTTGCGGCGTGTGGAGTTTGCAGTGGGGACACGTGCGAAGATGAGCGCATCCGACGCGAGGAAGCCGAAATCGGCGCAAAGTCCCGCCATCGCCTCGGCGCTGCGCACGCTCGATACCGAAGCCGAAGGCATTGCCGCGCTTGCTGCCGCCATGTCGGATGGGCTGGGCGCTCCGTTCGTCGCCGCGGTCGACACCATACGGGCGGCGCGCGGCCGGGTCATCGTGACCGGCATGGGAAAATCCGGTCACGTCGCGCGCAAGATCGCGGCGACACTCGCCTCGACCGGCACGCCGGCCTTTTTCGTCCATGCCGCCGACGCCAGCCATGGCGATCTCGGCATGATCACCTCCGATGACGTGATGCTGGCGCTGTCGTGGTCGGGCGAGACCGGGGAGCTCAAGGACCTGATCAACTATTCCCGGCGCTTCCGCATCGTGCTCATCGCCATCACCGTGAATGTCGAAAGTACGCTCGGCAAATCAGCCGATATCGTCTTGGCGCTGCCGGAAGCGCGCGAGGCCTGCCCGCACAATCTCGCGCCGACCACGTCGTCCTTGATGCAGCTTGCGCTGGGCGACGCCTTGGCCATGGCGCTGCTCGAGAGCAAAGGCTTCACCGCGGTCGATTTCGGCGTGTTTCACCCGGGCGGCAGGCTCGGCGCCGCGATGAAATTCGTCCGCGACGTGATGCATCCCGGCGACGCCTTGCCGCTGATCAAACGCGGCGCGCCGATGTCCGAAGCGATCGTCGAAATGTCCGCCAAGGGTTTCGGATGCGTCGCCGTCCTCGACCCCGACGGCAAGCTCGCCGGCGTCGTCACCGACGGCGATTTGCGCCGTCACATGCGCGCCGACCTGCTGCAGGCCACGGTCGATACCGTCATGACCAAAGCGCCGAAGACCGTCCGCCCCGGCCAATTGGCGAGCGAGGCGCTGCAACTGCTCAATTCGTCGAAGATCACGGCGCTGATCGTCGTGGACTCCGGCCGGCCGGTCGGCATCGTGCATTTCCACGATCTGTTGCGCGCCGGCGTGGCCTGATGCGGCTAATACAGCCCGCCGTTGACGGCGCTGGAATCTTGGGACGACGGATCTTCGGAGCGCGCGACCGGCGCGGTGGCGACGGGCCGCGCTGCGGTGGGCGGGGCTACGCTGGGCCGGGCTACGGTCTTTGCCGCCCCTGCCGCAGCCTTGCTGCTTGTGCCGGTGCCGGTGGACCCCGTCGCAACAAACGCGGGAGCTGGCGTGGCGGCCCCGGCCGCCGCAGACTTGACCGCCACAGACTTGACCGCCGCAGACTTGGCAGCGTCCTGGTCGGCCCCGCCATGCGCGATGAATTCTTCATAGCCGGGCGTGCCGGGCCGGGGCGGAACGTCTTCGGGCATGCCGCCGGCCCAATGCGGCCAGTGATCGGCGACATAGCCGGAAAATCCGCCGTTGGGGACCGCACTGCACGAGCCGAGTGCCGGACCGAGACCCAGCAGGATTGCAGCCGCGCGGATACGCTTGCCGATCATGGCCGCCTTCGAATTGTCGCACCCGGCGGGAGACTACGTCGAATGCGGTTAACCATTCTGTCCGATCGTGTCGCCGTTTGTCAGGGGGGGCAATGCCAATGACCCGTTTCGCCTCCCCGCGCCGGCCGCGTCCGGTGCTAAAACACCGGCATTTCGCTGTTCAATGGCCGGGACGCTCCTCCAAATGGACAGGCTTCATGGCGGGACTGTGGTGCGCAGGACTGCCGCGGTGATGGCGGGGATGGCACTGCGGCGTGCGGCGTGGCTTTGCGCGCTCGCCGTCACGCTCGTCCTGTTACCCGCTTGCAGCGAACTCGCGCTACCCAGCGAAGCCATGGCGCCGGCCGCGCCGCCACCCTACGTCGCGCTCGCCGCCAAATATTTGCAGTCGACCTTGAAGGACCATGCGTCCTACGAGGGCTTCGAGATTTCCCCGGTGCGCTGGGTTCACGCGATCCGCGGCTGGAGCTGGCTCGCCTGTGTGCATTTTCGCGATCACGGGCACCTGCGCAGCTACGCGATCTTCATCCAGAACAATGCCGTGGTCGATGCCCGTTACGCGGTCGAGACCGACGCCTGCGACGGCCAAGCCTTCACGCAATTCGACATGATCACCGGCGAACTCGGCCGGCCCACGCCGCTGGTGCAGCCGCCGCTGTATTAGGGCGTGGACTCATGAACACGACGCCAGAGCCGTATTGATGCAAGCTCAACGAAGGCAGGGTAGTTGGCCGCGAGTTTGTCGTAGCGTGTCGCGATCCGCCGGCACTGTTTGATCCTATTGACGAACCCTTCGACCAAGTTGCGCGCACGGCAGAGGTCCAGTTTTGAAGCTCGAGTCACGGGGCTATGACCGATCTCAATAGGATCCGGACTCGCTCCGGCCGGGCCTCAAGTCCGCATTCGGGGCGAACCGGACATGGACCGGTAGGCAGAGCCGGCTGGATCGGTCGAAAATGACCCACAGCGACATTGGCTCGGACATTTTGGCGCGGTGCAGCACGTCAGCATCCATCCCCGGCGGGCAGGAGCACGGCCGGACCATCCCATTAGTGGATGAGAGGGTGCCCTACTCAAATATCTTGTCGGCGCGCGTAGTACGCCGAAATGTGTACACTCCTCCATGCGACACCCCAGCGTTTCTCGGAAGTCTTATCCACCCAATCTCCGCGTCTGGAACTTGACTTCCCGCATTGTGGCTGGTTGATTTCAATGTTCGATGCGCGCGGAGGCAGGGGATGCGTGCGCGCACCGATCCATTCTGTGTAACCTCCGCGTGGCCTACTTCACGCCTTAACAGTCATCCTCAAAGAACACGCTCACCCCGAAGCATTGGGGACCGATCAGGTCTTTCGGACTCTGGAGGAGCAGATGTGCAACTTATTGACCGCTTGCACTCCATTGCGGCACGCAATGCGATTTGAACCGCACCGCGCTTTTCGCACGTTTGTGCTGGTGTTGGCGACAGGATGCGCGCTGTTTTTTTACAGCCAAACGCGAGCAAGCGCCCAAACCACGCAGACAGGAGCTGGGTACATCGCTAGCTTGCTGGAAGACCCAGCGTGGTGCTGGGTGGAATACAGATGGAGCTATAAGGGTCGCTACACCTTGTTGGCGGATCCCTCTCATCCCTCCGCGAAGGTGATTGCGGAATTTGCAACAGAATATGGCACCGTTACATTCAATGGGAGTAGCTCGAGCGAACCCGTGGTCGTAACGCGCGGCAAGAACACGAGTGGAGAACGTTTGGTGCGAGTACCCTGTCCGCCCGCTCCGGGCTACGGTGCTCATGGCTTTGGTGGCTTGAACGGCGGCTTATCGCTTCGCGATACTACGGCTCTGCTGACCTGGGCCGAAGCTCTCGCGTCCACCGGGCAAGTGACTAGTCAAAACTCGACTCACAAGGACCCACTCGGCGAGGGTATTGAGATTGGTTACGGGTTTAGCCCGTGGGCTGGCGTGAACAATCTCGTGGTTGATCCATTTCTCTCATTGGACTACCAGAACTGGTCAGTCGACTACATGTTTCCAGGCGGGAGCTATATTGGCGCAAAGAGCAACTACGAGGGGACGGCGGGCGTAAAAATCGGTCCCGCATATGAGTTTGTTTGGGTTTATGCAATCGCAGGGGTGAGCTTCCTCAACGAAACCCTTACGGTGAATTTCGTGCCGGTTTCCAGTTCAATCACCAAGACGGTACCGGGCTTCACCGCGGGTCTCGGCGGAGCGATCCAACCAAACTGGTTACAATTTTTTGGCGTGCCGACGGCATTGTCTCTTGAAGCAGAACATACCTGGTGGCAAACGGTAAACTTTGACACTCCTGCGTCGTCGCCATTATTTAACTACGCATACAAACGCGAAGATGATACAATCAAGCTTGGCGTTCACTTCTATTTTGATGCGGGTTCGCCTCCGTCATCGGCTTCGTCGCCTCCAATCCTGACAAAAGCATCCGTGTCGAAATAGTTGGAGCAATGATAGGCGCTTTTGCCCGCATGGGCTGACGCTCGCAGCGCCTCTCTTAGCGACCTCAGCGGACGGTGCAATTGTACTGGCGTTTGTCCGCTTCTGTGCGAAGCGGACATTGAGCCGAATTTATAAGTACACGACCTAAACCAAAATGGGAGTTCCCCCGGCTCTACCGGGGAGGCAGCAGAAATTTGACATCTACCGCAGTCGTTGATGAGCCCGAGACCGTCAATCTAAAACACATACGAGACGGCCCTGTTGTCTAGGATAAATTCTTCGCGGTGAGGCGTGTGTCACGTTCCAACCGGGCTTTTTATTCCCATCCTGGGATGGCGTTCTCGGTCGTTTCGGACAGGGGAGCCATAGGCAAAGAGCGTCAACTGGTTATAGCCGCTTTGAGCGGCTCCTGAACTAAAGCCCCCGGCTCTGCCGGGGGATACTTACTCCGCGTCACGCCGCCCGCCTCACGGCCAGCGCCTGATCGACAGCGATCAAAACCTGCTCGACCGTGAGCTCGTCGAGACATCGGCTGTGGCTGTCGAGCCGGCGATCGCAGCCTTCCAGCTGGCACGGCAGGCAGGGCAGCGGATTTTGCACCAGCCAGACATTGCCACGACGCTGGATCGTGCCGGCGGCCGCCCATGGCTGGGCAAGACCGCCGATCGGCCAGGGTCCCCAAAGCCGCGGATCGGTCGGGCCGTAGAGCGCGACCACTGGCGTAGCCGTGGCGGCAGCGAGGTGCGTGATCGCCGTGTCCGGACCGACATAGACCCGCGCCTCGGCAATGATCGCTGCAAGCTCGGGCCATTCCAGTCTGCCGTCGAGCCGCACGACATCGCCGTCCGGCAAAATCGCATCGAGATAGTCGCGATCTGCCGTCGCGCCGGTGACCACGGTCGCAAGACCGCGGTCGCGCAAGGCGCGAGCGAGCGAGCGCCATCCGTCGGGCGTCCAGCGCTTATAGATGAACATCGGCGCGGCGTGCACGACGGCATAGGGTTCGGTCGGCTGCAACGCAGCGCGCAGCGGACCCGCGGGAGCGACTATTTCCGCCACCGGCGGGATGCCGATCAGCTCGGCCAAGTGCAGGATTTCGACAACACGGTGTTCGCCGCGGTCGCGCACATGATGGCGGCTGAGCGCCAGCCGTTTGATCGCGGCGGCAAAGCCTTTGGCCTCCACCGGGCCGACGCTCACCCGACCGGCGATGAAAGCGAGCGCGGTCGGCCGGTCGCCGCTCTGCGTCGACAGCGCGAGGTCGTAACGGCGGCCGATCAGGCGCATCAGCGCCAGCGTGTCGCCGAGCCGCGGCCGTTGCGGCAGCGTAAGGACGCCGGCGAGATCGGGATTGCCGCTCAAAACTCCTTCCGTTCCCTTGAACACCAGGGCCTCGATCGCGGCTGACGGATAGGCCCGCTTGATGCTCCGGATGAGCGGCGTCGTTAAGAGCACGTCGCCGAGCCGGCGCAAGGCCACGACCAGCACGCGCGGAGCCTCGGGTAAAACAAACGGCTTCATCGCGGCGCCACGGAAGAATTCTCGGGCACGGTTACGGCATCGTCGGCGCCGAGCAAGGACAGGCCGCGCAAGGCGCGCACGCGGGTTCCGCTCATGACCTCGTCGAGCCGTGTCCGATTGACCGGCAATTGCGAGCGGTCGTTCTGCGGATGCCACAGATGCAGCACACCAGTCGCGAACCGGCCGTCCTTGCGACGCAGCCCGGCATGCAGGAGCCGGACCACGAGATCGGAGTCCTCCAGGCCCCAGCCGGTGTAGACGCAGTCGAAGCCGTCGATGCGGTCGAGGTCGCCGCGCGCGACCGCAAGATTACAGGTCTGCGCGCCCTCCCAGCGGGTGCCCTGCAATTTGCGCAAGCGTCCGAGCGGCAGATGCAGCGTCGGCAACAACCGATTGACCCCGCCGCGCAGCCGTTGGCGCAGCAGAGCGCCGAAACTCCATGTCTCCGGAGCGAGCCCTTGCGCCAGCACCGTCTCGGTCAATTCGCGCGACAACAGGATGCGATTTCCGGTGACGAACCAGCCGGGCTCGTGCAGCCGGCGATGCACCGCGACGAAATCGGCGCCGGCCAGGCAATCGCCGTCGAGAAAGATGCAAATATCTCCGGCGCTGGCGCGTATGCCGCGGTTGCGAATTTCGCCGCCGCGGAAGCCGCGATGCTGGTGCCGGACATGTTTGAGCGGCATCGGCAACTTCGATCGCCAGTCTTCGACGACACGCGCGGTGTCCGAGCGCGAACCGTCATCGGCAATGACGATCTCGAAATTTTCGTCCGACTGATTGGCGAGCGCGCGCAAGGCTGCATCGAGCGCATCCTCGCGGTTGTAGGTGGTGACGATGACGGAGATGAGCTTACCATCGCGCACGGTGCCTCACCCTCCGGCCGGTTCCTTCGCCGGCCGCGCGCGCTCGACGATCGCCGTGGTCGAATGGCCGGGCACCAGATCGACGAGGACCACGTCGCCGCCAGTCTGTTCCACCACCTCGCGGCCGACGACGTCCTCGCGCTTATAGTCGGCGCCCTTGACGAGCACGTTGGGGCGCACCCGCTTGATCAGTTCGAGCGGCGTGTCCTGCTCGAACACGACGACGAGATCGACCGCTTCGAGCGCGGCCAGGACCTCGGCGCGACCCTCGGCCGGATTGATCGGCCGGGTTTTGCCCTTGAGCCGCGAGGTCGAGGCGTCGCTGTTCAACCCGACCACGAGCCGGTCGCAGGCGGAGCGGGCTTCGGCCAGCAATTTGACATGGCCGCGATGCAAGATATCGAAGCATCCGTTGGTGAAGCCGATGCGCAGGCCATGGCGGCGCCAATCCGCCAAGCGATCGTCGAGCACCGACCAGTCGAACACGATCTTGTCCTCGGGCGCGAGCGAGGCCGCGGGCAGGATGCGGTGGCGCAATTCGGCGAGCGAAACCGTCGAAGTGCCGCGCTTGCCGACGACAACCGCGGCCGCGGCATTGGCGGCGCGCATGGCGGCATCGAACGGGGCGCGCATCGCCAGCAGCACCGCCATCACCGCGGCGACGGTATCGCCGGCGCCGGATACGTCGCGCACCTTGACCGGATAGGCCGGAATGTGCGCCGGCTTCTCCCCGGCGACATGCAGCGTCATGCCCGCCTCGCTGCGGGTGACCAGCACCGCGTCGCTTTCGACGATGCCGGCCAGATCGGCCGCCGCCTTGGCGATCTCGGCGTCGCTCTCCACCGGCCGATGCACCGCCGCGCCGAGTTCCTGACGGTTCGGAGTGATCAGCGTCGCGCCGCGGTAGATGCTGTAATCGTGGCCTTTGGGATCGACCACGACCGGCTTGCCGAGGCGCCGGGCCTGGTCGATGATGGCGCGGATCACCCGCTCGGTGAGCACGCCCTTGGCGTAATCGGACAGCACTACGGCGCCTGCCTGCGGCAGCGCCGCTTCGGCCTGCGCGATCACCGCGGCCTCGCTCGCGGCGCTCGCGGGCCGTGCCGTCTCCCAATCCGCGCGCATCAGATGCGCGGAATGGTGTTCGGAAACAAATCGCACCTTGCGCGTGGTGTGCCGCCCGGCTTCGATCACGAGATGCGGCAGAACCGAACCATCGAGCTTGGCAAGCGCGTCGCGCAGCGTCTCTCCCGCTTCGTCCTTGCCGACCAGACCGACGAAAATGCAGCGCGCGCCGAGCGACGCGACGTTGCGGGCGACATTGCCGGCGCCGCCGATCTCGATTTGGCTGCGCGCCACCGCAAGAACCGGCGTCGGCGCCTCCGGAGAAATGCGCGTGACTTCGCCATAGACGAAATCGTCGAGCATCAGATCGCCGACGCAGAGAATGGTCTGCGAAGATATCTGTTTGAGCGCTTCTTCAAAATCGAACATGCGTGTTGTCGCCAAGCTTAATCGTCGCGCTCTCATATGAGCATGATCTTATCCGAAAACCGGTTGCCACTTTTCGGGATCATGCTCAGCGATAGCGATCGGCGCGATCGAGATAATCGTTCACGTAGCGCTTCACCGCCGTTTCCAGCGGCGTGAAGGCGGCATTATAGCCCGCGCGCCGCAGATTTTCCGTCCGGGCTTCCGTGAAGTACTGGTAGCTGTCGCGGATCGATACCGGCATATCGATATATTCGATATCGGGCGGGCGGCCGAGCGCCGCCAACAAAGCCGTCATCAGATCGCGGAAGCTGCGCGCCTGCCCGGTGCCGACATTGAAAATGCCGGAGACCTGCGGCTTTTCCATGAGCCAGCGCACGACCGCGACGGCGTCGTCGACATAGATGAAATCGCGCTTCTGCTCGCCGTCGGCGATGCCGGCGCGATGCGATTTGAACAGGCGGATCGGTTTGCCGGCCTTGGCCTCGTCGAAGCGCTTGGCGACGAGGCTCATCATTTCGCCTTTGTGGTACTCGTTCGGACCGAAAACGTTGAAGAATTTCAACCCCGCCCATTGCGGCGGCATCGTTTCCTGGCGCCGGACGCGCTCCACCACGGCGAGGTCGAACAGGTGCTTGCTCCAGCCGTAGAGGTTCATCGGCTCGAGCTTATTCAAGCCGCCCTGCGCCCAGTCGTCGGCATAGCCCTGCTCGCCGTCACCATAGGTCGCGGCCGACGATGCGTAGAGGAAGGGCGTGCGTGTCGCCGTGCACCAATCCAACAGCCGCAGCGACAGCCGGAAATTGTTTTCCATGACGGCGTCGCCGTCGGTCGCCATGGTCGAGGAAATGGCGCCGAGGTGGATCACCGCGTCGAGCTTGCGGCCTTCCAGCCAATGCGTCAGCTCGCCCGGCGGCACGAAATCCGCAAGCGCGCGGGCGGCGAGGTTGCGCCACTTGCCGTCGCTGCCGAGCACATCGCTGACGGCAATATCGGCGCGTCCGGCCTCGTTGAGGCTCGCGACCACATTCGATCCGATGAAACCGGCCCCGCCGGTAACCAAGAACATCGACGCCACAAAACCGCTTGGAAAGTCGATCGGCTCGTCCCGATCCCGGAGCGCAGCTTTGCCCCAGACCGGTCCGCTGGGCAACACTCCCGCCGAACTTTGGCAAACGAATAAATGAATCCATATTCCTTATTACAATTCGGCACTCGCAATACTGGATCGGCGTCGTGCGAATTCGTAGACCAACGCTGCGGTTAGGTGTGCTAGCCCTTTGGTCATGCAAACGATCTCTGCCTATATCCTGGCCTTCAACGCTGCCGACAAGATCAAGCCTGCGGTCGAGAGCGTGCTGTGGGCCGACGAGATCGTGGTCGTCGATTCCCACAGCACCGACGGCACCGCCGCAATCGCGGAGGCGCTCGGGGCCCGCGTCGTTCAAGTGCCCTTCAAGGGCTTTGGCGACTTGCGCAATCACGCGATCGCCGCCTGCCAATTCGACTGGATTTTCAGCCTAGACGCCGACGAACGATGCACCCGGACGGTGCGCGACGAGATTCTCGAACTCCTTGCCGGCGAGCCTCCGCACGACATCTATCGCGTGCCGCGCAAGAGCTACATGATGGGCCGCTGGATCCGCGGTTCGGGCTGGTACCCGAACTTCCGCCAGCCGCAGCTGTTTCGCAAAGGCTCGATGCGTTACACGCTGGAGCCCGTGCACGAGGGCTATGAAGCCCTGTCCGGCAAGCCGATCGGCACGCTGCGGAATGCGATCTGGCAGTTTCCCTTCCGCAACTTCGAAGAGGTCCTCGAAAAAGCCAACCGCTATTCCTCGCTCGGCGTGCCGAAACTGGCGGGAAAGCGAGTGAGCATGGCAAGCGCCTTGGGTCACGGCCTCTGGTCGTTCCTGAAGCACTACATTTTCAAGCGCGGATTCATCGACGGCTGGGCCGGCTTCGCCATCGCCTTTGGCAATTTC
>Ga0181524_10003557_pt1 | contig 14993 bp, 14 predicted proteins | sample PEATcosm2014_Bin_34_FD_119761 | JGI IMG/M metagenome (GOLD analysis project Ga0181524, IMG submission 119761) | Peatland microbial communities from MTU Mesocosm Facility, Houghton, MI, USA - PEATcosm2014_Bin05_60_metaG | ecosystem: Environmental > Terrestrial > Soil > Wetlands > Peat | place...
AACACAACCGTGGAAAAACTGATCGTAATCGTCTTCGACGACCAAACGAAGGCCGATGCCGGCTTCGAAGCCCTGCGCCAATTGGACAGCGATGGCGAGATCTCGGTGTACGAAGCGCAAATGATCGCCAAAGAACCAGGCGGCGGCATCCAATACATCGATAACAGCGATAAGCTGGCTTTCCCGGTGATCGGCGGCGCCACCGCGGTGGGCGCCCTCGTTGGACTTCTCGGCGGGCCCGTCGGAGCGCTTATCGGCGGCATGGCAGGCGGACTAATTGGTTCAATCGGCGATCTGGAACATTCCGGCGTGACCGACGAGTTCATCAATGACGTGAACACGGCCATGACAGCCGGCAGGTTCGCCGTGGTTGCCGATGTCTCCGAGGACTGGGTGACGCCTCTGGACACGCGAATGGAAACGATTGGAGGCGTGGTCTTCCGGCGAACTCGCAGTCAGGTTAAGCGCATGCATCACGACCGCGACGTGGCCGCACATCGCACTGAAATGGAGCAACTCAAGGCCGAACGGGCGCAGGCGAGGGCCGACCGCCTGGCTAAGATCGACGCCACGATCGACGCCCTGCGGAAGAAGCTGGAAAACGCCATTGAGCGCGACCACTGCAAGATGCGGTTCCGCCAGAATCAGCGGGACGCCAGGATCCAAGTCCTGAAAGCGAAGGCCGATCAGTCACAAGGAGAGATCCGCCGGCGGCTGGAGGCGCGAATCGCCGAGGTGCGCGACGAATATGAGGAAAGGGCGGCCGCGGGTTAACGAAAAGGAACGCCACCATGGAAAAGCTGATCGTAATCGTCTTCGACAACCAGGCTAAGGCCTTTGCGGGTCTGGAAGCTCTCCGGGAATTGGACCGCCATGGGGAGATCTCGCTTTTCGAGGCGCAAATTGCCGCCAAAGAACCGAACGGCGGTGTACGGCTCATCGACAACCCGAATGACGTGGACTTCCCGGTCATCGGCGTCAGTACCCTGTTGGGCACGCTGGTGGGAGTTCTCGGCGGGCCAATCGGTCTCGTTGGCGGGGCCGCTGCCGGGGCATTAATCGGTTCCATCGTCGAGATGGAACACGCGGGCGTAACTGACGAGTTCATCAACGACGTAGCAACGGCGATGACACCCGGTAAGGTCGCCGTGGTTGCCGACATCGCCGAGGAGTGGGTGACGCCTCTGGACACACGAATAGAACGGATTGGAGGCGTGGTGTTCCGGCGGGCGCGCACTCTGGTGAAAAACCTGCAGGACGACCGCGATGCGGCCGCCCATCGGGTTGAGATGGAACAGCTCAAGGCCGAACGGGCGCAGGCGAAGGCAGACCGGCTGGCGAAAATCGACGCCAGGATCGACAGCCTGCGCATAAAGGTGGAAAACGCCATTGAGCGCAAGCGCATCAAGATGCAAATGCACGAGCGAGAGCGCGAAGCCCGGATCGAGGCTCTGCAAGCGAAGGCCGATTCTGCTCAGGGAGCAATCCGCCGGCGCCAGGAGGCTCGCATCGCCGCGGTCCGCCGCGATTATGCGGACAAGGCGGCCCTGGGTTAGCACGCCGTGCCCGGACCTGATCAAATCGATGACTCCCTCGACACCGGTGACACCTCTGAATCGAAGCTCGCTCGAACCGGCGAGTTGGAGAGACAGTCGCAGGGTTGGCCTGCTGGTCCTCGGCATCGCCATAGCGGTCTTGTTGCCCGCCGCGTATCGGATGGCGCGACCATTCCTGACCGCACTGGTGCTGGCTGCAATTCTGGCCGTAGTTCTCGATCCACTGCAGAAGCGAACCAGTCGCCTCATAAAGCGCCCGTCGGTGGCAGCCTTGCTCACAACCCTGGTAGCTGTAGGGCCAGTCCTGACGGTCATTCTGCTCGCCGGTATGGCGATGAACCGCGAAATCAAATCCGGTGCGTTTGACGCCATTTTGCGTGCAGCGGAGGGGTTGACCGCGGGCGCCTCGATTGACCGTCACGCCATTCAACAGGCGGTGGCGGACCTCGGCCAGGTTGCGGGCGGTCTTTTCACGGGCGCATTGGCGGTAGTGTTTCTCTACGTCGTGCTGATATACGGAAAAGGCTGGGTATCGCAATTCACTGCGATGCTCCCACTTGATACCTCTGTGACCAATCGAATCCTTGCCACCATCCGCGACGCGATCGTGGCGAATGTGGACGGTATTCTCGCCATGAGCGTCGTAGAGGCCCTTTTCTTCGGAAGCGTCTTCTGGATTGCAGGCATCGGCTTGCCCGCCATGTGGGGCGCCCTCGCCGGACTCGCATCCATGATTCCCCTCATAGGCGCCGCGGCCGTCTGGCTCCCTGTTGCCGTCATATTGGCGATTCACGGAGCCTACGTGAAAGCGGCGCTGGTGGGTATAGTGTGCTTCGCCGGGCAACAGGCCGTGGCGCTGTTGCTGGTTCCGCGGATAGTTGGCACCCGGCTCCGCCAGCCGCCACTGCTCATTGCGCTCTCTGTGTTGGGAGGCGCCAGTGCGTTTGGCGCGCTGGGCATTTTGCTGGGACCTGTCATAGTCTCCGTTTTGGCAGCGCTGGTGCGCGAGTTTCGGATCCAACTGCGGCCAGGCACTGATTGACACCATGACCGGAATCCTCAAACTCGCTTACAAGCTATTGGTTAACGACAAGGCGAAGTTTACCGCACTACTGGTGGGCATCACCTTCGCCGTGTTTCTGATTATCCAGATGACCGCAATGTTCGCCGGCACCATGAAACGTGCATCCGCGACGGTGCTCAACCTCGGCGCGTCCATGTGGGTCATGGATCCGGCCGTCCAAACGGTCGCAAACACGATCGGCATGCCGGATTACGTGCTGGACGCGGTCCGGAGCATGCAAGGCGTCAGCTACGCGGTCCCCGTATACACCGGCGGAGCTCTGGTTAAGCGGGCTGATGGCGTCTACCAGTCAGTGACGGTGATCGGGCTGGATGACACCAGCCTGTTCGGCCGGCCACAACTTATCCAGGGGAAAATTGAAGACATCTATGGCGAAAACGCTTTCATCGTGGTCAAGGACCCCGAATTTCCTAAACTGGGCAATCCTCACGTGGGAACCGAATTCCAGGTGAATGATCACCGGGGAGTCATTGTGGGCATCGCTCAGGTTGCCAGCAGCGGCCTTTTTGGTGTTCCCACGCTTTACACAACCTACGAACGAGCGCTGCAATACCTTCCGAACCCGCGGTTCACGATCTCCTATGTTCTGGTCGAGCCGAAAAGCCCCGCCGATGCAGTCCGCATCAAGCAACAGACACGCGCGCTTGGCTACCTGGCATTGACGAAGGATGACTTCATCGATCGGATCACCAACTTTTACATTTACCAGACCGGCGTCGGGACCAACCTCCTAATCATGACCGTGATGAGCTTCATCGTCGGCCTCTCCATTTCGGGCCAGACCTTTTACACGTTTGTCCTGGAAAACCTCGATAAGTTCGGCGCGCTGAAGGCGATCGGCGCAAAAGGTCACGAACTGATTTTCATGATTCTGTTCCAGACGAGCTTCACTGCCCTCACGGGCTACGGCTTGGGAATCGGCATGTGCGTGGTTTTAATCAGGCTCGCGAGGCTGAGGCTTCCGGACTATGCCGCGCTGATTACTTATTGGAACCTGGGGCTCGCCTTTGTGATGGTTGCGATTATAGCCGCCCTCTCCAGTTATTTCGGTGTTCGAAAGGTGTTGCGGATCGAGCCGTTCGATATTTTCCGAGGCTGATGTGCCGGATCCAGCGATCAGAGCGACGGGCGTGGTCAAGTGGTTTGGTGAAGGCGAGGCCAGAACGCAGGCCCTCAGAGGCGTTACCGTGGACGCCTATTTTGGCGAAATGCTGTACATTGTCGGTCCGTCGGGGAGCGGCAAGACGACGCTGTTGAGCGTGCTCTCAGGGATTCTCCGGCCGGACTCCGGCAGCGTCTCCGTGGAAGGATCCGATATCTGGAATCTTGGCAGCGACCAGCTCGCTGATTTTCGCCTGCACACGATCGGGTTCGTATTCCAGGACTTTCATCTATTTCCCCGGTTGAGCACGGCCGAAAACGTGGCAATTCCATTGATCCTTAAGCGAAAGCCTTGGAGCGACGCGATCGTAGAGGCCACCAAGTATCTGGACATCGTCGGTTTGAAAGGCCGCGCCGGGCTTCCGCCGGTAAAGCTGAGCGGTGGGGAACAGCAGCGTGTGGCGATCGCGCGGGCGATTGCCGGACAACCGGACATTCTGATCATGGACGAGCCTACCGCATCGTTGGACGGCGACACCGGCCAGGCGATCGTCGGCTTTGTGAAGCAAAACGTACTTAATGACAAGCGCTGCATTCTGATCGTCACCCACGACGACAGAATCAGCCAGTTCGCCACGCGGATCTTAACGATGGCGGACGGCGTGCTGACTGGAACTGTGAAGGGAGGTGCCTCGTGAGAAAGCTGCTATTCGCGCTTTCGATGGCCGGTCTGCTCGGCGGATGCGCGCTCGCCTATTTATCGGGCATCACCCAGCCCCCATTGCCGCCGGCCTTCAATCCGGCCGCCAATCCCTATCCCGATGGAATTTATGCCAATGGCATCCTGGAGAGCGATCAGGCGAGCGGAGAGAACATCAACGTCTATCCGGAGGTGCCGGGCACGGTAAAGCAGATTCTGGTAGCCGAGGGCCAAGAGGTGAGAGCGGGGACACCGCTGCTGATCATCGACGATTCGATCCAGAGAGCGACTCTCGAACAACAGCAATCGCAGGCCGAGGCAGCCTTGACGATGCTTGAAGAACTCAAAGCTCAGCCCCGAAAAGAGACCCTTCAAGTTGCCGCTGCCCAGGCCGCCGCGGCACAGGCGGCGCTTAAGTCCGCCCAGGACGCATTCGATAAGCAGAACGCGGCTTACGAAGTGAATCCGAAGTCGATCAGCAAAGATGCTTTGGACAACGCGGACAACGCGCTCGCGGTTGCACAGGCCAACCTCGCGGTGGCCCAAAGGCAACTGGATCTGGTGAAAGCGGGAGCCTGGGTTTACGACGTACGAAACCAGGAGAAGCAGTATAACGCGCTCGAAAGGGCCACCGACGCCTCACGGGCGCTGCTCGCGAAGTACACATTGCGAGCACCTAGGGACGGAGTGGTTTTGGCCATCCATCCGACACCCGGAAGCTTCGTCTCGACGCAAGGCGCCTACGATGCCTACACGCAGGGCATGACCCCCGTGCTCATACTGGGAAGTCCTCATGCGCACCTGAACGTGCGTTGCTACGTTGACGAAATCCTCGTGCCGCGGCTTCCCGATCCGGCCAGGATGAGGGCGCAGATGTCGGTACGGGGATCCAACGTCAAGATCCCGCTCCAGTATGTCAGAACGCAGCCTTTCGTCTCTCCCAAAATAGAACTCTCCGATCAGAGGCTGGAACAGGTCGATGTCCGGGTGTTGCCAGTCATTTTTCGGCTTGAGACACCCAAAAACCTGAAGCTGTACCCAGGTCAACTGGTCGACGTGTATATCGGTGAGTGAACTATGGTCATAGGTTCTCCCAGAACCGCCTCACACCTGGCAAGCGCCGCACTTGTGACCGGGGTAGCGCTGCTGACGGCGTGCAGCATCGGCCCAAAATACACCAGGCCTTCGGCGCTGGTTCCACCCGCTTACAAGGAACTCGGAGCACCCAATGTGGACGGCGATTGGAAGCCTGGACAACCGCGTGATGATGCCGCGCGCGGCAAGTGGTGGGAGAGGTTCAACGACCCCCGGTTGAACGAGCTCGAGGAGAAGGTCGATATTTCGAACCAGAATATTGCAGCGGCGGCAGCCAATATTCTGGCCGCCCGGGCCATGATCCGCGAGGCGCGGGCGCAGTATTTCCCAATGGTCACGGGCGGTCCCGGCATTACAAATTCACGTCTGTCCACCGGATTCGGAAAGCCGCTCGGCATCACCTATACGAATTATTCCTTTCCGTTCGAGGCGTCTTGGGAGCCGGATCTCTGGGGCCGCATTCGAGCTGCGGCGGGAGCGAACTCGTTTGCCGCACAGGTCACTGTGGCGGATCTCCAGAATGTCCGCCTGTCCGCCCAAGCCGAGCTCGCCGTCTATTACTACGAGCTCCGCGCGCAGGATTCGCTGAAGGAGTTACTGGACTCTACGGTGAGCGCCTATGAGGAATCCCTTGAGCTTACGCGCGACTTGTCCAAAACCGGAGTTGGCAACGATGAAGCGGTCGCGCAGGCGGAATCCCAATTGAAAGGCACCGCGGCGCAAGATACAAATCTCGGCGTTCTTCGGGCTCAGTATGAACATGCGATCGCGGTTCTGGCCGGCCAGCCCGCATCGAGCTTTGCCGTTCCCATGGAGACTCTAAAGGCTAGTCCTCCGCCGATTCCAGTTGGTGTTCCTTCCGAGCTTTTGGAGCGGCGCCCGGATATCGCCGCGGCCGAACGCGCGGTGGCCCAGGCCAATGCGCAGATCGGCCTGGCCCGAACGGCCTTTTTTCCCGCGGTCACATTGAGCGCGTCCGCCGGATTCCAGAGCCTCTCGATTGCGAAATGGCTAGAATGGCCGAGCCGGGTTTGGTCCGTCGGCCCCAGTCTGGCGCAGACGATATTCGATGGGGGATTGCGCAGGGCCACGGTCCAACAGTTCCAGGCATCCTACGATCAAACCGTCGCGAATTACCGCCAAACCGTGTTGACAGCCTTCCAACAGGTCGAAGATAGCCTGGCGGCTCTCAGGATACTTACAAAGGCCGTCGAGCAACAGGATTCCGCGGTCGAATCAGCCGGAAGAAGCCTTCAGGTCGCCGGCGTCCGGTTTCAGGCCGGCATCGATCCCTACCTGAATGTGCTCGCTGCTCAGACCGCGTTACTGGCCGCCCGGCAAGCGGCGGTGACTTTTCGAACCCAGCAAATGGTTGCAAGCGTGCAGTTGATCAAAGCGCTAGGCGGCGGGTGGGACGCTTCTCAGCTTCCGCCGTCAAAGGAACTTGGAAAAAGATTCCAAATGAACAAGGAGGATTCCAGATGAATACAGCACTGAACCCTGAGCCGTCCATTGAAACAAGGGCGGTGGCGCCAGTCGAGCGGATCCTGTGCCCGGTCGACTTCTCGGAGATCTCGGGGAAAGCCTATCGCTATGCGCAGTCGATCACCAGCCACTATCACGCCAAGCTGCTTGTCCAGCACGTCGTCGAGCTGTGGCAGCATCCATCCGCCGACTACTCTGTTTCACCAGATATTCTTGAAGACTTCCGCCGGTCGCTCATATCCAATGCGGAAAAGGAATTGCAGCAGTTCGTGAAGACAGCCGGCGGACCCCAGCCCGAGTGCCTGGTGGAGGAGAGCGTGGCGCCCGATGCGATTCTGTTCCTGGCTCGAGAGCGTGCCATCAACTTGATTGTATTGGGAACCCACGGTCGGCGTGGCTTTGATCGCCTGATGTTGGGATCGGTTACCGAGCGCGTCCTGCGGCACGCTTCGTGCCCGGTGCTGGTCATCCCGCGAACCGCCCCGGCTCCGGTTGGGCCGAATGTACAGGATGACCCCGTTTCAGTCCGGCGCATTCTCTGTTGTGTTGATTTCTCTGCGCACTCGCAGTGCGCCCTGAAGCACGCGTTCTCGCTGGCGGACGCCTACGGAGCCGAGGTAACCCTCTTTCACGTACTGGATGGCATCTCCGAGTCGGCGGACGTTGGCAAGGAAACGGCGGCGGCCATGGAGAACCTTCAGAAGCTCCTTCCGGCTGCCGCTGGCAAGGGGACCAAGACGCACCTTGAAGTGCGCCTGGGGAAGGCGTACCCGGAAATCCTCCGGTTCGCCTCGGAGTCTCGGCCGGACGTAATCGTCGCTGGAGTGCGCGGAATCAACGCATTGAATCTGGCGGTGTTCGGTTCTACCCTTTACAGGGTGATCCAACTCAGTTCCGTTCCAGTCCTGGCGGTTGCAATTTAAAGGCGCGCCGCTGCCCGCTTCCCGTGGAATCAAAACCGCAGCAGCGCCGCGGCGGAGTCCTTCGCTGGCATTTCCGCATCCCGCTGCAAGAGTTTGGTGACACCCTTTTCCACCTCTTTCAAGAAATGCCGGAAGCGGTCCTGCTCTTTCTCGCTCTCGGATCCGGTGCCGAATTGCACCCCCTGCATCGGTCCGACCGAGGGGCCGGCGGCCATCCGGTCCTCCCGCAGGTGATCGGGCTGGCGCGTATGCAAAAACTGCTGCATATTCTGCGGCGCCACTCCTTCGAGCCGCACTTCTTCCATGCTGTGTGCAGTCGCGCGGAAGAGGCGCGCGTGGTGCCGGCCGATCGCCAACAGGTGAAACCGCTGTTCCCGGGACAATGCCGCCAGCAACGGGCGGATCTCAAATCGTTCGCCCACCACGGCCACTTCTTTCAGCCGCTCGCGCATCCAGTAATGCCGGAAGGCCCCGGGCGACCGGAAGGCGATCAGCGAATTGGCCCACATATGGGTCGTCTCCAGGTCGGCCACCAGTCGCTCGACCGGTGCGAGCAGCCCGCCCGCCGCAGCGGGAGTCTCTTATACGGCGGGCAAAGGCCGCTCGTTCGGGATCGCGAGCTTCCGCATCCGGTACATGAGTGTCGATCGCGCAACTCCGAGGCGCGCGGCCGCCCCATGCGGTCCGGCGATCACCCAATTCGCCGCCTGAACCGCCTTTAGAATGTGTTCGCGCTCGCATTCTTTCAGCGTGGTCGGTCTGGCAACGCTCCCTCTCCTGAATAGTTCCGGTATCGGCGGATTCAGGACGCGGCCGGTGGTCAGGATCACTGAGCGTTCCACGAAGTTCTGCAATTCCCGAATGTTCCCTGGCCAGTCATGGTCCAGCAGCGCCTCCATGGCCTCCGAGGGGATCTTCTCGATATGCTTGTTCATCCGCTGCGCATAGATGCTCACAAAATGCGCCACCAGCAAGGGAATATCGTCACGCCTGTCGCGCAGTGGGGGAACGAAAATTGGAAACACGTTGAGCCGGTAGAAAAGATCTCTCCGGAACAGTTTTTCGGAAACCAGCCGGTCCAGGTCTTGATTCGTGGCGGCCACCACTCGTACATTGACGGACTGCGTGATTGTGCCGCCAAGTCTCTCGAACTCCTGCTCCTGCAAGACGCGCAGCAGCTTCGCCTGCAGCTCGAGCGGCATGTCGCCGATTTCGTCCATAAACAGCGTGCCCCGGTCGGCCGCCTCGAAACGGCCGATCTTACGCGTCACCGCCCCCGTGAAAGCGCCTTTTTCGTGTCCGAAGACCTCGCTTTCCAGCAGTTCCCGAGGAATGGCTGCGCAGTTCATTTTCACAAACGCGCCAGCCTGCCGCCTGCTACGGGCGTGAATGGCGCGTGCGATCAGTTCCTTTCCCGTCCCGGTCTCTCCTTCGATGAGAACTGTGGAGTCCGTCGGGGCTACGGTTTGAAGTTGATCCAGCACTTCCCTCAGAGCCGTGCTGCGTCCCACGATGCCTTCAAAACCTTCTAGTCCTGTGCTGCCGCATTCATCCGCTGCAACCAGCGGCTCGACCGAAGTGCCGCGGCCGTAGTCTCTGAATACGGCCTTCGACGGCATTACCGCAAAGCCACGCGAAGATCGGGGGAAGGAGTTCGCCTCCCGTCCATCCAAAACGATGATGTTGCTGCAACCCATCTTGATACCTCATTTCCTCACTAAAACTCTCATCCCGTCGTTGTGAACCACCATCTTGGAGCGCCTACGTCTCACAATTAATGGACCTCTTAAGGTATGAGGTTACCGGACTTGAAGATTGCAGTCGTGAGATTGGAGTCAGGTTTTGGTGGAAGAAGAGCTTGCGTCCGGTCTTGAAGGCGTCCTTCGCCCGCCAACTGCAAGACGGGTAATTCGGGTCAAGCAGCCAGAAGATCAAGCCGGATCGTTTGCGGAACCCACTGAATCTATGAGAGATAGACCGACATTCAGACGCTGAGCACGGGGCACGGCGATTCGCGAATAATGGCGTAGGCGTTCGTCGGCAGTCGTCCTGCCATGCTGTCATGACTGTTGCGCCCGATCACCAGCAGATCGGCTCGCACTTCCTTGGCTGCGCCCGCCACTGCGCTGGCGATCGGACCGATTTCAGTGTGAATGTCGCCATGGACCCCGGCGGTCTCCAGCAGCCGCGCGAGTTCCGCTTTAGCCTCGTTAATGACGTAGCTTGTCCATTCCGGCGACAAGCCATAATCCTGCATAGGGAGATCGAGCGAGACAACGTCGTGAATCACGCTCAGCGTCGCGCCAAACTCCCAGCACAGCCGGCTCGCCCAGCTCAGGATGCCGATGCTTTGCGGCCCAAGATCGAGGGCACAGGCAATGCGGCGTGGTTGTGCCGCTATGCCGGACGTCGTGTCCGGCGTATGAACTGCCGTCCAGACAGGGCAGCTCGCATCGTGGAGGACCTTTGCCGCGACCGAACCGATGAGCAGGCGCCGAAACGGACCGTACCCATGAGTGGGCATCATGATCAAGTCGGTGTGTTCCGAACTGGCATACTCCACAATCTTCCTTGCCGGGTCGCCTTCCTGCAGAACGCGCTTCACCCCGAGGTGGCGCCATTCATTGGATCGGAATTCCTTCATTTTCTCCTCAGCATCTTCCCTGGCGAGGCCATGCAGCATCCTCATCTGGGCCGATGTCGGGAGCGGCAGATTGAAACCTGGAGCCAGAACGTGGAGTAGAACGATTTCGGAACCGAAGCGTTCGGCGACTGCCGCAGCGGCGTCCGCGGCGTCCGTCGAGCGCTCCGAGAAGTCTATCGGCAACAGAATCTTCGCTATCGTGAACATGTTGGCATTGTCCTTTTGAGGCCGGCCTCCGGGACCCTTTTGGGTGCCCGGGTGTCCCGGAATTGCTCCTTGCAATCGTCTGGCCGATTGTTGTTTTTCCGGGCGCTGGCGGACGACTCGTTGGCGCTCCCACGATTGCGCTATTACTCACAGCTTTTTGAGCGCTCGGATGGCATCTCCTAGCGGCTGGCGACTCTCGAAGAAGTCGGCCCAGGGATCGGGGCGCTTCGCCCACTCAGCGAAGTTTCTCATATTGAAATCGGAAGGGATCAGCGTGGGTTTGACTTCCGCCCATTCCAGCGGCATCGAAACGGGTGCTTTCTCGCGCCGCCGGACGGAATACGGCGCCACCACGGTTTGACCAAACCCGTTCCGGAATGGATCCAGGTAGACGCGGTCCCGCCGCGCTGCGACCGAATGCTCCACAGTCAGTTCATTCGGGTGGGCAGCCGCCACGCGCGCGACAAACGATTCCGCGAATGCCAGCACTTCGTCCGCATCCGGCCCTCTGCCGATCGGCGCCAGGATATGCATGCCGCGGCTGCCCGAAGTCTTGGCGAAGGATGTCAGCTTCAATACGTCCAAGGCTGCTTTGACGTGCAATCCCGCGCGCGCGGCGTCTCCGAATTCTCCGGACCCGGGATCCATATCGAAACATACCCAGTCCGGCTGCCGCGGCGAACTCGCGCGGCTTGCCATGATGTGCACGGCGATGCAACCCAGGTTGGCAAGCGCGAGCTGCGTGATTAAGGAACCGCCGACCACATAATCCGTGAACTTGCCGGCCACGGTCGCGTGAGCGATCCGCTTGGTTGGCGTCCCGGGCGGCATGCCCTTGGGTTCCTGTTTCTGAAAGAAACACTCGCCTCGCATCCCATCGGGGCAGCGCTCGAGAGACAGCATGCGATCCTGCACGTACGGCGAGAGTCTGGGGAAGATCGCGTTGTAATACTCAATCAGATCCAGCTTCGTATAGCCCTCGTCGGGCCAGAATACCTTCTCGGGATGCGACACCGTGACCGGCAACGGCGCCGATACGGATTGGACCTGGGCGGTCTTGGTCCTCTTCATGCGGGTACTCCCGGTAAGAGCACGTCTTGGGGACGCTTGTCGTCGCGCAGACCCAGAAAAACCGGCTGTCGGAGCTTCTTGTCCGCGGTCCATTCCTGGAAGGAGACTTGGGCGATAAGCTGTGGCGCGAGAAAAACCGCGCCCTCCTCACGAGGAGGGTTCACTAGCGCGGGCTGCCGCCTTACAAGCGGTTGGAATTTCTCGTACAAACGAGCGAGAGTCTTCCGATCGAATCCCGTTCCGACTTTGCCGACATAGCGTAGTTCTCCTTTGTCATAAGCGCCAAGGAGAAGGGCGCCAAAGTGTTGCCGCGAGCCGGCCGGCTCGGTATATCCGGCAATCAAGAACTCGTCTTCCTGGTGAATTTTCACCTTCAGCCATTTGTTTGACCGTGCTTCCACATACGGAGAGGAAAGATCTTTCGCGACCAACCCTTCGTATCCCTGGCGCTGCGCGATGTGGAAAGCCTGGAGACCGTTGGTGGCGAGTCTGTGAGACGGCAACAGCATCTGGTTCGAGCCGATCGCTCTCTCCATCGCGGCGCGCCGTGCGGACAGTGGGTTCCGGCGCAGATCTTCACCGTCGCGAAAAAGACAATCGAAAACGGCATACACGGGTTCGCCCTTGTCCTGCTGAAGGAGCTGGAATCGGGAAACACCCTTTCTGTCGAACACTACCACCTCGCCGTCGAGAAGCAGCGTGACCGGTTGGAGAAGCCGGATGGCCGCTGCAATCTGAGGGAAGCTTTCCGTGCGGTCTTTTCCGTTCCTGGATAGCAGCCGGACCCGATCGTCTTCTTTGTACGCCAGGATCCTGTCGCCATCGTACTTCTCCTCATAGATCCATCCCGGCTTGTCGAAAGGCTCGGGAACGAGAGTGGCCAGCATCGGCTGGACGCGAAATGGAATCCGTTTCGTCAAAATGCCTCCCTACTTTGCCCTGGTTGCCCGTCGTCCTTTGCCGCCCGGATCGCCTTTCGAAGCGCTCTCGACATCGCCGCCTTCGTCTCGTGCGATGTCCGCAAGGAGACGTTGGCTCACTACGGAGCGCGGCTCCTCCTGCGTTATGTCCATCTGGGATGCATACTGATCCCGATGTTTGATAAGAAGCCAGGCGGATCGAGAGGGATTCTTCCCAAATCCGCGCGTGCGAACCAGCACCCACGAACCTTGGAGCTTCTTGCCCTGAAGGGTGAACCTGATTTCACCCTCTTGTAGTGCACTGTCCATATCTGCGCTTTCCGGCTGCCAGGTTCCTATATCCCATAACATCACGGTTCCCGCTCCATATTGACCGGCGGGAATCACCCCTTCAAAGCTGGAGTACCCGACGGGGTGATCTTCCGTCTGCATCGCCAGGCGCTTCACCGCCGGATCGAGCGAGGGGCCTTTCGGCACGGCCCAGGAGAGGAGTACGCCTCGCCACTCCAGTCGAAAATCGTAGTGCAGATGCGAGGCCATGTGCTTTTGCACCGCGTAAATGGGGTGTTCATTCAGTTTCAATAAGTTTGTGCGCACTTCACTTCCTCTTAAGCAGGCCCCGATCCATCGTATGAAATCTGCAAGTATAGTGCCATCCGGGCACGACTCTTGGCCCGCGCGCGCCGCCCTGGGGCCAAATGCTTTCGGAGTGGAACTCTACCTGCACTGTCTGGGGAGGCTGGTTCGATAAGTCGATGTCCCGCACCGGCTTGTCGCGATAGCACCCTGCTCTCAGGGGTTGCACAGGCACGCTGTTGCGCTTCCACCCGCAGTGATGCTGCTTCGAAACGCCGCAACGGCGCGAGGGGCCCGGGTGCCGATGCGTCCGGGCCGCCCTCATCTCTCCAGCTCAAGCTGCGAGTTCTCTTATCTGTGCTGACGGCCCACCCATCGTGGCTTCCATGGGAGACCAATCTTGTCCTATCGCGATGTTCCAAACCAGTTCATTCAACGCAATCGCCGTCGCACTCTCGATCAGTTCCTTGTCGGCATTCAGCAGGAGGCCGGCATCTTCTATTGACATCTTCTCGAAGATCCTCAGCAATAGCGCACAGCGCGGAAAGATATCGATGGCGAGCAACGCATCCTCAAACTGAGTTCTGCTCAGGTCGCGGCCAACCCTCCAGGCAGGTGACGGGAGTTGGTCTTCGTATGCCGAGTTTTGGACACGCACTTTGATGCGGCGGGCGCTCGCGGTCAAAGGTAGCCGGACTTTGCCAAGCGCCCTCGCAATGACCAGTTTTCGGCACCAGGCGGACATCCATTGTTCGAAGAACGGGGCAGTAGAGTCTCGCGCGTCCAGGGCTTCTCCAACCACGTCCCCGCCCAGAGACATATCCCCCGTTAGGAGGAACGCGAGCCAGACCAATTTCGACCCCCGGCCCAGAAACATCCGGGCTGAAGATGGTTGGCTTAAGGATCTCATCGTTTTCGATTCCATCACGAAGCTCAAGAGGCACTTGCGTAGCCATACCCAAGGCAGGCATTAGCGGTGAAAGTCGAAGGGGGGTTGTGGAATTAGGACAGCAGGCAACCAAATGGTCGGATGGTTGCAGTATCCGATATCGCCGGCGGCAAATTAGCCCTCGCCTGGGCGCGTTGTTGTCGGAGAAAGCGAATCGCATTCAAAAATATCAGGAGATCGGCGTTATGAGAAACAAGCAGAGAGTCGTTATCGGGATCATCGGCATTTCTCTGCTCGCATTTTCGGCTGGCTGCAAGAAGAAGGTTCCGGCCGCAACAGTGGCGCCACCCCCTCCCGCTCCGGCGAAGGCCGAAGTGGCGCCTCCTCCCAAGGCGCCGGCCATCGCGGAGTTCATTGCAGAACCGGGTACGATTGACCGCGGACAATCTGCGGTTCTTCGTTGGCGAGTCAACGACGCCTCCGACGTGGAAATCAACCAAGGCATCGGCGCTGTCTCCAGCGCCGGCGACCGCCGGGTGTTCCCGGACAATGCGACGACTTACACGTTGCTGGCTAAAGGGCCGGGCGGAAGTGCCACGGCATCGGCAACCCTGAACGTGACTGTTCCGCCGCCGCCCCCGCCGGTGACGGCGCCGGCCGCACCTGCCAAAACCATCGGCGAGCGCCTGGCGAACGAGGTCCAGGACGCCTACTTCGATTACGATAAGAGTGACCTCCGCGA
>Ga0181524_10003564_pt1 | contig 14972 bp, 11 predicted proteins | sample PEATcosm2014_Bin_34_FD_119761 | JGI IMG/M metagenome (GOLD analysis project Ga0181524, IMG submission 119761) | Peatland microbial communities from MTU Mesocosm Facility, Houghton, MI, USA - PEATcosm2014_Bin05_60_metaG | ecosystem: Environmental > Terrestrial > Soil > Wetlands > Peat | place...
CGAAGACGAACTCCCCAAGGTGAAAGGCAAAGGCGGCGTTTTCAAGGTCACCCACGGATTGCAGCGGCAATTCGGCAGCGCGCGCTGTTACAATTCTCCTCTGGCTGAGGCGAGCATTGTAGGCCGGGCCACGGGCATGGCCACGCGCGGCTTGAAACCGGTGGTCGAAATCCAGTTCTTCGACTATATCTGGCCGGCGATGATGCAGATTCGCGACGAACTCACCACCTTACGCTGGCGTTCCAACAACGGCTTCTCCTGCCCCATCGTCATCCGCGTTCCTATCGGAGGATACCTGGCCGGAGGCGCGATTTATCATAGCCAGTCCGGAGAATCAATCTTTACTCACTTGCCGGGTCTGCGGGTGGTGATGCCCGCGACCGCGCTGGACGCCAACGGCTTGCTCCGAACCGCCATCCGCTGTGACGATCCGGTGTTGTTTCTTGAGCCGAAACATCTCTACCGCCAGACCCATAACCGCGCTCCTTATCCCGGACGCGATTACATGATTCCTTTTGGCAAGGCCAAGCTGGTCCAGGAGGGCACAACGCTGACGATTGTGACCTATGGCTCGCTCGTTCACCGTGCCGTACAGGCGTTGAAGGCCCTGGAGCAGGAAGGGATCCAGCCTGAAATACTCGACCTGCGCTCTCTCAATCCTTACGACTGGGAATTGATCGCTGCCTCCGTGAAGAAGACCAACCGCGTTCTGGTCCTGCACGAAGACAATGTCTCCTGGGGGTATGGAGCGGAGATTGCCGCCCGCATCGCGGATGAGCTTTTCGAGTTTCTTGACGCTCCGGTGCGGCGACTGGCGGGAAAGGACGTTTTCATTCCTTATCACCCCGTGCTCGAGGACGCCGTGCTCCCGCAGCCTGCGGATATCGTGCGCGCGGCAAGAGTGCTTGCAGCCTATTGAAAAAGTGCCTTCGGTCGGTAACGTGCCTGCCACGGCGGCAGAGAGGGGAAAACAGCCGCGGTGGCTAACCGATCCCCAATTCATCTACCTTCTCAAGCGGCGTTCCGCATTTTCGACAAATGACCGCGCCGCAGTCGCCGCATACCAGCGGTTCCGCAACGTCCTCGCCGCAAGTGGGGCAATAGAGCGGTTCGCTTTCCTGGCCTTCGTCTTCGTCCATCTGTTCGCCTGTTTCTCCGAGGAAGAATTTACATGAGGACGGCCCCGCAGCCAAGTCTATTTTGCCGACATAACGGGAACGCCCAACCCTACGAGAGCGACCACGCGCGGATCGTTCGCTCCGACGGGGAGTCCGACGCTCGCACCGAAAGAAAATCCTATGAGACAAACAGGAAGGACGGGGAAGCGAGTGCCAAGATAATCCAGGGCCGCCGTGACGTCTTCACGTTCGCCCAGGCCATGGCCGAAGCTTCCGGTGCTTTTCCCAACTCCCCGAAAATTGAAGCGCAGCGTCGGGAGACCTGCCTGGCAGGCGGCCTTCGCGGCTCGGAAAACCACCTTGTTGTGCATCGTCCCGCCGTGGAGCGGGTGAGGATGGCACACCACCGCCGCGAAGCCTGGCTTCCCCTGCGGGTCCCATTCAAGCAGGGCTTCGAGTCCCCCCTCGGGGTTGGGGATGAAAAGATGTTCGACCTTCGTAATCCACCTCCATGGGCGAATTTACCGGTTCGCCCCAACTGCGAGCCGCGCCTGTTGGTGTCATTGGATCCCTCTCCTCCGGTACCCGAAATAGTGTAGAATAAGCGCAAGGTTTCGAGTACTTCTCGGGTTCCGGGCCTGCGGCTGAGACGCGGTCCGGAAAGGGTGGCGACAGTGGCACAGCCACTCTTGGCTGTGCAGGCAAGAGATGAAGACATAGGCAAGCACAGGCAAGAGTGCCTGTGCCACCACATCCTGAATTTAGGGAGAGTCCGTATCCGATTCAAGCTTCTCGCCTTCCTTTTGCTGATTGCCGCCGGGATCTTTGCATACCATTATTATGCTTCCCGGCGCAAGCCAGGTTCCACCACGGAGGTGGCGTACGTGCTGCCCAGCTCGCTGGAGGTGGTGGATGCCACTGCAGCGATTCGCCTCGCGGTCGAATCCGTAAAGGCCGGTGACCAGGTGCAAGTGCTTTTGCGCACGGGCAACTGGGCAAAGGTCGGGCTCGCGGACGGCCGCACCGGTTGGGTAGAATGCAAAGATCTACTGGACTCGCAGACCTACGAAGCCTCTCAAAAGATGCTGAAAAGCCTGGAGAGCCTTCCCGCGCAGGCTGAGGGGCACGCCCCCCAATCGATCAATCTGAGGTTCGAACCCTCCCGCGACTCAACAACCTTGGCTCAACTTCCCAATAACCAGAAACTGGAGGTGTTCGGGCGGGAGATTGTGGAAAGGCCCTCGCAACTTGATCAGCCTTCCTCTCCCCCGGTCAAGGAAGCCTGGTACCTCGTCCGGGCTGACCGGCGTGCGGGCTGGGTTCTGGGCCGATTTGTTTCACTCGATATACCTCAGCCTCTTGGCGCTTATGCCCAAGGTTCCAATATAGTGGCTTGGCTGGTGCTCAACACCGTATCTGATGAGGACCGCCAAGTTCCTCAGTATCTTGCGGCCGACCGTGCGGGCAACCAGGATGTAGATTTCACCCACATTCGCGTCTTCACATGGTGGGCGAAAAATCACCAATACGTCACGGCCTACGCCGAAAGCGGCCTGCAAGGGTACTTTCCCATTCGCGTGGTGCGAACCGGTAATGTCCCGTATTTCCGCCTGAACCTGGTTGATGAGGAGGGGAACAAAATTCAGAAGGTGTACGGTTTGCTCAGTACCATCACGCGCCCGCTGGGGTTCGTCGAGGGATGGGAGAGCAATGCGATGCCGACCCGGCCTCCCTTACCACGTGGGCGGCGACACCGTTAATGGACAAGAAGGTCCCTGAAAAAATGGTATGGGTATGTCATTAGACACTCCTCCTCCAATCGCGGCGCCAACCAAACCTGTGCTTTACAGGTTCTGGCGAGGATTAATCCGGCTATGGTTTGCCCTCACTTTTCGTAAAATCCGTGTCCTCCACGAGGAACGGTTGAAAGGGCCAGATCCAGCCCTCCTGGTGATTAGCCACCCGGAAAGCTTTCTTGACGCCCTCATTCTGGTGGCGGGGTTCGAGCGTCTTGTGCGATGCCTCATCCCTGCAGGATTAATCCAAGGTTTGCTCCAACCTCTCCTTGCGCGAGGGTTGGGCATGATTAGCTTCCTCCCCGAAGACCGGCAGTTGGCCCTTGAAAGGTGCTGTGCCATCCTGGCGGGAAAGGCCGCCCTGGCGACCTTCGTTGAGCCCGGCTCAGCGAGCCCCGCTGCGGGGAGCGCGCTCGCCTCCACCGCCGCCGCTATAGCCGTGGAAGCGGAGCGTCGCCATGCCGGCGGCCTGCGACTCATGTTGTTCCCCGTTCATCTGTTCCTGCCGGTGGGACACACACACACGAGAGAGTTACTGATCGACATCGACCAACCGTTGATTGCACAAGATTACATTTCTCGCGCTGGCGGCAGTGCGCACGATCAGGTACAAGAACTTGCCAAGCCTCTGGAGAGACAATGTCAGGAGAATTCTTTCCGGCTCCAGCCCGCAGATGTGGCGGAATTCCTGGGCGACTTCGAACGGGCATTGCGCGATGACTTCCAGGAAGAACGCAGGTCGCATCCGGCGGGGAAACAGTCACTGGATGGGTTTGAACTGAGCCGGTTCGTGGTCGAATGGGCGGAGCAAATGAATTACTTGCATCCGGGCCTCCTGGTTTCGTTGCGTGAGTCACTCCAGGCTTGGCGCGAGGCCCGTCGCCTTGGCGCGCTCCATCGCCTCGAAGTGGAAGGGGCTGGCGCCTGGTTGAACTGGCCGGTGGGCCGTGGTCTAGTCTGGCTCGAAAGCGTAGCGGGGGTGGGCTTGGCCTTCTACGGTCTGATCAATCATCTTGTGGCCATCGCGCTCCTTTGTTTGACGGGATTACTCAAGAGGGAAAGCGACCGGGACAAAATCACGGAATGGCTGGGGCGCGGCGTGGTGGTGTTGGGGTGTTGTGCAGTAGAGGTTTTCCTGGTCGCCCGCTTTTGGGGTCGGCGCGCGGCGGGCTACTACGCCCCTACCCTTCCTCTTTCGGCTCTATACCTGTGGCGCTACGCTTGGCTGCTGTCCCATCAAACTCGCATCGCGTATCTTTCCCTTAATCTCTCTGCGGAGGACGCGAAGACCAAACGCCTGCGCAAGGATTTTCTGTTTGAAATTAACCAAGCGCTTAACCGCCACGCAGAAATGCTCGCCCTCCCACACTGAGTGTCAGGACTCGGCCTGACTGTTTCCACTCGCGGGGCGGGCGGTGACGATTCACTCAGTGGCTCTTTTGGTTCAGCATTCAGGGTCAGCGAGAGGACATGCCTATGGCACTGTTTCTTTCTGAAGATGATGTCCGTGAATTATTACCCATGGAGCGCGCCCTGGAATGTGTTGAAGCCAGCTTCTTTGTGCAAGGCACGGGCCAAGCAATCAATAATCCCCGAAAGCGAATTCTTCTGCCCCACTCCTCTTTGCACTACATGGCTGCCGCGCTACCTGCTGAGAATTGGCTTGGGATGAAGATTTACACTGTCACCCCCTCGGACTTGCGCTTTGGGGTTTTGCTGTTTGATGCTGAACGCGGGGAACTCAAGGCGGTGATTCAGGCGGACCACTTGGGGCGTATCCGGACGGGAGCGGCCAGCGGGGTCGCCACAAGGTATCTTGCCCGTGCGAATGCTTCCCGCGTGGGTCTGATTGGTACTGGTCGTCAGGCACGCACCCAGCTCGAAGCCGTCACAAAGGTCCTTCAGGTGTCGTCCGCAAAGGTGTTTGGCCGGGACGAAAAAAGGCAGCAAGAGTTTTGCCGGGAGATGCAAGCGCGTTTGGGGATTCAAGTGGAGCCTGCCTCCCACGCGGAGGAGGCGGTGCGCTTTGGCGAGGTGATCATTACGGCGACGACCGCCCGTGAGCCTGTGGTCCTTGGGGAATGGCTACAGCCTGGAACTCACGTCAATGCCATCGGCGCCAATATGCCAAATCGCCGCGAGCTGGATGAATTGGCGCTCGCACAAGCTTCCCTGATTGCGGTGGATTCGCTCCAGCAGGCACAGGAAGAAGCTGGGGATCTGATTCAGGGATTTGCGAAGCTGGGGCGGGGGTGGGAGGGCGTGGTGGAACTGTCCTCCGTTGTGAGTGGCTCAGGCCCGCGGCGCCGCTCGCAGGATGAAATTACGATCTTCAAGTCAGGAGGGATTGCCTTGTGGGACGTCGCGGTCGCCGCCTATGTCTACCAGCAAGCGCTGCAAAAGGGAAAAGGCAAGGAAGTGGATTTGTGGTGAGAAGAACAGGAGTCAGGAGTCAGAATCTAAATTGGAGTCTGGGATCTGGAATCTGGCATTCGGGATTCACGACAGGATGCAAATTCCCGCATTGCTGAAAAGGATTCAAGCTTCCTGTAAGAAGCAAGGCTTTTGCCTGAATCCCGAATCCTGAATTCCGAATCCTTCACTTCTTGGGCGGTGTCTTCAGCAGTTCAATCCTTTGTGCAACAACCTCACCGCTCTCGGTAAGATCACCCTCCACCCTGATCGCTAAACCTACGCGCAAGTCTTTGCTGCTAGCGGGGCTGCCGTCGTCACTCTTGAACTCAGTCTTGTCATCGTAGCGCACGTGGAGAATGATGTTTTCTTCAGTGTTCAGGGTGAGCTTATTCTGGTCAAGGGTATTGATCTTGCCTTCCACGGTAAAGTTCATCGCCTGGCCGGCGCGCAATGTCTTGGCGACCCGCGCCTCAGAGGAGGGACTCCAAGCACAGCTTGCCAGGTATATCACTAGAGGTACGTAGAAGAACGGAGCACGCAAGCGAAACATGAATTCATCCTCCTACGGCACATTCTACCACCATATGCGGAGTGTCGTGCGCGGCAGCGAGCATGCGACATAAAACTCACAGGTCGCGCGGTTTCTTGATCTCGCTCTCGTTTTGGAACGTAGAGAGTACGCTAGAGGCCTGATTTTGGCGCCTATCCCGTCTCCGCTTCGCTTAATCGTACGCGCATTGCCTCTTCTTCCCAGATCGGGTTCGCCATGCGGATGTGGTGGAACGCCCCCAACCTCAGATTCCGACGCACACATAATTGAAAGTTATCGTGCCCGACGTGTGCACGTTGACGGTAAAGGCGGAGGTCGTGCTCGTCACCCAGTACGCTCCGACCGCAGTGGGGTCGCTCGTTGGGGTAACGACGCACTTTGGCGCGCTGTTGTAACTCGTGCCGAAGTTGACTGTCGCGCTGGTGCTGCTGCTGATCGTCACAGAGCCCGCCGCATCGGAGGAGGAGCTTCCGAAATGACCCGGCGCCGACATCGAGGTTGGCCCGAAGCTGTAACTCCCGCTGCCCTGGCCCGCAGTGAGCTTCCAAACGTATGAGGCATAGGAGAGGTAGTCTCCATTCCCTGAGCCTGGGCGTACAGAAATCGGCGTGATCGTTCCCGCACACGCTGATGGACACCCCGGTCCGAAGCCCTGATTATCAAAAACCAGTCCATTGACAGATGGCCCGTAACCGTAAGCCTCCAGCAATCCAGTCCAAGCGCCCCAGACCGAAAGGGCGGAGTATGGGGGGTAGAGCTGCCCGCCCCCGCCCTGGTATAGCGTTGATGCTCCGAGATTCTGAATCCAGAGACCTTGCGTTCCGAAGCCAGGGACGCCCTCAAACAGCATGTGCATCCCCTGCGCGTTCGAATTCGGCCACCAAGTTCGAGTCAGCCAATTACCTCCCGAAGAATGACTGGCAGGATGCTGCGGCAACTCAACCGTATCGCTGTTTGCCCACGCCACGGTGTTCGGCATGAGCGTGAAGGTGTTTCCAACGGCTCCATTGGCGTAAACCGATAGCGCCTGCGCCCCTGGATACAGCACATAGCCGTTCTGCCCTGACGTGTTGCTCCATGCCGTAGAGCTGCCAGAACCCAGAGTTTGATAGGTGCCCTGGCCATCCACGTAGACGGTCATCGAGGTAGAACTGCTCGAACAGAGCACTGGGAACGCCTGTCGAAGCGCTGTGCCCCCGGTGGTGGTCGCAGGCACGGTATCGGCGGTCAATTCCACGAAGTACCCGCTCAGCCCCCCAGAGCAGGCGGTGGCTCCGCTTGCGTGCGGAGAAGTGAAGCTCGCGGTGATGCCGCCCGAGCTAACCGCAGTCGGGATGATCGTCTCATAGGCACTGGCGTCGGCGAATACCAGGACTGTCGATGTTGTGATGCCGCTAGTGCTCGCAAGGCTGACGGTCTGGACTCCCGGCGCCGAGACCGCTTGGGTGCTTGTGGTGTTGACCGTCGAAACCGGCCAGCTTGTTCCGCTGCCGGTGAAGGTGGCTGGAACTCCGCCCGGAGCGCTAATCGCGCTTATCGTTCCAGCAGTGATTATTTTCCCCGCAGCAGTATCCAAGAGGTCGCGCCCCGCGCCTTGCGTCCCAGAGCCTGCTGTCGGGCTGAGCGTGAGGCTGGTAGAGCCGGTCGAGCATCCGGAAGCACAAGTGCCTTGGTACGCCACGGTTCCCTGGAGGACGTAATTCTCAACTCCGAGCGCCCCCTCCTCACCTTGTGTCCCCTGCCCACCGTAGAAGTTGTTGATGGCGTAGACTGGGAAGGAATCTCCAACCGAATACTGATTAGTGATGAAGCGATTTCCCGGGTCGCTCGGCGTGTAGTTATTCACCACTGCCGTAATCGCCTCAGCGCCCGACTTGCAGTAGTAGTAAGGGCTTTGAAGCATGAGATTGCAGCCACCAGCGAAATTGTTTACGGTCGGGACAAAAACGGTTGGAGCCTGGCCACCAGCGGTAATCAGACTCGCGTAGTTGTCGTCGGTCCATTGGTGCCACGCGCCATTCAGGTTAATCGAGGTCTGCTGATCCCCGTCGCGGAAATCCTGGACTTGCACGTTTGAGCTGGTCGTTCCCGGATTGCCTCCGAATCCCGGCACCGTTTCAGTGGCCGGGTAGGAGCCGGGCACCACGACCCGGCACGGGGTCGAGGTCCCGCAGGCCGAAATCCCTGAAGCAATTCCTGTCGTGCTTTTGTCCCCCAGTTGGTCAGCGAAGTAAGCGCCATTCAGGCCCTTGACAATCGACCGCCCGGTCGAATCCATGCTGATGGGCGGTGAGAACCAGCTTCGCACATCGTTGACCGTTGTGATCCCTGAACCATTGGCAACCACAACCGCGATCGGGATCTGGCCGACACCGAAGCCCGAAGTGTTCAAGGTCGGCGCGCAGGAGAGCAAGGGGTCGAGATAGACATAGTTCGTTGCCGCCGCCGTCATGGTCAGCGTTCCGCCCGCATAGGTCACCGGTGCAGGTGGGCTGCCGCACGACGCCGTGCCCGCGCTTAGGTTCAACGTCAGCCCGCTCCCCGCCGTGGGCCAGTAGCCGGGAGCGACGCCGTTTACATACTTGGCGTTAAGGGCCGAGAGCGGCTGGCCTTGCTGGGCCTGAGGCTGCTGGCCGAAGAGCAGTGACGAGTGACGAGGGACGAGTGACAAGCCAAAGAGAATACACAACAGCGCAAGAGCAAAGCTTGAACCCCGACTCCTGATTCCTGGCTCGAGGTGCCTGAATCCTGAATGCTGAATCCTGAATCCTGTTCTTCTCACCATACAATCACCTTCCCCGTGACTCCCGCATCGGAGGCCACAAGATAAAGATTCACGCCGTCGTAGCTGGCCGGCGTCTGAAACCAGATCGCGCCGCCGCTGGTCATTTGAATGATGGCACAGATGGGGACACGACCGAGCAGGTGCGCAACGGTGAAATTGCCCGGCGCGCCGGGAGCCACTCTCACTGCGCCGTAAAGCGGCGTCGCCTGCTGGACTGCGATAACTGCTGAGGCGCTGGTGGTGACTACGCCAACCAAGGCGTCCCCGCTCTGCGCGCCCACCGCACTCGATTGGTAGTAGAAACCGCTGGTCGAGTTGTAGAACAGGTAACTTGTTTGGCTGGCCGGCGCCGGCGCCAGCGTGGGTGCAGTCGTAGGCGCATACCCCACCCCCTGGGCGAAAAGGACGCCGGCCGTGATCCCGGGCACCAAGCTGCTGGAAGGGGAGAGGACGAAGCCGGAAATCAATCCATTGAATCCGAGTTGCTGGATTAGCGTAAGTGGCAGGTCACTTATGAATGCGACATTCGCATCCAGCAGCGCCCAGTTTTGGTCCTGGTCAGCCTCATAGCTAGTCAGGCCGTGTTGGGACTGGATCAGACCCTTGCGGGGGAGAACGGTTCTTGTTACCGCCATTTAGGAACCTCTTGGATTCAGGATTCTGGATTCAGGATTCAGGGCTGCCGATGTTTTTCCTGAATCCTGAATCGTGGCTCCTGAATGCTGCCCTTTCAATTCGCGCTATTCAGGCTCAAGCGCAAGCAGACGGCGTAGACCTTGATCATGCCGTCGTTGTTGACAACCTCGTTTCCGTTCTGCCAGTAGGTCGTGCGCAGAGTTACAAGGCCGGTCGCGTCGTTGACGTCCCAGCCGCCCGGAAAGTTATAGAGCGAGCCCGGCTGCGAAGATGATTGACCCGGCGGAGCCGCCTGGCCAGGAACGAATCCCGTCGCCGGCGAGCGGTTGCTATAGATTATCCAGACAAACTGGCACTCGGCGCGCGAATAAGCGTAGCCATCGTCAGGATCGATCGGTGTAGGCACCGTATTGCCGTTCGCATAGAAGCCCATGAAAATCAGCTTGCTGCGCACCGCGCCAAACTTGGCGTTGTGTGAAATCTTCAGCATCGAATCGTCAGTCAAGGGCTGCCCGGCAGCGATGGCGCTGTCGGCGAGGTCGAAAAAGCCGGGAATTGCGCTTAAAGTAAGTTGAGACATATCGCACCAATCAAAGATTGGTAAATAGTAAATAGTGAATTGCAAGTTCAAGAATAGCCGTGGAAATCCTCAATTTACTATTCACCATTTACCATTCACCATTCAGAAAATTGTGTTCCCCGGCGTCCCATCGCTGTTCTCGCCGCCCATCGCGGCAGACGATATATACATGTACTGCGTGCGCTCCGCAGCAGTGGCGCTGGGGTAAGCCGGGATGGCCGCCGTGGCAGCCGCAATGAAATAGGCCGTCGAAACGAAGATAAACCGTGTATCGAGGAGGCTGAAATCCACTGTGCCCGCTGCGTAGTTCGGCTGCTTGTCGATCGCTTCGCAGAGCACGTTACTAAGGCCCAGCTTGCCCGTCGTCATATCGAGCACTTTGGGATGGCTGAGCCAAACGTAATCCCCCAACTCGACCTGCAAGGTCATAAGCTGCGCAGTGAATTTATAGACAGGCGGCCCGAAGGCATGCCGGCGGAAGATGCGATCGGAAAGCAACCAGGAGAGCATCACGCCGCCACGTGCCATCCGCAAGCCGGTGGCCTGGATTTGCTGCTCGAACACCTGGCGATACTTAGCGAGGGAAGTTTCCTGCTCGTAGCTCACTTGGTAGCCGTAACTGCGCGCCGACGTGGTGATGCCGCCTTGCTGGACGTCCATCTGGAAGGTAACCAGGTTGATGATGCTCTGCCGCTGGGTCTGCGGGATTCCCATGATATTGTTCGCGCTAAAGGAAAACACCGGAGCTTGCTCGACGGGCGGCTTCATGCTCTTGAGTGAGAGTTGGCCATTCGCGCCCACGATCCAGTAAAGCCCTAAGGGTTTCAGGACCTGCTCCTCGATGAACTGCTTGCCGTCGATAGGGCGCGTAATCACAAAATCGAGCCAAACGCCGGAGAATTCGGCATCGCGGAAGGCAAGCACGCCGGGAACGTCGATGTATGGGTTGGGATTGATCAGTGTCGAATCCTGGCCGGGCTCGTAGATAGCCCAACCTTCAGGCGGCGGCGAAGGCTCGTAATTCTGTTGCGACTGGTAAACAGGCACAAGGCTCTGCATCACGTAATTCGTCATGAGCAGAGCGGGATCCTGGCCCACCCCCAATTCGTTCTGAAGCACCGCGAGGATGATGTCGATGGGGTTGCCTGCCACATAGCGCGGATTCTGGTCGCTCACCGGGTAGCCGTTTTCGAGCCATGAAGCCCCAATCGGCTGCTGGGCCATGGGGCCGCCTGGCGTCCACCAGAGCGGGCCGCCACGCAGCCAAATCTGCATTCCCTGGATAAAACGCTGCACGTCGGCGCATTGAATGGTAATGCGGCCGTCCGTGTCCTGGCCCACCTGCGTGATCTGCATGGTTTGCAGCGTAACGAAATCGCCCAGGGCAAGCCCCGGAAAGCCTTGCTTGAATTGGATCATCCTGCCAACCAGCGTGTCCTGAGCTGCCAGGCCCTTGAGCGTGCCATTCGGATCGATGCAGGTGACGGTCATGCTCCCCAGCGAGGATTCCCCCTCGAGCTCGTTCACAGACTGGCTGGCTCCCTGCGGAATTTGCAGGTAGGGAATAATAGTTGGAGTGTTGCCGAGGGAAAGCAGCAGGCCGGGATGCGTCGAGACCAGGTAGAACCATGCTGTGGCCGTGAAGGCTGGCCAGACTTCAAATTCGTAAGGCAAATCGCGCGAGGCCAGTGAATACATCAGCAACGAGCCATCACCCGTAGTAGCCCGCACCGTGCGCTGGCTGGTGATGAGGGTGGTGAGATAGGCATCGAGGCTGCCATAAATCCCGGCAAAATAATTGGCGACCCCTGAGACGTTGTACAGATCGAGCAGGGCCAGAAGCATGCTCCAGCTCTGTTCCTGCGAGACGCTCAGGGGAGAGCCTGAATAACCGCCCGGCGAATCGTTGAAGAACTTGAACCCGTTGAAAGGAGTGAGCTGCTGATAAGTTTCGTTGTAGGAGTTCGTCGCGGCAGATAGCAAAATCTGCTGATTCTGAAGTAGGAAATTTTGGTCCACAAACTCCAGGCATTCGAGCGCGAGGTCATCGCGCCCGATGGCGTGGCAGAAAAGCGCCGCCCAGGTGCCGGCGGCGTCACAAGCCTGGCTGGTATCAAGTCCAGCGGGCGGAGTGGCGGTCGATCCCGCGCCCTGAGCGAAGTAGCCGGGGACGCCGCCGCTGGGGGCGATATAGAGGTTATCCACAACGTTCGTGGCGATAGTATCGGCAATCGTCGCAAGCTGCACGGCCGTGGCGTTCAGCGAAGCCGCTTGAGCGGCGGTGATCGAGCTGGTTTTCTGAAGCTGCGTCGCCGCGGTGGGAAGCGTGGCGGCGCTGCGCATGAAAGCGAAATAGAGGTCGATCTGGTGTTCGGTGGAAACCCGGTACTGGATGCCGGGCACGAATTGGTAGCCGGGATTCTCGTAACTACCCCAGCCAAGGTAAAACAATCCACCCGTCAAGTCGTAGACCCCATACCCTTCAACTCCATAAAGGCCAACACCGTACCCGCCCTTCGCGCCCGTGGATTGGAGCGTTAGAAGGAAATTGAGCATGCGCTGGAGATAGAGGGCGGGGCTGAAGTCTTGCGTGATTTGCATGTAGATGCAGTAGGCATAACAGACCCAGCCCATGGCCCCGGCGCGAATGTAGGCCTGGTCCACCAGGCCATAGTAAGTGTCGTAACTGAAGGCCAGGGAATTCGCCGGTTGGACGTTGCCGGCGGAGAAGTTGTCAAAGTACAGGTCGCCGACGGCGGTCAGCGTAACCACAAAGCTGGCAATGGAAGTGAAGGTGTCGCCGGCGAGCGTCGAGACGAGTTCAGTCAAATTGATCAAGTGAAAACGATACAAACCGTTGCCCGGTCCGACAGCGATGGTGATCACCGTCCCCGCCAGCGATGCCGGCGCAACCGCCGCCGAGGTTACCTGTACGCTTGTAACTTTGCCGCCTGCCGTCGTGACGCCGATGGCGAAATTGAACCCGACCGCCTCCACCTCCTTGTGCTCAAATTGGACCTGCGTATCGGTGGTGTCCGGGAAGCCGCTGCCGGAGTAAGTGAAGGTATCGTTTGCGGCACTGGCGTGGAAATCCACCACCAGACCGGTGCCATAAGGCGGTTCTGTGGGGTCATTGACATCGGTTACGGAGTCAGCGGAGTTGCTCTTTGTCCATCGGCTCGCCGATTCCCCATCTTCGCCATCCTCGAAAATAATGGAAGCAAGGTAGCCGGGATTGTCGAGAATCTCGTCAAGCTCCTCGATGATTCGCGCCGCCGCAACGAAATTGCCTGACCCTGAAAAAGCGATAATCGCCAGCGCGCAATCGTAGATGTAGCTGCGGTTTTGGAGCGCCGCTCCCTCCGTCAGCGTGGGGTCCGGGAAATAGAGCGGGTCGGAAGTAGGCACGATAAAAGAAAGGGGCAGTGATGGAAAAGCCCAATCAGCCGCCAGCGATGTGCAAACCTGTGTCGGGCCCTTCACCGGCTCCACGTACAAGATGTGCACGGTAGGAGTGCCCGAGGCCGGGACCAGGCTCGAGCCGCAGCGCGCATGGAAGTCATCCTGCACGATGATAGGAATGTTGTCTTCCTGGAGGTACTCGACGTCCGTCTTCGAGTAGATGCGAGCAAAATAATCGGTGAGCTTGTAACCCACACCGGTGTTCGAGTGGCAAAGCCAGCCCGCCGGCAAAACGCTGAACGATGAGCTCACGGCCGGCTGTGGAACGCTGGCCGGGTAGAGCACCGCGATCACCAGGCCCTCGAACGGTACCTGGGCCGCCCAGTAGCCGTATAAGCCTTGCTGAACGAGCAGGGATTGGAACTGGGAGGGCACAGGCGTCTGGCCTGTCAGGTTTCCCGCCGTGTAGGCGCCGACGCCTGGCGCGCTGCCCTGGTAATAGAAGATGTCAGTCTTGACGAACAAGTCAATGCGGTAGTGTGTGATGGGCTGCTGGGGGTTGAACAGGTAACCGTAAATCGTCAGCCCGGGCAGCACGGGATAGTTTACCGAGGTTACCCCGGTGGTCCACGACCCGTAAATCGTGGTCCCGCTGGGATTCGCCTGGTACATCTGCTCGTAGTAGGCGGCGATCTCCGCCGCAGTGACAGGCAGCAGGGGCGGGAAGAGCGTGCCGAAAGGCAGCGTGATGGGCGACAGGTCGATGGGGCAGCCGTCCGGGCCAAGCTGATCATCCATCCCCAGCATCAATATCCCGGGCGGCACCATGGCGATGCTCTCACAAAGGGTCTGGTTCATTTCCGCCAGGTTGTTCTGCGAGACGATGCCGCATTCGATGAACGGGGGCACGGTGGGAACGCATGGCGCGCCGGGCAGCGAAGTTACCGGGAAACCCGTCTCGAGCGCGTTCGCCTCCCAGCCCTGCACCAGCTTCAGCTCCCGCGAGTAGAGCCATTGGAGCGACTGGGCGGTGTCGCCGTAGAAATCTCCCGGATAGTACTGCGAGACTGTGGGCATGTTTCAAGAAGGGGTAAAGTGTGAAGGGTAAAGTTTAAAAAAGTGCCCTTCTTTTGTCCTTTACCCTTTATCCTTTAGCCTTAAACCTTTCACTATTCTTAGTTCCCATAAAGACCAACGCCGTAGATCGTGACGCCGTACCCCCCTGGAGTTGTCGCCACTTGAGCCGTGGCGGGGAAGCTCGCGATGGCGATGGCAAAGTCCGGGATCTCTACGACGTAGTACGCCTGCTTCTGCAGTTGCGCCAGGGCGAGTTGCCAAGTCTGATTCCCTTGCATCATGCTTTCACCAAATAGTGAATAGTAAATGGTGAATTGCTGGCCGCAGGAAGCTCGCAAGCCAGCAGAGCCGCGCGCACTTTGGCATCTAAGCGGCGCATCTTTTCATAAACCAGGAAAGCACTGCGGCGCTTGGGGACGCGGTCTATCGTTCTTAATTTACTATTCACCATTCACTATTCACCATTCACCGCTCACGATATGACCTCTCGGAACTTCAGCTTAAAGCTGTACTGTCCCGGCGCTTTGTAGGCCGCCGTCCAGTTAGTGTCTTCGAGCCAATAGTTGGTGAAGGCCGGCTGCGAAGCGTCCGGGTAGTAGCCGAACTGCCCGCC
>Ga0181524_10003566_pt1 | contig 14967 bp, 12 predicted proteins | sample PEATcosm2014_Bin_34_FD_119761 | JGI IMG/M metagenome (GOLD analysis project Ga0181524, IMG submission 119761) | Peatland microbial communities from MTU Mesocosm Facility, Houghton, MI, USA - PEATcosm2014_Bin05_60_metaG | ecosystem: Environmental > Terrestrial > Soil > Wetlands > Peat | place...
GTGGTCATGCTGCCGGCGGTGCTGCTTCTGTGCGCGTGGTGGCGGCGGGGGAAGATTTCGCTGAGGGATTTTGCGCGGAGTCTTCCGTTCTTCGCGCTCTCGTTGGCGCTGGGGTGCGTGACGGTCTGGTTCCAGCATCACAAGGCCATTGCGATCGGGGAAATCGTGCGGCCCGAGGGTTTCTGCTCGCGCGTCGCCGCCGCCGGGTGGATCGCGTGGTTCTATCTCTACAAGGTCCTTCTGCCGGCGGGGCTCTGCGTGATTTATCCGCGCTGGGACGTCAGTGGATCGAGCGTTCCCGCGTTCCTGCCGCTCGCACTGCTCATCGCCGGCCTGGCCTGGCTCTGGATGCGCCGAAAAAGCTGGGGGCGGGCGCCGTTGTTCGCGGCGGCGTATTTCCTCGTCTCGCTCCTGCCGGTGCTGGGGTTCGTGGACACGTCGTTCATGGAGAACTCTCTCGTCGCGGACCATCTTCAATACGTCGCCATGATCGGCGTCATCGCGTTCGCCGCCGGCATGCTCGCGCAGCTTGGCCAGGCGAAAGGCGTTGGGGCCTCTTCGACTACGCTCAGGGCAGGGCCTCTGGGCGCGCTCGCTGCGGCGGGGTGCGTGCTGGTCCTCGGCGGCCTGACCTGGACGCGCGCGGCGCTTTACGGCGACGCCCGAAATATGTGGCGCGACAACGTCGCGAAAAATCCGTCGGCGTGGCTGGCCTGGAACAACCTCGGCTGGACCTGCCACTCGGCGGGCGATGATGAGGAGGCCGTGGAGGCCTTCAGCCGCGCGATCCTGTTGAAACCGAATTTCGCGCAGGCCCTGAGCAACCGCGGCGGCGTGTACGCGATTATGGGGAAGTTCGACCTGGCCTTGGACGATTGCAACAGGGCCGTTGCGCTGCTGCCGAAGGTGGCCCGAATCCGGATCAATCGCGGGAATATTTTCTTCCAGACCCATCGCCTGAGCGAGGCGATCGCGGACTATGACGAGGCGATCAGGCTCAACCGGAATTTCGCCGACGCGTACGCGGACCGGGCGCGGGCCTGGCTGGAATTGAAGGACTACGACAAAGCCTGGGCGGACGTGAAGATGTTCCGCAGCCTGGGCGGCCCCTTCGACCACACTCAGGGCCGCCCTGAGCAACCTCGAATGGGCGGCGCGCCGGATCCGGATTTCGTTCCATCGCTGATCGAGGCCAGCGGGCGAAGCGAGTAGGCGGGGTTCCGGCAGGTCGAGCGCGGGCCGTTACGGCATGCCGCGCCAGGGAGGTCAAACCCGCCGATTCCTAAATGCCGCCTGCCGAACCAGTTAGAAAGCCCTGCTTGACTTCGGCGCGCGAATGGCGATAATGAACGTATTATAGCGTTTATCGCCGATTTTACCGCCGATGCAGCTCGACAGGGATCTTCAGATGAACACCGCCATCGGAGGCAAAGAGAGAGTTTGTCCCCGCACCGAGAAGCTCCGTCGGGCGCTCGCGTTCGGCGCGACGGCCCTGGCCTGCGCGCTCCTCGCCGGCTGCACGGGCGAGTACTACCGCAAGTCGGCCGACAACGAGGTATACAAGATCCTCGCGCAGAAACGGAAGAGGGCGCTCAACGAGGAAACGCCGTTCACGATCCAGCAGCCGTTCGGAGACCCGCTGGCGGGTCTGCCGAAACGGCGGCAGTTCCTGATCCCGCCGAGGGCGGGAGATCCGGCATGGTCGGACCCTGCGAACCTGCTGACGATCGTCTCGCTCCGCAACGCGGTGGAGATCGGCATCCGGAACAGCCGGGCCTACCAGACCCAGAAGGAAACCCTGTACCTGGCCGCGCTGGCTCTGACCCTCGAGCGGCACCTCTGGTCTCCGACGTTCACCCAGTTGATGTCGGGCAGCGTGCAGTCGGCCAACGGCGACGAATCGTGGGTCGGCAACAACCAGTTCGGCGCCACGCAACTGCTGGCGACGGGCGCCGACCTGACGCTGAACCTGAGCACGTCGTTCCTCCGGTACATCACCGGAAACAACCCGATGCCCCAGGCGCAGTCCGCGCTGACGGGCACGCTGATCCAGCCGCTGTGGCAGGGCGCCGGACAGCAGATCGCGCAGGCGAACCTGACGCTGGCGGAGCGCGGCGTGATCTACGCCGTGCGCACCTTCGCGCGGTACCACCGCACGTTCGTCGTCTCGATCGCCACGAGCTACTACTCGGTGCTCGAGCAGCGCCAGGTGGTGCGAAACGAATGGAACAACTACCAGGCGCTGATCGAGGAGCGCGAGGAGACCGAGATGCTCGCGCGGGCCGGGCGGCGCCCGGAGTTCGAGGTGGACCAGGCGCGGCAGGATGAGCTCAGCGCGCACGACAGCTGGAACCAGGCCGACGAGCAGTACAAGCTGCTGCTCGACCAGTTGAAGCTGAGCCTCTCGCTGCCGACGGACGCGCCGGTGGATGTGGACGACGCGGAGCTCGCCTCGCTGTCCGAGCACGGGATCATCCACCCGAACATCTCCGCCGAGGCGGCCGTGCGCCAGGCGCTGGCGCTCCGGCTCGACCTGATGAACGCGCAGGACGCGGTGGCCGACGCCGCGCTCCAGGTCAAGGTCGCGAACAACGGCCTCGCGCCGGTGGTGGACCTGGTGTTCTCGGGCAACGCTCCCAGCGCCCAGGCGCGCATGGGCCAGTTCAATTTCATGCAGGGGACTTACAGCGCCGGCCTGAACGTGGGCCTGCCGCTGGATGCGACGGCGGGGCGGAACACGCTGCGCGGCAGCCTCATTGCGCTGGACCAGGCCGAGCGGGCCGCCGCGGACCTGACCGACAATATCAAGCTGCAGGTGCGCAGCGACTGGATCACGATGCAGGAGGCGAAACAGAGTTACGAGATCCAGCGCAAAAGCGTGGAGCTGGCGCAGCGGCGCGTGGAGAGCACCATGCTTCTGCTGCAGGCGGGGCGCGCCATCACGCGCGACCTGCTCGAGGCGCAGACGTCGTGGCACGACGCGGAGAACGCGCTGGTGACGGCGCTGGTCAATCACACCAACGCCCGGCTCGCGCTCTGGAGAGACATCGAAACGCTTTCCGTGAACACGGAGGGCGGTCTCGAGGAAAAAGCCGTTCATGGACAATCCGCCAACGAATAATGACACGCCCTCGGCGCCGCCGGCGCTGAGCCAGGCCGCCGGGGCGCTGAAGCGCCGGATGCGCTCCGGGCGCGCGCGGCTCTGGATCGGCGGCGCCGCGCTCGTCGCCGCCATTGCCCTGCCGTCCGCGTTGTTCTTCGGCCGCCCCGCGCGCTTCACGCGCACGGCGGCCGGGCCGGACGCCTCCTTCACGCTGCGGAAGATGGACCTCGTCATCAGCAGTCTCCTGGACGACGGCACGCTCGTTTCCCCGGGCTCGCTGGAAATCAAGTCCGCGGTCGAAGGGCAGACGACGATCGTCAGCGTCATCCCCGAAGGCAGCGTGGTCACGCCGGAGGATGTGCAGAACGAGAAGGTGCTCATGGAGCTCGATTCCTCCGCGTTGCGCGAGAAGGCCAACCAGCAGGAGATCGCCGTCGAAGGCTGCGCCGCCGCCCTCACGCAGGCGCGCGACTCGTACGAGATCCAGAAGAACTTCGACAATAACAGTACCAAGGTGGCGGAACTGAAGGCCAAATTCGCGCTGATGGACTTGGAGAAATACCTCGGCGCGACGCTGACGCCGCGAGTGCTCGAAGGCGAAATCACTCCCGCGGCCTTCCACGAGGTCGCCGCCGAGAGCGAAGTGCCCGCCGACGCCCCCAAGACGCCGGAGGCGAATGGCGCGCCGAAGCCCGCTTGGTCCAGATTCCAGGACGCGATCCGGCTGATGGTCAGAGTGGTCAACGGCCAGGAGCCGGTCCTCAGTCTCCGTGTGCCGAGGAACCGGCCGAAAGGGTCCGCCCTCAAACTGGAAGCGCTGCACCTGGGCGGCACGGCGCGACAGGACTGGCGCAAGTTCCAGACCGCCATCGAGCTGGCCAGCGAGGACCTTGACCGCGCGGCCACCACCTATCAATGGAGCAAGCGGCTCGGCCCCAAGGAACTCGGCGGCGCCGGCTACGTCCCCGGGACCGAAGTCCAGGCCGACTACCTGGCGCTCAAGCGCAGCGAACTCCAGATCGAGCAGGCCAAGCTCGACCTGGACATCTTCCTGCGGTACGAGCTGCCGAAGCAGACCGAGCTGCTCCTTTCGGCTTACCAGCAGACGTGCGAGGACCTCGAGCTCGAACACGCCCGGGTGCGCGCCGACCTGGATAAGGCCGACGCGCAGGTCAAGGCGGCCGAGACCGCCTACCGCCGGGAGAAAGTCCGCCTCGACAAGCTCAACGAACAGATTGCGGCCTGCCTGATCTACGCCACGCGCCCTGGCATCGTGGCCTACCCGCAGCCGCAGCCGAGCACCTCTCCCGCTCTTACTGCCACTCCCGCTCCCGCTGGAGCGAGCGCGGACAAGATCGTCGAAGGCGCCACCGTGCACGAGCGGCAGGCGCTTATGACCATCCTCGCCGACGGCAAGCTGGCCGTCAACGTCAAGGTCCACAAAGCTTCGGTCAACAGGATCCAGCGCGGGCAGACGGCGCGGATCGTCCTCAACGGCTTCCCGAACCGCGGGTACTCGGGCCGAGTGCAGAAAGTGTTGGTCGTGCCCGACACGCTGAATGCCGGGCGGATGCCGGATCCGAAGGACTTCAACGTGATCGTCTCCATCGACAACCCGCCCGCCGATCTGAAGCCGGGCATGTCCGCGCGGGTGGAGATCCTGATCGCGAAGCTGACCGACGTCCTCGCCGCGCCGGTCCAGGCCGTCGCGACCGTGAACGGCCGGCAGGTCTGCTACGTCGCCGGCAAGGGTGGCGCCGAGCCGCGCGTCGTGAAGACCGGCCTCTCCAACGCCGACTATGTCGAGATCACCGGCGGACTCGAACCCGGCGAGAAAGTGCTGCTGCGCGCGCCGGCCGCCGTGGGCCCCGCGCCGGCGGTGAGCGCCGCGGCCGCCGTGACCGCCCTGGCTGACGACGGCGAGGCGAAACGCCCGAAGCCCGCCTCGCTGGAGGCGCAGGCGGATGCCGAAGGCCCGAAAGCCGCCGTGGCCCCGAAGAATCCGACGCCCTGACGGCCTTCCATCCGGCGCGCGCAGCGCGCATCATACGGGCGAAACCCTTCGGCCGCGAGCTCAGGGTCGAACGGCCCGATCCTCTTTCCGATTCGGCAATCGGCAATTACGTTGAGTTTCGCTTGACACCCGCCCCGCGCCTTTCTACATTCCGTAAATCCGCGCTTCCGATTCACTGGTTCGGGGAGCGACATGACTGCGTCACCCGTCGCAATCGAACTGGCGCGCCACGCGAGGCGCATCGGCCCGATCCTCCAGGAACTCGTCCCGCGCGATGGCGATGAGTCCGCTTTCCTCGGCGGGCCGGCGTGGTATCACCTGGAGACCGGCGGCAAACGCATCCGCTCGGCCCTCTGCCTGCTGACCGCCGAGGCGCTCGGCGGCGACTCGGAGAAGGCGCTTCATTTCGCCGCGGCGGTCGAGTTGCTCCACAACATGCTCCTCGTCCACGACGACATCGAGGACGGCGACACGGTCCGGCGGAACCAGCCGACGGTCTGGAAGCGGTTCGGCCTGGCGAATGCGATCAACGTCGGCGATTACCTGTTCGCGCGCTCGCTGCGCGCGGTGATCCTTTCGCCCGTGCCCGGCGAGGTGCGCGCGCGGCTGGTGGACCTGTTCCTCTCGACCTACGAGCGGACCATCGCGGGCCAGGCGCTCGACATCAATTCCCGCTGCGATGCGCGCTTCACGATCGAGGACTACCTGCGCATGGTCACGCTGAAGACCGGCCATTATCTCGTGCTCGGCATGGTCGGCGGAGCGATCATCGCCGGCGCGCCGGAGGCGACGCTCGACTGCCTGCGCCGGCTCGGCGAGAGCCTCGGCCCGGCGTTCCAGATCCGCGACGACATCCTCGACCTGACCGCCGGCAAGGGGCGCGGCGGCGTGAGCGGCTCCGACATCCGCGAGGGCAAGGCGAGCATCCTCTACGCGCACGCGCTGGCGCACTCCTCGCCCGCCGAGTCCGAGCGCCTGCTGAAGGTCATGCGCAAGCCGCGCGAGGAGAAGACCGACTCCGACGTCGCCGCGGTCCTCGGCCTGTACGGCCGGTGCGGTTCCATCGCGTTCGCGCAGGAGATGGCGGACCGGCTGATCCTGCAGGCCCAGCGCGCGCTCGACGCGCTGCCGGCCGGGCAGCAGTCCCTCTTCCGCGAACTGCTCACTTACATCGCTGAAAGGAAAACCTGAATGAAAGCGCTCATCGCCGCCGGCGGCAAAGGCACGCGCCTGCGCCCGATCACGCACACGCGCAACAAGCACCTCATCCCGATCGCCAACAAGCCGATCCTGCACTACGCCCTCGAATACGTCGCCGCCGCCGGCATCCGCGAGGCGGGCATCATCGTCAACGCCGACAGCAACGAAGTGCAGGAAGCGCTCGGCTCCGGCGAGCGCTGGGGCCTCAAGATCACGTACATCCCGCAGGCGGCGCCGCTCGGCCTGGCGCACTGCGTGAAGATCGGGCAGGACTTCATCGGCCGCGAGCCGTTCGTCTTCTACCTCGGCGACAACATGGTCGTCGGCGGCATCCAGCGCTTCCGGGACGAGTTCCTCGCGCGCAAGTCCAACTGCCACCTGGCGCTCGCGCGCGTGCGCGATCCGGAGCGCTTCGGCGTGCCGGAGATCGCCGGCGACCGCATCGTCTCGATCCAGGAGAAGCCGAAGGTCCCCAAGAGCCAGTTCGCCGTCACGGGAATCTACTTCTACGACGAGTCCATCTTCGAGGCGGTCCACCACATCAAGCCGAGCGCGCGCGGCGAGCTGGAGATCAGCGACGCGCACGACTACCTCATCCAGCACGGCAAGCGCGTGACGTTCAGCGAGATCACCGGCTGGTGGAAGGACACCGGCCTGCCGGACGACCTGCTCGAGGCGAACCGGCTGGTGCTCGATCACGCGGAAGCCTCACAGGCGGAAGGCGTGCGGATCGAGGGCGACTCGCAGGTCGTCGGGCGCGTGGTCCTGCAGCGCGGCGCGCGGATCGTCGGCAGCAATATCCGCGGCCCGGCCATCATCGGCGAGAACACGGTCATCGAGAATTCGTACATCGGCCCATACACCTCGATCTACCACGACTGCAAGGTGACGCACAGCGAGGTGGAATTCAGCATCGTCCTGGCGAACTGCCGCATCGAGAACATCGGCGTCCGCATCGAGGGCAGCCTGCTCGGCTGCGACGCGCAACTGATCCGCGCGCGCGACAAGCCGCGCACGCACCGCTTCGTCGTCGGCGACCAGGGCATCATCGAGATCGCGTAACCCGGATGGTTCATCGCCGGGCCGCGTACGCCGGGAACACGAAGAGGGACGGCTTGGAAGGCGGGACGGCGGCGATGTCGAAAGCCACTGACGGGAGCCCGCCAAGCGGGTTTCGCGAGCAGATCGAAGCGCAGGGCGTGCCGCTTCCGAAGCGGGCGGCGTTCGGGCTGCTCTCCCTGCTCGTGGCGGCGGCCATCTGGCTTCCGGCGTTGCATTGGGCCTTCAAGCCACGCCTGTCGCAGTGCCTCAGCGCGAGCACGGTTTCGCCCCGAGCGCAGGCGCTGGCTGCGCAACATTTCGCGCTGTGGAACGCCCCGGCACTCCGCGCCGTCGAAATCAACAAGATGCGCGCGAGCAATGCGGAGTGGGACTTCATGGGCCGCACGTTCTTCGTGATGGCCCTCGGCAACATGGCCCTGCGCGATCCCGCCCGCGCGGGCGCCTGCCTCGACGTGATGGACGCCGTTATTGACGAGACGATCAAGCTCGACCGCACGGAAGGCCCTTATTTTTTTCTGATGAGCTACGCTCGCAACCGGGCGTTCGTGGAACAGCCGCCGCGGAGCCTCTTCGTGGACGGCGAGATCGCGCTCATGCTCGGCGTGCGCCGGCTGGTCGAAGAAAAGGAATCGTACAAACCGCTGCTGGCCGCCCGGGTGCAGGCCATCTTCGAACGCATGAACGCCGGCCCGATCCTCTGCGCCGAAAGTTATCCCGACGAGTGCTGGACCTTCTGCAACACCGCGGCGCTGGCCTCCTTGCGGATCGCGGACGCGCTCGACGGCAGCGACCATCGCGAGTTCTTCAAGCGATGGGTGCAATCCGCCCGGAAGGAATTGATTGACCCGAAGACGGGCCTGCTGGTTTCGAGCTTCGGGCTGAACGGCGCCCGCAGCTCGGGTCCCAAAGGCTCGACCATCTGGATGGCCGCGCACTGCCTGCAGTTGATTGACGAGGAGTTCGCCGCCGACCAATATCGCCGCGCGCGGAAGGAACTCGGCCGGGAATTGCTCGGGTTCGGCTACTCGCGCGAGTGCCCCATTTCGCAAGTGGAGATCTCGGACATTGACTCCGGCCCGGTCATCCCGTACCTGAACGCCAGCACCAGCGCGAGCGGTCTGGCGGTCATGGGCGCCGCCGCGTTCGGCGACCGGGACTATTTCGCCGCCCTCTGCACCTCCCTCGACTTCGCCGGCTTCCCCGTCGAGCGAAAAGGGCGGCTGAAGTACTGCGCGAGCAACCAGGTCGGCGACGCCGTGCTCCTCTACGCGATGGTCCTCGGGCCGGCATGGGAAAAAGTCAAGGCGAGCAAATACGCCGCGCCCGCCGAGGAGGCCAAAACGCCATGAAACGGCGATGGTGGCACGCGCTGTTCTATTCCCGCGTCTTCTCGCCGAAGGGGTTCCTCTTGCGCGCCGCCGGGCTGGCCGCGCTGTTCCTGATCGTCCATGCCCTCGGCTGGCGCGCGTACACCGGCATCCTGTGCGGCACCTCGCCGACCGGCCGCGCCCCCGACGCGAACGCGGCGCTCTTCGGCGTTTCCTACGCCGGCCTCTACCTCGCCGGCGTCACGCTCGTCCCCGTGCTGGTCCTCGCCGCGGCGATATTCCTGCTCCTGCTTCGGTGGATGGCGGGGAAAGGCGAGTCCGGTCTTCGGCAGATCGAAAAGTGACTTCCGGCCGTCACTCGATGCTGTCCACGAGTTCTTTCGGGATGCCGATGTCCACGTAAACCGGAACACAATACTATTTCCTCGTGTCATAGTGATCAGCATCGCGCTCGCCGCCGCCAAGTGCCGCCTTTGTCGCATCAGGGGGTTCTATTAGGAACAATACGCTCGCTATAAGCAGCGTACTTGTTCCTTGCGGCATTCGAGGAATAAACCCCAGGAGATTTATGTCGCATAACCCCATGGAAGCAAGGCACAGCCCGGCGAGAATTATATGAGGCAGTCTTCCTTTGAGAACAAAGTAACCCATGACCGGAACCAAAGGCAACAACGAAGAGTTCCAGCAGAGCGGCAAAAGCATTACTGCTAGAAAGCTATAGAAGAAGAAAGAATACTCCGGCGTTTGCGCGGGATTGAAAAGCGCATTGCAATTACGCCATGCCAACAACGCAATGTACATTCCGGCTACAGTGACTCCCACAATACGGAAATGTATATACGCTTGAGTGAAAAGCGATATATTGCGCGACGCCGCGATGTATAACCACGATTCTGTGCGGTTTACGCTCAAGTATCTCGCAAACGCCGCCGGTTCAAGCGTAATGATGATTGCAACGGCAAGCAGCCAGATCAATAGCATTCCGGCGACGGCGCGCCACTTACGCTGAAACACAAAGTACCCAATCACGCCGGCTGGAAGCCATTTGGTCATCGCCGCTGCGCCGATTCCTATACCCGCCCAGAAGGAACGCCTTGTGCGATAGCGATATGCCAGCGCAACCCCGGCGGTCCAAAAAAGTGTAATTTGCGTGAAAGCCTCAGCAACAGGCAACAGCAATGCGACTGATATAATGGACAGCCCCGCCGCTGCCAGCCATTTTATCCCATAGCAGAGACATGTGAGGTACATCAGGGCAAAGCACAATATGACCCAAATAACTCCTGCTGACGACGGAGATAGAAATGCAACAGGACCGGCAAAGAGAAAAGCAGTCGGCGGATGGGTGCTTGGCGTGCCGGGCCCACGCAAAGGAGTTGGATACCTGATGGACGAGACTTCTCCAAGTTCACTAATTGCCTGAGAGACCGGCGGATATGGGTCGCGTCGCGCACAGAGTCGGCGAAAGCCAATCATGTCCTGGAATACATCGTCAAGCTGCCCGCTTCCTTTTATCAGTTCCAGGATCGCCGCATTCTTTTCTCGCAACGCAGTAAAGTTATACCAAGTTCTTTCACCGACGATGAAAATACCAATGACCACAGCCAGGCACAGACTGCCAACCCAATGATTTGTGTTCATTGTCTCAGTGCTTATTCGTCCATCATAATCGTAATCGTGCTCGTAGTCGTAATCGCCGTTAATACCCGAACGAACGGCGATTACGAGCACGATTGCGATTATGATTACGAAGACGATGTGCCGCGATCAGCTTGCAGGATGCTGTCCGCAAGTTTTTTTAGAGTGCTTCCCAATCGCTTCTTGACAGACGGGCTTGACGGAGAATGCGCGCGAGGAGTTCGCTTCCGATATCTTTATGATGCGGGTTCGGAATGGTCAGGGCCAAGCCGCTTTTGGTCATGAAGGCGTGTCTGCCGCCCGCATAAGGGCCGTCGAAGCCCGCTTTCCGCAAGCAGCGAACCAGGTCGCGGCGCGAGATAGGGCCGAACTGCGGCATCAGGCCGCCTTTTCCTTCTTCACCTTCAAGCCGATCCCGTCAATTTTCGGCAGCGGCAAATGCCTGTGGATTCTGAAAAGCAGCCAGTCCTCGAGCACTTCGGCCAGCGCGGCGCGGCAACCTTCCAGCGTCCGGGCGTTGGCGTACACGCCGCGGCATTTTGAGATTTCGCCGTAGTAAGTCCCGTCATCACTGAGTATTTCGTATCGCGCGTGACGCATCGCGGCTTCAAGGTATTTGCTGAGCATGGGCTGGCTCCAATTCCCTGTATCTGCTTTCAGTCGCGATTGTAAGGCTCCTTGTAGCGAGTGTCAAGCTGCGGGTTCCGGCCCGCGAATTGCGTTCGCTACTCGATGCGGTCCACGAGTTCTTTCGGGATGCCGATGTCCACGACGGCGACCTGGCCGGCCTGCGCGGGGCCTTCGGCGAGGGTGAAGCCGAGTTTCGGGAGGACGAAGGTGGCGGTGCGCGTGGCGCGGACGGCGGCGCGGAGGATCCGGCCGGCGTCGCAGTCGAGGCCGCTCGGGATGTCTATCGCCAGGACCGGCTTGTCGGCGGCGTTGATGAGGCGGATGAGGGAAAGATACGGCTCGCGCACGTCGCCGGTCAGCCCCGTGCCGAGCAGCGCGTCCACGATGAGGTCGGCGACCCGTTCGAGACCGGCGGCCTCGAAGCGCCCGTCTTCCGCGGCGGCGACGTGCAGGTGAAGCCCCATTTTCTGCGCGACCTGGAGGTTGATCCCGGCGTCGGTCCAGGGGTCAATTTCCTCCGGCCGGCACGCCAGGACGAACTCCACCTTCGCGCCGCGGTTGTGCAGATGGCGGCCGACGACGAACCCGTCTCCGCCGTTGTTCCCCTTGCCGCAGAAAATCACGACGCGCTTCTTCGCCGGATCGCCGAGCATCTCGACGGCGACCTCCGCGGCGCCGCGGCCGGCGTTCCCCATCAGGACCACGCCCGGCATCCCGTATTCATCCATCGCCCGGCGGTCCAGCTCGCGCACCTGCTCCCGAGTGCACGTTTCCTTCATGGCTTCACCCAGCCCTTGAACACCTGCCGCCCGTTCTCGATCTCCAGGATCGCGGCGGGCTTGATGGGGTTGTGGTCCTTGTCGAAGGTGATGCGGCTGGTGATGGTTTCGAGGTCGGTCTTCTCGAGCGCGTCGCGGATATCTTTCCGGTCGTCGCTTCCCGCGCGGCGGATGGCGTCGAGGAGGATCTCGGTCGCCTCATAGCCGAGCGAGGCCAGCGCGTCGGGGTCGGCGCCGAAGCGCTGCCGATACGCGGCGACGAACGCCTTGACGCGCGGAGAATCCGACTCGCGTGAGAAATGGTTGGAGAAATACCCGCCTTCCGCCGCGGCCACCTTGAGCAGCTCGGGCGAGTCCCAGCCGTCGCCGCCGAGGAACGCCGCCTTGATGCCGATCTCGCGCGCCTGGCTGACCTGGAGCGCCACGTCGTTGTAGTAGTTCGGCAGGAACAGCACGTCCGGCGCGGCGGGCAGAATTTTCGTGAGCTGCGGCTTGAAGTCATTGCTGCGCTCCGGGTAACTCTCGTACGCGACGACCTCGCCGCCGAGTTCGGTGAAGACCTTCTTGAAGATCTCGGCCAGGCCCTTGTTGTAATCGTTCGCGGAGTCGTAGAGGACCGCCGCGCGCCGGGCCTTCAGCGTGTCCCAGGCGATGTGCGCGTCCGCGTAGCCCTGGAACGGATCGGTGAAACAGGCGCGGAAGACGTAGCGCTTGCCGAGCGTCACGAACTGGCTGGTGGAGGAGCTGGAGGTCATCGGCGTGCGCGAGGCCTCGGCGACCTCGGCGCCGGCGAGGGAGACTTTGCTCATCACCGCGCCGACCACCGCGCAGACGCGCGCGCGCTCGATGAGGCGCGAGAACGCGATCTTGCCGGCCACCGGATCGCCCTTGTCGTCCTCGACGATCAGGTCGAGCGGGCGCCCGAACAGCCCGCCCGAGGCGTTCGCCTGCTCGATCGCCAGGCGGACGCCGTTCTCGCAGGAGATGCCGAAAGTCGCCGCCTCGCCGGTCTTCGGCGCAACGCAGCCGATGAGGATGGCCGGCCCGGTCTCCGGGCGCGCGCCCGCCGTGGAAGCCGCTTCCTTCTTCCCGCACCCGCAGAAGCCGAGCGCCAGCGCCGCCGCCGCGATCAGCCCGATCGCCCTGTTCATCATCCGCTCCTTCTTCAAATCCAGTCGCGATCTTTCAAGGAAGCGACGAGTTCTTCGGCCGCCGAAATCTGGCAGGCCGTGCGGAACGACACCTTCTTTTCCGCGGCGACCCGCCGCATGTCCTCGAAGGCGATCCCGATCCGGTCCTCGACAACCTCGAACGTCTCGTCCTTTTCGGTGATCGAGCCGCTCTTGGCCTGGCGCCATTCTACGTAGGAGGCGATCACGCCGCCGCTGTTAGCGAGGATGTCGGGCGCCACCGGAATCTTGCGCTCGCTGAGGATGACATCGGCCTCGGCGGTGGTCGGACCGTTGGCGCCTTCGACCACGGCGGCGGCGCGGATCTTGCGGGCGTTGTCGCGGGTGATCTGGTTCTCGCGCGCGCACGGCGCGAGGATGTCCACCTTGGCCAGGAGCAGTTCGTCGTTGGAGATGCGCTTGCCCGGCGCGCCATCGAGCGAGCCGTTCTTCGCGGCATACGCGAAAAGCGCGGGGATGTCGAGTCCTTTCGGGTTGCATCGGCCGCCGGTCAGATCGCTCACGGCGACGACCTTGACGCCGGCCTCGTGCAGGAACAGCGCGGCGTAGCTGCCGACGTTTCCGAAGCCCTGCACCGCGGCGGTGGCGCCCTTGGGGCGCTTCTTCAGGGCGTCCTCCAGCATCAGCAGCGCGGCGTGGCTGACGCCGCGGCCGGTGGCTTCGCGGCGGCCGGGAAGCCCGCCGACGCGCGGCGGCTTGCCGGTGACGCACTCGGGGATGTGCAGTTCGCCGAAGATCACCGCCATGTCCGTCGCGTCGGTGCCCATGTCCGGCGCCGGGACATAGACGCCGTAGCGCAGGTCGAGGTTCATGACGTGGACGTATTCCTTGATGACGGCGGTCTTCTCGAACCGGCTGAGCTTCTTCGGGTCAATGGCGATGCCGGTCTTACCGCCGCCGAAGGGGATGCGCGCGAGGGCGGTCTTCCAGAGCATGCGCTCGGCCAGGTCGCGCGTCTCGTCGAGCGTCACATCAGGCGCCATGCGGATGCCGCCCTTCGCCGGGCCGCGCACGGTGTTGAAGTAAACGACGTACGAGTCCGCCTGAATGACCTTGTCCGGGCTGATTTTCAGGCTGAGGTTGAAGTAGGTTTCCTTCTCCGGCCGGCTGAGGAGTTGTTCGGCGGTGGCGCTGATGCCGGTGTACTTGCGCAGGAGGCCGTAGTCAATGTTCGACATGTCGTTTCCCTTCTAACTATGTTCGTAATCGTAATCTTACTCGCAATCGTAATCGCCGTTGACTGCGTCACGCCCCGCGTCATGCTGAGCGCAGCGAAGCATCTCATACCATAAACCGTTGCCGGCGCGCTGCGTATGAGATTCTTCGCTTCGCTCGGAATGACCGGAGATTACGCAACTTATTTCCGTGAACCCATTTCAGGATTAAGATTACGAAGCCTATCCCTTAATGACGCCGAGCGGGCGCATGCGGCAGACTTTCTTCGCCAGGCCCGCGCCGTGAACGACGTCCACCACCACGGCCACATCTTTGTAAGCTGCCGGCTGTTCTTCGTCAAACCCTCGGCGGTCGTGCGAGAGGGCGAAGATGCCCTTCTGCTCGAGTTCTTTGCGGATCGAGCGGCCCTGCGCGGCGCGGACGGCGGCGGTCCGCGAGAGCAGGCGCCCGGCGCCGTGGCAGGCCGAGCCGAAGGTCTCCTGCATCGCGCGCGGCTGCCCGACGAGCAGGTAGGAATACCGGCCCATGTCGCCGGGGATGATGACCGGCTGGCCGATGCCGCGATAGACCTCCGGCACTTCCGGATGGCCGGGCGGGAAGGCGCGCGTGGCGCCCTTGCGATGGACGCAGAGCGTGCGCTCGACGCCGCCGACTTTGTGGCGCTCGAGCTTGGCGATGTTGTGCGCGACGTCGTAGATCAGGTCCATGCCCAGGTCGCGCGGGCTCATCTTGAAGAAGCGCTCGAAGACCTGGCGCGTGAGGTGCATGAGCACCTGGCGGTTGGCCCAGGCGTAGTTGGCGGCGCAGCGCATGGCGCCGAGGTAGCGCCGGCCCTCGTTGGAGTTCA
>Ga0181524_10003568_pt1 | contig 14964 bp, 10 predicted proteins | sample PEATcosm2014_Bin_34_FD_119761 | JGI IMG/M metagenome (GOLD analysis project Ga0181524, IMG submission 119761) | Peatland microbial communities from MTU Mesocosm Facility, Houghton, MI, USA - PEATcosm2014_Bin05_60_metaG | ecosystem: Environmental > Terrestrial > Soil > Wetlands > Peat | place...
CTTCGACCTCGACGGCCGCGAGCCGGACACGGCCATGATCTGTTACGGCCGCAAGGCGATCTACCCCACCATCGAGTTCGAGCGCTGCCGCAAGGGCGCGGAGGATTTTTATCTCTATCAGACGCTCTGGAACCGGATCGAGGAACTGCGCCGCGCCGGCGGGAATTCGCCCGCGGCCGATGCGGCGACGGCGCTCCTGAAAAATGCCGTCTCGGGAATCCGCCTGGACCAGACGCAGCCGCCGCCCGATTTCGACGCGGATGCGCTTAAGGCCAAGGTGCTTTCGGTGATCGAGAACTTGAAGCCGATCGGGCCAAAGTAGCCGCCCGGCCGCCCTTCAAGAGCGTTCTTTACCCGCGCATCCGCCGCTCTGCGCGCCCCTGGCGCAGTCCATACTTATCGGTGTCCGCCTCCGTGGAAACCACCTCCATGAAAACCGCCGAAGCCTCCGTGGTAACCACCGAAGCCTCTGCCGAAGCCCCTGCCGAAACCGCCATAGAACCCAGGCCACCAACCTAAGCCGAAACCGTAATAGGGCCAGCCGTAACCGTAGTACGGCGCATAATCATAGGCATAGCCGTAGGAAGGATAGCTATAGTCGTAATAAGGCGCCGGCTGTGCGTATTGGTACGGGTATTGATACTGGTAAGGGTACTGGTATGCGCCGGTCTGCGGCGGTTGCTGAGCGGAAGCCACCGGAGGCTGCGAAAAATCGGCCTGCGGAGGCGCGGCGTTTGCAGCCTCAGCCGAACCGTTGTCTATCGTAACTACTTTCGTCAGCGCGATTTTGAGCGGCCCGCCCGACAACGCAGCGTTCAGGTCGCTGGAAGCGGGCTTATATTTCATCTTCAGTTCGGCCCCGTTCAGCCGAACGTCCGCCCACTCCTGCTGCGCATCGAACCGCGCGGATATCAAGCTGCTCGACGGTATCTTGATCAGGCCGTATTGCGTGTCGAGGTCAACGACGAAGGAAACCGCTCCGTTCAGCAGACTGCCGTCCGACAGGACGATCTTGAAACCGCCGGCGTTCTGCTGATCGGCCGCCCTCGCCATTCCCCATCCGAGAACTAACGGAAAGAGAAGAACCAGGAATATCACCGGAAATTTATTGCGCATGGCTCGCCCTCCTTCATCTTCAGACCGCATCTTCCTCTATATTAAGTATATCCCGTTAATGGCAGCGGTCAAGCTCGAAAACGTGCTGGAGCATGCGTGAAATGGGGCGGTTCACGGCCACCTCGAGCGCCGGCGGCCTTGACAACGGCGCAGCATCATCGGAAAATGCCGTGGTGACATGTCATGCGGGAAGATGCTCTACCCAAAGGATGCAGCGTGGCCGAAGCGAATCAGACCGACGCACTGGCGCACTTGCCGGAAGAACTGGCTGAGAAAATCCGGTCCGAGGCCGCTCCCGAGAACATAGAGGTCGCGGCGCGGTTCGACCTCGACGAGCACGGCCGATATGCCGAAGGTTATCTCGTCCTCACGGAGAAGCGGCTCGGCGTATTCCGGCCCCGCAACGGCGAGTGGATCGGGGAATGGCGCCCGCTCAGCAGCGTAACCTCTGCGCTCGTCGTCGAGGGCATCGGCATGAGCGTTCTGCGGCTGATCGCGAATGACGCCATCGTGGCCGAGTACCGCTTCACCCTGCGCCATGCCCGCGAAGTCGCCAAACTCCACCGCCGCATGGAACGCCACATGGACGGAAAGGACGAGTCCGAGGCGCCCTTCGAAGGTCCGAAGGGCGACGAGAAAAAAGTGCGTTGCGAGAAGTGCGACCGCGTCATTCCGCCCTGGAGCGAGGTCTGCCCCGCCTGCACCAGCCGGCGCCAGGTGCTCAGCCGTCTCCTCGACTACGTCAAACCCTACCGGGCGCGCGCCATCGCCGGCTTCGTGCTGGCGATCCTGGTGACCGCCGCCGGGTTGTTCCGGCCCTACCTGACCAAACCGATGCTCGATGACGGCTTGGGCCTCAAAAGCGGCGCCAAAGCGGATTATCACCTCTTGCTTGTTTACATTTTAGTCATGGCGGGCCTGATGCTCTTCAGCGCCGTCGCCGGCGCCTTCCGCGAGCGACTGATGGCCGTCCTCGGCGCGAGCATAGCCCGCGACCTGCGCGACCGCGCTTACGAGCATCTGCACAAACTCAGCCTGAGCTTCTTTTCCAAGAAACCCACCGGCTCGCTCGTGACGCGCGTCACCAGCGACACCGACCGCATCTGGGACTTCGTGGCCTGGACCGTGATCGAGGCGGTGGTCTCCGTTCTGACCATCGTGGGCATCGGCGTGTTCATGTTTCTCATGAACTGGAAACTGGCCATCATCGTCCTGCTGCCGGTCCCGATCATGTTCGCCCTGACCACGGTCTTTCACAAGAAACTCCACAAGGGGTTCGACCGCCTGTTCCACCGCTGGAGCCTGCTGACGGCGGTGGTCTCCGACGCGCTGCCGGGAGTGCGCGTGATCAAGGCCTTCAGCCAGGAGCGCAACGAAGTCCGGCGCTTCACCGGCAGGAGCGGGGATTATTACGACAAAGAAGTCGAGATGATCGGCGTCTGGACGCTCTACGGTCCGCTGATGGAGCTGTGCACGCAGGTCGGCTCGCTCCTCGTCTGGATCGTCGGCGGGTATTGGACGGTGAAAGGGCAGATGACCGTCGGCACGCTGATGGCGTATACCGGCTACATGTGGATGTTCTACGGCCCGATCCACGGCATCGCTCACATGGACCGCATGCTCAATCGCGCCGCCACCAGCGTCCAGCGGATTTTCGAAATCCTGGACACCGCGCCGGTGATTTTCTCGAAAGCAGGCGCGCTGCCGATCCGGAAGATTGAGGGGCGTATCGAACTTCGCAACGTCAGCTTCAGTTACGACGGCATCCGCAAGGTGCTCAAGAACATTGACCTGACGATTCAGCCCGGCGAGATGGTCGGCCTGGCCGGCCCCAGCGGCGGCGGCAAGACGACCATGGTCAACGTCATCTGCCGATTCTACGACGTGCTCGAAGGCCAGATTCTGATTGACGGTGTGGACATCCGCGACTACGACGTCGAACAACTCCGTCGCTGCACCGGCGTCGTTCTGCAGGAGCCGTTCCTGTTCTATGGCACCGTGGCCCGGAATATCGCCTACGGCAACCCGGAGGCGTCGCTCGATGACATCATCGTCGCGGCCAAGGCCGCCAACGCGCACGATTTCATCGTCGGCTTCCCGGACGGCTACGACACGATGGTGGGCGAGCGCGGCCAGACCCTTTCCGGCGGCGAGCGGCAGCGGATCAGCATCGCGCGCGCCATCCTGCACGACCCGGCGATCCTCATCCTGGACGAGGCCACCAGTTCCGTGGACACGGAGGCGGAAAGGCAGATCCAGGAAGCGCTGGACCGGCTGACGGCACGGAGGACCACGATCGCGATTGCGCACCGGCTTTCGACTCTCCGGCGCACGAGCCGGCTCATCATCCTCGACAAGGGGCAGATTGCCGAGCAGGGCTCCCACGAGGAACTGTCGCACAAGGAGGGCGGGATCTACGCGAAGTTGCTGAAGACGCAGGTCGAGCTGCAGTCCGTGATGGCCATCGGGGGATAAAGCGCGGCGGATGCTGACCTTCGCCTCTTCGCGGCTAGAAGTAATTCTGCATGCACTTCTGCCCGGCGGCGTCCAGCGCGTTCAGGTCGGCGAGCTCATACGTGTTCCCGTCCGCATCGCGGAAGAGGGCGCGCGTGCTGGACAGGACGCGCACGTCGTCGCGGCTGCGGACTTGAAACGTGACCATGCCGCGGTCGGTCTCGGCGGTGAAGGAGGTCACGCCGAATTCCTCCTTGCAGTCCGCCACGCGCAGAATTTTCGGGGCGAACATCTTCTCGTTGAGTTCCCGCAGCAGAACCGCTTTGCTGGCCGCGTCCAGGTCGTCGGCGGAGTTCAGCAGCGCGATCTCTTTTCCGTCCTTGTCCCGAACGGAGATGTACGTCTCCGGCACCGACCACGGAAAACATCGGGCCACCTTCGCCTCGACGTAAGGCTCCTCACGCCCCTTCACACGCACGACCAGGTGCCCGATCGTGTTCCAGGTGATGCTCTCGATGGGACATTCCTTCGACATTCCACGCTCCGTCTTTCAAATTCGATGATCGAGGCCGCTCAAACCGACGGCGCTCCGCGATTTTTCCCGCGCCGCTGTATCCCAGTGTACGACTTGACAACGGACGCTTCAAGCCTACAATCTGATGTTCGAGCGTTGACGGTCCGCCGAAGGTCGGTCAAATGGCAAATCCCGGGTTATGTGAATCGGAGCGCCGGACAATGAAGACTCGCGTGCGCCCAGCCGCGATGAGGCGATGGCCCGCCGCCGCGATTGTATTCCTGATCGCGGTATGCGGTCTCTGCCAGGCAGAATCCTCGGTCGAGCTGCCGAAGGGAGTGAAGGCGGTCTGGGATCTCGCCAAGGCTTATCGCGAGGCCACGCCGACGCGCGAGCGCATCTGCATTAACGGCCTGTGGCGATGGGAGCCGGCCCGGGATGTCGCCGCACCGCCGCCCGAGGGTGATTGGGGTTACTTCAAGGTGCCCGGGTTCTGGCCGGGGCTTCAGCAGTGGGACCAGGAAGACTGTCAGACCTGCTTTGTTCATCCGGCCTGGAAGGGCATGAAGTTGGACAGGATCACCGCCGCCTGGTACCAGCGGGAAATCACCATTCCAAGCGAATGGGCCGGACGCCGGATTGCGCTGTCCGCCGAATACGTCAATTCCACAGCCGCCGTCTACGTGGACGGCAAGAAAGCCGGCGAGATACGGTTCCCGGGCGGCGAGGTGGACCTCACCGCGCAGTGCCGCCCCGGCGACACGTGCACTCTCAGCCTGCTCGTCATCGCACTGCCGCTGAAGGCGGTCATGATGTCGCACAGCGACACCTCCGCGCCGAAAGAAGTCGCGGGCAGCGTGCAGCGGCGCGGCCTTTGCGGCGACGTCTGGCTGGTCGGCGCGCCGGCGGGGCCGCGCATCGCGGACGTGAAGGTGGATACCTCGGTGCGCCGCTGGGAGATCTCCTTCGAGGCGGCGCCGCAGGGACTCGCCGCGGACAAGCAGTATTCGCTGAGGGCCGAGGTCGCCGACCGCGGCCGGCGCGTCCAGGACTTCACAGGCAAGCCGTTCACCGCGGACGATCTGAAAGACGGGCGTATCGCCTTCACCGAGAGCTGGAAGCCGGAGAAGCTCTGGGACACCAACACCCCTCAGAACATGTACCAAGTCAGCCTCTCGCTCCTCGACTCCGCCGGAAACGTGCTGGACGTCGCCGCCCCGGCGCAGTTCGGCTTCCGCGAGTTCTGGATCGCCGGGCGGGACTTCTACCTGAACGGCAGCCGCATCTTCCTCTCCGTGGTCCCGTGCGACAGCACGGCGCTCGGTGCGGCCGCGGCGAGCTACGAAGGCGCGAAGGAGATTCTGCTGCGCCTGAAGAGCATCGGCATCAACTTCGTTTACGGCCATAACTATGGCTGCGAGCCGGGCACGCACGTCAGCTACGCCGAGACGCTGAGGGCCGCCGACGACGTGGGGATGCTCGTGGCGCTTCCGCAGCCGCACTTCGCCCAGTACGACTGGCAGGCCCCGGACGCCGACCGGAATAACGGCTATGCCCGGCACGCCGAGTTCTACGTGCGCGTCGCGCAGAACCATCCCTCGGTGGTCGCCTACGCCATGAGCCACAACGCCACCGGCTACGTGGAGGACATGAACCCGGACATGATTGATGGGATCCAGGACCCGCGGAACGAACCGTGGTCGAAGGGCGGCGCCGGCCGGGCGTTGCGGGCGCAGGCGATCGTGAACCGGCTCGACCCGGAGCGCATCGTCTACCACCACTCCTCCGGCAACCTGGGCTCGATGCACACCAACAACTTCTACCCGAACTTCGTCCCGATCCAGGAGCTCGACGACTGGTTCGAGCACTGGGCCACCGACGGCGTCAAGCCGCTCTTCCTGACCGAATTCGCCGCGCCGGGCGGCTGGGACTTCGCCATGTACCGCGGATGGTACAGGGGCGCGCGCGAATGGGGAAGCGCGGTGGTTCCCTGGGAGCTATGCCTGGCGGAGTGGAATTCGCAGTTCTTCGGCGCCGAGGCCTTCCGCATCAGCGAGGTGGAGAAGCGCTGCCTGCGCTGGGAGAGCCAGCATTTCCGCGCCGGCGTCCTCTGGCATCGCTGGGACTACCCATACCAGATCGGGACGCAGGCGTTCGCGGAGCAGTACCCGGTCATGGCCATGTACATCACGGACAACTGGCGCGCGTTCCGCACCTGGGGGATGTCGGCATTCGGCCCCTGGGAACACGACGGCTACTGGAAACTGCGCGACGGCGTTGACAAGGGGCGCAGGGAATTCAAGGTGGACTGGGACCGCCTCCAGCGGCCGGGGTTCAGCCCGGACTACGTTGACGCGCAGGATGTGACCATGGCGACGGCCTTCGAGCGTTCCGACTGGGTCCCCACGCCGGCGGCCCAGGCCGTGATGCGCAACAACATGCCGCTGCTGGCCTACATCGGCGGCGGGCCGACCGTCTTCATCAGCAAGGACCATAATTTCCGGCCGGGCGAGACGGTCGCCAAGCAGCTCATCATCATTAACGACTCGCGCGAGCCGGTGACGTGCGATTGCGCCTGGTCCCTGAGCCTGCCGCACCCGCTGACCGGCGCGAAACAGGTCGCTGTCGGGATCGGCGAGCAGGGGCGCATCCCGCTTCGCTTCGAACTTCCGCCTGAACTGGCGCCCGGCCCCTGCGTGTTGACCGCGACAGTCAAGTTCAGCAGCGGAGAGAGCCAGCAGGATTCTTTCACGGTCAATGTCATGCCCGCCCCGCAAACGTTGCCCTATCGCTCCAGAATAGCGCTCTTCGATCCCAAGGGCGAGACCGGAAAGCTGCTTGACGCGATGCGGACGCCATACCAGTCGGTGGATGCGCAGGCCGACCTCAGCGGCTACGACCTCCTGGTCATAGGCAAGAGCGCCCTGACCGTGGACGGACCCGCCCCTGACCTCGTGCGTGTCCGCGACGGCCTGCGGGCCGTCGTTTTCGAGCAGACCTCGGCGGCGCTGGAGAAGCGGCTCGGGTTCCGCACGACGGAGTACGGGCTCAGGCAGGTCTTCAAGCGCGTGCCGGACCACGCGCTGCTCTCAGGACTCGAGACGGAAAACCTTCACGATTGGCGCGGCGAGGCGACGCTCCTGCCGCCGCGCCTGGACTACCGGATCGGCCCGGCTTACCAGTCCGACACGCCTGTGGTCCAGTGGTGCGGGATTGACGTGCCACGCATCTGGCGATGCGGCTGTCGCGGCAGCGTCGCGTCGGTCCTGATCGAGAAGCCCGCCCGCGGCGATTTCCTGCCGATTTTGGACGGCGGCTACAGCCTGCAGTACAGCCCGCTGATGGAGTACCGCGAGGGGAAAGGGATGGTCCTCTTCTGCCAGATGGACGTGACCGGACGCACCGAGAGCGATCCCGCCGCCGAGGCGCTGGCGGTGAACATCCTGCAGTACGCGTCCGCCTGGAAACCGGCGCTTCGCCGGGAAGCGCTCTATGTCGGCGGTCCGGCGGGGAAGCGCCACCTGGAACGCGCCGGCATAGCCCTGAGTTCCTACGAGGGAGGCGCGGTCTCGCCCGGCCAGGTGCTCGTCGTCGGGACCGGCGGCGGAAAAGAACTTGCCGCGCACGCATCGGCCATTGCGGAGTTCCTGAAGGCGGGCGGCAACCTGCTGGCTCTCGGGCTCGACGAGCAGGAGGCCAATTCGTTTCTGCCGACGCCGATCCGCACGAACAGGCAGGAGCACATCGCCGCATTCTTCGAGCCGTTCGGCGCGGATTCCCTTCTCGTTGGCGTCAGCCCGGCCGACGTCCATGACCGCAGCGCGCGGCGGCTGCCTCTCATGTCGGCGGGGGCCGCGCCGTTCGGCGACGGCGTGCTGGCGAAGGGGCAGGACGTGAACGTCATCTTCTGCCAGCTTCTGCCGTACGAAATCACCCGCGCGGAAGGAGCGGTGGAGTCATTTCAGGTTGACGCCGGCGACGCGGCGGACGGGAAGCCGAGCGCGCTGGTGACCCTGGGCACCACGTCGGAGGCGGGCGGGCAGTTCGGCCAGCGTCTGAGGGCGGTGCCCGAGGTCGGCAAGTCCTACACGTTTGCGGTTCGGATCAAGGGCGTGGGCGGTCCGGTTACGGCGCACCTGGAGGTGGAGCGCGCCGGCAGCCCCTGGGACCGCGCTGCGAAGGGTCCGGACGTCGTGATCCCTGAGAACGAATGGACGGACGTGCACGTAACGTTCAAGTGCGAGAAGCCCTTCCCGGAGAGCTGGCAGGCATATGTCGCTTGTGCGCAGGACGGCGGTCGCTTCAGGGCCAACCTGTTCCGGCTTTACGAAGGGGACTACGCCCCGCCGAAGCCACCCGCCGAAGGAGCGGCGGCCCAAGGCCATGCGGCGCCGCAGAACCTCTGCGCCAACCCGAGCTTCGAGAAAGGCTCCGAACCTTACTATTTCCAATTCGTCGAGCAATACAATCTCAGGCGCACGTACCGGCGCGCCTCTTTCCTGCTGACGCGCATCCTTGGCGACATGGGCGTCGCCGGGTCCACTCCGCTCCTGGCGCGCTTCGGCAGCCCTGCCTTGGCCGGCCAACCGGAGAAGCGTTGGCTCGACGGCCTGTACCTGGACCAGCCCGAGGCATGGGACGACCCGTATCGTTTCTTCTGCTGGTGACGGCCCCGGAGCTTCGGTGCGCCGCCGTTACCCCAGGCGTTTTTCGTTTCCCTGCTCCGCGCGCTTCAGGATGACGATGGCGACGAGATTGCGTCCGGCCAGGCTGCGGAGGAAGGCGGTCAGGGAGGCTTCGGCCTCCTTGCGATTGAGTTTATACTTGTCGGCGAGGCAGGCGACCATCTCGCGGACGTTCCTCCGGCCGTCGCACAGGTCCCAGACGAAGGAGCCGACCTCGTCCAACTCGACCTTCGCCTCGCCGGCGCGCGCGGGCGCGCCGAGCCATCGGGCGATGCGCTCGACGAAAGCGGCGGCATGGAAGGGCGCATAGAGCGTGATAACGCCCTCGGCGTTCCGCTCGACGCGCAGTTGCCGGTTCGGGACGACGACCGCGGCGAGCGAGTCCTCTCGAGTCAGTTGCGGGCCTTTTTTTTTCCAGAAGGCGAGCATCGTTTTCCTTCCGAACGCGGAGCGTCTTCTCAAGACTCGTGGCAGAGGAACGATTCCGCGAACGCGGCAAATTCGGGAACGTTCACTTCCCGTCCGAACCACCGGGCGATATAAATCGCGTTCGAGGGCTCGCAATGCCAGGCCAGGCCGCGTGCGACGCGGCGGCGGCCGAGTATTCTCCGAGCGAGCGACCGTTCGCGGCCGCTGACGGCGACGGCGGCATGTTCCCCGCGCTTCGTTTCGGTGAAGGCCGGCGGACAGCGCGGCGCCTGGCCCGATGAATCCTTTTTCAGCCAGTCGAGAAGGCTCATTTTCTTGAGGACGGTTTCCGCAAGGCCGACCCGCGCGGCCAGAACGCGGGCGCGCTTGCCGACGAACTCCAGCTCGACACGCCCGGCGCGGATGTTGTGCCGGAGCAGAATGTAGTCCTCCGGGATTTCGAACCGGAGACCATAGAGCGACCACGGCGTCTTCCCGTCGCGCGCGTGGTCGCGGTACGAGCTGAAGAGGCGCGCCATGACGGGCTGCAGCGGCTCGTCGCTGCGGTAGAAGAGCCGCAGGAGCGCCACGCGCCCGCAGTCGCGGCAGCGCGCGGCCATGTGAAGGGCGTTCGGGTCGCCGCGCGTGATGAAGAATTCCGTCTCCATGTCCGCCGGCGGGTCCAGGCGCACATTGCGTTCCACTTGTCGTTCGCCCGCGGCGCCGACGAGGCCGGCCTTTTTCAGGAAGCGGTCCGCCACCGAACGGACGGACTGGCCGGGACTGCCCGACTGCCACTTCGCCTCAACCCGCGGCATGTCCGCGTCATCCAGGCGGAAGTAGCCTTTCCGCCGGTCGCCGGTGACGGATCCCAACTCCCAGGCGCGGGGCGTCTCGATCTGAATGCCCTGCCAGGCGAAGGGCGACCAGTCCGATGTCATGAAGGGACTCCGCCGGGTGATTTGCCTACTGCCCGTCAATCTTGCCGACGGTGATTTTGAGGTCCGCGCGCTTTTCCAGACGCTCGATGGCGCCGTCGCGGATCCAGGCGACGCGGTCGCAGAGGTTGAGCATCTTATGGTCGTGCGTGGCGGAGATGACGGTTACGTTCAGTTCCATGCTGAGCTTCTTGAGGAGGTTGATGATCTCCTCGCCGGTCTTGAGGTCGAGGTTGGCGGTGGGTTCGTCGGCGAGGACGATGGCGGGGTCATTGGCCATGGCGCGGGCGATGGCGACGCGCTGCTGCTGGCCGCCGGACATGCGGCCGGGGCGGTGGAAGACGCGGTCGGCGAGGCCGACCCTGCGCAGGATCGCCGCGCCCTTGTCGCGCGCGGTGTCGGCATCTATGTTCGCGAAGAGCATCGGCATCGTCACGTTCTCCAGCGCCGTCAAGGTGGGCAGCAGGTTGTAGGCCTGGAAGATATAGCCGATCTTGCGGCAGCGCATCCACGCCAGTTCGTACGCGTCGAGCTGCGCGATGTCCACGTCGTCCAGGAACACCATCCCGCTCGTCGGCTTGTCGAGGCCGCCGATCATGTTGAAGAGGGTGCTCTTGCCGGACCCGGAAGGGCCCATGATCGCCAGGTACTCGCCGCGGTAGATGTCCAGGCTCACGCCGCGCAGCGCGTGGACGGTTTCCTTGCCGCGGACGAAGTCCTTCACCACGTCAATGGCGCGGACGACGATGTCGTGACCCGGCGGCTTGACGGCGGGCGTCGGAGCGGCGGCGGTTTGCCCGGACATTTATTCCTCCACCCGCAAGGCTTCGACCGGGCGCATCCGGGATGCGACGAGCGCCGGGTAGCCCGCGCCGATCAGACACAGGACGACGCCTGCCAGGAAGGCGAATCCCACGTACGTTATGACGGATCCGAAGGTCAGGTACTCGATGGAGTACCGGCCGAACTGTGCCGCGCCGGCGATGACGCAGATGAGCAGGCCGACCAGGATCCCCATGAGCGACCCCGCGCCGCCGATCATGGCCGATTCGATGAGGAACAGCTTGACCACGGTGCCGTTCTCGGCGCCGAGGCATTTCATCGTGCCGATCTCGCGGAAGCGCTCGGTGACGGACATGAGCATGGCGTTGGCGATGCCGACCGTGCAGGTCAGCAGCGCCATGGCCACCAGCCACCGGTCGAGCGGGCTGCCCTTGGCGGTGGCTTCGACGTCGATCCCGGCGGCGCGCAGCAGCGTGTAGATTTCGTCCGACTTGCTGGCCGCGAGGCGCTGGACGAGGTCGTTGCTCACGCCGCTGTAGCTGAGGTAGGCAATTGCGAGGACGACGGAGAGCAGCGTCACCAGCGAGCGCGCCAGGCGCACGCGCAGACCCGCCCAGGCCAACTGGAAGAGGGTCTTCGTCGGCAGGTGTGCGCCCTCGGCCGTCAGCGTCGCCATCAGTTCCTCGGGAGTCTCAGTCATGTGATGCTTCCGACCTGAATCTTGAGGTCCTCGCGGTTGACCAGCCGGTCAATTCTGCCGCCGACGACCCAGACAACGCGGTCCGAAACAGAAAGCATTTTGTGGTCGTGCGTGGTGGAGATGATCGTGACATTGTCTTCCTTGCTCATGACCGAGAGCATGCGGATGATCTCCTCGCCGGTCTTGAGGTCGAGGTTGCCGGTGGGCTCGTCGGCGAGGATGATGGCCGGTTCGTTGACGAAGGCGCGGGCGATGGCGACGCGCTGCTGCTGCCCGCCGGAAAGTTCGTCGGGACGGTGGTGGATGCGATCGCCGAGGCCGACGCGGTTGAGCTGAGCGCCGGCGCGGCTGCGCGCCTCGGCCTGCGGCCGGCCCAGGAGGAGCGAGGGCAACGCCACGTTGTCCAGCGCGGTGAGCACGGGAATGAGGTTGTAGCTCTGAAAAATGTAGCCGATCTTGCGGCAGCGCAGGCGAGCGACGATGTGGCTGGGCAGCGTGCCCAGCGGGTGGCCCAGCAGCGTGACGCTGCCGCGCGTCGGCGCGTCGAGCCCTCCGATCATGTTGAACAGCGTCGTCTTGCCCGAGCCGGAGGGCCCCATGATCGAGACGAACTCCGCGCGCCCGACCTGCAGGGTGATTCCCTGCAGCGCGCGGACGATCTCGCCGCCGATCCGAAACTCCCGGTGAACGTCCTGAACGTCCACCACGATTTCAGCGCTTGTGCTGGTCATCAGCAGAACACATCCTCGGTAATTTCCATGGCGACGACTATCCTACGGATAGTACTTGTTAATGTCTATGGAGATTTTGTTCAGATGCATCGTCACGGCGATGAGCGACCAGGTGAAAGCCGCCACGAACTCTCCGAAAATCAGCCCGATGAACGCCGGGCGCAGCCTGGCGAACATGTGCCGTCCGCCGTACCTCACCGCCAGTTTCTTGCAGCACCAGCCCAGAAAGAAGGAGAACCAAAGCTGCGCGATCAGGGGATTGGCCAGCATCACCAGGCCGATCGGGTGCAGCCACCAGAAGAACTTACGGCGCAAGCCGATGCTCAGCAGGACCCAGGCGGCGCCGATGAGGTAGAAAATCCAGTTGTGCTGTCCGGAACCGGCGGCGCCGCCGCTGACCATCAACTGGGTGTTGTCGAACAGGCTCTGCGGCCCGACCGTGAAGAACCACTCTTCCGCGCGGTTCGCGCCCACGCCGTACACGATGTACAGAATGGCGACGAACGACACCGCGACCGTCGCCAGGCTCGCCGCAATCACGATGGCGTGGAACCACCGCCGCGCGGCGCGCGTCTCATCCTGCATCTTGAAGCTGTTCATCACCGCCGGCGCTATGAAAGTCTTGATGTCCAGGAACAGCACGGAATAAATCGGCATGAGCGGCGCCAGGACGGCCTTCGGCACCACTTCCGTCGCACCGAACGACTTGATCAAATGGAACGGACCTACGTGGATGTGGAACCAGTAAATGCCGCCCTCCGCCACGACGCGCATCAGTCCCACGGTCACCAGCACAATGACCGCCAGGAAGCCCGCACTCCAGTACCACGACACGTGGCACCACGCCAGCCAACCGATGGCCACCGCGCTCGACACCACGAAGAGCAAGCCGCCCCAGCCCATGCTGGCCGGCAGCTCCACGGCCCAGCCCGCGGCGCCCAGCCTCCGGCCCTGCGCCGCGGCCGCCTGCCGGAGAGCGCCTGCGCGTTCGGCCACCATCTTGACGAGCGCCACCGCGGAGTAGGCCAACAGTCCGCCCGCACCCAGGCTGGAGACGAAGTGGTTCTCCCACAGCCAGTTACTCGGGAAGGACTCCATCGTCGCCCCGGCGGCCGTCCAGAACGCTATCAGGAACAGGACCATGCCGACCAGGTAATAGATCCAGATGCTCGCGGAGATCTCCAGCGGTATAAGGAAGCTGATCCCGATGGCCGTAAAGATGATCAGGAAGCGGAAGCCGAATTCCGACTCGTCCGCAATGCCCTTGAAGACGGAGTTGGCCAGCATTTGCCTGAGCTGGTCCTGCTTGATGCCGAGGGTCAGCGGGTTCAAGCCGCGGACCAGTTCCGCCTGGCAGACGCCATTGTAGCTCAGGAGCAGCAGGACGAGAAGGAACCCGATCCAGAACAGGCCGCTGTGCAGTGTGGAGGAAAGGGTGCCGGCGGCGGCGCCCTCGTCGTTCAGAAGGTCCTCGGGAAGCCGCGCGAGGGGAAATATCAGCTTCTCGCGCCGCGCCCAGGAGTCATACAGCAGCATCGCGAGGCTGTAAAACATGCCATAGAGTGCGAAGACGAAGATCATCCACAGCGCCACCGGCTTGATCCACAGCGACCACGGGATCTTTCGCCACAGCCCTTCGGCCGAAGGGAAGCCTTCCCGGTACTCCTTGATGCGCGCCATGTCGGTAATGTAGAGAGCCCGGTTCAGGTACGGGATCACGTCTTTGTTCCAGCCGCTCTGCGGCGTGGCGTACTCCGAGTTGAACGGTGTGACGATCAGCGGCACCAACTGGTCCACCAGGCCGAACGAGCTGATGCCGGCCGAGACGCAGAGCGCCGCAAAGAGCGTCATCATTTCGCCGCGGTTGAACGGCTCCATCAGGCGGGTCAGCCGAAGCAGGGGGTTCAGCACGAGCGACAACAGCATCAGGAAGGCGAAGGCGATGATCGAGATCTGCGTGGCGATGAGGAAGACCCCCGTCGCGCCGTTTTCAAAGCGGAGGTTCAGCGCGGCCTGGACGCCACACAGGATGATCGCCAGCGGCAGCACGATCCACCAGCGGATGCGCAACGTCGGGCGCTCTGATTCCTGCATCGCCTCGAGGTGCGCCGCGTCAATTCGTTTGTAAGGCGGTGTCTCTGCCATGCCGGCCGAAAATCAATATAAGAGCGATGAGATGGACTTTGCGATCAGGGCGATGCCTACGGCCGCCATCGCCATCAGGCCGATGCCGCAGAGGAAGCCCGCCAGAACCACCGGCGCCATCTGGCGCCACCGAGTCACGCCGAATTTCTTCATGAAGAAGTAACGCCCGATCAACGCGCCGATGAACTCCGGCAGGACGTGGCCGGGCGTCATTGCGCCCATCCCTCGCACGAGGCCGAACATCAGCAGCGTCGGCAGGCTCAGCAGCCACAGGCCGATGTACGTCACCAGGCCGAACCCCAGCCCGATGGCGACGTACGACGGGACCAGCGCGTCGAGGAACTTCGAGCCGCCGCTCATGGTCGCGGTGTACGTCAGGCAACTGTTCAGCGCGTACAACCGCCACATTTCCTGCGTGAAGGGGTATTGCTCCGACGGGATCGGCCCCAGCCGCCAGATGAACTCCGAGAAGAGGAAACTGGCGATGATC
>Ga0181524_10003574_pt1 | contig 14956 bp, 10 predicted proteins | sample PEATcosm2014_Bin_34_FD_119761 | JGI IMG/M metagenome (GOLD analysis project Ga0181524, IMG submission 119761) | Peatland microbial communities from MTU Mesocosm Facility, Houghton, MI, USA - PEATcosm2014_Bin05_60_metaG | ecosystem: Environmental > Terrestrial > Soil > Wetlands > Peat | place...
GCCGCCGAAGCCGCCCCGGCCGCCGCCACCTCTGCGGTTGCTGGGGTCAACCTCGCGGCTGCCGTAACCGACGAACACGACTTTGACCTTCTCCTTGAACGCGGCCATGTCGGTGATATTGGTGGGAGCGATGCTCCCACCGCTGAAAAGCCCGATGTGGGAGAACTTGTCGAGGTTGGCCAAGGTAATCACCCGGGTCTGCATCCCGCCCATGGAGAGGCCGGCCATGGCCCGATGGGGCTGATCGGCAAGGGTGCGGTAGTTGGCATCGATGAAGGGGATCAAGTCGTCGATGAGCACCCGCTCGAAGGCGCTGAAATTGAAGCCGCCGCGTCCGCCGGGACCGCCGGCGCCACCGCGAGCCGGGGCGCCCTCCGCAGCGCCCGCAGGAGCTCCGCCTCGCCGCGCGCCACGACCGCCGGCGCCGCCGAAACCGCCGCCGTTTTCCATCACGATGATGAAGGGCTTGGCTTTGCCATCGGCAATCAGGTTGTCCATGATGAGGTTGGCACGGCCCTGGTTGCCCCAGCCGGTTTCATCTTCGCCCATACCGTGTTGCAGATAGAGCGCCGGGAAGCGTTTATTGGGGTCCTTATCGTAATCGGGCGGGGTGTAAACGAAACAGCGGCGGTTCGTGCTGCTGGTTTTGGAGAAGTAAAGGAGCTCCCGCAACTGGCCATGGGGCACGTCCTTGATAGCATAGAAATCCTGGTCCGTGGCGGGGACTTCGACGCCGCTGCCCGAGCGGCTGCCGCCGTAGAAGTACAAGCTGCCGGGGTCCGGGACTTGGGCGCCATCAATCACGAGCTGATAATAGTGGAAGCCTTCGTCCTGGGGCCGCGTGACGCCGACCCAGGCGCCGTCGTCGCCCTTGGTCAGGGGGTACTTTGCACCCCCCAAAAACTCGAGCACGACGCTCTGGGCTTGGGGCGCAACGACGCGGGCGCGGACGCGCCTTTCGGAGTTGACCTGCGGATACTGTTTGCCGGGTTGATTCAGCGAAGACGGCTTGAAATCCTCCACGACCGGCTCGTTTGTCTGGGCCATGGCCGGAAGACCAGTGAGGAGTGCGAGACCTAGAATTGCAGTTTTCATGATGGTTCTTTCTCAATCTTATTAGGTGTTATGGTCGTGTGCTAATTGGGAGGCTGGACGCGGTAAAGGCCCGCCCCGTGCGAGTTGATGGTCTGCGTGAGTGTGTCAGTGGCGGCGCCGAGGTCTTTGTGATTCCAAAGGTCGCGGACCTTCGCCGGTCCGGCCAAGCCGATGTCCACAAGGGAAACCGAAATCTCCCTGGGTTCGGTCGCTCCCAGGTCCGCAAGCGGCGCGTTTGTTGGAGCCGGAGCTCTTCCACCAGGCCCACCGGAGCCACCCCGGCCGCGCCGCCCGCCGCTCACCGGCGCCGGCGCCATATTGAAAAGCGCGATGTACTGGTCCTTCGATCCAGGAACATCCGCAACCCAGGCGACCGCGTTGTTGGTGTTGAAGAGCTGGCGGTTGTTCGTGGAGTTCTGGTTCACCGCGAGCACTTCGTCGTTGGTCAGGAGCGCGAGCGTGAACTCATCGTTCTTCGGCAGGTTGCCTCCGAGGATCAACGGCGAGCGGGCGATGCACCACAGGGTCATTAGCGTGAACTGCTCGTCCTCCGTGAAGTGCGTCCAGTTGTCCGTCGTCTGCCACGCTCGAACGTTGCCCAGCGGCAGCATGTCTGCATCGGGCCAGTGCCCGGGGCCGCGGAAGGGCGACCAACTGTCCAGCCCTGCGAACTGGGCGTAGAGCGCGCGCCAGTTGTCCCAAAAATCCCCGCTGATCCGCCAGAGGTTCGCGTGCGTCTGGATGTGTTCGCCTTGGTTCACCGGCGTCGCGCCTGGCGAAGTCGAGAGGACAATCGCCCGGCCTGACCGGTCAATCGCCTTGCGGATGGCTTCGATCTCGTCTTTGTGGTACGGGGCGGAGAGATCGTCCACCTTCACGTAATCCAGATCCCACGAGGCCAGCAGCGCGAAGATCGAGTCGTAGTACTCCTGCGCGCCGGACTTGGTCATGTCCACGCCGTACATGTCCGTGTTCCAAGGGCAGGTGGAACTCTTGTTAACGATGTCGGCGGCTTTGCAGGACGTCCCGAGGATGGGCGAATTGTCCCGGTCCACTGCCGCACGCGGAATGCCGCGCATCAGGTGCAGGCCGAACCGCAGGCCTTTCGCGTGCAAATAATCCGCGATTGGCTTGAACGAATGCGTCGCCGCCGTCATCGGGAAACGATTTGTAGCCGGCAGCAATCGTCCGTTCGCATCGATCCCCACCACGGCGCCGCGGCGATACTGGGTGGTGTGTGCGAGCGGCTCGTACCACTGGATGTCAATCGTGATGATGTCCCACCCGTGCGGTTTGAGGTGCCGCGCCATGTAATCGGCGTTTGCGATCACGTTCGATTCCCAGACGCCCGCGCCGTAGCAATCCCAGGAGTTCCAGCCCATCGGCGGTGTCTTTGCCCAGGACCAGAAGGTTGGTTCGGCGGCGGTTGCGGTCAGCCATCCTCCCAGCAACCCCGCCAAGGCGAGCTTCAAATTGATCGCGACGATTGGTTTCACATTTTGCTTCAAATGGTGCGATCTCTACCATACTTCCGGCAAGCGTCGAGTTTTGGACATCCAATCATGCGTTATTTTCGCAGCACCACCCCCTTCTTGGCCAGCTTCTCCCCGCTGCAGTTCGGTTCGGAGGTGGCGCCCCCGTTGAATCCGCCGCCGTAAACCCAAACGAGCACGGGAATGCGGTCGCTCGCGAATTTCGCCGGTGTCCAAACGTTCAAGTACAGGCAGTCCTCGCTCATTCCAGGCCTCCGGCCGGCGGGGTTTCTCATCCCCTGCATGGGCGCGGGACCGAACTTGGCAGCTTGCCGCACGCCGTCCCAGTTGTTTCTTGCGCCACGGGTTTGGCGGAAAACGGCTCGACAGGCAAGAATCCGTTAGTCTTATTTTACTGCGGCGCTGACGGAATCGCTTTAAGCTTGACTGGGCTATGAGATTTTCCAAACGAGAGTTTGTGGTGACAGGCCTGGCAGGCGCTGCGGGCCTTTGTGTTGGCGGTTGCTCGTCCAGGAGTAACGCAGCCGAACCGCAAGCGCTGCCACTGGAGGATGAAGACGGCTATAAGCTCTGGCTCCGATACATGCCGCCGGGTAACGCCCCCAGGAACTATCGCCGCATCGTGCGGCAGATTCGCGTGGACGGCACTTCGGCCACGTGTGGAATCATCCGCGATGAATTGCGTTCAGCCACCACGGCCATGCTGGGCAGCGCGGTTTCGGTTAATGAAAACGGATTAGCGGACGGCACAGTCATTGCAGGCACGCCGGGCAATTCACCGCTGGTGCGCGATTTGAATTGGACCGCCGATTTGCGTGCCGTCGGCGACGAAGGTTTCGTGATGCGCTCGGTGCGCATTGCAGAACATCCGGCAACCGTCATCGCCTCGAACACCGAAATCGGGGCGCTGTATGGCAGTTTTCATTTCCTGCGGCTGATGCAAACCGGCCGGCCGATGGAGCGGATTGGCATCACCGAACGACCGGCCCTCCGGCTTCGGTTGATGAACCATTGGGACAATCCCAACGGGACGATTGAACGCGGTTACGCCGGGCGCTCGCTGTGGCAATGGGAAGAACTGCCGGGAAAACTCAGTCCGCGTTATGCCGATTACGCGCGCGCCTGCGCTTCCATTGGAATCAACGGGGCGGTCATCAACAACGTCAATGCCGACGTGCGCTTGCTTGCGCCGGAATCGCTCCGCAAAGTGGCTGCGCTTGCGGACGTGTGGCGGCCTTACGGTGTGCGGATGTATTTGTCCGCCAACTTCGCCGCGCCGGTGCGGCTGGGGCGGTTGGCCACCGCCGATCCACTGGACAGGAGCGTGGCCGATTGGTGGAAGGTCAAGGCCGGCGAGATTTATGGTCTGATTCCCGACTTTGGCGGTTTTCTCGTCAAGGCGAACTCCGAGGGACAACCCGGGCCAAAAACTTATGGGCGCACTCATGCCGAGGGGGCAAACGTGCTGGCCGATGCGCTCGCTCCGCACCAAGGCAACGTCATCTGGCGGGCGTTTGTTTATGACGAGGACGTTGACCCGGATCGTGCCAAGCGCGCCTATATCGAGTTCACGCGGCTCGATGGACAGTTCCGACCCAACGTCGCGTTGCAGGTGAAAAACGGCCCGGTTGATTTTCAGCCGCGCGAGCCGTTTCATCCGTTGTTCGGCGCGATGAAGCATACTCCCGTCATCGCCGAAATTCAGGTCACGCAGGAGTATCTCGGCCAGGCAAAACATCTCGTTTACCTCGGCACGATGTGGAAGGAGTTTCTGGACTCGGACACGCACGCCAAGGGCAGCGGCTCAACCGTCGCCAAAGTGCTGGCGGGGCAAATTCATGCGAGCCGCATCACGGGAATGGTTTCCGTGACGAATCCCGGGTTGGACAAGAACTGGTGCGGACATCATTTCTCTCAGTCGAACTGGTATGCGTTCGGCCGGCTCGCGTGGAACCCCGAGTTGTCCGCCGAGGAAATCGCCGGCGAATGGACGCGCATGACCTTCACCAGCGACGACAAAACCGTGGCAATCATCCGGGAGATGATGATGTCCTCGCGCGAAACATACGTGAACTACACGATGCCGCTGGGGCTCCATCACCTGATTGGCGGCGACCACTACGCGCCGATGCCCTGGAACAATCGCGCGCCGAGAGCCGACTGGACGGCAACTTATTATCATCAGGCCTCCGCGGACGGCATCGGCTTCGACCGGACGAAGCGCGGCGACCGCGCGGTCGAGCAATACTTTCCTCCAGTGTGTGACATGTTCGATGACATCGCGCGTTGCCCGGAAAAACATCTTCTCTGGTTCCATCGTTGCGCATGGGATTACCGGACGAAGTCGGGGAGGACACTGTGGGAGGAACTTTGCGCAAAATATCAGCAAGGCGCGGAGCAGGCGGCTGCATTGCAGAAAGCGTGGCAATCGCTGGCCGGCAACATCGACACGCGCCGGCACAGGGAAGTCGCCGAGCGTCTGGCCATTCAAGTCGCGGACTCGGCGAAGTGGCGCGACCAGATTTTGGAATACTTCGGGAGCTTCAGCAAAAGACCGATTTCGTGTCAAGTACCCCACGACTCCAGTGCCCCAAATCGTTTTACGCGAAAGAATTGAAACGCCCAGTTTGAAAACACAACCCAATTGTTACTGCCTTATGGAATCTGCATTGCCATCCCGCACATTGAACTCGACCAGACTCGCCTCGATTGCCGGGGGCGTGGCCGTCGGTGTCCTCGGGGCGCTGCTCGCCTGGCCCGCCCTGGCCGACCCCTGGCTCGACGCCAATCCGAAGCTCAAGGTCAAACCTGCCATCCCCATGAAGGCGACGGCCTTCGCGCTTGAAGATGTGAGCCTGCTCGAGGGCCCCTTCAAGCACGCGATGGAGCTGGACGGCAAGTACCTGCTCGCCCTCGAGGTGGACCGCTTGCTTCACGATTTTCGCCTCAATGCCGGGCTGCCCTCCTCCGCGCGGCCGCTGGGCGGGTGGGAAGCCCCTTCCTGCGAGCTGCGCGGCCATTTCGTCGGCCATTACCTCTCCGCGTGCGCGCAGATGTGGGCCAGCACCGGAGATGCCCGCTTCAAAGCCAAGGGCGACGCCGTGGTCGCCGGCCTGGCGGAATGCCAAGCCAAGCTCGGCTCCGGCTATTTAAGCGCCTACCCGGAGTCGTTCATTGACCGGGTCGAACGCCAGCAGCCCGTGTGGGCGCCGTACTACACGTTGCACAAGATTTTCGCCGGCCTGGAGGACATGTGCGTGTACTGCGACAACACGCAGGCGCTCGAGTTGGCCAGGAAATTCGGGGACTGGGTGATAGCGCGCAACTCGCGCCTGTCCGACGCACAGATGCAGGCGATGATGGGAAACGAACACGGAGGGATGAACGAGACGCTGGCGAATCTGTATTCGCTGACGGGTGAGAAGAAGTATCTGGATATCTCCCTGCGGTTCAATCATCAGGCCGTCATTGGGCCGGCGTCCCAGCGCGAGGACCGGCTCACGGGCCTGCACGCCAACACGCAAATCCCCAAGTTCATTGGCGCGGCCCGCCAGTTCGAGTTGACCGGCACCCCGGCCCTCGGCGCCGCCGCGGAGTTCTTCTGGACCACGGTGGTCAAAGAACGCTCTTACGTCACCGGCGGGAATAGCGACAACGAGCGATTCACCGCCAAGGAGCGCTTGTCCACCGCCCTCGGACCGAAAACGGCGGAAACGTGCAACACCTACAACATGCTCAAGCTGACCCGGCACTTGTTCTGTCAGGACCCCAGGGCCGACTGCGCCGATTATTATGAGCGCGCGCTCTACAATCACATCCTCGCCTCCCAGAATCCGGAAACCGGCATGATGTGCTACTCCGTCCCGCTCCATTCCGGTTCACACCGGGAGTACAACAGTGCGAACGGCGACTTCTGGTGCTGCACCGGCACCGGCGTGGAGAACCACTCCAAGTATGGCGACAGCATCTACTTCCACGACGACCAGACCCTTTACGCGAATCTCTTCATCGCCTCGGAACTCAATTGGGAGGACAAGGGCCTGAAGCTGCGGCAGGAGACGCAGTACCCGGATGAGGGCCGCACCCGGTTTCTGTTCTCGCTGGACAAGCCGCTGCGCCTCGCATTTCAGGTGCGCCATCCGTCCTGGGCCGCCGCCGGCTACGAGGTTCGCGTCAACGGGGAACCCCAGACCAGGGCGAGCGCTCCCGGAAGTTACGCCACCTTGGACCGGACCTGGAAGAGCGGCGACACGGTCGAGGTCGTGATGCCGTTCGGTCTCCGCACCGAGGGCTTTCGTGACAACACCAACCGTTTCGCGATCCTGAACGGGCCGCTCGTGCTGTGCGCCGAGGTCGAGCCCGGCAAGCCGTTCCCGCTTGTGGTCGGCGACGCCACGGCGCTACGGGCTGCCCTAAAGCCCATCGCCGGCCATCCGAACAGCTTTACGGGAGCGCCAACGGTGTTCCGCGCGCCTGACGGCCAGGGCCGCGAAATGACGCTCGAACCGTTCTACAAAGTGTATGGCAACCGGTCTTATGTGGTGTATTGGGACTCCAGGTTAAACTGGCCATAGGGGCATGAGATTCGTCGTGGGATTACGGCTTGGGCGACTCTGACGCTGACTGCAAGTCGCGATCGAGGGCCGCACCGTCGAAGGGGATCACGATGACTTTGCTGCCATGGCCGTCGTTTCCCTTGTCCTGTTCTTTTTCGACATCAATTACGGCCAGGGTCATGGCGGCGACATGGCCGTTTTCGATATAGACCGAGGGCCGTTCCGCCTTGTTCCAGTGGTTCACGGTGCCGTTGGGGTAACGGACAATCCCCTCACGGGGGTCGTATGCCACGCCGCGGTTGGTCCAGTCGTGGATGCCATCGCGGGAGGTGAGGTGATACGCTTTGCGTGTTGACCAGGAGTTGACCACGATGTGGTAAAGGCCGCCGGAATACCAGATGCACGGGTCTTCGAGGTTTGGGATCCCCTTGGGAAAAACCGACTCGCCTTGCGGCTTGTAAGGCCCGAGGATGCCTTTATCACTGAAAAAGATTCTGCCGTCGCGGGGGACGAACTCGAAGTTGCCATCAGGGCGCGCCATGATCGAGACGTTGGAGGCGTGCCATCTTGGGTCGCCCTCCACCGTAACGGTGCCGAGGTGCTCCCAAGGGCCGTCGAGCGATTTGGAAATATAGACCTCACAGGGGCGAGTTTCGCTGATGACCACGGCGTAGCGGCCGTCGGGCAGTGTGAGGGCGGTGACATTGTGCCCCCTGCCGCCCGCGTCGTTGGGCCAGCAGAGGCCTTTATCCGCGTACGGCCCAAAGAGGGAATCGGACACAGCATGCACAGCAACCGAACCGAACCAGCCGCCGTGGCCTCTGGATTCACTCCAGCGGCTGGCGAAAATATGGTACTTGCCGTCGGGGGCTTTGATGATCTGGCCGTCCCAGTAGCAGTAGTTCTTGATGGTGGTGTCTTCCAGGCCGTTGCGAATGTCGCGCGGGAGGACGTTGGTTGCACCCCAGGCATCATGAACCAGCTCGCCTTGCGGAGGGGTGGGGAGGAAATAGCTGATGAAAGTCTTTGGCTGGGCTGCCGGAGGTGTGACCGGCGCTGCAGCAGTGGCGCCACTCTGTTGAGCGAGGATTGGGAAGTTAGGATCGGCCATCTTATAGCCCTGCAATGAAAGTATTCTCTCTGCATACCGTTTTCCTAGCTCTCTGTAGCCTGCCGGGTTGAAATGCAGATGGTCCGGACGGCCAGCGCATCCTTTCGATGAAATGACATACGCAGTGGGGATCGTCTTAGGCAACTCGTCAATTATCGTGTTCATGCTCGCACAAGCCCCTTGTTGATCTGCATTCACGAGTTCGCCGGCGAGCAGGGGCGCTTCTTCGGCCTTGAGATTCAGGTCTTTGATGAGGTTGTCGTAAACGCCTTTCACCTTGTTCGGCCATTCCTTGTCATTCGTGTTTGACTCTCCCTGATGCAACAGGATTCCTTTGATGACACCGTCTTTCTGAGCCAATTTTGCCATCTCGACAAGGTGCGCATAGGGGTTTCCACTGTATGCCTTGATTATATTGGTCATCCACGATGGAGCCGTCGAGGCATACGTCCGATAATTGTCTTTATCGAACAACTCAATCTTGCAGCCGGCCACCGAAACATTCACAACACCGACTCTGATCTTCTCTGGAAGGTTGGCAACCATGGTTCTGCCAAAGTAATCGGCAGGACAAAGACCCGTGGAGCTTCGGCACAACGGAGGGACCGCAGGGTACCAATGACCCTTTGTTCTGCCCAAGCTTGGGAGATCAACAGCCGCCAGGACCTCAAAGCGAGCATCCACCGGCGTCTTGTTTTGTTGCTCGATTCCTGGAAACCCCTCCATATTCGATTGTCCAAAGCACAGGAAGACGTAAAAGTTCGGATCTTGAGAAAACGCGGTCAGATTCAAAAAGAGCAATCCAACCAGTATGAATGATCTCGGTTCCATTTTCGTAACGGTTGGACTCAAGGTTGAACTGTGGCGGCGCGAATGACCGCGTCGAAGGCGGGCTTGGGCTGATCGTTGCCATCGAACAGCAGCGGGCGGCCTTGTGCGCGCCATGAGACCCCATCATTCACACCCCAGAACGTGACAACCTTCACGGATTTGTCGTGCTTTACGAACGCCCGGAAAAGGGCCGCGTACGCGCCGGCCAGCCGCCGGTTGGCGTCATCTACCAGGCCGCCCTGGGTGGTCGCCGCGTTGTTGGCGACGTCCGCCCCGGTGTTGCGCTGGCCGCCCTGCGCGCTGTTGACGTCGAGTTCGGTGATGTGAATAGGCAAGCCGAGCGTCTCCAGTTCCGTCAGCGCCTGGTCTTCAGCCTCAAAGCTGGGCGAGGAAACGCTGACGTGGGTTTGTGAGCCAATGGCCATGACCGGGACGTGTTGTTCCTGCAGTGACTTGATCAAAATGATGAGTTTGCGGCGCTTTGCCGGGTTTTCCAAACCATAGTCGTTGTAGCGGAGGATCGCATCCGGATCCGCTTCGTGGGCGTATTCGAAGGCCTTGGCGATGAAGTCCGGCCCGATGATTTCCATCCAGGGCGAGTTGCGCAGGATGTTCGTGCCGCCGTCGGCGACGGCCTCGTTTACGACATCCCAGGCCTGGATCTTGCCCTTGTAGCGTCCGACAACGGTGTGAATGTGATCGCGCATCCGCTGGAGCAACTCCTCGCGGGACGCCCGTGGCCCGCTAAAACCTCCGCGGCCAAAACCGCCGCCAAATCTGCCACCGCCGGGCGCATTCGTCCCGGCCGTGTTCGTTGTGGCGCCGGGTGCCGGGGACGGGGGGGTCGTTACCCCGGGCGGCATATTGGTCCCTTGAAAGACCCATCTGGGTGTCTGGCCGTGCCAGACGAGCGTGTGTCCCACGATATACATGTTGTTGCTCAGACCGAAGTCCACAAAGGCGTCGGCCGGGCCGAAATTATAGCCGTCCGCGCCTTCCCGCGGATGGATCAGTTGCCACTTCAGGTCGTTCTCCGGGGAAATCTGGTTGAACTGCTCCTTGACGAGAGCGATGTCTTTATCGACCAGTTCCAGGGTCCGGTTGACGTTGTCGGCGCGGACGGCGGTGCTGGTTGCGATGGTGCGGTTGATGGCCGCGCCAACATGGAAATGGGCTTTGTAGGCCTCCTTGAGAGTGGGCGTGTCGGCAGACCGGGCCGTTGCACCCACGGCAAGCAGCACCGCCGTGAGCACTCCGATGCGGGAGTTGAGGTTCGAGTTATGAGTTTTCATATGAGGGAGGTTCAGGTGGTTTGAGGTGCGAGCTTCTTTCGCCGTTCGGCCAGTTCGTCGGCCATTGGGATGGTTCTTTGCAAGGTTCAGGGTTTGGCATGCAGGTTACATGTCGGACTCGGGTTTCCCTTCCGTATAGAGTTTGTGGACTTCAGCCTCACTCAGAGCACGGCTGAACAGCTCAAACTCATCGAGCGATGCGCTCAGATTTCGGATGAGGGTGGGAGCGGGGTTCGGGCCGCTACGCGCATTCCAGTTGCCCAGTTCGGCTGAACCGAGGCGAAGGGGCGGACCCAGTTTCAGCGTATGGTGAGAGACTGGGAAACCGTTGACGTACTGAACCGCCTGCCCGGTCTTGCCATTGAGGACCAAGGCTAGATGCAGCCACCTTCCGAGTTTGTCGACCGTGAGCACGGCGGGGCTGGCGAGAATCTGGAATTTTCCAGGGCCCGGGCCGAACACCGTTAGGCCCAGAACCCCATCGTTGCGTATCAGCCAGTGAATCGTGCCGGGCTCGAATCCATCGCACATGAAGAGCGAATTGAATTGCCGATCCAGCCCCTTTACGCACACCCAAGCCGAAAGGGTCAAGGCCTGGAAGTCTCCGGGGACGGCCAGGCGCACGCGGTCGTTGACACTTTGGAATTCCAGAGCCTGCTTCTCTCGCCACCGGCCTTCCGCGCGTTGGCAGCCGACAATGGTCGCATCTGGCACAGACCGGTTCTTTTCGGCAGCGTTACGCAGCGCCCAATCCGAGTCGCTGAGGTTCTCGAGGTCCAAATGCACCACCAGTGACGGGTCCTGGTTGAGCCGCGCACTCGTGACGCGCCACTGGTCATAGCGGATAGCCTCCGAGGCCAGAGACCGCTGCTGAAGATCGAACATCGAAGTGAATGCCGCCTCGCTCGCAGCCATGAGCTTTGGCGGGGAGTTCCCTTGCACCACGGCCGCACGCCCTTCGTCCAGCGGCTGTTTTGCTGCGGTTCCGGCAAAAAACTCCACCTTCCCTTTGAAGACGTGAACTTCAGTTCGGCCACCGGAGGCGTCAATGCCGAAAGAGGTCCCGAGATCCACCACGTTGAGCTGAGCGGTTTTCAGGCGGAAACCGCGCGCTGGCTGCGGCACCTCCGCCAACAGCCGTCCGGCGGGACAAACGGCCTCGGTCGGTGAAACGAGCTGCAGTTCCGTCGGCCCTTCCATCACCACCCGCGCACCGCTATAAAAGACCACTTGCGCCAGGCCAGACTCGAGTCGAAGCCAACCCGGTTCCAAGGCACCGCCCACCCGCAGCGGTTGAGTGCTCTGGGCCCAACGGGCGTCCAAAGCGCGGGTCAACATGGCGACGGCGCTGCTGGTGGCTCCATACCTCGGCGCGAGCCGCCTGAACCACAAGCCCCAAACGCCCGCTGCGAGCAAGGCCAGGCAGGCCGCCAATGCCAGTGCTCGCCTCTGCGTCCTTTTGCGCCTCGGCACCTCCGGTTTCGATGGAGAAATCCTGCGCCGGTCACCCAGGCTGAGGTCGGGCATGCCGGCAGCGGCAGCCGCCTCCGGCGACTGAGCAAAAAGGTCCGGCTCGGACGCCAGGCGAGCATGCAGCTCGACCCGCATTAAATACTCATCGCGGGCGCCAGAATCGCTCCGCAACAACTCGTTCAGGGCGCGCATCTCCGCTTCTGTGACTGAGCCGTGACACACAGCAGCCACCGCGTCATCAAACTCGGGAGACGGGAATGAGAGTGTCATACCGCCTCAGGTTTCGCCCCGCTTTCCACGCAGAGCTGGAGCGTGTGTCGGATGCGTTGGAGCATCTTGTAGGTTGCGGCCGTGGTTCTGCCGGAGCGCTCCGCCAGCTTTTCGATACCGGCGCGCTCATAGTAATACCCCTCGACCAGGGAGCGATGCCCTTGCGGCAACCTTCCGAGGCAACCCTCCAGGTGCTTGAGCCGCAGCTCAAACTCGGGCTGTAACTCCTGCCGCCGCTGCGCCAGTTCCTCTGCCAGACCGTGCTCCAGCAGGGCCTGCCAGCGCTGACGCCGCTCGATCCACTGACGAGCCTTGTTCAGGGCAAACCGGCACGCCCACGGGGTGAAGGGCTGGGCGGGATCATAGGCGTCGAACTTCTCCCAAAGCGCCATGGCGGTCTGTTGAACGATGTCTTCGGCGTCCGTGACGTTCGGGACCAGGGCGGCCACGTAACGAAAGATCTCCCGCTCGCTGCGCAGGAATAGCGAAAGGAACCGCTGCTGCGGGGCGTTTGAGTCATTTAACCGACGCGTTGAATTTGCCGACATTCGCCAATCTTTACCAGTACTTCCGGCAAACCGCGAGTTTTGGACATCAAACCGTCTGGTTCGGACTGGTTTCCACTCGGCGTCCCTCGCGAAGTTACGCTGCTCAACTGCCTGGACCGCGTCGCCCATGACGGGTTGAAGCTCAAGCGAACTTTCGATTACGCCCCGTCCAGGGAGGAGGAGGAAGCAGTCGAATTGGAGAAATGTCACGAAGTGCCTTTCAGGACCGGCGCTGCGCAGGTGATTCCATCGGCGCTCCTCCAGTTTCCGAATGGTCCAGGAAGTCTGTCCATGAAATTTGGTGTAAACGTCGTGGTCCAGATTGAGGTCGTCGATATCGACAGGATGCCAGAAGGTGGTCCCCCGGTTGACTTCGCGGCTCTGGCTGTGCTGGAAGGAGATCCCGTGGTGAAGGCATCGGTGTGTTGGAGGTTCTGCACGAGCAGAGGGCGGGCCGGCAACCTCTACCGGATGGATTGTTTAATTTGCCTCGGTCGAACATCGACGGGATTGCACGTCGATCCAAGGACGAACGCCGGTTGGCCGGGAAGAGCGCCTGGTCAGCAGTTTTGGTCTGGATCGAAGCCGGCAACACGGCTAAAGTGGCCTCGCTATGGCAAGTCACTCGAGCAGTCCTTCGCATCTTTTTCAACCGCTGACCATTAAATCCATCGTCTTGCGCAATCGTATCGGCGTTTCGCCCATGTGCGAGTATTCGTCGGAGGATGGCGTGGCGACTGACTGGCATCTGGTGCATCTGGGTTCGCGCGCGGTGGGCGGCGCGGCTCTCGTCATAGCCGAGGCGACGGCGGTTTCGCCGGAAGGCCGCATTTCGCCCGCCGACGCCGGCCTTTGGGCGGATAAGCACATCGAGCCGATTGCCCGCATCAATCGGTTCATCAAACGGCAAGGCGTGGTGCCGGGGATTCAGCTCGCGCACGCGGGTCGCAAGGCCTCGACGTCGCCTCCGTGGGAAGGCGACGCTTCGCTGGCCGACGACGCCGGCGGTTGGCCAACCATTGCGCCGAGTGCCATTGCGTTCGGCGATAAGTTGACCAAAGTTCCACGCGCGATGAGCGAGGCCGACATCGCCCGCGTGCAAACTGCTTATGTCGCCGCGGCCAAACGCTCGCTGGCGGCTGGGGTGGAATGGCTGGAATTGCATTTCGCACACGGGTATCTGGCCCACCAGTTTCTCTCGCCGTTGAGCAACCAGCGCACCGACCGTTACGGCGGCAATTTGGAGAACCGCATCCGCTTCCCTCTCGAAACCACCCGCCTGGTTCGCGCAGCGTGGCCGGAAAGGTTCCCGCTCACCGTGCGTTTGTCCTGCACGGACTGGGTGACCGCGGGCTGGGACATTGAGCAAAGCATCGAGCTGGCGAGACGGTTGAAGGCCGAGAACGTGGACTTGATTGATTGCAGCTCGGGAGGAATGGCGCCGGACGCAAAGATTCCTTCCGGCCCCGGTTATCAAGTACCGTTTTCCGAGCGCATCCGGCGCGAAGCAGGCATTGCGACTGCGGCGGTCGGCGGAATTACCGAGCCAACGCACGCGGACGAAATCATCCGCAATGGCCGCGCGGACCTTGTCTTGCTGGCGCGGGAGTTTTTACGCCAGCCATATTGGCCACGCATTGCCGCCAGCACCCTGCATCAAAAGGACGCGGTGCCGGCGCCTGTGCAGTACGGTCGAGCATGGTAGGAGACACGAATCGCCGCGGCATCGACCGGACGGTTGTGAGGAATCGTGGCAATTGAACGCAAGAATCGGAAAAAAAACGCGTACTCGTTTACACCCGTCACCTTCGGCGGCTACTCCTCGCCGAGGTGGACGCCGCCGACCTTGTGGTTCTTGCCTTCCCGCTCTACATCGATGCGCTGCCCTGCCTCGTGACACTCGCCCTGGAAGCCATTGCAGAGCACCGCCAGCTTCGTCCGTCAACGAACCGCAGCCGGCTGGCGGTGCTGGTGAACAACGGCTTCCCGGAGGCGCGCCAGAACGTGACGGCACTGGCCATTTGCGAGGCTTTCGCGGCCAGAAGCGGCCTGGTGTGGGCCGGCGGCTTGGCCATGGGTGCCGGAGAGGCCCTTTGCAGCGGTGTGCCCTTGACCGAACGCGCCCCAGGACCTCGGCCCCCCATCGGCCACGTCATGCGCGCACTGTCGATGGAGCGCTTGACTCAGGGCCTTGTAAAACATAGTATTACGTCATGGTTAAGACGATCAGCAAAGTGGGCAATTCGCAAGGCATCATCTTCGACTCGGCGTTGATGGACCTGGCCCA
>Ga0181524_10003577_pt1 | contig 14949 bp, 10 predicted proteins | sample PEATcosm2014_Bin_34_FD_119761 | JGI IMG/M metagenome (GOLD analysis project Ga0181524, IMG submission 119761) | Peatland microbial communities from MTU Mesocosm Facility, Houghton, MI, USA - PEATcosm2014_Bin05_60_metaG | ecosystem: Environmental > Terrestrial > Soil > Wetlands > Peat | place...
CGCACCGTGGTCGTGCTGTCGCGCACGAGCAGAAGCAGCTTGTCCTTCAGCTTGAGGGCAATCGAGCCACCCACGGACTTCAGCGTCTCCAACTTGGCCAGCGGGATGGCGACCTTGCTTCCCTCTGCGCGCGCTGCGACCGTGGGCCACGCCAGCAGCGTGCCCAGGCTCAGGCCCGAGCCCAAAAGGAAGCGACGACGGCCAAACACCGAAGTGGACATGAAGAACTCCTTGAGGGTCAGAGATTGAATTCGCGCGTGATGGTGAAGCCCACGATGAGGTCGTGGATGCCACGGCTGGTGTTGGCCACCAGACCATCGGCGGTGATGTACTGCGAGTTGCTGAAGATGAGAGCGAAGGTGTGACGATAGCTGATGATCTTCAAGGCCGAAGACAACACCGGGTATTTCGCGTGATGGCCAGCCACGTTGAATGAAGCCTCGGCGTCCCAGGCCAGGAAGGTCTGCAATCGCACCTCCAGCGCAGCCGGGACGGCCAGGGCATACTCCTGGCTGCGACTGGTACGGGCATCGTTGCTCGCATTCGAATGATAGAGCACGCCACTCGACAGCCAAAGGCGCTCGCGCAGCGAGCGGCTGACGATGAGTTGGGCGAAGCCACCGCCCGAATCCGGACCCTGATACATCGCATACCAGGTTCCCCCAGCGCGCACTGCCACGTCAACGAAGTAACAGTCGGCGCGCAGTGCCCAGTACTTCGCATCGAATTGGTAGACGTCGAATAGGTCGGGACCGTTACTCAGCCGCTGCACGCCCACTTCCAGATTGTCCAGGATGCCATAGCGCAGGGTGAGCCCGATCTTGAGCGAACCAAAATCGAAGCCGAGCCCATCACGAAAGGCGTTGCTCTGGAATGCCTCGTACGCGCGGTGGTCGACTAGAAAGTTGAGCGCACGGGCTCTGGTGGTGCGGGCGTTCATGATATTGATCGCGCGCTCGATGCGCGGATAGTTCTCGGGGTCGAGCCAGAGATCGAAGACCTGCGGGTTGTCGATCTGCTCAATGGTCGCCTCGGGTACCCTTGGTTGGGGCGAGCCGTCTTGCGCTCGGGCAGTGGGGGCTGCCACGACCCACAGTCCAACCGCCAGCGCCACGCTGGTCTGGAGAGTCGCGCACGGGATGCAGATAGGTCGCAAATTCATCCTGGGTTTCTCCTTGCCACGGGCGATCAGACCGCACAGCACAGTCCAAGTATCCAAGAAGCCGTCTGACTCCGATGCCGCAAGCCCGTCCCGCGTTACCACCACCTGACCGGCGACATGTTCGACAGACTTCCACCATCCAACGGACGGCACCTAACCCGGGGACGCACGCAGGCGCCTTGGTTTCTAAGAACGATAGGAACCTTCAACAACAGTCTTCCAACGGAGAAAACAATGATCTCTGCACGGACAGCTTGCGGTGGTGTGTTGGCAATTGGATTGATGTCGTTGGCCGCATGTTCAAGCAGCAGCGGCCCGGGCAGCAGCGGGTCCGGCGGAAGCACGGGACTCGGGGGCGCTGGGGGCAGCAGTGCGGCGTCGGCAGCGGGCGGGGTGACGGCAGCGGGCGGGAATACATTGGCCGGAGGAAGCACGGTGACCGGCGGGGCGACGGTGGTCGGAGGGACCACGGTGGCAGGCGGAGCTACCGTGACGACGGGGACGACGGCACCGGGGGGAGCCACGGAGTCCGGCGGAACCACATCGGCCGGCGGAGCCACAACCAGTGGGGGTGCGACGGCGGTCGGCGGGACTACGGTGGTAGGTGGATCAACCGTGACGGCTGGGGCGACGGCAGCGGGCGGAACCACGTTGACTGGTGGGGCGACGGGCGGAAGAACAGCGACAGGCGGAGCCACGGTGACGGGCGGGACGACGGCAGCGGGCGGAACCACAGTGACTGGCGGAACCACGGCAAGTGGTGGCTCTACCGGCGCGGATGCTGGTGCCGCCTGCCATCAGCCAGGCACGCTTACAGCGACGAATAGTGGAATGATTGCCTGGCTGATCGATCAGGTGGCGAATCCCACCCTCACCTTCTGCCGCGGAAGTACCTACACGTTCGCCGTGAATGCCCCCGGGCATCCCTTCTACATCAAGACCGTGAGGTCGAACGGGACAGCCAACGCCTACAGTTCGGGCGTCACCGGGAATGGAACAGAATCCGGAAACGTCACGTTTGTTGTTCCCGCCGATGCCCCCGACACGCTGTTCTACGACTGTGCTGTTCACCTCGCGATGGGCGGCACCATCAACATCGTGAACTGACACCCCTGGCGGAATGGAACCGCCCGCTGGCCCCCGTCTTGCACTCCAGGAGAGCTGCGCACCACGTGGCGCGCCCTGGTCACAAGGAGGGAGGCCATGTCGAAATCCGAGAATCTGCACGTAATCATTCTGGCGAGTGGAGAGGATCATTCTCTCAAGTCGCTTACCGAGGCGATCAGTGGAGTCGACATTCCAAAGCAGTTTGCCTTGATCGCTGGCAGCGGCTCCTTGTTGCAGCAGACGGTCTCGCGCTATGCGAGCCAGGTGCCGGCGGAGCGTATGGTCGTGGTGGTGGCGTCGGCGTACGAGGCGGTGGCACGCGTGCAGTTGCGCGAGTGGCCTGGTATCGATCTCATCACACGGCCGGCGGGATGCGGTGCTGGCCTCGACCTGCTCTTGGCGCTGGGACGCGTCTTTTCGCGCTCACCCGGCGCGCGCGTGGTGGTGACGCCGGCCGATCACTACGTGCCCCGTCCCGAGGCGTTGCTGAACTCGGTGGTAGCCGCGAGCAGGGCGTTGGACCGGGCTGCGGTGATTCTCGTTGGCGTGACCGATCGCCACCGGATGGGTAGGCAGGCATGGATCGTGCCGGGCAGGCCGCTGGGCGGGCGAATTCTTTCCGTGGAACGGTGGGGAGACCGAGCCTCTCCGCAGCAGGCGGCGCAACTTGCGGCGGCCGGCGCGCTGTGGGACACGTCGACGGTCGTCGCTCGCGTCGAGCACCTGTGGTACCTGGCTGCGCGCCAGTTGCCCATGCAGGCCGAGGCCGTGGCCTGTTTTTGGGCGGGAAGGCCCTCACTCGCAAGCGCCGCGGCGACGGCCTGCCTCGAGTTGCCGGCGCTTCAGCTCAACGGCGCGCTTCTGCGCGGAGCCAAGGATCTTGCAGTGATTCCAGTACACGGCGCGGGCTGGACAGAGTGGACCTCTACCCAGGATGTGATTGACTCGATCGAGGATCGAAAGGAGCTGGATCTTCTTCTCTCAAGTATCTTGGCGCGGCAGCGGGCATCCGGGCGGACCGAACTGCGCAGGCGCGCGCAAGCGAACTCAGACCACGCCACGGCTGCTTGAAGAGGCGCCGGTTGGTGCGCCGCTACGAATCGGTAGCGGCGCTGCCTGGCAGTGCCACCAGATGGAAACGCAGTTTTTTCGTCAGTCCTGCTTCCATTTGATGGAACATCCAAGTGACGGGTGCTGATCGGGCGACGGCCTCTTGCCCTCGAGCATGGCTTCGATTGCCTCTGCCAGATCGCGACGTGTCACCTTGGCGGGATCCTTCCAGGAATCGTCGATGCGACCACGGTAGGCCAGACGGCGTTCGCGGTCGAACACGAAGGTGTCCGGCGTGCACACGGCATCGAAGGCGTGGGCCACGGCCTGCGATTCGTCGTGCAAGTACGGGAAACCGTATTGCTTGAGTTCCCAATGTTCCTTCAGCCTGTCAAACGCGTCCTCGGGATAAGTCACGGCGTCGTTGGAGCAGATGCCCACGAACTGCACACTTCGGGGCGTGTAGGCGCGAGCCAGGCCGAGCAGGCGGTCCTCCACCGCCTTCACGTACGGGCAATGGTTGCAGATGAACATCACCACCAGCACAGGGGCCTTCGCGAAGTCGTCCCTGGCATATGTCTTTCCATCCGTCGCCGGAAGGCGAAAGTCCGGGCAAGGAAAACCAATGTTGGAAACACTGCTTGAAACCGCCATGGTCCTCAGAGAATACCACTTCGATTCAAGGTCGCGCCATCAGCAAGCAGTGCGCCGCCACTACGCGGCCAGCGCGCCGGCGAGCGGGAGCCGGACGATGAACTCCGCTCCCTTGCCAATGCCCTTGCTGTGTGCGCTGACGTCTCCGCCGTGCAGCCCGACCAGCCCCTCTACCAACGCCAGTCCAAGCCCGAGGCCGCCTTTGCTTCGATCCAGGGTGTCATCGGCCTGCATGAAGGGCTGGAAGACGTGCGGCAGCAACTCGGGTGGAATGCCGACGCCAGAGTCCCCGACCCGGATGATGACTCGCTTCGCCACCTCGTCGACGCCGACGGACACCTGGGTGCGACCGCCACGGCCGGTGAACTTGGCCGCGTTCTGCAGCAGATTCCCTACCACTTGCGCCAGGCGCGTCCGGTCGCCGTTCACGGCAATGCGCTCGGCCGGCAGCTCGGCTTCGAGGTGAACCTCGCTCTCCTCGAAAAGCGAGCGATGGTCCTCGATGGTTCGCCGCACCAGCTCGGTCACGTCCAGCAACTCGCACTGCAGCCGGATCTTGTTTCTCGCAATGCGGGTCACGTCGAGCAGATCGTCGACGAGACGGACCAGGTGCGTGACCTGCCGATCGATGATGGCCTGAGCCCGGCGCGCCTGGTCGCCACCTGGGGCGGCGCGATCCAGAACGACAAGACTGTTGCGGATGGGCGCGAGCGGGTTGCGCAGCTCGTGGGAAAGCACGGCGAGAAACTCATCCTTGCGCCGGTCGGCCTCACGCAGCGCCTCCTGGGTTCTAATCAGGTCGGTGATGTCGGTGCAGACCGTGACCGCTCCGACAGCCTGACCGCCCAACTGCAAGGGAGCGGACGAAAATGATACGACCATCTCCTGACCGTCTCGCCGGGTGAGAACGAATCGCTCCCCGAGAACTCGTTCGCCCTTCAGCGCGCGAGCGGTGGGCAGCTCCTCGCGGACCAAAGGACGCCCGTCGAGCCGACGGGAGGACAGACGTCTGGCCAGGGTCTCGATGTCAACCCCGACCGGGTCGATGTCATAAAGCGCTCGCGCCGCAGCGTTGGCGCGAACCATCGACCCGGCGGCGTCGTACACCATGATCCCATGGGTCATCGCCGCAAACGCGGCCTCCAACTCGGCAGCATTGCGCCGGGCCGCCGCCTCGGCCTGCTCCCGTGCGGCAGCGTGCTTCTCCAGCCCCCTGCCCCACAACGTGAGACCCACGACCCCCAGCAGCCAAAGCAGTCCGTGGACAATCGAAGTGCGCGCGATCTGTGGTCTCTCGATGGCCAGGATCGGCTCCATCGGAACGGCGACGCTGATCCCGCCCCGGATGTCGCCTTCCTTGTAGCCCTGTTGAGCGTGGCATGTGAGACAGGGCTTCTCTGTCAGCAGGGGCCGCATCAGGCGCAGGTCCTCCCGTCCATCCTTGCTTTCGAGCGCACTCACCTCCATGACTCCGGCCTCGAAGGACGTCAGCGCAGCCGTCTCGAACGCGTCGGGAGCATTTTCGGGGCGCAGCGGTTTGAGGCTGGTGAGGTGTGCTCGGCTGCTACGGCCCAACTGCGCCAGTTGGTTCACCTGGCGGACCATGTAAGCGGGATTGAGCAGCGTCAGAGACAGGCCAGAGGTCGTCGTGACATCCCGATTGGGGACACTGAGATGGGGATTGGGGGGCGTGTGCTCCGACACCGGCACGTACACGCCGCCCTGCTGCGCCGCCCATCTGCGGTAGAGGACGTCGTTGTCGAAAGTCACCTGGGCGCTGATGCGCGCGATCTCGATGGTCTTGTCCCTCTGCTCGTGCAGGTTCCATACGAGAGAAGCGGCGAGGCACGCTGTCCAGAGTGCGGCCAAAAGGCGGGCCTGATGCCTCATTCGTGACTTAGATGTCACAAACGGGCAGGTATGTCAGTACCGTGGTAGACATGCGTTCCTTGAGAACCTGACGGATGTCTAAGCTTGTCGGCGCTCGTTGGTTGACGGGCCACCTTGAGGTGTGTCCATGAGTCGTCAGCCGCAAGAATGGTCTGCCAACGGGGGAACTCCCCAGGGTAGATCGCGCGACGTCACCGAACGAAAACCGGCCGAAGCCGATCAGGACATTCTGGCCCGCCAGCGACAGCTCGCCCTGGATGCCGCTGCCATGGGATGGTGGCACTACGACCCAGTCACGAAGGTCGCCACCTACGACAAGCGCTACTCCGAAATCTTCGGGGTTTCCGGCCACGAGCGAGCCAACGAAGAGATCTTGAAGCTGCTGCACCCTGACGATCTTCCGCAGGTCTGGGCAGCGGTGGAGGCTGCGCTCGATCCGGCCGATCCCAAGCCGTATTCCGTGGAGTATCGGGTCAACCGTCTCGACGGCGAGATGCGCTGGGTCGAGGCACACGGGCTGGCCAGCTTCGAGGGCGAGGGCGATGCTCGCCGGGCGACCAGCCTGGTCGGTACGGTGACTGACATCACCGAGCGCAAGCAGGCGGAAGCGTCAATACGCGAGGCCCATGGCAGGACCGCTGCAATCCTCGAGAGCATCGCGGACGCGTTCTACTCGCTCGATGACCAGTGGCGTTTCGTCATGGTCAACCCGGCAGCCGAACGAGCGCCCTTCGGGCGGCCTGCCAGCGAGCTAGTCGGCAAGGTCATCTGGGATGTGTTCCCGAAAATCCCCGGTACGCGCATCCACCAGCACTACCTCGACGCGGTGGCGAAGCGCAGCCACGAGCACTACGAGGCAGTGTCACCGCTCAACGGTCGCTGGTACGAGGTGTTCATGTTCCCGCGGACGGGAGGACTGGACGTCTATCTGCGCGACATCGACGATCGCAAGAAGGCCGAGGAGGCGCTCAAGCAGAGCGAGCAGAGATTTCGAACCATAGCAGAAGCCCTTCCAGTCCTGATCTCTCTCAGCCGCGCGGAGGACTCCACCATTGCGTTTACCAATACGGCTTACAATGAAGCCTTCGGCTTCCGCGAAGAGGAAATCATCGGTCGCAAAGGCCCCGACGTGTACTACGACCCGGCTGACCGGGCGAAGATGATCGACGACATCAGGGACAAGGGCTTTGTCAGCAATTACCAGCTGAAAGCCAAGAAGGCCGACGGGACGCCCATCTGGCTCCTGTCATCGGTTCGTCCGATCACCTTCGAGGGCAAGCCCGGAATTCTCGGGGCTTCAGTCGACATCACCGAGCGTATTCGGGCCGAAAAAGCGCTGCGGGCGAGCGAGGAGCGCCTGAAGCTGGCGCAGCAGATCGCCCATCTCGGCAGCTGGGAGCTCGATCTGGTCGCGAACCGGCTCTCCTGGTCGGACGAGGTGTACCGGATCTTCGGTTTCGAGCCGCAGGAGTTCGGCGCCACCTACCAGGCATTTCTGGAAGCTGTCCACCCGGAGGATCGCGCCGCAGTCGACAGCGCCTACTCTAGTTCGCTGCGCGAAGGGCGAGATGGCTACGAGATCGAGCACCGGATCATTCGCAAGTCGACAGGCGAGATCCGCACGGTTCACGAGAAGTGCGAGCACGTCCGCGACCAGTCGGGCGGCATCGTCCGATCGCTGGGAATGGTGCAGGACATTACCGAGCGCAAGCGCGCCGAGGAGGCGCTGCACGCCGCCAATCTCCAATTAGCCGAGGCCGATCGGGGCAAGAACGAGTTCCTGGCGGTTCTTTCACACGAACTGCGCAACCCGCTCTCGCCCATTCGCAACAGCCTGTACATTCTCGAACATGCGGCGCCTGGCGCCGAACAGTCCAAGCGCGCCCTTGACGTCATCGGCCGACAGGTCGTCCAGTTGGCGCGCCTGGTGGACGATCTGCTCGACCTCACGCGCGTCTCGCGTAATAAGATCCAGTTGCAGCGCCGTCCACTCGAACTGAACGATGTGGTTCGTCGCACGGTCGACGATCACCACTCCTTGTTCGAAGAAAAGGGACTCGTGGTCGAGACGACCTTTGCGCCTGAGCGCTTGCCGGTCGACGGCGACGTTGAGCGCATTGCTCAAGTGGTGGGAAATCTTCTGCACAACGCGGCCAAATTCACCCCGAGTGGCGGTCGGGTCAGGGTCGTCACGGCAGCCGTGCCATCGACAAGACGCGCCACCGTGCGGGTCATCGACAGTGGGGTTGGAATCGAGCCGGCGATGCTTTGTCGGCTGTTCGAACCGTTCGTGCAGGCCGACGCGACTTTGGACCGCAGCAAGGGTGGTCTGGGGCTTGGGCTGGCCCTGGTCAAGGGCCTGGTGGAGATGCACGGTGGTCGGGTGTGCGCGTACAGCGACGGCCCGGGCAAGGGAGCGGAGTTCGTGGTCGAGTTTCCGCTCGACGGGACGGCACGCGCGGATTTGAGCCCAGCGGCAGTCGGGACGGCGGGCAGGCAACGGCGCGTACTCATCATCGAGGACAACCGGGACGCGGCCGACAGTCTGCGCGAGGTGCTGCAGTTCGGCGGGCACGTCGTCGAGGTTGCCTATAACGGTCCCGACGGGCTGGCCCAGGCCCGATCGTTCAACCCCGAGATCGTCCTCTGCGATATCGGCCTGCCCGGCATGGACGGCTATCAGGTCGCGCGCAGCTTCCGGGCCGACGAGGCGCTGAAAGGGGTTTATCTGGTGGCGCTCAGCGGTTACGCCCTGCCCGATGACTTGCAGCGGGCCTGGGAGGCAGGGTTCGAGAGGCACCTGGCGAAGCCGTCCAGCCTGGAGAAGTTGGAGGAGTTGATGGCAGAGACACCGGCTGCCGGCCGAAGTTGAGGCGCGCTGCCTACCAGATGATGACCGGCTGCTGCTGGTTGACGATCTTGAAGCAAGCCGCGCTCGGTTGCGACCACTTGATTATGTTGTACCAGAACTGAGCCGTCTGATGGACTGCTTCGCAAGGCTAGGCCGTTTCGTCGCGCGAAATGCCGCAGTCGGTGAACGTGCTTCTGCTGAAAGGCTGGTCCACAATATTAGGAGGGGGAGGTTTCGATGTCGAGGGAGCCCGGCACAGTTGTTCATTGGCAAAACCGACTGAGGTCGCTCGCAGGGCCTTTCTTGCGTTATGGGGGAGCTGTTGCGCTGGTCGCATGTGCATTCCTGCTGCGGCAGGAGATCTCGGCCGCCTCAGGTCCCCGTCCGCTCTACATAACCTTCGTCCCGATGTTGATGGTGGTAGCACTTCTGTGGGGGTTGCGGGCGGGGCTGCTCGCGACGGGATTGGCCGCAATCCTGGCTTGGTACTGGATTCTTCCTCCGGTAGGCAAGTTCCGCATCGAAGGCTCGTCCGATGTGGTGGGCCTGGTGTTTTTCGTCGGCACGGGCGTTTTCGCAAGCGTGCTCGCGCATCGCTATCAAAGCGCTCGACAGCGGGAGGCCAGCCTCGAGAACGAGGTCAAGTATCGCCTGCTATTTCACAACATGCTGGATGGGCTAGCCCATTGCAGAATGCTTTTCGACGAGGGCGGTCGCCCGATTGATTTTGTCTACCTTGACGTCAACGAGTCGTTCGTCAGACTGACCGGCCTGAAGGATGTCGTCGGCAAGAGGGCGACCGAGGTCATTCCAGGGATCAGAGAGTCTAACCCCGAGCTATTCGAGATCTACGGCAGGGTGGCGTCGACCGGCCAGCCGGAGAAGTTCGAGACTTACCTTAAGCCGTTGGGCATATGGTTCTCGATCGCGGTTTACAGCCCGAAGCAGGACCACTTCGTTGCGGTGTTCGATAACATCACCCAGCGCAAGCAAGCCGAAGAGGACCTGCGCAAGAGCGAAGCGGATCTCAAGGAGGCGGATCGCCGCAAGGACGAGTTTCTGGCGATGCTCTCCCACGAATTGCGCAACCCGCTCGCGCCCATTCGCAACAGCCTCACCATCATGCAGCGGGCGGCCCCGGGCGGGGACCAGGCCAAGCGGGCGCAACAGACCATCGATCGCCAGACTGCTCATATGACCCGGCTGATCGACGAACTTCTCGATGTGACGCGCATCTCCCGGGGAAGGATCGAGCTGCAGCGCGAACCGCTGGATTTCTGCGATCTGGTATGGCGCACTGTCGAGGATCATCGCTCACTGTTTGCCAAGAAAGGCGTCGGTCTCGATGTCCATGCGGTCGGCCACCGCGTCTGGGTCAACGGCGACCCGACTCGCCTGGCGCAGGTGCTGGGCAATCTGTTGCAGAACGCGGCCAAGTTCACCGCAAGGGGCGGGACAACTTCAGTTTCCGTGGAAGCGGACCGATCCGCTGGCGAGGTGCTGCTCCACGTGCGCGACACGGGCGTGGGGGTGAGCGCGGAACTGCTGCCACATTTGTTTGAGCCGTTCACACAGGCGGACAAGACACTGGATCGCAGCCGGGGCGGTTTGGGTCTCGGGCTCACCCTGGTGAAGAGCCTGGTCGAATTGCACGGGGGCAGGGTCGAAGGACAGAGCGGCGGCGAGGGGACCGGCTCCGAGTTCACCGTGCGCTTGCCGTTCCTGCGACAGGACGACGAGCGTGCGTCCGCCGGCCTCACCGTGGAGCCCGGACCTCCGCGCAGGCAGCGCGTGCTCGTGATCGAGGACAACGTCGATGCAGCCGAGAGCCTGGGCGACGCGCTTCAGCTCAGCGGGTACGAGGTTGCCGTGGCCTTCAACGGATCGCAGGGCATCGAGAAGGCGCACCAGTTCAAGCCGGATGTGGTGTTTTGCGATATCGGCCTGCCTGGGATGGATGGGTACCAGGTGGCGCGGGCATTTCGCAGCGACGCCACGCTCAGAGGGGTCCTGCTGGCAGCCCTGACCGGGTATGCCGGACCGGAGGACCAGCAGAGGGCGGCCGAGGCAGGCTTCGCGCGCCACCTCGCCAAGCCGGCCAGCCTGCAGATGCTGGAAGAGGTGATCGCGAGCCTGCGCTCGTAGTGTGTCCTCGCCCGCAACCCGGGATGAAAGCGGTAGCAAGTAGTCCAGCAGAATGGACAAAATATGTTAGTATTGCTCCATTACGATGGACATCACGTCGATACTGCACGACCAGAACCGCTGGTGGTCGAACCCCAGCCACAGGGAAACCCTTCGGTTTAGGCGCCGAAGGCAGGCGTTCAGCCGGATTCTTGAGTACTTGGGCGATATCCACGGCGGTCGCGCGGCGACACTCCTCGGGCCACGCCAGGTGGGAAAAACCACGCTGCTGTTGCAGCTTGTCGACGACCTCCTTGGGCGGGGCTGGCCTTCCGGAAATATCACGTTCTTCGACTTCTCCGACGAGCGGCTGCTTTCCGCGGTATCGCCACGTGAGGTCGTCACGGTTCATCCAGTCGGGCTGTCGACAGAATACCCGCGCGCCTTCTTCCTTGACGAGATTCAGAACGCACCCGGTTGGCAGAAGTGGCTGAAGGGTGCGGTCGATGAGTCCCGGAGAGGCGCTGGCCCGGGGTCGCGCTTCATCGTGACCGGCTCGGCGGCGACATCGTTGCGCCAAGGTGGCGTCGAGTCTGGGCAGGGTCGCTGGGACGAGATCCCCATCGAAGGCCTCACCCTAGTGGAGTTTCTCAGGCTCGGATCGCTGCGGGACGAGGACGCGGCCCCGATCGCTGTCCGCGATCCCCAGGCGTTCGAGCGGTATCTGGAGGTGGGCGGTTTTCCAGAACACATCCAAGCCATGGTGCCAGTCCGCGAGGCGCGTCAGCGAATTCGCGAGGACATCGCCGAGAGAGCCATCTTGCGTGACCTGCGCCAGACTGGCGTGGACATCGAGCGCATTCGTCGGTTGTTCGTCTACTTGATCAACGGCTCGGGCAACGCATGGAACCAGGCAAAACGCGCAGACGATCTCGAGGCAAATCGGAAATCGGTCGCGGACTGGCTGTCGGTGCTGGAAGGGACCCGCCTGATTTCAAGGCTTGACCGGGACCGCCCCGTCCGAGCCAAAGCGCACACGCAACTTCGAGCCCAGCCCAAGATTTTCGCCAGCGACCACGGGCTCATTACCGCCTTCTCCTCGGCCCCCGAACCGATCGAGGTTGCCGACATCCGCGCGCGCGTGTTCGAGGCAGCGGTGTTCCGTCACCTGCGGGAGGTGGCTCGGTCCGACCATGGAGCGCTCAGCTTCGGACGCCTGGACGAGGACTTGGAGATCGACTTCATCGTCCGCTATCCCGGCCACGCCGTAGGCATTGAGGTCACGTCGGGCACTGATGCAAAGCCACGCAAGCTCGCTCGGGCAGTGCAGGCCATGAGCAAACTGGGCATCGACCGAAAGGTTCTCGTGCATGGCGGACTCGTGTCTCATGCGACCGGCGACATCAAGATCGTTCCCCTGCACGAGTTCTTGCTGGCACCAGAACGATACGCAGGCGGTGAAGCATGAGAGCGTTCGATCCGAAGAGCTTGCTGGGGAAGGCAGAGAGCGATCGTCTCGAGTTCAAGCAGAAGGCGGTACTGGAAAGGCCCGCGAGTATCGGACGAGAAGTTGTGGGGTTCTTGAACGCGAAGGGAGGCGAGGTCTGGATCGGGGTCGAAGAGAAGGACGGCAGAGCAGTCGCGCTTCAGCCGATAGCCGATATCGAGCGATCTCTGATCTCGCTGCGAGACCACCTGATCGACACCATTGAACCGCAGTTTATGACGGACGAGGTCAATCTCGATCCAGAGGGAGGGTTGCTTCGCGTGACGGTCGAGAAGGGAAAGAATCCTCCGTACGCCCAGCGCGACGGTGGCCGACGCTTTTGGATCCGCATCGGCGCTCGGTTGCGGGAGATGTCACGCGAGGAGATCGGCAAGGAATTCGCCGAGGTATTCAAGGGTCAATCGACAAGGAAAGACCGCGTGGCCGAGATCGCCGCCCAACTTCGGAAAGATCAAGCTACTGTGGCGCTAGCAAGGCCCCAACTTTGGCTGCGGCTCGTGCCGACTGAGTCGCTGGAAATCGACTTCAACGACAAGCCGACCCAGGAGCAGTTTCGGATTTGGCTAACGGATCCCAGGGCAACAGGAAACCGTCGTTCGGGATTTTCTTTTTCCAACGACCGCACGTCGCCTGACTTCAAAGTGCCTCGCGTCGTACACGGGGCAGAAGAGGACTACCGGAGAACTCAGGTTACGGAAGACGGTCGGGTCACGTTCGCGGTCAACGATCACGGCCTGCGCCGTCTCGAAATCGAAAACCCATATTTCGAGCCATATGCGCTTGTCGAGTACCCCGTGTCAGTCTTTCGTCTGATGGCCGCGATCTTGGGAAGACACGGCGAAGGGCATACGGACCTCCGGGTCGTCGCGGGTTTGGCTATCAGCGGTATTCGAGGCTGGTCGCTGTCGCCGGGCTCGCCGCGAGAGCCAGCTCGATTGTGGGGAGGACCAAAAGCTCTCGAATATGAAGTGCTGGAGATAGATCCTTCCCGGCTCGTATTCACGGCGGATGAGATCAAGCAGAACCCCGACCGGTGCGGCCTGCTCGTCATTCGCCGCATCTATGGGGAGTTCGGCTTTGACAGCAACGCAATCCCGCCCGAATTCGACCAGCAACAGGGGCGCTTGCTTTTGGGATGAAGAAAGCCCTGGGCCGCCACCCAGCATAGTCTAATAGCCCTCGCTACTGACCGAAGGTGAAGGCGTAGGCGGCCACGCCACGGCCGTGAACCTGCAGCACCACCTCGTGTTCGGCATAGGGACCGCTCCACAGGTTGAAGAGATCGTGTCGGTCGATGGTTATGGGCTTGGACGCGCGGCCGTCCACCTCCACGTCCGCGGTTCGCGGCGGGGTGCCGGGTTCCAGGCCCAGCACCAGGTTCACCTCGCCGGCGAGCGCGTGGTAGCTGATCGCGCCTTCGGCTCCGGCTAGCACCTGTCGCTCCCCGTCGACCAGGCGCCAGGTGCCGACCAGTGCATAGTGGTTCAGCGGCAGCGCAGCCGGCGCAATATAGCGGTGAACCCCGCCATCTGGTTCGTCCCGCCCATTGGCCAGCGCCGACCAGCCGCGCCCACCCAGGTAGGTTTCGGGCGAGCGTTCGAGCGCGGGCGACGAGGTGGGTCCACCACCGCCGATGGTCGGGCCATTGGGCCGGGTTCCCATCTCGGACAGCAAGCTGCGAATGGCGAGGTCGGTTGCTTCGTAGTCGCCCTCGCCGAAGTGCATGTAGCGGATAATGCCATCGGCGTCGATGAGGTACTTGGCCGGCCAGTAGCGGTTGCCAAAGGCATTCCAGGTGGCGTACTCGTTGTCCTGCGCGATGGGATAGGTCAATCCGTGGCGCTGGATGGCGGCGGCCACGTTCTGCGGGCTCTTTTCGAACACGAACTCAGGCGTGTGGATGCCCACCAGCACGAAGGGCATGTTCTGGTAACGCGTCCAGTACGCCTTCATATAGGGCAGGGTGCGAACGCAGTTGATACAGCTGTAGGTCCAGAAATCCACCAGCACCACCTTGCCGCGCAACGAAGCCAGGGTCAGCGGTGCGGAGTTGTACCAGGGGCCAAGGCCAATGAACTCCTGCGCTGGCCCCACCCGCGGCAACGGGGGTGGCGTTGGCGTTGACCGGGCTCCGGTGGTGTCGCTGCCCTGGCTGGCGTGCGCGCGCGCCGGCAAAGACAGGCTCTTGCCCACGAGTCTGTCCTCCAGTGAGCTGGCCAGCGAACCGAATGAGGTGTGTTCGGCCAGCCATGTCTGTCCGCTGGTCAGCCAGTCGTAGCGCAACGCTAGCGCCGATAGTACGAGCAATCCCCCGGCCACGCGTTTGATCACTCCACTGTGGCGATTGAGGGCGCGGGCGGACCGTAGAGCATGCTGGCCGCCGTAGGCCACCAGCAGCAGCGGCGTCGCGGTGCCGACGGCGTAGGCAGCCAGGGCTGAGAACGCGCGCGGGCCCGGCTGATCGCGCACGAGCGCCAGCGCGAATCCCAGGGCAGGCCCTGCGCAAGGAACCCAGACCATGCCCAGAGTCAGTCCCACGATAAGCGCCGCGAGCAGGGATTCACCACCCAGCCCGGCGCTGGCGTTGTGCTGGACGTTGCTTCC
>Ga0181524_10003579_pt1 | contig 14947 bp, 10 predicted proteins | sample PEATcosm2014_Bin_34_FD_119761 | JGI IMG/M metagenome (GOLD analysis project Ga0181524, IMG submission 119761) | Peatland microbial communities from MTU Mesocosm Facility, Houghton, MI, USA - PEATcosm2014_Bin05_60_metaG | ecosystem: Environmental > Terrestrial > Soil > Wetlands > Peat | place...
GCGACCCCTTGTTCGACGAATCTCCCCTATTGGAACTCGCCAAGGCTAGCCCTCACACCGCGCTCTTTCCGTGGTCGCGCCAGTACATGGATGTTCTGATCAAACGTTATGCTGCCCTCGCGGGCATTCATCCCGCAAAACGGCACTACCACGTCCTGAAGCACAGCATCTGTGTTCTGCTGTGGCAGGAAACGCACGACCTCAACGCGATCCCGTCGAATCAAAGGGACCAAGTTTAGAGCAGCACACAATCAGCGAGGGGACAAACTGTCAGCTTTCTCTTGAAGTTCCGCCCAGCGCGCGTAGAGCGTATCCAGATCTTTTTGTGCTGCTTCCATTTCAGCGTGAGCGGCAACAAGCTTGGGTCCGTCGCTGGCAATCGCAGGGTCTTCCAATGCAGTGCGTTCGCTTTGTAGCCTCTTCTCGGCGTCCGTAATACGTTGCTCAATGCCGGCATATTCGCGTGCTTCGAGGTATGAGAGTTTCTTTTGTGGTTGTTCTGGTGGAGCAGAGGAACCGGGCGCCGATTTGGGTTCGCTCTCATTTTGGGAGCGCTTGCGCTCGGCCTGCCTGGTTTCCCATTGCCAATAGTCCGCAAAGCTTTCCATGCTACCTTGACCATCCAGGCCAAGTACGACAGTAGACACGCGATCCAAGAGGTAGCGGTCGTGCGTGACCAGAACGAGAGAACCGCGGAATTCGAGTAGGCTCTGTTCGAGGATTTCCAGGGTGGGAATGTCGAGGTCGTTGGTGGGCTCATCGAGTAGAAGAATGTCGGCTGGCTGCAAGATGAGCTGAGCAATCAGCACACGGGCGCGTTCGCCTCCGGAAAGCCGCTCGACGGGTTGGTCGAGTTGTTCGCCGCCGAACAGGAATTTCGCCGCCCAGGATGCGACGTGGACGACGCGATCTTGATAGACGACGGAGTCCCCTTCGGGAGCGAGCGCACGGCGCAAGGTGAGGCTCAGATCGAGCTGCCGGCTCTGGTCGAAATACACAGTGCGCAACCAGTCAGCCCGCCGAATTTCGCCGCGCGTGGAAGCCACTTCGCCCCGTAGCATGCGCAAAAGGGTCGTCTTACCGCTGCCATTGGGCCCGACCACGCCTACCCGCATCCCAGCGGAGACGATAAAGTTTAGCCCTTCGAACAATTTACGATTTCCAATTTCGAAAGTCACATCCTGCAGTTCGATCAAGCGCTTGGTCTTTCGGTCCGTTGCTGAGAAATCAATTTGTGCGGTGGCGCTGCGGCTTCTGGCATTCAAGCCGGCAAGTTCGCTCATCAGTTCGCCAACTTTATCGATGCGGGCCTTGGATTTTCGGGTGCGCGCTTTGGCTCCTCGTCGAAGCCATTCGATCTCAGAGTGAACCAGGTTTTCCAGAGCTTCCTGACGCTTCGATTGAGCATGGAGAACTTCTTCTTTCTTTTCCAGGAAGTCGGTGTAGCTTCCATGCACGCGCAGCAAACCCTGGGGGTATACCCGATTGAGCTCCGCCATGTCGGTTGCAACATTCTCGAGAAAGTAGCGGTCGTGGCTTACGACCACGCAGGCAAACGGCGCCTGCCGCAGCAGATCCTCGAGCCACTCAATTCCAGCGAGGTCCAAATGATTCGTAGGCTCATCGAGCAGCAAAACATCGGGCGTCTGAACCAGCGCCTCCACGATCGCCAGGCGCTTCTGCCAGCCTCCGGATAATGAGGCGACCTCCAGTTCGAGGTCCTCAAAACCCGCCCGGCCCAACGTCTCTGCAAAGTGGGTGCCGTGTTCGACATCGGCTGTTAGCGAGCGTTCGATCGCTCTCTCGACAACAGTCCGGACGCTCGCTCCGGCAACGAACCTCGAGTCCTGTTCTACGTAACTGAGTTGCAAGCGCTTTCGTATGGCCACGTCACCGCTGTCTGGCTGTTCTGTCCCGGCCAGAATCCGCAGCAGTGTGGATTTTCCGGAGCCGTTGGGGCCGATCAGCCCGATTCGGTCAGCCTCCGAAACTGTAAAAGGGATGTCCTCGAAAAGCGGTTTCGCTCCGAATGCTTTTGAGATTCTTTGCGCGTTAATGATCGGCGGCAACGGCTACGGGCTCCCAGTACTTTCGAGGTTACCAAGAAACCCAGACGCGTGCCTGAGTCCTGCGGACTCGCCCGATAAGCCTGCCTCCGCTAGTTACGGTTTGGCTGTCAGATTACCACCGCTAAGCGCGCAAACTTGAGGTAACCGGGGAAAGCGACTTCACAATCCGATCAAGTTCCGCGAAGCCCGTTTCTGGGTACCTTCCGGTTTGTCGCTAGGCTTGATCGGAAACGCCTCGGGCAAAGTCCGATGCGAAGTTCTTGCGGTCGATCCGAGGCGTTTTCGATCAAGGCTAGCGACCATCCAACCCGAACCGCAGCTAGTACATCTACGAGCCCCCCGTTGGCGCCACGGTCGAAGGCCCGGAGGGCGAGCGGTCTGAGTTATATTGTGTCTGCCACGGGATTCTAGTTCCTTCCACAGCCCGTGAAGGATCGAGTATCCGCCGTTGACTACTCCTCCGGAATCAACTTTCACGTGCCGATGTCTCTGACGACTTGATCCTGATCGACTTCGGTCGAAGAGGCCGTGTACGCGATACACTTTGCGAATCCACCCCGACGCTGTCAGAATCTGGACGTATCCCGTATTCGGGGCACTCCCAGCCCACTCCCAAACCATTTCTTGTCCCCATGTATCAGCATTCATTGGATTTAATAAGGTTTTAACTCGTGCGGGCAGTTTCAAAATTGGGATGCGCAAACCGGGACAGTGCTGGTCTTTGTGACCGCCGGCGCTACGCTTGTCCCGTGTATCAAATACACTGCTCTCTCTTTTCTGGTGCTCGGTGGCTCGTCGGTGTTGACAACTGCACGACAAGGCGTCGCGTCAATAGCGGTCACTGGCTCTTTGCCACTTGCCCGGAAATTCATCCTTGCCCCAACCCAGTTTGGGACCTCGTATTTGGTTCGCCGTTCGCTGAGGTCGTAAGGCTCGTGAATGCACACGGGCGCTTCTCCAGCCCGTAATAGTCTCGCAAGGCCGCCACGCAACTGGAGTGCACGCCGGTGACGGCAGTTCCACCAAAGTCGATCGGGATACGGTCAGGCTCCTTGTGGTCTCGTGCAGATCGCTATTGAGAACGCGTGCCGGGGGACATCAATCTCCTTCAATGAACCCACACTCTCGCTGGAATGGTCGTTGGACGCTTTTCCTCTGGCCAGACGTCGCGGACTTTACAACACGTTTGTCACCAACGGCTACATGACGCCCGAATCCCTGTCGCTACTGATCGATGCTGGGTTGGACGCAATGAATGTGGATGTCAAAGGGGATGCTGAGGTGGGAAGAAAATACTGCAAGACCATCGACGTTGAAAAGGTCTGGACCTCCTGCCACCTGGCGCGCTCGCGCGGCGTGCACATCGAAGTTACGACTCTGGTCATTCCCGGCGTGAATGATTCCGAGACGACGCTTCGCAGTATCGCCGGCCGAATCGCAACGAGCCTGGGGCGGGACGTTCCCTGGCATATCACGCGCTACTACCCCGCCTACCAGTTCAGTGCGCCTTCGACGCCCCTCGGAACCCTGGAACACGCCTGGCAGATTGGCAAGGAGGCGGGCCTCGATTTTGTCTACATGGGCAACGTGCCAGGCGATCCGCATGACGACACGTACTGTCCCGGTTGCGGCGAGCGACTGATTCGCCGGCACGGTTTCGGCGTGGTGGAGAACAAGCTCCGTGCCGGACGCTGTCCTCGCTGTAACTGTGCGATTGCCGGTGTCTGGAGTGATGCCCCGTAGACTATCGAGTTAGACATAGGAGGAGAAGTGAAAACCTCGCCAGTGCAAGACAAAGCCAAAACCCGAATCCCTTTGCCGCCACCGGACCGCACCGGGCGGATCACGCTGGAACAGGCCCTGGTCCGGCGTCGCTCTATATGTGAGTTCGCCGCCCAAGCGCTCTCGGAGCCGGAGCTGTCGCAATTGTTATGGGCGGCACAGGGAATCACGCACCCGGACGGACTGCGCACGGCGCCCTCGGCGGGTGCGCTGTATCCGCTTGAGCTCTACGTCGCGACCTTGCCTAACGCTTGAACATCCGTGCGAACCGAGCTTCCGAGTGTATGGATTTTGTGGAGTTTTGGGATCCTGGATTCGTTGGGGACCTTCGATTGTGGCAGCTTCCGTCGGATATAAAACGTGAGGCAGAATTCTCCTCCCTGGGGTGCGCCGTCCGAGTGTCCCCCACTCCTAGCTAGCGTGGAAGGTGGACACCGCCAGAAGCCACTCTCAACTTTTCTGTCTCAGCAAGCTTCGGCCCTTAGAACAATCTTGCGTGAGGATCAGATACCGATGCCCCAATTCGCGTCGCGCTTCGATCTAACCAGGCACCATTCGGAGGGTCATAGTCCATTACGAAGTGACGAGAGCCAGCCCTCGGGGTAGAATGCACTTCAGAAGCGAATTGCTACTTCTGCTTCTGTTCCAGGATTTGCAGAGCGTCATAGGCTGGCCTGAAATGAGGATCCGCGACCAGGGCTTTACGAAGCTCTTCGGCAGCCTCGTGATCCCGCTGTTCGGATCGCAAGACGAGGCCGAGGTTATAGTGGGCCCAAACAAATTGGGGCTGCAGGCGGACGGCTTCCGTGAACTCCTGTCGCGCCCGTTCTAGCCGTCCTTGTTTCAGATAAACGCTTCCTAAAGTGTTGTGAGCTTCGGCTGAAGATGGATCGGTGTGAAGCGCCGCCCGCAGGTGCCGCTCGGCTTCATCTGGCTTGTTTTCCATGGCGGCCAACACGCCCGAATCATAATGGGCCGTGTAGTCGTCGGCATCGATGTTGAGCACGTTATCGAATTGCCCTCGAGCCTCATCGTATTCCTTCTTTTGCAGCCAGATTGTTCCCAGAAGGTCCCCGGCGCGCGTGTAGTACGGCGCGATCTTCAGGGCTATTTGCAGTTCCTTGATGGAGTCGTCAAGCTGGCCAAGTTTGAAGTAGCTCAAGCCCAGATCGAAATGTGCGAGCACACTTTGCGGGTCGTTCTCCAGCAGCTTGCGAAAATTCGGCACAGCTTCGGCGTGCAGCCCCAGACGTTGCAGATTCACGCCCAGGCTCAAGCGAGCATCCAGCAGACCCGGATCTTGATCCAACAGCTGCTCGAGCAATCCGTTGGCTTCGGCTAAGCGGCCTGCCGAAGCAAGTTGTAGCGCGCGGCTGTAGCTCTCGTGCAGAGCAATAAGGTCCTTGGGATCTGGTTGGGACGACGTAGAGGCCACAGGCTCGCTGCCGGTGGATGCGACGTATCCTAGGGACGCAAGCTGCTGAACAATCTCCGGGGTGGGAGCGCTCTTCGCGGCTGCCATGCTGGTACCACGGGATTGAGTGGTTAGTTTGCGCAATCGTTCCTGGAGCCCGAGAGCAACGGCTGGACGAGCGGCGTAAAGATTCTCCAACTCACCCGGGTCTCTCGCAAGGTCGTATAACTCGGGTTTGGGGGCATCGATGTACTTGTAAGCGCCGAGCCGGAGACTGCGCAATGAGCTAGTACCGAAGTGCTTGTGTGAGTAAATGCTCTCGCTGTAAACCTCCTCTCGCCGTGGATCAAAGTTAGCGTGCAGCGATGGCAAGAGGCTGCGCCCCTGAAAGGATGCGGGGGAAGGGATACCCAGGAACTGCAGAATAGTCGGCGCTGCATCCATCAAGGCGACCGGCTCATCGCTTCGTGCCGGAAAAAGTGCCGCTTTGTCCGGCCAGTGAAAGATGAGTGGCACCCGAAGTGTGGCTTGATAAACAAAGTAGCCATGAGCAGCTTCCCCGTGCTCTCCTAGGCTTTCCCCGTGATCAGCGACGAATACAATGAGCGAATGCTCCAACAGCTTGCTCTGCCTGAGACCGTCAATCAGCCGTCCGATCTGCTCGTCCACGTAACTCAGTTCGCCGTCATAGGCTATCGCAGACAAGCCTTTGGGAGAACCGGGCGGCATCTGGTAGGGAGTGTGCAAGTCATAGAGATGCACAAATAGGAAGAATGGCCGATTGCCGCTGGCTTTCAGCCAGCTCAAGGCCGAGTTCACAACTTCTTCAGCCGGTCTTTTCACGTCTCCAGGATCTGTCCCCGGCTTTTCCCGAGAGCTGAATGGGCTGTCGTAGACGTCAAAACTCTCATCGAGCCCGAATCGGCGGTCAAGCACAAAACCGCCGACGAATGCGGCGGTTTGGTAATGGTTCGCCTTCAGAACCGTGGTCAGCGTTACTGCGTCGGGGTCAAGGTGCTCAGTGTTATCCTCAACAGCGTTCGCAAAAGGATAAGTGGAAGTCAGAAGAGAAACATGGGAGGGCAGAGTAAGAGGGACCTGCGCACTTACTTGCGAGAATACTGTGCCTCGCTTGGCGAGCGCATCAATGTGTGGAGTGCGCACGCCGAGATATCCATAGCAACTAAGATGGTCGGCGCGAAGAGTATCCACTGAGATGAGAATCACGGAAGTCTGGCGCTGGACCTCGGCCGCGGCCACCAAACCGAATCCGCAAAGCTCCCATGCCAACGCGCAAATCCATAAACCTCGCAGCTTTGTGGGGAAACGGTTCAAGCGCCATCCGCCTTTCACGGCTATCTCGTGGTCATGGACTTGTTCCTTCCAATGCAGCGCGCCAACAACAGCCCAGATAAGTGCGGAGCGGAGTTGTGCCGTAAACTGAAAACGCGGCGCGGATCTGCCGCCGTGGCTTTCACGCGAGTGCGTTTCACGTTAGGTTCGTGCAGGCCTGGCCGGCAGCCTCCAAGAGCTTTTGCACATCGGCCTCGGTATGTGCAGTGGAGATGATCCAGTGCAGGCCGTTCGAAGGAGTCATATAAATGCCGCGCTCGAGCAGCGAATGTATAAAGCGGGAGTAGCGACTCGTGTCCACGTATCTGCAGTAGTCGTGGTAATCATGGATGGCATCGCGCTCGGTGAAGTAAATCTGAAACATGGGCCCGAATCCCTGCACGACGGCCTTGACTTTGCGTCCCCGAAATACTTCGCGCAGACCCGAGATTGCAGCGTCTCCGATGGCATGCAACTTGCGGTATGCGCCCTCGGCGGGCAACAGATCCAGATGTGCGGCAACCATTCTCATCGTCAGCCGGTGCCCATTGAATGTATTGTAGTGCAATACCCGATGTTTCCGGCATCGGCGGAATGCACTTTCGCCGGAAACCTATCGCGATTCACAGAAATGCTTCCAATCCATGCTTGCACGCTTAGTCTGGGGGGATGAGCGACTCAAACCGCGGCAGCTTGTCGCCGCTGCGAAAGCTTCGGTAGAACACTCTCAGCCTCTGCTCCAGTCTTCGCCAAAACTCATACTCCGCGTCCCACATACCGAGAGCCGCGTGCAAACGGTACGGAGTGTATTCGGCCAACCACTCGGAGCGAAACATCTCGCGAAGCTCGCTGCTGGCATACATGAATTCCGGAACTCGCCCATGAGCCTGATAGATCACCAGGTTCCAGAGATTCTCCTTGGAGGGACTATCTTCCAGCTTGTCCCACAGCTCCTTAATCTCCAGCGCATTCAGATTTCGGGCGCCTGCATAATCCAGCATGCGACTTCCGAAGAGCAGACTTGATAACATGGTCGGGTCGCCGCCTGCCTCCAGGGCTCGCGATAGATGGGCCTGAGCTTCTTCGGCTAAAAGCCGGGAGCGATGTATGTCATTGCGGTGGGCCGCAACCCGCTTGAGATTGTCTGGGTCGAAAGGATTTGACCAGAATTCGAGCCTGTCATCCGGCCCGCGCAACTTCAAAAGATAAGCCTCGCTTTCGGCAAGAGCCTGGAGCGCGGAAGCCACTTCGGGGCCAACTGCCGGCGGATACACGATGCTGGTGTATTCGGAAAAGAATGCCTTTCGGTCCATCGGCTGGGACTGCCAAGGAGCTGCCGCTCCATAAGCCATTCCCGGCCACGACATGCGCATCAGCATGAGGGTAAGCATCTGGGCATCATCTCCCCACACCGTATTCATCAGTCCGAGCAACCCGTCGGACTTTCGGCCTGCAGCAAGGAAGGTATCGATGTTTTCGAAGGACAGAGAAAAATTGGGGGTGACCCCGGTTGTGAAGTCGACTGCGGTACAGATGACGTATGGAACTTTTTTCTCGACTAAGGGTCCCAGCCAATGTTTGTATTCTGGATCCGGCGCCGGATCGTAAAACCACGGGACTGCGATCAGACCCATCGGCAAATGAGAGATGATTTCCGGGTACCAGACCATAATGTCACCCGCGGCCATCACCCGCTTGCCGTGTCGCTGGAACTCGGTTGCAACACTGCTCAACTGCTCGATGAACAACTTGTCTACCGTCGTACCGCGCTGCTTGGCAGACTCTTCTATCAGGAAAACCTCGTCAAATCCAACTTCCACAAAAGGACTGGGGAATAACTTCACGAACTGACTAATCCAGTCTTTCAGCAAGGCGGCAGCTTTGGGGTTTCGGGGGTCGAGTTCCTCGCCATGCGGAATCACAGCCCCTAAATCGGAGTATTGCTCCAGAGTCAGCAGGTAGTGGAGATGACCGAATAGTTCGAGGCTAGGAACAACATCGATGTGGCGCTGGCGGGCATATTCGATGATGCCGCGCACCTGGTCTTTAGTGAGGCGGCCTTCGGGATTCAGAAGCGGATACCCGTCCAGCTCGATGCTGACCTCGCTATACAAATAGTATTGGTTGGCCTTCCAGCGAGCCAGAAAATCGATCTGCCGCTTAACCTCTTGTTCGGTGGACAAGGGCCCTTGGCTAAAATCGACCAAGGTGCCGCGATAGGGCAGCGACGGCCAATCGTGGATTTCCACTTCCGGGAGCATGGCGTCCCCGCCGCTACCTTCAATCAGTTGACCCAGAGTTTGAACGGCGTAAAACAGACCCGCCGAGGAGGGCGACCGAACTTCCGCACCACGGGGAGTGATTTTGATTCGATAGGATTCCCGCGACTCAGGTCCCGCATGCTCGTCGAGCACGGGCAGGGCATCCACTCCACCGGTGCGCTTGAGAACGATCGCGCCTTCCGCACTGTCGCCGTTGGAAATCTGTACCGAATCCTTCTCGCGTGCGATCATATACTTGACGAGTGTTTCCGCCGCAAATCGATCTTCATCAGCCGGCGCGTCGGATGCCAGGCGAACTTGCAAGCCGTGCAATGGGAGACGCCCGGTTCCAAAGACGATCTGCTGAGGGCGTGGCAGGAGCGGAGAATGTTGAGCGATACCCCGACTAGATATCAACGAAACTAACGCGAGAAGAATCGACAACCTAATCAATACCGCGTTCGCCCTGAAGCGCGTCCTCGCAGTCCAAAAAGCTACCTGAAAGTTGCACCGGGAAATACCGATAAGACGCCGAAGAATCGCGTCGGATAACATTTACCGTTCCCCCTTCTATGGTATGCGTATGGCTATTACCATCCCAGGCAAGAGCCGAGAATCGTCAGACCCGACCTTCTTACGAAAGGTGGTGCCCTAGAAAGAAAGCTTCAGGCCAAACTGGATATCCCGTGGTGCTCCTGCTGTTGTTGTGAGGACGCCGAATGTCGGACTTCCTATGACGGCCCCTGGATGCCCGAAATAGGGATGATTGAAAGCGTTGAAAAACTCCGAACGGAATTCGAGTTTGAAGCGCTCGGTAAGCTGGAAGTCCTTAAGCAGCGCCAGATCCGAGGAGCTCAGTCCGGGCCCATCCAGAATGTTTCGGCCTGAATCGCCGAAGCGAGGATGCCCAGACGCCAGAGCTGCGGCCAAGGCCGTCGTCGTAAAGCAGCTCGTATCAAACCAACTATTTACCGTCCTTTTCCCCTCACCGCTGCAAATCCGGTCAGGCCTTTGATTACTACTGCCGGTATTGGAAAAATCCTGGCCCGACTCTACGGTGAAAGGAAAACCCGACTGATAACTGATGATGCCGGAGGACTGCCAGCCTCCCAAGATTGTGTTGATCCACCCAGCGTGATCCAGGAAGCGCTTGCCTTTCCCGACAGGCAGTTCCCAGACGCCACTTAAGACCACCCGGTTACGGGCGTCATTGTAAGAGCGAGCGCGATCCGCCTCCAGGTTGTTGTCGTCTTGAGGCGCCGCGTTACCAACTCCGCCCCCAAAACCTTCATCCCCTTCGTTGTCGTCGATCGAGTGCGCCAAGGTATAGCCCGCGAGAAAAGTGAAACCATTGGAGAATCGTTTGGTCAGCTTTCCCTGGAGAGAGTTGTAAGATGAATTTGCGTCCGATGATGTATATAGCATGACGTTGAAATCAGGATAGGGACGCCGAGGCTGGAGAGGACCCAATCCGGGCATAGGTTGATTGGCAAACCCGTGCAGATTACCCAGCTTCGTCCCCTTGGCGCCGACGTAGTCGACCTCCAGAGCCCAATTCTGCGCCAACTGAGAGGATATCCCAAAGCTCCACTCCTGAACGTAAGGAGTTTGGTAGTGAGGCGGAACGTACAACGATATATACTGCTGGTTGAGAAGAGGAATCGCGCTGGCGCTCCCTGCAAACACGGACTCCGTTTTCGTCGGCGCACCGCCGGTTAACGGTGGGGGCAGGCCAAAGGTAGTATCATAAAAATCTGTAGGCGAAAATACCGGATTGTCGTTAACGAAATGCATATTGTTTAAGTTGGGCGTGTCGTAGAAAATGCCGTAGCCGGTGCGCACAACGAATCTGTCCGAACTGGTCGGGCGCCACACCAAACCGATGCGCGGCGCAAAGTTCTTCTTTTGCGCAAAGATGAGCGTTCTACGTGTTCCGCCTGTAAATCCGAGTTTGGCTCGTTCGGCTGAAGTCGCCACCAAACAGCGTCCATCCGAGGTTTGCAAGTAAGAATAGAGAGGGTTGGTGCAAAATGAGTCATTCAGGACGTTATCTGCAGCGGTAACCAGAATGCCATTGCCCGGGCCGGAAAACTTAGGGCCTAGCGGCACAAATGTCACGTAGTTGTTATTTCTGTCAACTGGATTAGGCCGATACTCGTAACGAAGGCCGATGTTCAACGATAGATTACGACTGATCCGGATATCATCTTGACCGTACCAACTCCAGAACCCGCCTCCAACCTGGTTTGAATTCACATAGCGCAGAGTGCGCCCTGCAAACTCGGGATAGCCCAACAAGAAGTCAGCCAGATCTGAAACCCCCCAAGCGTCAGGCACCTCACCTGCGAGACCCGAGTACTGGCCATTGAAGATAAACTCGCCATAGGACGAATAGGCCTCACTTGCACCCAAAACTTGCCAGAACCGCATGTCACCACCGACCAGAACCGTGTGCCGACCATGAGTCCAAGTCAAGTTGTCTTGGTAGGTCTCGACCATGTCGGGACTTACGGTTGGGGCATAACCCTGATCGCCGAACCCGGAGAAGTTGTTAAACCCGAAGAAGGGAAACCCTTCTAAACTGGGAGAGAGAGCCTGAAAATTGCTTATACCGAAACTAGCCATGAAGCCCTGGGGATAGGGGCACTTTTCGCAGGAAGAAATATCGTAGTTGCGCTGGAACCCAAAGCGAGCCTCATTTAGAAGGTGGGGCCCAACGATGTGCGTCCATCCCAGCGCCACATTTTGCCCACGGTAGTAGGTTGGGGTGCTAAACCCTGGAAGGAAGTCATACGCACTCGAGTAGTCTCTGATATTTGCTTGGCCGAAAAGGTACCGTGCGAACAATTGATCTTTGGTGCTGACACTGTAGTCAATCCGCGCATCAATCTGATAGTCGTTACGCGGCAGGGGATCTTGATTTACAAAGTTCGGCTGACCTGCCCGGTTGGGGGCAGGAAAGCCTCCTAGTGAAATGCCCTTTTCCGCTACGGGGTCAATACTCGTGATTACGTTGCCAGGAATCGGATTCCCTGTCAGAATCGTGGAACCCGCGTCGGCGCTGCCCGCTGGGCAAGTAATCAACGACTCTGAGGCGGGGGCGAAAAGTTGGCCGCTATCGAAATTGAGATTCGCGGGGCCACCGGTCCCGCAGAGATTGATGGTATTGCCAGTCAAAACACTGCTGAAATTCCCCGCTAGTTGGCTGGGCGTTGGAATCGTGGAGGTCAGCGATTCTCCCTGGATTTGACGGAGGGGCTCAAAGTTCACAAAAAAGAAGGCCTTATTTCTGAGGATGGGGCCACCAATGGCGGCTCCAAACTGGTTGCGGCGATATTCCGGTTTGTTGGTGGCGAAGAAGTTCCGCGCGTCAAACATATCGTTCCGCAAAAACTCATACGCAGTTCCGTGGAACTCGTTCGTTCCTGACTTGGTCACCAAGTTAATCGTAGAGCCCGCCGCCGTGCCAAAACTTGCAGAATAAATATTCGTTTGAATCTTGAACTCTTGGATCGCATCCGGGGTAGGCTGGAGAGCGAACCCGCCAAGAGTTAGGTTCTTGGACTCGATACCGTCGATCAGAATCTCATTGCTAGCTGAGCGGGCGCCATTTGCGGCGTAGGTGGTCTCACTGAAAGCCGAGCCCCATTCCTGAGAGGCAAACCCCCCATTGTCCGTAGTTGTGCCCGGAACCAGTACAGACAGGCCTCCAAATCGTCTCGTATTCAGAGGCAGATTAACCGCCTCCAGTGCGCCAATCACTGTCCCTACACTTGCGCTACTGGTGTCCACCAATGGCGCTGCGCCCTGAACTGTTATGGTCGTGCTCGTTGCTCCCACCTCCAGCTTGACGTCCACTCGCGCCTTCTGGTCGACAAGAAGTTCAATGCCAGAAAGCACCACAACCCGAAAGCCTGCCTTCTCCACTTTGACGGTGTAAGCACCCGGGACGAGCGATGGGAAGATATAGTTTCCGTTCGCGTCAGTCATGCCACTGGTCGCGACACCGGTCTTGATATTGGTGACGGTGACGGACGCTGTGGCGACCACCGCTCCGGCGGAATCCGAGGCCGTTCCCGCCAGGGTCGCATTGACGGTCTGCCCGAAAGAAGAAACGGCGGCCAGCGTCAGAATCAAGGTCGAGGCCATCGCCAAAATGCTTGCGGTGCCCCATTCCTTTGTCGTCAGGCGATTGCTCAGCCTAGTCATAATCCCCACCCTCCCCAAATCTTGGTGATCCACAGGAAATCCCCGGCTGTTTGGATGGACTGCTGCAAGGCATCTTGACCTGAAATCTTCAGATCCCAGCCATTGCCCTGAACACCGGGCAACGTGGCGAACATAGCGAGCGGAGAAGGATAGGAGTCGATCAGCGGTGTATCTGCAACTTTCAGCGTCTCGACTTCATTGCTGATGCTTCCCCCTCGGTATGGCTCTGTCAGCGTGATTTGTGCGCCGAGCATGATGGCACCTGATTCGTCCGTCATATTCCCCCGCAAGTCTGAAAATCCTGTTTGTGCGTAATTTCGAAAGCTACACATGATTCATTCGCTAACCGCCGTCAAGACTTTTCCCTGCCTTGGGTGACAAGCCGCCAACGGATGGAAAGTTTTGACGATGTAAGCGTTTACAATTACGGAGCCAAGCTATATTACATTCCCAGAGCGATTGTCAAGAGTTTTTTGCGTAGCGTCTTTCCTCAAAAGTATACTGAGCGCCGCTGGAGCTCGACTCAGACCTACGGTCAGAATCGCCTCTACCACAACAACGGCGACGGAACGTTCGCGGAAGCGACCAAGAAGGCTGGCCTGCTCTACCCGGACACTCGTTTTGGCTCGGGGTTGCACCTTCGTGGACTACAACCGCGACGGCTTGCTGGACCTGTTTGTCTCAAACTACACCGACATCGACTTGGCGCATGCGCCCAAGCCTAATCTGCAAATGCCCAACTGCAACTATGAAGGAGTGCCCGTAAACTGTGGACCGAGCGGCTTGCCCTTGCCCGCATTTTTTCTGTACCGCAACAACGGCGACGGGACATTTACAGATGTTTCCAAGCAGTCAGGGATCGGCGCTCTTCGTGGCTCCTATGGGTTAAGCGCCGCGGCATTCGACGTGGACGAGGACGGTTGGCCGGCTATTCTTGTTGCCTGCGATTCCACCCCAAGCCTGCTGTTGATGAACAAGCGCGACGGTGCCTTCCGAGAGGAAGGACTGCTGCGCGGCGTGGCCCTGAGCGGTGAGGGCCGGGAGATGGCCGGCATGCGAGTGGGCGTGGGAGACTACGATCTGGACGGCCATCTGGATATAGTGAGGACCCACTTTCAAAACCAGTCCACCGGCCTCTACCACAATCTAGGTAAGGACCAGTTTGAGGATGTTACCGCTCAGGCCGGCCTTGCTTTGGAACGCCGGTTCATTAACTGGGGCACGGGCTTGGTGGATTTGGACAATGACGGATACCCCGACATCCTCTCGGTCGCCGGCACCGTCTATCCCGAGTTGGAACCTGTCTACCCCAAGTATCCAAGGCGCGGACCACGCATAGTTTTTCGCAACCAGGGGAACGGAAAGTTGTCGAGTTGGGCGAAGAAGCCGGCACAGGAATTTCGGCTCGGCACGTCAGCCGTGGTTGTGCCTTTGGCGACTTCGACAACGACGGAGACCTGGACGTGCTGATCATGAACCAGAATGAGGCGCCGTCGTTGTTGCGCAACGATGCTCCGCCGGGCAACCACTGGCTGAAGGTGCGCCTGGAAGGAACGAAGAGCAACCGCAGCGCCATCGGCGGGCGGGTCACGCTCCGCTATGGCGGCAAGGCGCAGACCAAAGAAGTGATGAGCCAATCCAGCTATCTTTCGGCCAACGATCCACGGTTGCATTTTGGCCTCGGCGGCTGAGAAGACGGCGGACATCGAAGTGCGCTGGCCGCTGGGGCGGAATGGACACCCTGAAAAGCATCGCCGCTAACAGCCCGTGGTGCAAGTAGCTGATTTCCTGCAAAGCAGGCGGCGCAGCCGGGTGCGCGATCTTACGACGGATTGGGCAACGGGCGCGGAGATACGGCTGCTACGAAATCGCTGGTGACC
>Ga0181524_10003580_pt1 | contig 14946 bp, 9 predicted proteins | sample PEATcosm2014_Bin_34_FD_119761 | JGI IMG/M metagenome (GOLD analysis project Ga0181524, IMG submission 119761) | Peatland microbial communities from MTU Mesocosm Facility, Houghton, MI, USA - PEATcosm2014_Bin05_60_metaG | ecosystem: Environmental > Terrestrial > Soil > Wetlands > Peat | place...
ACGGAATGCTTCATTGCGGAGCAGTGCATGGTCGGGGTGGCGACGGGCTACGGCACGCGGGGCAAGGTGCCGTTTGCCTCGACCTTCGCCTGCTTCTTCACGCGGGCTTACGACCAGATCCGCATAGCCGGCGTCTCGACGGCGAACCTGAAGCTGGTGGGTTCGCACGTGGGAGTGAGCATTGGCGAAGACGGCCCGTCGCAAATGGGCCTGGAAGACCTCGCCATGATGCGGGCGATTGCCGGCAGCACGGTGTTGTATGCCAGCGACGCGGTGTGCGCCGAGAAGCTGGTGGACCAGATGGCCGCCCATAAGGGCATTTGCTACCTCCGCACGTCGCGGCCCAAAACACCGGTCATCTACAATAATGACGAGCCGTTTCCCATCGGCGGCGCGAAGGTGCTGCGCCAGTCGGCGGCGGACAAAGTGACGGTTGTGGCGGCGGGGGTCACGCTCTACGAGGCGCTAAAGGCCGCGGATGCGTTGAAGGGCGAGGGGATCGGAATCACGGTCATCGACGCCTACAGCATCAAACCGCTGGGGAAGGATGTAATCAAGGCCGCGGCGAAGAAAACCAAGAACCTGGTCGTGACGGTGGAGGACCATTATGTGGAAGGGGGGCTGGGCGACGCGGTGGCGGGCGAGTTGAGCGCCGAGGGCGTCAAGGTCCACAAGCTGGCGGTGCGCGAACTCCCGCGCTCGGGCAAGCCGGAGGTGTTGCTGGCCAAGTATGGGATTGACGCCAGCGCCATTGTCCAAAAGGTCAAGGCGCTGGTCTGAGCGGTGTTGAAGAGCTACCGACCATCGCAGTGGCGAGCTCTTCCCGCGCTGGTTCCGCTCGCGTGGGTTCTTCTGGCGGGCCAGTTGCTGGCGGATGCAGACCACTGCGGAGTCTGTGGCGCTCGGTTTACCGCCCGGGTTTACACCGTGACGGATCAGGTGACCGGGGAGAAAGTGCAGGTTTGCCCGGACTGCGCGGTGTTGAGCACCGTCTGCTTCATCTGCGGCCTGCCGGTCAGGACGAACTACACCGAGCTGCCGGATGGCCGGATCCTCTGCGCCCGCGACGCCCGGACGGCGGTGCTCAACGAAGACGATGGCAAACGGATTTGCCGCGAAGCCAAGGACAACCTGGACCGGCTTTTCTCCCGCTTCCTGAATTTCCCCGAGACCAATGTGACTGTCGCGATCGTGGACCGGGTTCACTTGCAGGAGTTGTTCAAGTTTGCCGGTCACGATTACACGTGCCCGAACATTTGGGGCTACATGGAAACGAGGACGAACCGCCATCACCTGGAGCATACGATAAGCCTGTTGAGCGGTCTGCCGCTGGCGGGTTTCAAAGCGACCTGCGCCCATGAGTACACCCATGCCTGGCTGAATGAGAACCTGTCCGAGCAACGAATGAAGGGCCTGAGCCGGGATGCGAATGAAGGTTTTTGCGAACTCGTCTCCTACCGCCTGATGGAAGCGCAGAACGAGGAGGCACAGAAAAAGCTGATCCTGTCCAATGCCTACACGCGCGGCCAGATTCACCTGTTCCTCGAGGCGGAGAAACTCTACGGTTTTAACGACATTGTGGACTGGATGAAATTCGGCGCCGATGACCGGCTGGCCGGCGACGATTTGCGCCGGATTAGAAACGTCGAGCTTCTCCACGCCGCGGCCAGGCCGGCGACGAATTCCCCCGCCTACAGTTCAGCCGTGTCGTCCGTTCCCGATACGCTGGTGCTGCGGGGGATTTACTGGGCGCAAGCGCGGCCGTTGGCGATTATCAACAACCGGACCTTGGGAGTGAATGAAGAAGGCAAGGTGCGCGTGGGAAAGACCAACGTGACGATCCGCTGCCTGGCCATCGGTCAGGATGGGGTGCGGATCCGTATCGTCGGCACGGGCGAAGAGCGGGAGTTGCGGCTTAAAACGGCTCCCCGGTGAGGGACGGCATCAGTCGCGCGACCGCGCAGGGGGGACCGGCCTCCGCAATCCGCGTTCGGCCCCTGCCAAAAAGGGGCCGCTCCCGGCGGCGCTCAACGCTCAATCATTCGGCACCCAGCCTTTGCCCGGGATGTAGTCCCGGCTGCCGGACGAAGTGGCGCACCCGGCCACCATGAGCAGGGCGACGAGGGCCAAAAGCAGACAAAGTTTTGACATGAGACAAATTTAATCCAGATTGGCTGTGGGGCAAGTGCCAGACGGTTTTAGCGATATGCCGGAGAAGAAAACATTTTTGAAGGGCCAGTTGCTCCTCGACAGCGGGCAGTTGCGCGGGTCGTTCTTCGCGCGCACGGTGGTGCTGATCTGCCAGCACGACGCCGAGGGGGCGTTCGGCCTGGTGCTCAACCGCACCAGCGGCAACCGCGTCGGCGAGATGATCGTCGCCGATTTGCCCGATTCGCTCAAGGAATGCCCGCTGTACGTGGGCGGGCCGGTCCAGCCGTCGGCGTTGAGCTTCCTGCACTCGGACACGTTCCTCGAGAACGCCAACGTGATGACGAACTTGAGCCTGGGCCATTCGGTTGATTCGCTGATGGAAATCGGCGAATCCCTGTCTCCGACGCGGAGAATCAAGATGTTCGCGGGCTACGCCGGCTGGGATTCGGGTCAGCTCGAAGATGAGATGAAACGCAAGGCGTGGCTGACGCATCCCGCATCGCTCGAACTGGTTTTCGACGCCGCCCCCGAGCAACTCTGGCAAGAGATCCTGCGGCGAAAGGGTTGGAAGTACAGAATCCTGGCCCAATCTCCTGAGGACCTGACCCATAACTAACTTGAATGGATATGAGCGTCCTGATTGTCGGCTCGACCGCGCTGGATTCGATCAAGACTCCCCGGGCGGAGAACCCGCGGTTACTGGGCGGGTCGGCCAGCCACGCGGCGGTGGCGGCCAGCTTGTTTGGTCCGGTCAAACTCGTGGGGGTGGTGGGGGATGATTTCCCCCGGCGCTATATCCGGCTTTACGAGCGCCACGGGATCGACCTGGAGGGCTTGCAGCGGTTGCCGGGGAAGACTTTCCACTGGTCGGGGGAGTACGAGTCGAACATGAACAACCGCCGCACGCTGTTGACCGAGCTGGGCGTTTTCGAGACGTTCAACCCGACGCTGCCGGCGGCGTATCAGACCACGCCGTTCGTGCTGCTGGCCAATATCGCTCCGGCGCTGCAGCAGCATGTGCTCAACCAGATGCGGCGGCCGCGGTTCGTCGCCGCCGACACGATGGATTTGTGGCTGAAGGTGGCGCTGCCGGACTTGCTGAAGCTGCTGCAGCGTCTCGATGCCTTCGTGCTGAACGACAGCGAAGCGCAGCAGTTGACCGGGGAAGCCAACGTGTTGGGCGCGCTCAAGAAGGTCCACCGGCTAGGCCCGAGGTACGTGGTCATCAAGCAAGGCTCGCACGGCTCCATTCTGTCGGGTCCGCGGGGTTTGTTTATTTGCCCGGCCTATCCGCTGCCGAAGGTGGTGGACCCGACGGGCGCCGGGGATTCGTTTGCGGGCGGCATGATGGGATATTTGGCGGCGGCCAAAGGACCGATTGACGACCATATCCGCCGGGCGATGGCTTATGGCAGCGTGGTGGCGTCGTTCTGCTGCGAGGGATTCGGCTTGCAGCGCACCACCCGAATCACCCGCGCGCAGGTGGATGGACGCGTGAAGGAGTTGGAGCGGCTGACGCGGTTCTAATCAGATGTGGAAGTCTTCGGGTGGTCGGGGCCGCTCCTTTTTGCTGACCACTTTCACCTTGGCCTCTTCCTGCACCACCAGCGAGTGCGGCGGGACGCTGGCGGTGAGAAAGACGTTGGCCCCGATGGTGCTGCCTTCGCCCACCACGGTATCGCCGCCCATGATGGTGGCGCCGGCGTAAATGGTCACATGGTCTTCGAGGGTGGGATGGCGCTTTTGCCCGCGCAGTTGCTGGCCCGCCGCGAGCGACCTCGCCACGAGGCCCACGCCCTGATACATCTTGACGTGACTGCCGATGATGCTGGTCTCCCCGATGACCGTGCCGGTGCCGTGGTCCACGAAGAAATGCGACCCGATTTGAGCACCGGGATGCAAATCCATCCCCGTGCGGGCGTGCGCCCACTCAGTCATGATGCGCGGGATGAGGGGGATGTTTTTGAGGTATAGCTCATGCGCCAGCCGCTGGATGGCGATGGCTTCAATGAAAGGATAAGCGACGATCACTTCCTCTTTGCTGAGCGCAGCCGGGTCGCCGTTGTAGGCCGCCTCCGTGTCGGTCTGCAGCAATTCCCGAATGCGCGGGAGGCTGGCCAGGAATTCGACGGTCAGGGTGCGCGCAATGGGACGCAGGCCTTTTTTGGGCAGTTCGGGCGGAGGGTTGTATTCAAGGCTCTTGGAGACTTCCTCTTCCAGGCTGGCGAGCACCGACTCCAGCAGCGTGGCGGTCCCTGCTTTGAGCTCCGACGAATGGACGAGCTTCTCGTCGAAGAAACCGGGAAACAGGAGCCGGAGCAAATCGGAGGTGATGAGCGCAATCGCGCGCTTCGAGGGCAGGTTCTTTCCGTCTAGGTGGTTGATGCCGCCCGCGCGGGCGTAGGAAGCCACCAGGCGGTCGGTGAGTTGGGTGACGGTCAACGGCACGGGGTGAGTATCCGGCAACGCGGGGCCGAACGCAAGCGGAGGCGGCGAGGCGTAAATCCGAAGGCCGAAACCCGAAACCCGAAGGCTGCAGGCTGATGCCTGGGAGGAATTACTTGAGGGAGAGAAGCTGCAAGACTGCTTCAACGACGCGCTCCACACGAATGCCGGTCATGCAACGGAAGTCAATGGGACACGCCCGGCGGAAACAGGGTGAGCAGGGCGCGGCAGACTTGAGCAACTGATGGCGGGGGTCGCCCGGCAGCCCCGGCCCGGTCAACTCCGGCGACGTGCTGCCAAAGGGCACGACGACCGGGGTGCCGAGGGCGGCGGCGACGTGCATCGGCCCGGAGTCGTTGGTAAGGAGGACGCGGCAGAGCTTGAGCAGCGCCATTAACTGGCGAAGGGAAGTTTGGCCGGCCAACGGGAGCGCGGAGTGCGGAGTGCGGAGTGCGGAGTGGATGGCGTTGGCCGCTGGCACATCGGAATGGCCGCCGAGAATGAGCCAGAGGCAACTGGTGCGCTGGTGAATCCCTTGTGCGACGGCGATGAATCGTTCTAATGGCCAGCGTTTGGCGGGGCCGTATTCGGCGCCGGGACTGAGGCCGAAAAGAGGGCGGCCATTGGATAGTTCGTTTTCCAACCGGAACTTCGCGGCGGCCACTTTGAGTTCCTCGGGGGCGATAGCCAACAGAGGCGGCAGAGGTTCCGGCGAAGCGCCCAAAGAGGCGACCAGGTGAAGGTATTCGTGGATATAGTGGGCGCGTGGCGGAGCGTGCGCGTCGGTGGCCGGGGAGCGGACCAAGCGATTGATTTCACTGACTGGCCGTTTGCGCATCTCCACGTGGTCCTGACGGGCGGCGACTGTTTGCGTCAGAAGCCAGTTCCGCCAGCGCCGGGCGCAGCCGATGCGCTGCGGGACTCGCGCCAGCCAAACTTCCAGCGCCGAGCGGTGCGAATTGGGCAAGACCAGCGCGGTTTGAAAATTCCCCACCCGCAGACGGCGGGCGACAGACCACGGGCCCTCACCGGATGAGAAGGTGAGAACCGCATTGAGGCTGGGATGGTGTTGCCAGAGCTCCGCTAGTTTCTGGTGCGTGAGCAGAGTGATGTGCGCATCGGGCAGCGCCTGGCGGAGCCGTTGCAACGCGGGGGTGGTCATGACGGCGTCCCCCAGCCAATTGACGCCGCGCACCAAAATGCGGCGGAAAGGGGCGGTGGAGGAGGGGGGAGGAGAAGCCGTCATGGCCCAGCGCCTGAGTTCTGACTTCCGGGCTGCGGTTTCCAGCGTCTATGCACCCAGAACCAATTAGCCGGGTCGCGGCGGACGGCGGCTTCGAACGCCCGGTTCACGTCGCGCATGATGGCGGCCGTGGAACGAGGGTGACCGTTCTCCCGGGTGGGAATTTCCGCGCCCGCTTCGATGCGCCAACGGGCCAGGCCGACCCGATAGCAAACGCCAGTGATCAGAGCGCAATGGTAGCGCAGCGCGAAAATGGCCGGGGCAGCCGTCGTGGAGCAGTCATGCCCCAGAAAAGGTCCCCGCACTGCGCCACCCGACTGATCGGACAGCAGCCCCAGCATAACGCCCGGCTGATTCATAAAGGCTTTCAAAGCAGGGCCCTCGAAACGGCGCTCGAAGAAGAGGCAGCCCGAACGCTCGCGCAGCGATTGCAGCAGGTGGTTGAGGGACGGCGGGCGGAAACCGCGGTAGGTGGTGGCGCACTTGTAGCCGGGCGCAAACTGGCCGAAGCGGGCATAGAGTTCGAAATTCCCGAAGTGGCCGATGGCCGCGACAACGCTCTGCGGCTTCCGGTCAGCGGGGGGCGAAAGGAGCCGGGCATCGCCCACGAATTCCACGCGCGGGCGCAGCGCGTCGAAGCTCATGGCGGCGGTCTTAATGGCGCAGGCGTAACTCTCGCCGATGCGCCGGAAGTTTTCGCGCGCGAGGGCGCGGAGCTCGGCCGGAGACTTCTCCCCGCCGAAGCACATCGTCAAATTGCGCAGCGCCACGCGCCGGTGCCGCGCATCCAACCAATACGCCAGCCCGCCGCCGAGCCGCCCCAGGCGGGCCGTCCAGGCCAGCGGCAACGCCTGGAGAAAGGCGACCAGCGCGCGCGCCAGGCAATAGAGAGGTGTTTCCATCGCTAACGGAAGCAGATCTTGCGCACGCAGTCCTGGAAGTCATCCGCGCCGCGGAGGATTTTGATCTCGACGCGCATGAAGTAAACCGGCAAGTCGCGCCGGTCGATCTTCGGAAAGCGCACCGCGTCCTTCTGCGTGGTGACAATCGTCTCGGCCTGCCGCTTTTTGCTGCGGTTAATGGCATTCAAGACTTCCTGCTGCGTAAAGCGATGGTGGTCCGCAAAGCGCTTGGAATAGACCAATTCCGCGCCGAGCTGGACGAGGCTCTGCTCGAAGCTTTCGGGCTGCGCAATGCCGCTCAGGGACGCGACCTTGCGCCCCTTCAACGAGTCGAGCCCGACGCGCTGGCCGGTGAACACATCCTCGAGGTACAGGGGGTGATGAATGCATTCGATGATGCCGGCCGCCGGGTTGAATTGGGCGATGCGCCGGCGCAGGCTGGCCGTGTTGCCGTCGCTCTTGGTGATGAAGATCGTGCTGGCACGGGCCAGATGGGACGGCGGCTCGCGCAAGGTGCCGCGCGGCAGCAGCCGTTCGGTGCCGAAGGGCTGCTGGCGGTCAATCAGCACGATGTCCTGCCGCCGGCCGCGGAGTTTCCAGTACTGAAAGCCGTCGTCGAGCAGCAGCGTGTCGCAGCCAAACTTCTCAATCGCGTAGCGGCCGCTTTTGACGCGGTCCTTGTCCACCAACACGACCACGTCTCTGAGATTGGACGCGAGCATGTAAGGCTCGTCGCCGGCCATCTCGGAATCGAGCAGCAGCGATTTGCCGTCCGACACGACGCGCGGCGGGGTGGTGTCATCCCGGAGAAAAAGCTTGTTCAGCAGCCATTGATGGACCGGGGGTGGCTTGGAGCGGTAGCCGCGGGAGAGGATAGCGACGTTGCGGCCCTGGTCGCGCAGCTCGCGGGCGAATTTCTCGACCACCGGGGTTTTGCCGGTGCCGCCGACCGTGAGGTTCCCCACGGCGATGACCTGCACGCCGAGGGTCGAGTCCCGCAGAATGCGGAGGTTGTAGAGAAAGCGGCGGGTCTTGATGGCGGCGTGAAAGCCCTTCGAGCAGGCGTAGAGCAAGGCACGCACAAGCGCCTCGCGCGTCCCACGCCGCTCCTCGACAATCACTTCCAGGAGGAAGGTTTCCAGTCTTTCTGTCCACGCACGAAGCCTCTCACGCATCTGCGGTCAGTGTGCCAAGACCTTGGAGACAGGGCAAGCGGAAGGCTGGAACGGCCAAGAGTCCGAAACGTGCGGGTGTTGGCAACCTCCCACGGCGCTCTGAGGACAGCACGCCCTCTAACCGGGAAATTTCATAGCGTGTAGCCGCCGACGGCAGTCGGCGCTGATTCTCAGTCCCGAATGATGGCGCCGACTGCTGTCGGCGACTACGCCCTGCAGGCGGTTTGTGCGAGGTATGAGAATTCCGGGCTAAGGGCGCGGAAGCGGGGCGGGATCAAGTGGCCGCAGAGGTCCGGGGCGATTTGCGGCACCAGGAAAGCAGCTTGATGACGGCAGCCAGGGCGGCGAAGACGGCCAGCGCCACGGTGACCGGCTCGGGCACCGTCGTGATATCGAGGCTCCAGCTTACCAAGGTACTCTGCCCCCCGGGTGACAGGTCCGCAAAGAAGAGCGTCCAGGTGCCGTTCGGATCGAGGCCGTTGAACTGGCTCAAAGAGCCGCGCGAGGTGCCCAGCGGATCGGTTCGCCCGTCCGCCTGCCAGGTGCCGGTCAACTGTCCGCTGCTGTTGTACGCCGGGCTGTAATTCTGGTAGAAATGGATGTCCGGCGCCGTCGAGGAGGAAGTCAGCGTGACCAACATGCCCGGATTGAGGTAGCCGTCCGGGTTGCTGGAGGTCATGCCGACGCGGTTCACGAGCACCACCAGGGGGGAGTTGTTAAGCCGGAGGTAGCCGTACAAGTCCCCGTTGAAGCCCCCGGAGATGTCCAGGGACACCTGGATGTCTGTGATGGGGGAATTGAGGCCGCTGATGGTGTGCGCGTCGGTCAGTCCGATAATGCTGTTGTCCGGTATCGCCTCATTGACCCCATAGTTAAAGGTGTAGAGGCCCCCGTGCGCCGAGGCGCAGAGGGCCAACGCGAGCACTGCCGGGGCGAGCTTTTTGCCCAGGCAGTGCCAGGTGTGTGCGTTCTTGACAGTCATCAGTTCTAGGGTGCCGCGAGGCGATAGAAGCGGCTCGTATAATTGGTCGCGCTCAGGTCAGGGAACGCGATTATCCCGTTTGAATCAGCAGCATTGGTGCCAATCGTAGCCCATGTGTTGAGGTCCGTGGAGGCCTGGATCAGGTAGGTGTCGCCAGGGATTCCGGAGGCCATGACTTGCATGTTCCCGTCCGGCAACTGGGAGAGGGTCTGAATGACCAGCGAGACATTGACCGCTTGCACGGTCACCGAGACCGTGCCGGTGCCGGTGGCGCCGAAGGTGTCGCTCACCGTGTAGGTGAAGCTGTCCGGCCCCGTGTAGTCGGCGGGCGGCGTGTAAGTGATGGTGGCGCCGCTCAGCAGCACGGTTCCTCCCTGGTCGCTGTTCGCGGCCACCGCCGTGATGTTCATGGCGTCGCCGTCGGCGTCCGTGCATAGAAACACCAGCTTGGTCGCGGACAAATTGGTGGACTGGTTTTTCATGGCGCTCATGGTGATGTTGGCGCCCACGGGCGGGGTGTTGACCAGTTGGTTTAAGCTGTTGGTGCTGCCGTAGAAATTGCCGTTGTCGGCGTACTCCGCCGCCACGGCGTGATACCCGTGCGTCAGCGCCGAAGAGCTGAGGCTGGCCACACCGCCGCTGAGGATTGCCGGCGCACCGAAGGACGCTCCGTCAACGAGAAACTGAACCGTGCCGTCCACGGCGCCGCCGCCCGGCGGCAGGATGCTCACGCTGGCCGTGAAGGTGACATTCGAGCCAGGCAGTGAAGGATTGGCGGAGGAAATGACGACGATGGCCGAGCTGGCTGGCGTGATGTCGGCCGTGGTAGTCGGCTGCGTGAGCGAGTAGTTCGCCGCGCTGGTGCCGTTGAGCGTCAGACCGGTGATGAAGACCGTCTTGCCCGTGCCAGCGGACGCATCAGCAAAGGCGCCCGTCGCGCCCGCGGTGTTGAGCGTCACGTCGTCGCCGTTGACGATGCCCTCGAGGCCTGCGTCGCTGGCATCAATGGTGGCGTTTGTGGTGCCGTCGTAAGTCTTGTCGTCGGCCAGCACGTTGGTGACGGTCAAGGGGGCCGGCGTGATGGTCATAACGCCGTTGGTGCCCGCAACCAAGCTGTAGTTGGCCGCGGTCAAAGTGCCGGTATCCAGCACGAAGACGGTGTAATTAGCGCCGACGGAGTTGGTAGCGGTGGCGTCGGTGCTGAAGTCGGCGCTGCCGGAGACGACACTGAAGGTGTCGGTGCCTTGCAGGGGGTAATAGAAGGGGGAGTAAACGGCGTTGGATGGGTCCTGGCCATAAACCAGGGTGCCGTTGGCACTCACATTCAAGGTGGCCGGGTTCACCGTCAGCGTGCCGGTGTTGTAAGTGATGTTGTAGTTGGCCGCCGTGAATGTTCCACCCGCCGCCGCGCTGGGCGTGATGATGTAACTCCCCACCGCCGCCGTGGCCGCGTCGCCACTGCCGCTGACGGCCAGAGTCACCGACCCAATCGTTTCACTGTTCTGCAAGCTGGTGCTGGAGAACTGCGTGCTGCCGCTGCCAAACGTCACGGTCTGCCCGTACGTCTTGCTCTGCGCGCTGGCGGTGACCGTCAGTGCAGCCTGGTTGACGGTCAGCGACCCGTTCACATAATTGATGGTGTAGCTGGCCAGACCCGTGCCGGTGGCATTGCTTGGGACAATGACATAGGACGAACCGGCGACCGCGGCCGTGGGCGCCGCGCCGCTGCTGTTCAAAGAGACGCTCGTTACCGTGTCACTGCCGAGCAGGCCGCTGGTCGTGAATTCCGTTCCCGCAAAGGTCACGGCCTGCCCATAGGTCTTGCTCCGGCTGTTGGCGGTCACGGTCAATTGGGCCGGGGCCACGGTGAAAGACTGATTTACATTGGTCGCGGCGTTCCAGGTCGCATTCCCGGCCTGCGCGGCGCCCACCGTCACGGTCCCGGCGCCGGTGAGTGTCACCGTGCTGCCCGCTATGGTAGCCGGACCGGACACAATGCTGAAGGTGACCGGCAAACCGGAAGAGGCCGTCGCACTCACGCTGAACGGCGCGTTGCCGTAAGTCTGGTTGGCCAGCGTCCCGAAGCTGATGGTCTGATTCGCTTTATTGACGACGATGGACGAGCTGGTGCCGGTCTTCGCGTGGCCGTCCGTGGCGGTGAGGGTGATCGTTTCGCCCACGGTGTCTTCGGTGCTGATCGTGAAGGCGCCGCCGGACAGCGTCTTGGTGTTGTCGCCAAAGATGCCGTCGCCGTTGCTGTCGAACTGCACGGTGCCGGTGCTGCCGCTCATGGTCACGACTGTGGAATTGTCGCTGGTCACCGGCTGGTTCAAGATGTCGTAGGCGGTAACAGTCGTGGTGAAAGGAGCGTTCACGGTCTGAGGCGTGGCGGCGCCAACCACATAGTGGTCGATGGCCTGATCGCCGATGGCGAAGTCGCCGGAAGCGACTGCTCCACTAATGGTCGTGGCGGTGGTCGTCGGCGTCCCGCTGACGGTTGTAGTCTGCCAGGCGCTGGAGCTGTACCGCCGGACCACAAATTGAGAGGCTGTGGCAGCGGCATCGACATCGTTCGTCAGGTAATTGAAGGTGGCGTTATTCGTGGCGGCGAATGATCCGCCAACGGTCAAAGTCCAATACCGGTTGACGTCTCTGGTGGAATCAATCCCCGAGGTGGCGATATTCGGATGTTCGCCCGCCGTGGTTTTCGCCGCAAGACTGCCCGCCGCGGTGACATTCATCGAGGCCAGGCTGAAGGGCGCGTACTCCGACGCATTGCCGATCGGGTAGGTGAAGGACTGGTTGGCGCCGGTGTTAAAGGCCTTCTGCAAGGTGCCGTTCACATAGTTGGTGGAGCCGCCTCCCGCGATCGAACCGGCCGCCGCAATACTGACCAGGTTTGTGCCGGTGGTGAGAACGCCGTTGGTCAGGGTGAGCGCGCCATTAACGGTAGTGCTGGCGCTTAGAGTCACGCCTGCGCTATTGCTGATGGTGAGGTTACTGTTGGTGGCAGGCAGCCCGTTGCCGGTGGTCTGGGCGGCGATGCCGTTGTAGGTGTAGCTGGCGCCGGCGTTGAAACTGCGCGTTCCCGTGACTTGAATATTGCCCGTGGCCCCGGACGAGGTGATACCCGCGGTTGAGCCGATCTGCAAGCCGGCTCCGCTCGACAATGTGAAGCTGCCGCTGCCGGTAACGATGTTGGTGCCCATGACCAGCGTTGAGCCGCTGTTGACGGTGAAATTGATGCCGTTCACCGTCCCGCCCGAGGTGTAAGTCTGGAGGCCGGCCTTATTGAAAACGATGTTAGCCGTGCCGAGGAACTCGGTCTGCTGGATGGTGCCGGCGGTTTGGCTGAAGTTGCCGCCGACATTGAGAGTAACGGTGCCGAAGATCCCGGAGCTCATGTCAAACGTGCCGCCGCTCAAGGAGAAATTGCCGGACACGGTGACGGTCTGGCTTGAGTTGCCGGTTACGTCGAAAGTGCCGGCGGTTTGGGATAAATTTCCACCGACAGTCAGGGTGGCGGATGGCCGCAGGCTACCCGACCCTGCGCTGGTGACAGTAAGGTTGCCGCTGACGGTGGTCAGGGCCCCACCCAGATCGATCTGCCCGGTTTGAGAAGGACAATTCCAGGTGAAGTTCCTGAATGTCTGGCCCAGTCCGCCAGGGGCAGAGGTGTTGCTGGTGTAGCCGATGATGGCGCAGGTTGAGTTCGTATTCCACGTCGCGGTCGGGATCGTGCCCGCCGTGGTCGTGTAGGCATGCTGGTAGGTTGCGCCGGAATCGAAGGCCAGGGTGCTGGCGGTGCTGGTGAGCGTGCCGGCATTACTCAGGATGCCGTTGGTATTGACCTCCACGGCGCCGCCGGTGCTGATTGAGAGCGTGCCGAGGACATTGACCAGGCCGCCGTCCTGCACCGCGCCGCCAGCTTCAACCACGGCGACTGCGCCGGAGTTGATGGGCAAAGTGCCAAGGACATTGACGGTGCCATAAACATCCAGGTCGGTGCTCGTGCCGTTGGTGAGGGTGAGGGTCTGCCCGCTGCTGACAGTGATCTGGCCGTAGGTCTGGACAATGACCTGGTCCACCGTCGCGGCTGCGGTCACGGTCACGGTATTGCTCGATTGGATCGTGATGGTCGGCGCGTTGGTGGAGGCCGGCGGCGCCGTCGCGGCCACCCACGAGGACCCATTGTAAGTCTGCCAGATTGTCGGATCATTCCAGTTGCCGGTGGCGATGGATTGATAAGCTCCGGTGGCCGGCGTGATGACCAGGCCCGTCAGGGTGCCGGTCTTGGAATTGGCCGTCGCGGTGATGTTGACCGTCTCGGCAAAGTTATCCTTGGTGGCGATGGTGAGCACCCCGCTGGTCAGCGCCTTGGTGTTGTCACCGTAGGTTCTGTCGCCATTGCTGTCGAATTGCACATTGCCTGTGCTGGTCAGGGTCACCGTGGCAGTATTCGTCGTGACAGTATTATTGGAGCTGTCTTGCGCCGTGACGGTCGTCGTAAACGGCACGCCGGCGTTGTTGGGCGAGGAGACCGTGACGGCGTAGTGATCCACCGCGCCGGCATTCACTGTGGTTGCCGTGCCGGTATTGGGCGTCTTGGTGCCATCGGTAGTATCTGTGGCGGTGACAGTCTGGCTGCCGGCGGTGTGGAACGTCACGCTGAATGCTTTGGTGCCGCTGCTCAGTGCCGCGCTGGCCGGCAACACCGCGTTGGCGTCGCTCGAAGTAATCCCGACCGTGTCGGAAACCGTATTGACCACGTTCCAGTAGGCGTCCACCCCGTTGACCGTTACGTTGAAGGCTGTGCCTGCCGTCCGAGCGCTCGGCGTTCCCGTCTTGCCGGTGGTTGTCCCCGCCGCCGCCGTCTCGCCCGGCATCAACAGTTGCAGCTTGGCAAAGGCTGCCGCCATGACCGTAAACGAGGAGCCGGTGTTGGCCGTGATGCCGGTGTGCGTCGTGTCCGACGCCGTCACCGTCCAACTGCCCGCCGTATTGTTGGTCAGGCTGAAGGTCTTGGTTCCGGCAACCAGGACCGTACTGGCCGGCAACGTCGCGTTGGTGTCACCGCAGGTGATCGCGACCGTGTCGTTGGTGTTGACCGGGTTCCAGTTGGCATCCACCGCGTTGACCACCACGCTGTAACCCGTCCCGGCCGTTTCCGCCGTCGGCGTGCCCGTCTTGCCCGTGGCACTGCCCGGCGCCGCCGTCTCGCCCGGCATTAGCAACTGCAGCTTCGCCAAGGCCCCGACATTGACCGTAACCGCCGAACTAATGTCCGCCGTGATGCCGGCATGGGTCACATCGCTGGCCGTCACCGTCCAACTGCCCACCGTCTTGTTGGTCACACTGAACGTCTTGGTCCCGCTGGCCAAAGCGTTGGTGGCCGGCAGACCGGCATTCGGGTCGCTCGAGGTGATCGCCACCGTGTCGTTGGTGCTGACGAGATTGTAGGCAGCGTCCACCGCATTGACCGTCACGGTGTAGCCCGTGCCTGCGGTCTGGGCCGTCGGGTTGCCCGTCTGGCCGGTCGAGGTGCCCGCCGCCGCTGTCTGGCCCGGCAGCAGAATCTGCAACTGCACAAGCGCGCCCGCATTAACCGTGATCGCCGGACTGGTATTGGCCGTCTTGGTCCCGTCGGTCAGGTCCGTAGCCGTCACCGTTCGGCTGCCCGCCGTGTTGAACTTCACGCTGTAAGTCTGCGTGCCGTTGACCAGGGCCGCATTGGGCGGCAGCGCGGCGTTGGTGTCGCTGGAAGTGATGCCGACGTTGTCACCGGCGCTATTGATCAGGTTCCAGTTGGCATCCACCGCGTTGACCGTCACCGTGAAGGGACTGTCCGTGTTCTGCGCGTTGGTGACCCCGGTGTAGCCACTGGCGGTGCCCGGCGCCGCGCTCAGGCCCGGTACCAGGATTTGCAGCTTGGCAAACGCAGCCGGATTAACCGTGAACGAGGTGCCGGTGTTGGCGGTCAACGGACTCCCTGAAGTGTCGGTGGCCGTCACCGCCCAACTGCCCGCCGTCTTGTTCGTGATCGCGAAG
>Ga0181524_10003582_pt1 | contig 14945 bp, 10 predicted proteins | sample PEATcosm2014_Bin_34_FD_119761 | JGI IMG/M metagenome (GOLD analysis project Ga0181524, IMG submission 119761) | Peatland microbial communities from MTU Mesocosm Facility, Houghton, MI, USA - PEATcosm2014_Bin05_60_metaG | ecosystem: Environmental > Terrestrial > Soil > Wetlands > Peat | place...
AAGCCTCTCCAGACCTCGGGGAGCGCCAACTTCATCGGCGTGTTCACCAATGCGACGGATCTGGGCAATTCGATCATGTACCAGGCCAATGGCCTCATCGGCGTTGGCACGACAGCACCCTTAATCTCTCTGGATGCCCGCACCGGTACGTATCCCCAAATGGGAATGGCAGGGACTACCGATTATTTGACGTTCTTTGCTTCCGATATTTTTGGTCCGGCCATCTACTGGGATCCCGCGAAAGACATGCGCTTTGGGAAAGGGGGAGCAGGGCTGTACAACCCGTATGGATTTGTGGAGCAGATGAGGATTCAATCCAGCACGGGCAACATGGGGATCGGGACGATGGCGCCGGGTTCGAAGCTGGACGTGGTGGGGGATATTAACCTCGCGGGCAATCTGCGCCAGGGCGGTGTGCTGTTCCTTCACAACTTGGGGCTCTATAACACGGCTGTCGGTCTGGGCGCGCTGCCCGTCAACACCGCCGGGAATGGTAACACGGCCAGTGGGTACCAGGCGCTCCAAAACAACACCATCGGGATCTGGAATACCGCCAGTGGGTACGCTGCGCTCCAAACCAACACCGACGGGTCCGCCAACACGGCTATTGGCACCGAGGCGCTCCAGTATAACGACGGGGCCAACAACACCGCCAGTGGATCCCAGGCGCTCAATCACAATACGACCGGGGGCAACAACACCGCCGATGGGTATCAGGCGATCCTATTCAACACCACCGGGAGCTATAACACCGCCAGCGGGACCTCTGCGCTCTTTCACAGTACCGGGTCCGGCAACACCGCCCTAGGGTACTATGCAGGGGGGCAACTCACGACTGGCAGCAATAACATCATGATCGGAAATGAGGGGGGCGCCGCTGATGACCATACCATTCGCTTGGGAGATGTTCAGACCAAGACCTTCATCGCCGGCATCCAGGGGGCAATGACCGGCGTCCCTACTTCAATGACTGTGATGATCGATACCAACGGCCAACTCGGCACCATCAGCTCCTCCCGCCGATTCAAGGAAGACATCCAGGACATGGGCGACGCCTCCAGCAGTCTCATGCGCTTGCGCCCCGTCACTTACCGCTACAAGCAGCCCTACGCCGATGGATCGAAGCCTCTGGATTACGGCCTGATCGCCGAAGAGGTGGCCGAAGTATACCCGGACCTGGTGGTTACCAACAAGGACGGCCAGGTGCAAACGGTGCAGTACCAGAAGCTCACTCCCATGCTGTTGAACGAATTGCAGAAGCAGAACCAGCACACACAGCAGCAGGATGAAACCATCCGCCAGCAGCAGGAGCAGAACCGCCAGCAGCAGGAGCAGATTCGGAAACTGGAGGCGCGGCTAGCGGCGCTGGAGGCCATGTTGTCCGGCAAGGCGCCTACCACGGCGACCGCTGGGCAGTAAGTCCATCGCCTGCTCTATCGTTTACTCCGCATTTCTATTTTGAACTCTTGCAGAATCGGATCATTTGAGGGCGCAGAAGGCGGGGATGGCCAGGATGGACCTTAGTTCTGTCCCTTTATGATGTGGTCAGCAGTCCAAAGCCCCTGCAGCCCAAAAGGAAGAACCAATACGAGTTGACACGCCTGGGCAAGATGACGGGCCTGCCGCGGACCCGCAAGGAACCCGAACGTTTGGCGGGTGAAGCGCCCCACGTGTACAATAATGCGTGAGATGCCCGCCCCCGCCGTCTCCGTCATTGTTCCAGTCTATAACAGCGAACCTAACTTGGCCCTGCTCGTGGAGAGACTGAACCCGGTACTGCGAGTGCACACCTCCAGCTTCGAAGTGATCTTCGTCGAAGACGGCAGTCGCGACTCGAGCTGGAATGTCATCCAGGACCTTGCCAACAGGTATTCCTTCATCGTCGGGATCAGGCTGATGCGCAACTATGGGCAACATAATGCGCTGCTGTGCGGCATTCGGGCGGCGCGCTACGAGGTGATCGTAACCATCGACGACGACCTTCAGAACCCCCCCGAAGAGATTCCTGCGCTGCTGAAGAAACTCGACGAAGGATACGATGTTGCCTATGGCACACCGCGCGAACAGCAACACGGTTTCCTGAGAAATATTGCATCGACCATAACCAAGATCGCTCTCCAGAGCGCGATGGGCGCGGAGACGGCCCGGAGCGTCAGCGCGTTCCGCGCCTTCCGGGCCTCCCTCAGGGCGGCCTTCGTAGACTACCGGGGACCCTATGTTTCGATTGACGTTCTGCTGACCTGGGGAACGAATCGATTTGCCGCCGTTATGGTCCGTCACGATGCGCGCCTGCACGGGAAATCGAACTACACATTCGCGTCTTTGTTTCGACACGCCATCAACATGATGACGGGGTTTAGCACCATTCCGCTGCGTGTGGCCAGCCTTGTGGGATTTGCGTTCACCGCGTTTGGCGGGATCTTGTTGCTGTTTACCCTGATCCGCTATCTGTTACAGGGTACGGCGGTTCCCGGCTTCGTTTTCCTGGCCTCCACCATCACGATCCTCTCGGGGGCGCAGCTATTCGCGCTCGGAATCATGGGGGAATATCTCGCGCGGATGCATTTTCGCATGATGGACAAGCCGTCATACGCGGTTATGTCCTGCGCTACTGGTGGAGAAATAATCGCCGGCGGACAGGATAAATCAGCGCTTGCGGAGAACGAAGAGCTTCTGCGTGCCGTAGTCACCCGCCGCGGGCAGGCTTGAAAACCATTGGTTCCAGTGCAGATTGGGATCCGCCGCCGCGACTTGAGCTCCGAGCGCCTGAATCAGAAGGGGCTTCAGAACTCTGGTGCCTACATAATAGGAACTGGCAAAGTTTACTAGCGACACCAACTCCAACATGGAAGCAGTTTCTTTGGTCACGAGATCCTGGTCGAGGTAATTATTGAACGGTGGCATTGGAATATCGGGCAGGCCCCATTCGTTGCGAAAGGCGTTCAATCGCCTCCACCCCTGCACGGTAGCCTCGGAGAGCAGCAGCAGGCCGCCAGGCTTGAGCACACGGGCACATTCTCTCAGGCCTCGCAATTGATCAGGCCACTCGCCCAGATTGATGACAACGCGGATTACGATTACCTTGTCAAATGACTCCGCCGCGTGACCGAGGGCCGTAATGTCGCCAACGCCGAATGAGATGCTTCCCGCCAGTTTGCCGGATAGGCCGGCGGAGCGCTGCTTCGCTTGCTCGATCATCTCGGGGATGTAGTCCTGGCCGAGAATCTCGACGCGTTTCTGGGAGGCAAACTGAATCGTGGAAAATCCATTGGCGCAGCCAATGTCTAAAACGCGGTCGCCATCTTCGAGACGCGAAAGAATCTCGCGGATCTCCATCTCCATCACGCACTGGTCCGACCAGGACGCCGCCGGGGATTGGCCATGCTCAATCGCTTGATGCTTCCAGAAATCCCGGATTTGCTCTATACTGTATCGTTCGGGCAATGCAGGCTCCAACCACTCGGCATTGATTACGGGCACGGTCGCGCGGCGTCCGCTTCAGGAAAAGCCACCGCTGCGAGAGACAGTATAGCAGGCGTTTGAGACTGAGGAATAGGTGTTTTTTTGGACTTTATACCCTTCAATCGGCTATGCCCGGTGGGCACCGAGTTCCGCTACGTGCAACAGGCGATCGATCAGATGCACACGGCGGGCGACGGCCCTTTCAGTAGAGAATGCCAGACCCTGATCGAGCAGGAACTGGGAGCAGCCAAAGCGCTCCTGACCACCTCTTGCACGCACGCTTTGGAACTCGCAGCTCTTCTGCTCGATGTACAGCCCGGTGACGAAGTCATTCTGCCGTCCTTCACCTTCGTTTCAACAGCAAACGCCTTTGTCCTGCGGGGGGGGCGGCCCGTATTTGTCGATATCCGCCCGGACACGTTGAATTTGGATGAATCGCTGCTGGAGCATGCCATCAGCCGCAAAACGAAGGCTGTCGTGCCGGTGCATTACGCCGGAGTGGGCTGCGAGATGGACTGCATCCTGGAAGTTGCGGAGCGTCACGGCGTTGCCGTAGTTGAAGACAACGCGCACGGATTGTTGGGCCGATATCGAGGCAAGCCGCTGGGAACTTTCGGCAGCCTCGCCACGCTGAGTTTTCACGAAACCAAGAATTTCACATGCGGCGAGGGCGGAGCATTACTGATCAATGACCTAGCTTACATCGATCGCGCGGAAATTATTCGTGAGAAAGGCACCGACCGCAGCCGCTTCTTCCGCGGCCAGGTTGACAAGTATACGTGGGTGGACATCGGCTCGAGCTATCTGCCTTCCGATATGTTGGCCGCCTTCCTGTATGCCCAATTGGAAGCAAGGGCACGGATTCAGGCCGCGCGCCGGAGCATCTGGGAGCGTTATTGTCGAGACTTGCAGTCCTGGGCTTCCGAGAACGGCGTTGGGTTGCCCAAGGTACCGGCCCACTGCGATCAATCGTTTCACATGTTCTACCTGTTGCTGCCATCTCTCGAATGTCGCCAGGCCCTCATCGCTCATCTGGGGAGTCGCGATATTCTGAGCGTATTTCACTATCAGCCGCTGCACCTCTCGACAATGGGCAAGAAGTTCGGCGGCAAGCAGGGGGATTGCCCGGTTACCGAATCGGTGAGCGACCGGTTGCTGCGCCTGCCGTTCTACAACGATCTGGACGATATGGCACAGGCGCGCGTGATTTCTGCGGTCCAGGAGTTCAAAATGCCGCGGTCAGGTGCGGCGTAGCCGTTTATGCTTGTGGAACTTGCGCAGCGGGCCGCGTCGATCGGGTGGGTGTACGATCTCTCACAGAATGTTGCAGGCGCTCATCTGGTCCGTCGCCGCCTGCGCCGTCACCTGGCCGCGATCTGCACTTTCCCGGGTTGGGTTCTCGATATTGGAGGCGGTACCGGGAAACTGCAGGCCTTGATTCCGCCGGGTTGCCGTTACTTTTGCCTGGACATCGAGATGCCCAAACTGCAACGGTATGTTCAGATCAACCAGTCGTCGAACCCGCTGCTAGCCGATGCTACCCGGATGCCAGTCCGTACAGCTAGCGTCGATCTAGTAACTTGGATCTTCATAGCCCACCATCTGACAGACGAAATGCTGGCGGCCGCTCTGGACGAGACTGGGCGGGTCCTGAAGGAAGGCGGTTGGATCCTTTTCCTCGATCCGGTTTTCAGTGCCCGGCGCTGGCCAGGCAGGCTGTTATGGAAGCTCGATCGTGGGTCGCACCCCAGGAGCGAAGAGGATCTCCGATTTGTTTTGAATTCCCGGTTCCAGATGGAACAATGGAATCGGTTTGCAATCTACCATCGGTACCTGCTCGGAATGGGCCGCAAGCTCTCTTGATCGGCCCACGCCATAACGCAGCCGTGTAAGCTTGGATGTTTGTCAGCGACGGACAGCGCCGGGATTACGTTTGACAGACGTCGAGGAATCCTCATCGAACTTGGCGGATGCCTCCAATGACTCGATCAGGCACGATGTGGCCCGCGGCGGTCCTGGGGGATCGTTGGCAATTAGTAGCACGACGCCCTCTCCGGCCGTCAGTTGCTGCGAGTAAACCACCGTCTGCGTCTGCCCAGTCGGCCGAGGGATCGGAGAGCGACCCAGGGCCCGCGTCATGTCCGTTGCCATTCCCCCAAATAGCAGACCGCCCTCGATGACCTTGTATTTGAGAGTAAACCGATAAAGACCACTGCGGCTGGCTACCAGAGGCACATACCGGGGGCCCCAGGTATAGCGCTGTTGCGCCATGGTTGTGAACAACCCGTCTGATCGCACTTGCACCGAACTCCACTTGTCCTGAGGCAATTCTCGAGGCTCTGCCGGCGTGGCAAGGGTCAGCTTTGCCACGCCATCCACCATACTCACGGCCAACGGTTGTAAGTGCTCCGGGGTCGGTTCTGCGAACCGAACAAATGTCATTCTATAGCTGACGCCGTCGCTGGCAATATCGTTCTCTGCCAACACTTCCGTTTTCATCTGAAGAGGTGCCAAGGCACGGTCCGCCTCCCCCAGGACTCCAGGATGATCCGAAAGGATGACGGCAATTCCGCCAGGCTGCAATCGCGGGCCCGTGGAAGGGAAATCAGTACTAAGCATAGAGTATTCATATAGAAAGATTGAGTTCAGGGACATAAACTCCATGGTCCCTGGCTCCTTTGATCCATACCAAAAGAGCACCGGCCGACGTTCCTCCTGTATGTGCGACCACACGATGTTCGAGGCGCGCACCGTCCGCAAAAAGGTCTGCCGATTGTGAGGATTGGGCGCCGCCATGCCCGAATAGCCAACCTGGTAAAGCCACAGTCCCGCCAGGGCGGCAAGAATTACTGGCTGGCGCCTATAGAAGACAACGGTGAGACAAAGTCCTACCATGGGACACAGAACGATGACCGCTAATCCCGCATGGTGCAATCGGCTTGCGAAAGTGCCATCAGCGAGATTCAGAGAGAAAGCAAACATACCTGCGGTACCCAGGATCAAGAGCCAGTATACCCACGCCCTCCACTCATCCAGTGCCGTCACCAGCATGCAGCCGATCGCCAAAAACATCAAGGGGAGAAGGTAGCTGACATAGAAGTTCAGCTGTAGCCCGACTCCGCTTATCCAATACCAGACGATCATTCCGATGAGTTCGACGTGGTACAAAGACACGAATGCCGTGCAGGAATCGCCCCAATGCATCAAACGCCGCTGAATCCTCAGGGCCAGATATAAAAGACCGCATGCACCAGTCACTACGGGTATGCCAAGCCAATACGCCGTTCTTAACCAACCGAGTCCGTTAGCGCGCCATGGGTTCGGATGCGCTGCGAGACCGATGAATGCCACGATGGAGGGGCCGTAGAACCAAAAGTTGCCGTCGAGGCTATCATTAATCACGCCCAGTGCGATGGTGAGCACAGCGGCGCCGGCTCCAAACCACAGCCCGGAAGTGAGCAGCAGCCTCAGTTTTCCCGGTTGATCGGGCTTGTACCGAAGAAATAGATAGAAGACAAAAACACAAGGCATGAAGCAGATCAGAAATAAGTTGGTATAGACCATCGCCGCCCCAGCCGCGCCAGCCAGCGCGATCCACGGCCATGGTTGCTTTGATGACGCGCCTCGCGCCATACTGGCGAGCCCCAACAGATTGTAGGTAATGCCGGCGCCGTCCATATAATCCCAACCAATCGCCAAGAGAAACGCCGCATGCGTGGCGAAAAGAACGGCGCCCAGTAGAGCAGTCCGCCGGCCCGCAGCTCGTTTGAGCAAGCAGTACATGGGGAACACAGCCAGGTAATAAAAGCCGAAGTGCAGCACGTATTTGGCCGTCATCACATCAAAAAGGCGATGTACAACATATCCCGGCAGGATCCAGGGCAGCCGGGTGCCATAGTAGAGGTTCGGGAAGAGGTCGGCCTTGAATGGCTGCAAATGAAGGAAGTAACCGAAATAGACCCACTGATCGACCCATCCTAGGGGAGAGTAGAGCCAATTGGAGTTAGCACTTACAAGAGCGAATGGAAAAGCTAACAGCAGCAGAACGGCCGGATTTAGCGTATACTTACGGGAGTTTGGTCGAGTATGAGGCGAGGAGTTGCTCGGATTGACGGGCTCTCTGCGAGGCGGAGAATCCGCGGGGATCTCGTTATGCAAGAGTATGCTCACAAATGCTCTGCTAGCCAATAGCAAGCGCGAGATCATGGTCAAGAACTCCTGGGTTTGAATGAGGAGCCGCGCGTCTGGCGCGCGGGCAGCCTGCGCCGGGTTGTGACACGCTCAGTTTCGGAAACTCGCGCAAGCGACTGAAACCAGGCGCCCGCGGCCGACTGGCTGGCTGCGGGGAGAGAAGGAGTGTTACACCCAAGCGAGTATGAGTCTGCCAGGCATCCGCCTAGAACCGCAAGGAATCGCATTTCTGTAGATCGGTCAGTATATCATGCGGTTCCCGGTGTGTTGCAGCCCTGGGTTGCACGGGTTGTGCAGCATGCCGGCGAGAGCGTAAGTGCCACGAGACCCGAATGGGCCATGGGTCTATCTGCGGTAGGTGGTCGGTGATCATCCTGTCAACGCCTGACGCTTTACCCTCACGCGGCGTGCCGATAATAGTAGGTCAGCATCCCGCCCAACCGCTCAGGACGTACGGTCGAGTCTGACAAGGCGTTCTGGTGTTCTTTCGGATCAGTTTTTCGGATCCCGCTATTGCGGGGCGGGCTTCCCCGGCTTGTTCTTGTTTGGTGTTCGGTTCTCCGCATGGAGGCCTGTCCGCCGCTGGATCCATCAGGTATAATATCGTTTCCAAAGAAAGCGAGGTCTTCTTATCCCGGTACTTGCTGGCGCACGTGAACTGCGATCACCGTTTTCCTTTGCCTTTCTGGCAGTTCTTGCGATTCCCCTGATCCAACTGATGGCCGGGCCGGCATGGATGTACACGCCGGACGGATTCGACCAATGGTTCTACCACGGCTACTTCCTGCACCTCAAACACCACATTGTGACCTTCACCGGCTCGTATTACGGCAGTCGCCTGGCTTGGATACTGCCGGGCTATGCCGCTCACGCGCTGTTTGGCCCGCTTACTGCCAATTTCCTTTTGCGCCTCTATGTTTGTTGGGTAGCAACCATATCCCTCTATTTTCTTATTCAGCGGTCCTATGGGCGGCGCTGCGCAGTTATCTGTAGTCTTCTCTTGTCCGCCTCCGCGGACTTCCTGATGGCGGCGGGTTGGGACTACGTCGATGGAGCGGGCATAGCATACGGCCTGCTTTGCGTCGAGGAGTTTGCGGCGGCAGCATCGTCGGCCCGCAGGTCCGCAGGGTTGCGTGCAACGTTCGCCGGGATGGCCTTTGCCGCTGCTGTACATGCAAATGTGTTTTTGATGATCCTCGGGCCGGTCCTTGCGGTCGTGTTTTTCGCGAGGGCAGGCAAACAGGGATTCCTCCTGGTTTTGTGGGCGCTGGCTGGCTTTGCAGCTCTCACGGCGGGCCTTGGCTTGGTCAATGTCGCATTAGGAGGACCGTTTCTGTTCTTCACCCCTTCACTGTCGGCCGCTACCGCCGTGGTGAAGGCAAATCCATATTTCGCCAATCTGCCGGTGTGGGCGATGCAGGCGTGGTGGCTGGTTGTTCCGTGCGCGGTAACTCTGGCAAGTCTACTGTTCCTCATCCGGATGGCCGCTCGAATCGGTTCAGGCGATGAGTCACGTCCAAGACAGATAGTGCGCATGGCGGATGCGTCCTCTCTGCCACTGCTCCTCCTGATTTTCGTCGGCCTGACCGCGGCGCGCGTGCCGGCTCTTCAGCTCTCTTACTATGCGAGCTATTTGCTGATTTTCGTTCCTCTGTCAGTAGGTGCACTGATTGGCCGGCGCCTCGACTCGTGGTCGAGCAGTGGATTCGTCGTGCTCACGTCAGCCTCTGCGTGCCTGGCGGTCCTGGTTGGTGCCGAAGTTCCATCCCATTTACCGCGGGCCATCGCTGTCACGTATATTTTCGTTCGTGCTCTGCCGCATGTATCGACTGTCGTACTCGCAGCAACGCTTGCCGCAAGTATCGTGCTGGGAGACGTCATCAGACAGCGGCTTGTATCGACGCTTGTAGTGGCTGTTGTTGCGGGTGCTGTTCTGATCCACCTGGGTAGTATCAGACTACCGGAAGCTGTGGGCGGAGCCTTGAGCCGCGCCACCTATCTTGATGTCGACCGGACCACGAGGGAGCTTGGACGGCTCACCCATGAAGGGTCGTTGTGGTTTTGGTATGCGTACAAGCCCAATGGCGACCAACACTACACTTCCTTCTGCAGTACCTATCTCTGGGCGACGACGCTACTCGGGCGGGCTCTGCCGGACGTCACGGACCTTCGATACGATCCCCTTCATGCCGGTACCTACGTGGCCGTGATGGACGATCGTGAAAGCGCTGTGAACCAAGGCATTGCACTATTACGGGACCACGGCGCCACTCTAGAGCCCGTGGACCGGTTGCGGTCCAGTGTCCGTCCAAACGGATTTGGCATCGCGCTTTTGCGGGTGACGCGACTTGAACTGGCGCCCAAGGTTTATACGCTGTCGCCTTCGAGGGATACGGTGCGGCCGGTGGCCGAACTACTGAATTATGATCTGGACGGGCTCCTCACACATACCGGCCACGCAGTTTATGGCAAGGAACTGGCACCACCGCCGGGCCTGCCACGAGGCGTGTTCAAGGTTACAGACATGAAGGATCATTTCGGGACCAACTTCCAGCCGATCAGCGTTCAGGGATCGCCGCCTGTGACAGCAGTAGAAGTCACAGCAATCGATCAAGCGACCGACGATCGATTCGGTAGCATCAACATGATCTTTCAAGACCAGGACTACCGTACTCTGTATTCGACCGGCACGCTTCCCCGGGGCGAGGACCGTACCTTGGTGGCGCTGCCCGCCGGCACGCGCACAATTCGAGTGGCATTCCTTGCAAACGATCTAGGATTTATCAAATTTCCGAAGGCCGTGCAGTTGCGCGCTTTTGCAAACAAATAACTGCCCCCCGATTCGTCACTTCGCTCCGGCAGCGAGCGGAGTTCGTTTCGTACTATTAATAGACAAACTCTTGGACGATTAAACCTGACAGATGGTAGAATAGACTTTTGGTACGGCATCATAATCGTGAGTTAGATAAAGACCGGACCGAAGCACAGGTTCTGGATATGGCCAGGCGGCTGCGTTTCATCCGGCCCTTAGTTCCCTATCCAAGGCGCACTCAGGAATACGACTGGAGGAACCGCTCCCTGGCGGCCTGCGTTCGGGAAGCCATCTGGAAGTTTTTTTCCGAGCGAAACCGCGAAGTGCCCTTCGAGATTCCATGGCATCATGAATTAAGGCTACGCTTGAATCTCGGAAATGAACTCAGCCGGGCGATATTCGTGGACGGCTGCTATGATGCGAACGAGTTCGTTTTTCTCGAGGCGATCTTTGAGCCAGGGATGCACTTCATGGATGTCGGGGCCCACGAGGGTCTGTACACGATGTTCGCCGCACGATGTGTCGGCGACAACGGGCAGGTGTGGTCTTTCGAGCCAAGCTCGAGGGAGCGGGCAGCCTTGACACGTAACGTCAAACGCAATCGGCTGGACAATGTTTCCATTCTACCGATCGCGCTCGCTGAGGCGGACGGCAATGGTGAGTTGAAGATCGCTAACAGCGGCCGGTCGGGCCATAACACATTGGGCGATCCAGTGTGGGAAGGAGTGCGGGTGTCCGAGGTGGAAGCCGTCCATCTCAGAAGCCTGGACAGCATTGCAGCGGAAAAGCAGCTCAGCCGGCTAGACGTCGTGAAAATCGATGCCGAAGGCGCTGAGATGCGGATCATACAGGGGGGCAGCCGCGTTTTGCGGGAGTTCCGGCCCAGCCTCCTGTTCGAGGCGCAGGAGAGTTCCTTGCGCCAACAGGGCGGAAGTCTTGATGGCCTCATGACTGCGGTCAGCCGCCATAATTACCGCATCTATGCCTTCGACCCGGATACCGGCTTGCCAACAGCGAAACCCAGCTCGGCGGATCTCAACCTCGTCGCTATTCCGCAGGAGCGCCTATCCGCATGAAAGGCGAGCCTCCCTGCAGGTCGGCTCCCATATCTCCTCGGTGATCACCCTTTCAGGCGACCCTGTATGGCCGGTTTTGGGTGTTGACCGAATTTGCTCTGGAAGTATGCACTCGCAGTATTAGCTCCAGCCGCTCCAGTATCACCGACAGGTGAGGTTCGCCGTTGTAAACCGGAATGATTATCTAGACGGAGGGGCTGGCCCTACTACGCCTCATTGTGCAGTGCCGGAGTTCTGCGAACGGAGGGGTGCGACATAGTAGGGGTAGATCGCCCGCTCTGGCGGTCCGGAACAACCGAAGCAAATCTTGGAATCATCATTTCCTCACAGCTGAGATTACCTTCCGGACTGTGGCTAAAGCTCGAGGCACCAAGCCGGAGACCCCATTTCGGGGTGTGACTTGGTTCTGAGGATGACACGTGAAGACATCGAGCGACAGCACCCGAACCGAACGCTTACCTTCCGCGTCCCAATTCTGAACCACCACTGGGCCGATACCGTGGATGTCAGTCACGGGAATGTGAACCTCCTGGACCATTTCGGATTGCTTCAGTGGGACACGAGAGAGAAAACTCCGCGCGGAACGCTCCAAAAGCCCTATGCCAACGACGCCGCTTGCCACTACAACCCGGATCTTGATCAGGGCCGGATCCCTGCGAGCGGTTTGGACGTGCAACGCGAGTTCGGCGCCATACGACCAGGGCTCCGGCGGGGTCTCAACGATGCAGGCGCCAACTTGGCTGTCGATCACTTCACCCGCCCCATGAAACTTACTTTTCCCGACGATAAATCCGGCGGAGATCCGATCCAGCAAGTCCTCAGGCAGCGTCGATAGCTCGGATTGCCCCGCCCGATGCACGATCCGGTCGCTGTCTTCAGATTGTGAGTACTCCCCGTTGCTGTCCGGACGCCTTGTCCAAAAATCCGACACGATCGCATAGGTGTCGACAAAACGAAATTCGGCACGACAGCGACCATGCAGCCGCAAGTACAAAGTCAACTCATCCTCGTACCTGTGCGGATGACGGGTGAAATCGGACTGGTCGGCGCGGCCACGCTCGTATAGGCAGGTTGCGGCAAACGAGAATTGCGGTTCCGCCTGAGACAGGAGCGACATTATCAAATATGTATCTTCGGCTGTGGACATGAGCGGGTCTTGCAGAATTAATTCGGTCAGCAAATCGGATGACGCGACGAAGCAATTCGAGGCGAAAGCAGCACCCAGCGCGAGGAAATCCTCGCCTCTGGTGATGCCAAAGTGCGTGAGCCGCAAGTTATCCGTTCCGCCACCTTCGATGGACCTACCCATCGGATGCGCCTCGATACACCCGCTGTAGGCGACAAAGCGTTGACGGGGGGTGTTGCCAAATGGCTGGAACAGCATCTCGAAGTGATTCGAAAAGAGCCAATCGTCATCATCCAGAACTGAAAAGTACTGCCCCCGTACGGCTGTGAGACCAGCCCAGAGGGCTGTGCTGCGTTTTCCACCAGTACTCTCAACTATGCGCATGCGTTCGATGTTGGGATAGCGTTGAGCGGTGAGGGCGCTTAGGTCGATTTTCTTATGGCGCACAAAGATGATCTCGAAACAACCGTAAGTTTGGCGGGAAATCGCCCCAACGGCCCGCTGTATCGATTCTACGGGCCGTGATCCGCAGCGTATGACCACGGAAATCAAAGGACGATATTCGGTCTGTGCCACTTCCAGTGTCATCTTCCGCTTGGCCGATTTTCGCTCGTGATAGGCGACAGCGTTACTGAGCAGCACCTCGGCTGCGAACTGTTTATCGAAGACTTCCCTGGCCCGGCGGGCCTTTTCGAGGGCCGCCGCCGGATCTGCATAAATCTCCTCGCGCTTGCGCAGGATTTGTTGCACCACGTAGTTGTGAGGCATTCGCGGGTCGATGTAATAGACGCTATCGCCGAAGTAGCGCCGCAACCACGGAATGTCAGGGCAAATGGCGAGTGCACCAACGGAAACTATCTCAAAGACTCGGTTTGAGATCACATCGTCTTTGAGATGCAAGTCTGCGAGCAGGCACAGGCCGATGCCGTTTTCGGCGTACTTGGCCTGCACCGAGTCGCCATCGAAGGGCACAATGCCTCCGTAGGACCTCGGATCGACATCCGGCCACGAATGCTCTGGGCCGTAAACTTGCACGCCGTCAAACCGGCTCAGCAGGTTGATCAGCTTCTCCCGGCGTTTGTCCCAGTTAGTACCGAAGTAAGTGATTTTCAGTTTTCCGGACGCGATCAACCCGTCTACCTCCGCGGCCCTCTCGCTACGCTGGCAGGTGTTGTAATAAAAGCCCGGGGTCTCCGGGCGCCCCACCGAGAACGTAAGGTTCTGGATAAAGCGGGAGAGCGAGTCCGAGATCGTCAAGTACCCGTCATAAGACAGCAAGTTATGGTAGTACTTTCTATTCGTCAGGAATCTGTCGCGCGGTTCGTGGATGACGCCGTAATGAGGCACGTCGTTGAGTTTTGGCTGTGTGGAGGCTGACGCCAACACAAAATCCGGTCCGTGTTCGTCAATTTCAGCGCTGTTCGCACAATGAACCAACTCGTGCCCAATTCGGGCGGCCGCGATTTGCAGTGACCGGAAGGCCTGATTCTCTGCTGCATTAGCCCAAGGGTTGAGAAAAGCGATTTTCATTTTAAGTTGCCGTGCAATCACAAGTTTTAGCACAGTTTGGGAGGAGTGGCAGAACCTGTAGCACAAGGTCGGCCGCTTGGCTGTAATCCGGGATTCTCCATGGAGGGTGGTTGAATTTCTGGTTTATGCCGTCCGCGAATCTCATTTTACCCTTATCAGGATGCCACAGGCACGGAATCGGCGCCATGGCCGTCGGTTCCCGGGGCAGTGCAAAGCGGCCACTGTGGGTTGAACGCCGCTCACACCTCAGCATCTAGTGCCGGCAGCAATCAACGCTAACACATTTCCGTTGCCACTCTTAAGCGGCCAAATTCCGAGGACAACGCAACAATTCTGTGCTGGTACGACTGAAGGTCAAGCCAGGCCTTGGCGCCAGGCCTTGGCAATGTCAACGGCCGCCCTTTGTGGTATAGTCCGAAACACGTTTCAGCCTGCACGGCAAGACCTCCATTTCAGAATTGGGAGAATCTCATGCGAACGATCGCGTCCGTCGTCCTTCTTTGCGGCTTCCTGACCGGGATTTCCGCTCAGCAAGCTCCCACTACCGCGCCGCTCACCACCGTTCCACGACTGGTGCGCATCAGCAACGCGTTCCACCCGGCCAATGGTCTGGCGACCTCGCCGGTGGAGGGCATCACCTTGTCTATCTATCGGGAGGAGCAAGGCGGAGCGCCACTGTGGCATGAGACGCAAAACGTCAACGTGGATAGCGAAGGCCGCTATAGCGTGTTGATGGGCGCGACGCTGA
>Ga0181524_10003595_pt1 | contig 14919 bp, 13 predicted proteins | sample PEATcosm2014_Bin_34_FD_119761 | JGI IMG/M metagenome (GOLD analysis project Ga0181524, IMG submission 119761) | Peatland microbial communities from MTU Mesocosm Facility, Houghton, MI, USA - PEATcosm2014_Bin05_60_metaG | ecosystem: Environmental > Terrestrial > Soil > Wetlands > Peat | place...
CGCGCCGCCGCCTTGCCGAGCGGGTTCCTTTCAGGTCCGCGACAAGCGGCGCCTAGCCCGAATCCGTGATTCGCCGGCCATATGCCATCTCTTCGATCGCACGCACAACCTCGCGCGCGCTCACCGCTGCGTCTGCGCCCTTCGCGCCGCTTCCGCCCCTGCGATCCGCCCGAAAACGACGGCGGTCAGCAGCCCGTTGCCGGAGAGGTAGCCGGCCGCCGTGGCGCCGGAAACGCCTGCGGCGGCGCCGCCCGCCGCGAAGATATTCGGCAGCGCGCGGCCGTTGGCCTCGAGAACGCGGGCGAAGGCGTCGATGGCGAGACCGCCCTGCGTATGGAACAGGGCGCCGGTCACGCGCACGGCTTTGTAAGGCGGCGCGAGAACCGGCGCTCCGGCGAATTGTCGTCCAAACCGATCCGTCGCCAATCCCGCCTTCACGCGGTCCACTTCCGCGAAGGTTTCGACCAGCGCGCCGGTGGGCAGCTTCATCCGATGAGCGAGCTCCTCGACGGCGCCGGCGGAAACAACCGCGCCGGCGGCCTCGGCCTGTCGAAAATCCTCGAACTGCCGCGCGATCCCGGCGATGCGCTCGTCAAAAATGTCGAACGCCGCCCCGCCCGCGTTCCTCAGAACGACGGCGGCTTGCTCGGAATAGCCTTGCGATTCATCGGAGAAGCGACGGCCTGCGCCGTCCACCTGGAAGCCGCCCTCCATGATCGCGGCCCAGGTGATGAGAATCCCATGGGGATGGGCGACCGAACCGTGCCCCTGATAGCCCGACAGGAATCGAGCCTCGGCGCCCAGCTTTTCGCCCCAGAGAACAGCGTCGCCGCGATTGCCCGGATGGCCGAAATAAAGGGCGTCCGACATCTCCGGAATATATCGGCGAACGAGTTCGCCGTTGCCGCCATATCCGCTGCAGGCGAGCACCAGCGCGCCGCAACCGATGCGCTCGATCGAGCCGTCCGGACGCTCCACCGCGACGCCCCGCACGGTCCCGTCCGCCTCCGCGTAGAGCGTCGTCGCCGTCGCTTCGGTCAGCAGGGGAACGCCGGCGGCTTCGACCGCCGCGGCGAGTCGGCCGACCAGTTCGGCGCCCGATCGAGAGGGCAGGCCGTGCATGCGGCGTGCGCCATGGCCGGGATAATCGAAATCATCGACGACCGAAAACGGCAGGCCGTATCGATCCGCCAGCCATTCGATCGTCGGGCCGGCATATTGGGTCGCCGCCGCTACGGTCGCGGGATCGGCCGCATCGCCGGCCTTGCGCTGAATGTCGGCGGCGAACAGCGCGGGATCGTCGGCGATGCCGCGCTCGCGTTGGAAACGGGTCCCGGCCGCCGGAATCAATCCGGCGGAAAGCGCGGTCGACCCGCGCGGCGCGCGATCGCGCTCGATGACGACGACATCGGCGCCGGCCTCGCTCGCCGCCAGCGCGGCGCAAAGTCCAGCCGCGCCGGCGCCGACGATCAAGACCGACGCGCCGGCCTCGAACACGACGCCTTTGGCGTCCCGCACGGAGGTCATGACGCGCTCAGCTCTTCGATCGCTTGCGCGATCGTCATCACCGGCGTGACGGGCCTCAGCGCGGCGATCGCGGTTTCATGAAGCGGCGCCGAGAAGGCCGCGCAGCCGTCGCCGAGCAAGACCGTCGCGAGATCGCGCACATGCGCATCGCGAACCGTGGAGGCGACGCCGCCATTCGTGACGATGCCGGCGACATAGAGCTTTTCGATTCCGGCCTTGCGCAAAACCCATTCGAGCCTCGTCATGTAGAAGGCGGAATAGGCGATCTTCTCCACCGCGAGATCGGCGGGCGCGAGTTCGTCGACCAGCGCGTGGCCCCAGGCGCCGGGCTGGAAGTCGCCCTTGGCGAGGAAGGGCCGCAGCGCCTTGAGATGGGGCGCGATCATCGGTTCGCCGCCCTTGGCCGGCACGAGCGTGAATTGCGTGGAGACGATCCACCCGCCCTTGCGGCGAACGAGATCGGCGAGCGGGGCGAGACGAGCGGGCAGCGCCGCAATCTCCGGCGCCGTCCGCCCCGCGCGTCCATAGGCGCCCCGAGGGTGCAGGAAGTCGTTTTGCAAGTCGCACAGCAGCAGCGCGATCTTGGACGCGGGCGCGGATTCGCCATTCACGGCGCGGTCCTTTCGATGATCAGGTTGCCGAGTTCGTCGACGCGCGCGGCGAGTCCGGGGTCGACCACAGTCGTCGCGTCGGGCTGTTCGAGAACGGCGGGGCCTGCCACGATCGTCCCGACGGGCAGGTCGAGCCGCGACCAGATCGTCGCCGGCCGCCATCCGCTGGCGAACCAAACGGGCCTCGTTCCCAGCCGCGCCGCTTCCGCCGACAGGCCGGGCCTTGGCGCCAAGGCGGTCAGGTCGAAGTTCGGTCGGCGGCCGATCGCCGCGGTCCGCAGCGACACGATCCGGACGGGAATGTCGGGCAAGAGTCGGCTGAACTGTCGGCGGTAGCTCGTCTCGAAGGCCGCGCGCACGATGTCCTCGCTCGCGTCGACGCGATCGCCGTTCAGCGTCACCGGAAGGAGCGCCGAAATGGTGTGGGTCTGGCCCTGGTAGTGCATGTCGAGTTCGTAGACGACGTCGATTCTCTCCACCGCTACGCCGGCCGCCTCCACCACGGCCTTGGCCTCCCGCCCGGATTCGACCATGCGCGCTTCGAGCGCGGCGGCGTCGAGCCCGCTAAGGTTCATGTTCACCGTCTGCACGTGATCGTGACGCAGATCGGCGATCACGCAGCCGAGCGCGCTGGTGATGCCGGGAAAACGGGGAACGATGGCGCGGGAAAGGCCAACCTCGCCGATGAGCGCGCCGGCGTGCAGCGCGCCTCCGCCGCCGAACGGCATGATGGCGAAGCGCCCGGGATCGTGGCCGCGCTCGATCGACACCAGCCGTATCGCTCCGGCCATTCGCGCATTCGCGACCCTGATGATCGCCTCTGCGGCCTGGACGGCGTCGAGACCCAAGGGCGCGCCGACGTGTCTGGCGATCGCGGCCTTGGCCGCCTCCACATCGAGCTTCGTTTGCACGCCGCCGATCGGGCGGTCGGCGTTGATCCGCCCGAGCACCACATTGGCGTCGGTCAGGGTGGGGCGCTCGGCGCCCTGGCCGTAGCAGGCCGGGCCCGGCCGCGACCCCGCGCTTTCCGGCCCCACCTGCAGCAATCCGCCCTTGTCGACATGAGCGATCGATCCGCCGCCGGCGCCGATCGTGGTGATCTCGATCATCGGCGTGCGGATCACGAGGCCAAAATCGATCGTCGACTGCGGCGCCAGGGTCGAGGCGCCGCCGGCGATGAGCGAAACGTCGAAAGAGGTGCCGCCGAGATCGGCGGTTATGACGTCGGGATAGCCCGCCGCGCGCGCGATGGCGGCCGCGGCGATGACGCCGGCCGCGGGGCCGGAGAGAGCCGTACGCACCGGCAGCCGTCGCGCCGTCGCGGTCGACATGACGCCGCCGTTCGACTGCACGATATGGAACTGTCCGTCGAAGGCTTCGCTCTCGAGGGCGGCGCCGAGTTTCTCGAGGTAGGACCCGACGATCGGCTGCAGGTAAGCGTTGAGGGCGGTGGTCGAGGCGCGTTCGAATTCCCGAATTTCAGGCAATATCTCCGAGGACGTCGTGATGTGTTCGTTCGGCCAGACCGCGCGGGCGGCGGCGGCGGCGGCGCGCTCGTTGGCGGGATTGGCGTAGGCGTTGATGAAGACGATCGCGAGCGCCTCGGCGCCCTTGGCGATCAGCGCTCGCGCGGCGTCCTGGACCGCGGCGGGATCGACGCTCGTGCGGACGGTCCCGTCCGCCAGAACGCGCTCGTCGACCTCGACGCGCATGTCGCGGTCCGCGACCGGCGTGAAGTCGCCCCAAAGGCCCCAGGTCCGCGGTCGATCGCGGCGACGCATCTCCAGGACGTCGCGGAAGCCGCGCGTCGTGATGACTCCGATGCGCGCGCCCTTGCGCTCCAGCAGGGCGTTGGTGCCCACGGTGGTGCCGTGCACGATCGAGCCCAATTCCGCGATGGGCCCCAGTCGGCGCAGCCCTGCGATGAAGCCGACCGCTTCGTCGCCCCGGTTGGAGGGCGCCTTGGCGGTCGCAAAGCGCCGCTGCGCCTCGTCGAACCAGAACAGATCGGTGAAGGTTCCGCCGACGTCCACCCCGACGATCGTCGTCGTCGGCCCTTTCGCGCGCGCGCTCATGCCGCCCTCCCGGCGCGCAGCGCCCGCGTGCCCGCCACATCGACTTCGCCTTCGGCGGTGACGGCGACCCGATAATCGGTTTCGGCGGAAACGGCTGAGACATAGCCGAGCCGCACGTCGCGGGCGACGAGCGCGGGGTCTCGCTCGAGGGGATCGCCCCAGCCGCCTCCGCCCGGCGTCTCCAGCCGCACGCGCTGACCCCTACAAATTTTCACGTCCGTGACCTTCGAGGCGAGCGGGGGGTGAGCCTCGCCCGTCGGGGTCTCCCAGGAAAAGCGGTTCAGCGCCGCCGATCCCCCGCCATTGACGCCGAAGGGCGCATAGCGACCGCGCTCGCCGAGCAAGAACACGTCGGCGCCGTCCGGTGAGAGCGCCTCGATCTCGTAGACGGCGCCGAGCCCGCCGCGATGAAGGCCGGCGCCCGCGCTGTCGGGACGCAAGGCCCAGCGCGTGAACAGGACGGGATAAGAGGCCTCGAGGATTTCCGCGGGCGGAATGGTCGCCATCGAGATCGGGTTGTTGCCGTGGTTGAGCCCATCCGTCTCGGGATTGCCGCCGAGCCCGCCGCCGAAAAACGAGAACATCACCCAGCTCTGGCCGTTGGCGCGCCGGCCTGCGAGCGAAAGCGCGTTGATCGTGCCGAACGGCGCGGCGGTGGCGCGATCCGGCGCCGCTTTCGCCAATGCGCCGAATATGACGCCGATGACCCGCAAGATGGTTTCCGTGTAGCCGCCGACAGGCTTCGGCGCCGAGACCGAAAGCAAGGTCGTATCAGGGATGATGAAATGGATGGGCGCCAGGCAGCCCGCGTTGGCGGGAACGTCGGTGAAGATGTGCTTGAGGCCGACGTAGCAGCAGGCCACCGCGGTGGAGCGGGCGATGTTGAGCGGCCCGGCGCAGGGGGCCGACGAGCGCGAGAAATCGAGCGTCATCTCATCGCCCTCGATGGTCAGATCGAGAGCGATCGTCAGCTTCTCGTCGGTCACGCCGTCGTTGTCGAGGTAATCCTCGAAACTGTACCGTCCGTCCGGCAGCGCGACGATGTTGGCGCGCATCAAGGCTTCGGCGCGCTGCGTGAACGCCCCGAACGCCGTCGAGACGACGGCCTCGCCGTAGTCGTCGAGCAGCGCCGTCAGCCGTCGCTCGCCGAGGTCGAGCGCATTCAACTGACCGATTAGGTCGCCGTAGTTGGATTGCGGAACCCGGCTGTTGGCCGAGAGGATCGCGATGATGTCTTCGTTGAGCTCGCCGCGCGCGATCAGTTTGACGGGCGGGATGCGAACGCCCTCTTGGAAGCTTTCGGTGGCCCGCGCGTTGAAGCCGCCGGGCACGTTGCCGCCGATGTCGAGCCAATGGCCCACCGAGGCGAGCCAGCAGAACAGCTTGCCTTCGCGAAACATCGGCCGCACCAACCGGAAGTCGTTGAGATGCGTGCCGCCGTCGTAGGGGTCGTTGAACAGGAAGGTGTCGCCGGCCTCGAGCCCGCCGTCACGGGCGACTTTGTCGATCACCGCCTTGACCGCGAACGCCATGGCGCCCACGAAGATCGGCAGGCCTGTCGTTCCCTGCACCAGCGTCGCGCCGGTTTCGGCATGGTAGAGGCCGTGGCAGGCGTCGCGCGCTTCGGCGATGATCGGATTGAAAGCGGAGCGGTAGAGCGTCGCGTCCATTTCGTCGGCGATCTGCTCGAGCCGGCCCTTGAGGACCGCCAGCGTGACGGGATCGAGCGCGCTCATCGGGCGGCGCCCTGCGCGAACGAGGACAGCGGAGCCGAAGTCTCCAAGTCCCCGGCTTCGTAGCGTTGGCCGTTCGCGAGCATGGCCGGAGTCCCGACGACGGCGTTCAACGCCTGAAAATCGAACATGCGGCCGCGGAAGGCGTCCGTCGTGCCATCGCGCTTCAAGACTTCGAACAGGTCCTGCGCCGCATGCGCCAGCGCGCGCACGATGGCGCCGGGGAAGATGACGAGTCGGAAGCCGAGCGCCTCCAGTTCGGGACCCGAAAGGATCGGCGTCTGTCCGCCCTCGACCATGTTCGCCAACAACGGCGCTCGATTCCCCAGCGCTTTCGCGATCGCCCCGAGTTGCTCGCGCGTGCGCGGCGCCTCGACGAACAGAATGTCCGCGCCGGCCTCCGCGTAGCGGCGCGCGCGCTCGATCGCGGGCTCGAGGCCTTCCACCGCCGCGGCGTCGGTTCGCGCGATGACAATCGTCTCCTCGCTGCGGCGCGCGTCGACGGCCGCATGGATCTTGCCGATCATCTCGCGCATCGGGACGACGCCCTTGTCGGCCAGATGCCCGCAACGCTTGGGGAAGGTCTGATCCTCGATCTGAATGGCCGCGGCGCCGGCGCGTTCAAAAAGGCGAATTGTTCGCTGCACGTTGAGGGCATTGCCGTAACCCGTGTCGGCGTCGACGATGACGGGCGTGTCCACGCGCTCGCATACATGGGCGAGCGAATCGGCGACTTCGCTCGATGAGACGAGGCCGATGTCGGGACGGCCGAGCTTGGTGTATGCGATCGCCGCGCCGGAGAGATAAAGCGCTTCGAATCCGGCGGTGGCGGCGAGCGATGCGGTCAGCGCGTCGTAAACGCCGGGCGCGACGACGATGCCGCCTCGCGCGATCCGCGATCTCAGCGACGAGGGGAAAGGCTGCGGCGCCTCGGCGGGCCCGCGCGAGGCGTTCAAGTCATTGGTCATGGTCACATTCCCAGATAGGCTTTTTCGAGTTCGGGGTTTCCGGCGAGCTCCCGGCCGCTTCCGGAGAGCGCGAAACGGCCGTTCTCCAGCACATGGGCGCGCGTCGCGATCGCCAGGGATTGCATCACGTTCTGTTCGACGAGGAGGATCGCGAGCCCATCCGCGTGAAGCCGCTGAACGAGCGCGAACATTTCCTCGACCAGCAGCGGCGACAGGCCGAGCGAGGGCTCGTCCAGGATCAGCAGGCGCGGCCGCGACATCATCCCGCGGCCGATCGCCAGCATTTGCTGTTCTCCCCCTGAGAGCGTGCCGGCGGCCTGGCGCTCCCGCTCCCGCAATCGGGGAAACGTGTCGAACACCTTTTCGATGTTGGCGGCCCGTTCCGCCTTGCCCCGCCGATAACTGCCGAGTTGCAGGTTTTCCCGGCCGTTCATGTCCGGGAAGATGCGCCGTCCCTCGGGAACATGGATGAGCCCGGCGGCGACGATCTCGGGCGGCGCGAGCCGGTCGATGCGCTGGCCGTCGAAGATGATCTCGCCGCTCCGGGCGCGCACGACGCCGGACAACGTCTTGTTCAACGTGGTCTTGCCGACGCCGTTCGATCCGAGCACCGCGACGATCTCTCCATCGGCGACGTCGAGGTCTATTCCGCGCAACACGTCGGCGTCGCCATAGCCCGCGAACAGGCCTTTCACGCTGAGCAGAGGTTCAGCCATGCGCGCTCTCCCGCGCCGCCAACCGCGCCGCCGCGCCGGCGCCGAGATAGGCCTCGATCACCCGCCGATCCCTGGTGACCATTGCAGGCGAGCCCTCGGCGATGACTCGCCCCTCGGCCAAGACGAAGACGTGGTCGCAAAGGCTCATCACGGCCTGCATGACGTGCTCGATCATCAAGATGGTGACGCCCGAACGGCGGATTTCCGAGATGACGGGGATGACGTCGCGAACCTCCGAAGGGTTGAGCCCGGCCAGGACCTCGTCGAGCAGAAGAAGGTCGGGCTCGGTCGCCAGCGCCCGGGCGAGTTCGAGCCGTTTCCGGCCGGCGACGGTCAGCCCCGCGGCGGAAGCGTCCAGCCGATCGGCGAGACCGACGAGCCGCGCGACGGCCTCGGCCCTTTGCAGCGCCTCGTCGCGAGAGGGATGGCGAAGATACGCGCCGACCGCGATGTTCTCGCGCACGCTCAAGCCGGCGAACGGCTGCACGATTTGAAACGTGCGCGCGATTCCGAGTTTCGCCCGGCGGTGCGGCGCCAGCGCTCCGATGTCGTCGCCTTTGAAGACGATTCGTCCGCTGGTCGGCGCCTCGAACCCCGATATCAGGCCGAACAACGTGGTCTTGCCGGCGCCGTTGGGTCCGATCAGGCCGGTGATGCCGCCCGCCGCCACGCCAAGCGACGCGGAATCGACGGCGAGCAAGCCGCCGAAGCGCTTGCAGGCTTTCTCGACGACGAGAAGCGGCGCGGTCATGACGCGCGACCCAGCGAAAGCCCGCGCCGCAGCCGCGCCGTCAGGCCCTGAAGCCCCGTTGGAGCGAAAGCGACGGCGATCACGAGCAGCGCGCCGTAAAGCGCGACATCGGCGCCGGGGATTCGTCCCGCGACGGCTTTGGTGGCTTCCGCCAAGCCCTGAAGGGCCAAGGCGCCGACCAGCGGTCCGAACGTCGTTCCGAGCCCGCCGATGATCGGGACCAGCAAGGCCTCGATCGAAATCCAGGTTCCGTAGGCGATGTTGGAATCGACGAAGAGAAAATACTGCGCGTAAAACGCGCCCGCGGCCGCCGTGATCGCGGCCGAGAGCGTGATCGCTTGGACTTTGACCTTCAGCGCGTCGACGCCCAGGGCCCTCGCGGCGTCCTCGTTCTCGCGGATCGCCACGAGATAGGCCCCGAAGCGCGAGCGCTCGAGGGCGCGGGTGGCGATCATGACGACCGTCACCAGCGCCAACGCGACCCAAAAGAAAGTCGCGCAACTGGCGAATTGGAAGTTCTGCGGTCTGACGTCGAGCTTGAGCAGCGTTCCCGCGGCGCCGCCGGTGAAGGCCGAAGCGTTGGCCACGATGCGGAAGACCTCGGCGAACGCAAGAGTCACCAAGGCGAAATAGGAGCCGCGCAGCCCCGAGCGAAAACTGAGGAAGCCGATCAGCGCGCCGAGCGCCGCCCCGAGGCCGATCGCGCCGGCGAACGCCGCATAGGCGTTGAGTCCAAAGCGCGCTTGCAGGATCGTGGTTGCATAGGCGCCGGTTCCGAAGAATACGGCGTGCCCGAACGAAATCTGGCCGGCGTAGCCGCCCAATATGTTCCAGCCCTGGCCGGCCAGCGCCATCAACAGCGCCAGCACCATCGCATTGAGGATCGTGTTCGCCGACGTCGCCAGCGGCGTCAGCGCCAGCAGCGCCGCCACCGCGAGGATGGACGCATAGGCCGATCGTCTGGTCGCGAAGAATCCGCTCATCCGCGCGCTCCAAACAGGCCGGTCGGGCGCAACAGAAGCGCGAGAATGAAAATCAGGAAAATGCCAAGCTGGCCGAGGCTTTCGCCGAAATAAAGCCCGGACAGACTCTCCACGACGCCGATGAACAGGCCGCCGATCACCGCCCCGGGCACCGAGCCCATGCCGCCCAGAACCACCACAGTGAACGCGACCAGAGTATAGGCCTCGCCGGCGCGAGGCTGCACGTAGTAGCTCGGCAGGAGGACGCAGGCCGCCACGGCCAGACACGCCGCGCCGATGCCGAAGGTCACCGCGTAGATATGCGTCACGTCGATGCCGACGAGGGCCGCGCCGAGCTTTTCCTTGGCGACCGCGCGAATGGCCTTGCCGGTGTCGGTCCTCGTCAGCAGCGCCCACAGCAGCGCGGCGACCAGGCAGGTCACGCCGAAGGCGATCACCCGCGGCATCGGGAGAAAGATGAATCCGAGATCGATCGTCGAAAACCCGTAGGGCGTGTCGATGGTGCGCGTGTCCGAACCGAACGCCGCCAACAACGCATTCTCGATGACGATCGAAAGCCCCAGCGTCACCAACAAAATATTGCTGTCCCGGCCGTGGCTCGCCGGTCCGATGACATAGCGCTGCGTGGCGTAGCCCAGCGCGAAGAACAGCGGCGCGAGACCGAACAGCGCGACGAGCGGATCGACGCCCGCTTGGCTTGCGAAAAAAGCGGCGAACATCGCCGCCGTCAGGATCGCGCCATGGGCGAAATTGATGATGTGCAGCACGCCATAGACCAGCGTGAGCGCGACCGACACGAGCGCATAGACGGCGCCGGTGAGCAGCCCGTTGATCACGGCGGCGATGACGATCTCGGGTGCGAACATGTCTCGCTAGGGGGCCGGAGAGGCTTTTCGGCCGGCGGGCATGACGCGTCCGCCGGCCGGATGAGCGGCGTCGAACGCCGGGATTACGCTGGGACGGGGAAGACCGGCTTGGCGTTGGCGAAGGCGTCGGGAAAGATGACCTTGATGTCTCCGTCCTGGACCTGGGTGTTCACTGGCGCGGCGCCGGTGTTCTGCCCATTGACGAACTTGGTCGGCCCGTAGGGCATGATGTGCTTGGAGAAAGTCGAGGTTTCCAGCGCCTCGATGATCTTCGCCCGGTCGGCGGAGCCCGCGCGCTCGATCGCGTCGGCGAGCAGCAGCACGGCCGAATAGTTCAGCGCGACGTTGTAGGTGAAGAATTTGCCCATGCCGTCCACTTCCTTCTTGAGGTCGAGGGCGGTCTGGTTGCGCGGATCATACCAGTGATTGGTGTCGATGACATATTGCGCCGCTTCGGGAAATTCCTTGACGAACCGATAGTTCGAAGCCGCGCCGTTCAGCACCGCGTAAATGGCCTTGGGCTTGATGCGCTGCTGCTGCATGGTGCGGGCGAGCAGCACGAACTCGCCGTAGTAGTTCGAGGGAATCACGAGGTCGGGGTTCTTGGCCTTGATCGCCAGGGCCACATTGGACATGTCGCGCGAGGGCGTGGGATGCGCGATCGAGTCGAGAACCTCGAAGCCGCGCTTGGGCAGTTCCGTCTGCAGCAGATTGGCGAGGCCCGTGCCGAACAGGCCGTCCTCGTGGACCAGCATGATGGTCTTGATCGGCCTGCCCGCGGCGTCGTTGAGCTTGACGAGGTTGTCGAGCGCCTGCGCGCTGACGATGGAGGAGCCCGGCGCGAAGCGGAACGTGTTCTTGAGCCCTCGGCTGACGATTTGATCGTTCACGCCGACATCGACGATATAGGGAAGATCGTAACGGGACGCGGCCTGCGTGGCGGCGAGGCAAATCGGGCTGGCGAAACCGCCGACGATGGCGCTGACGCCCTCCGACGCCAGCCGCTCGACTTCGCTGGAGCCGCCGTCCGGCGTCGATCGCGCGTCGCCGAAGTCGGCCTCGATATTGGCGCCGCCGAGCGCCTTGATTCCGCCGGCCGCGTTGATCGCCTTGATGGCGAGTTCCGCTCCGAGCCTGCCGGCCTGACCGTCGAAGGCCAGCGCGCCCGTGAGCGGTTGCAGGACGCCGATCTTCACGGCCGCCGCCTGCGCGCGAAGATAGCTCGGCGCCGCCAGAGCGCCGATCGCGGCGGCGCCCGCCTTAAGCGCGCCGCGGCGCGTGATTCCCGTGGAGTGCTCCGTCATGGCTGTTTTCCCCTGGCATGGCGGGCGCCCTTATCCCGCTTTGTTGAAACCGTTTTCGTCTTGATCTCGTCGTGAGATTTCGTCACCGGCGACCAGCGCCGGACGCCGCTGCGGCCGGTTCGCGCCAGATCCATGCGGAATGCATATCGGTCGGGCCGATAGAGCGCGTGAAGATGCTCGACGCCGCGATCTTCGGCGTCGTAGACGACGCGCGTGAGCGCGATGAGCGCCGAGCCGATATCGACGCCGAGGGCGCCGGCGACCTCGGGCGAAGCGAGAACCGCGCTGATTTCCTGGGTGGCCCGATCGACCGATACGCCCGAGCGCTCGAGCAGCGCGAGGAGAGGCTGCGAGGCGAGCTCGGGCTCCGAATAGGTGACGCCGACGCGCTCGGGCACGTGCGTGGTCAGATAGGAAAAGGGCTTGCCGTCGATGATGCGCACGCGCACCGAGCGCTGCACGCGCTCGCCCGCGGAAAGGCGCAGCGCTTGGGCGATCGGCGCCGAGGGGTCCTGATAGCCGAAGGCGAGCAGCCGCACGTCGGTCGACTGGCCCATCTCGACGAGGTTCCTGAGCACGTCGGCGAGATCGGCGATGACAGGCTTGGCGACGTCCCGCGGGTTCACAAATGTTCCCGCGCCGCGCCGCCGATCGATCAGCCCTTCGCGCTCGAGTTCGGCCAGAGCCCGGCGCACGGTGATCCGCGAGACGTTATGCGCCGCCGCCAAAGCCTGCTCGCCGGGAAGCGCGTCGCCGACGTGGAACCCGCCGCCGGCGATGCGCTCGCGCAACACCAGGTAAACCTGACGGGCTTTGGGGACATCGACGCCGACCAAAACAACCTCTCGGATAGCACTTTTAATTGTCTATAGTATGATACATTATGAGGTCGTCAAGCGGGAATGTGAGGCGGCCTCTTCGTCGCCGCGGCAGGCCCGCAAACCGCTTATGGGGACCCGCGAGGAGCGTTGCGCAATGGGCCGAACCATCATCGACAAGCTCTGGGACGCGCACGTGGTCACGACGCGCGCGGACGGAACGAGCCTGATCTGGATCGACCGGCATTTGCTGCACGAGGGATCGTTCCATGCGTTCGATCAAGTCTCGCGCCGCGCCGCGCGCGTCGCGCATCCCGAACTGACATTCGGCGTCGCGGATCATTATGTCCCGACGCGCGGACGGTCCGAGGGAATCGCCAATCCCGAGATCGCCCGCATGGTCCGTCAGCTCGAAGACAATACCAAGCGGGCGGGGATTCGGCTAATCGGGCTCGACGATCCGCGCCAGGGCATCGTTCACGTCGTCGCGCCGGAACAGGGATTGACGCTTCCCGGGCTGACGATCGTGTGCGGCGACAGTCACACTTCGACCCATGGCGCCTTCGGCGCCTTCGCCTTCGGGATCGGCGCCTCGGAAGTCGCCCATGTCCTGATGACGCAGACGCTGTGGCAGAAGCGGCCGAAGCGCCTGCGCATCACGGTCGAGGGGGCGCTCGGCCCCGGCATATCGGCCAAGGACCTTGCCCTGACCGTCATTGCGCGCATCGGGGCCGACGGCGCGCAGGGCCACGCGATCGAATATGCCGGGAGCGCCGTTCGGGCCATGTCCATGGAGGGGCGTATGACGCTCTGCAATCTTTCGATCGAAGCGGGGGGACGGCTTGGACTGATCGCGCCTGACGACGCCACCTTTGCTTGGCTGCGGGGCCGGCCCTTCGCTCCCAAGGGCGGCGCGTTCGAAAGCGCGGTCGAGGCGTGGCGCGCGCTTCGCAGCGACGACGACGCCGAATTCGACCGGGAGATCGGCTTCGAGGCGCGCGACGTTGCGCCGACCGTGACTTGGGGCGTCAGTCCCGAGCACGCCGCGCCGATCGACGCGGCGACGCCCGATCCGGCCGAGATTGCGGACGAGAGCCGCGCCCAGGCGGTTCGCGACGCGTTGTCCTATATGGGTCTCGAGCCGGGAACGCCGCTGAACGCCATTCGCGTCGATCGGGTCTTCATCGGCTCCTGCACCAACGGCCGCATCGAAGACCTGCGCGCGGCCGCGGCCGTTTTGGTCGGGCGCAAGGCCGTTGTGCCGGGTTTGGTGTCGCCGGGTTCCCTGGCGGTGAAGCGACAAGCCGAAGAAGAGGGGCTCGGCCGCATCTTCCGCGAGGCGGGCTTGGAATGGGCCGACTCCGGCTGCTCGATGTGCGTGGCGATGAACGGCGACGCCGTTCCTCCGGGCGAGCGCTGCGCCTCGACGACCAATCGCAATTTCAAGGGACGACAGGGGCCGGGCTCGCGCACCCATCTGATGTCGCCGGCCATGGCCGCCGCGGCGGCGGTGACGGGCCGATTGACGGACGCGCGCGAGCTTCTCGCGGGCCGCGCCTAGGAGGAAACAGGTGGAGCCTTTCAAGACGCTTGAAACGCCGGCCATTCCGCTGGCGCTCGCCAATGTGGATACGGACCAACTCATCCCCGCGCGCTTCATGAAGCGTCCGCGCGCAGAAGGCTACGGGCCGTTCCTTCTCCATGACTTTCGCAGGGACGCCGGCGGCGGGCCGCGCGACAATCCTCTCGACGATCCCCGCCGGACGGGGGCAGCGGTCCTGATCGCCCGTCGCAATTTTGGCTGCGGATCGTCGCGGGAGGCGGCCGTTTACGCCTTGCGCGATTTTGGCGTGCGCTGCGTCGTCGCGCCGAGCTTTGGCGATATCTTCGCCTCCAACGCGGTGAAGAACGGCGTCCTGCCCGCTCGGGTTTCCGAGGCTGACGCGGAGGCGCTTCTGGCCTCGCTCGCCGTGGCCGAGGGCCGCGCCGTGCGGGTCGACCTCGCCGCTCAGACGGTCTCCGCCGGGAATTTGGTCGCGCCCTTCGCCATCGACCCGGTGTGGAAGACCCAGCTCCTCAATGGCTGGGACGACGTCGATTTGACCATGGCCGAGCAACCCAGCATCGAGCGCTTTCGAGCCCAGGATGCGAAAGCTCGCCCTTGGGCCGGGCTGGTCGGGTGAGCCGTCTCGCCTCACATCGAGATTGAGCCCTCGCGGAAGTCGGTGCGGTCGAGCCAGACGTTGACCAGCGCCGGCTTGCCGGCCCGGGCGGCGGCGCGGGCGCGCTCGAGGGCGCCCGCGACCTCGGCGTTGGTCTTCGCGACGATGCCTTCGGCCCCGAACCCCGCCGCGACCTCGTGGTAGGCGGTGCGGCCGAGCGTCGTGCCGACGTCGTCATGAAGCATCTTCACCTGCTCGCGGGCGATCTGGGTCCAAGAGGCGTCGTTGCCGACCACGGCGATCACCGGGACGCCATGACGCACGAAAGTGTCGAACTCGGCGAGGCTCCAGCCGCAGGCGCCGTCCCCGAACAGAATCCACACTTCGGCGCCCGGCCGACAGAGC
>Ga0181524_10003597_pt1 | contig 14914 bp, 10 predicted proteins | sample PEATcosm2014_Bin_34_FD_119761 | JGI IMG/M metagenome (GOLD analysis project Ga0181524, IMG submission 119761) | Peatland microbial communities from MTU Mesocosm Facility, Houghton, MI, USA - PEATcosm2014_Bin05_60_metaG | ecosystem: Environmental > Terrestrial > Soil > Wetlands > Peat | place...
GCGGCAAAGCAGATATCCCTCTCCACCCAGCAGCAGAAGACAGCAAGCGGCCAAGTGGTGGCGGCCCTGCGTGAGATAGTGGCAGGCTCCAGCCAGACCACTGGTTCCATCAGCCAGATCAGCGCCATCACCAGGACACTTTCAGGTCTCTCGGACAACCTGCGTGAGATGGTCGCGAAGTTTAAATTATAGAGCAAACTCTTTGCACGGCAGTATTACTGAGGGGAACAACTCGAATAGAGCGGCGTACGGTAATTTTATCAGGAGGTATGCATATATATGCGCAAGGTTTTCGGTCCCGCCATTTCACTGCTGAACAAACTCACGTACGCCTATAAGTTTACCCTTATAGGAGCGCTTTTTGTTTTCATGACTGCCGTGCTGATATATCAGTTCACAGAACATATCAATAATATGCTCGTTCCTGCAGTCATATTCCTTCTGATCGGCTATATCTCTATAGCCTGTTACTTTTCGGTCAGGAGTACGGCCGCCCAGCTGATGGAGGGGATGCGTTACATGGAGGCGGGAGACTTGACCCGCGAGATCAATTCCGACAGCGTCGACGAAATAGGCTCTTTATGCACACCGCTGAACAACATGGCGCAACACTTCAGCCACGTTATCGGGGAGGTGTCCGAGGCAGCACTGGGAATAACCTCTTTCGCCGGTGAAGTGTCGGTAGCAGCAGAACAGCAGGCCACTGTCGCGTCTGAACAATCGGCGGCCGTTGCTGAGATCACCTCAACCATGGAAGAACTTTCGGCCTCATCCAGCCAGATTGCCGAGCACTCCAACGCCGTGGTGGAGATCGCCACAAAGACCTGGGATGACACAAAAAAAGGCGCCGGCGCCGTGGAATCGGTGATAATGAAAATGAACGATATTAACAACGACAACCTCAACAGCATCCGGGAGATAGTGGAACTGGGACGGAAATCCAAGGAGATATCCAAGGTGATGGAGATCATTAATTCCATCGCCGACCAGACCAAACTTATCGCGTTCAACGCTGCATTAGAGGCCTCCAGCGCAGGTGAGGCCGGCAAGAGATTCGGCGTAGTTGCGGTAGAAATCCGGAGACTGGCGGACAGTGTAATGGAATCAACCGGCGAGATCGAGGGCAAGATCAACGAAACCCAGGAGGCGATCAACCGGCTGGTCATTGCTTCCGAAAAGGGGTCTAAGGGCATACAGGAGGGCATGGAATACTCGAACCAGACCGCCGACCTTCTATTCGGGATCGTGGACGCGGCCCAGACCACGGCAGATGCGGCAAAGCAGATATCCCTCTCCACCCAGCAGCAGAAGACAGCAAGCGGCCAAGTGGTGGCGGCCCTGCGTGAGATAGTGGCAGGCTCCAGCCAGACCACTGATTCCATCAGCCAGATCAGCGCTATTACCCGGACACTTTCAAGTCTCTCGGACAACCTGCTTAAGCTGGTCGCAAAGTTCAAGGTGCATGACAGCGGGCTTAAGGAAGGGAAAGAGGACAAAAAGTAATGAAAGAGATTCGGACCCTTGTGGTTGACGACAGTCCGTTCGCCCGGGAACTGATCATTGACATACTATCCACCGACAAGCAGATAAAGGTGGTGGGAGAGGCGGCAAACGGCTTGGAGGCGACGCAGAAGGTCAGGGATTTAAAACCCGACATTGTTACCATCGACATCGAGATGCCGGTGATGAACGGCATTGACGCCATTGAAGAGATCATGGCGGTCAATGCTGTCCCCATCCTGGTCGTCACAACCCACGGAGATGCCAAGACTGCCTATGACGCAATTTCCCGTGGAGCGCTGGACCTTGTGGTGAAACCCGACGTAAGCATGGCAGGGGCCAGGGAATTTATCGAAAAAATTAAGCTCCTTTCCAGGATCAAGGTCATTACCCACATCGGCAGGAGAGCCCTGAGGGAAGTAAAGCTCATAGAGAAGCCTTCCTTTGGGGGCGGAGAAACGGACAGGATAGTGGCTATAGCTGCTTCCACCGGAGGGCCGGAAGCTCTTTCGATTATTCTCTCCACCCTGCCTGCCGGGTTCCCATGTCCCGTAGTTATTGCCCAGCATATCTCTGACGGTTTTGTTGCGGGAATGGCTGAATGGCTCCGGAAGTTGTCGAAGCTCTCTGTTAAGTCCCCTGCGGAAGGCGAACCGCTGCTCCCCGGCACTGTCTATATAGCCCCTTCAGAGAGGCACATGGAAATAACCGGCTCAAAAACCATTATGTTGGCGGAAAGGCAGGAGAAGGACATCTACCATCCTTCCTGCGACAGATTGCTCTTCTCTGTGGCCCGGGTCTTTGGCTCCAGGGGGATAGGAGTAATTCTCACCGGAATGGGCAGCGACGGCGCCAGGGGCATGGAGAAAATCAAGAAAGCTGGAGGAACTACCATCGCACAGGACGAAAAGACCTCCATTGTCTTTGGGATGCCGAAGATAGCAATCGAAAGCGGCTGCATTGACAAGGTGCTGCCCATCGAAGAAATAAGCAGCGAGATCGTACGCATCATGAGCGGGGCTGCCGCGGTGTTGAACAGGCGATGAATATAAATCTTACCCCCTTCAAGAACCTGATCAGGGAGAGGTGCGGCCTCTTCTTTGAGGATGTGCGGATAGCGTCCCTTTCCGAGGGCATCAGGAACAGGATGGAGCAAAGGGGGATGGGCTCGTACCCTAAGTATTTGGATTGTCTGATGTATGACCAGGACGAGTTCCAATGCCTGGTGAACCTGCTCACAGTGAACGAGACATATTTTTTCCGGGAGCCGGTCCACCTGCAACTTTTGACCGATCGTGTAATGCCGGAGTTATTGGCCCGAAAGAAAACAGAGAAGAAGATACGGATCATCAGCGCGGGATGCTCCACAGGGGAAGAACCCTATTCCCTGGTCATTGCGGTAATGGAGAAATACGGTGCAGCAGCGAAGACAGTTTGTACCGTCATCGGGGCGGACATCGATGGCGATGCCGTGCGCAAGGCTGAAAAGGGGGTCTACAACAAACTTTCTTTTCGCGGTCTTAGCGATGACCTCAGGGAGCGGTATTTTGGACCGCTGCCAGGCAACCTATACCGTATCAAGGATTGCATAAGAGAAAGTGTGGAATTCAGAAAGCTTAACCTCCTGAGTGACGTCTACCCGCCTGAATTCAGCGGAACAGATGTTATTTTCTACCGTAACGTCTCGATCTACTTCGAGCCTGAGGCGCAGAAACATATTTTTACCAAACTTGCGGGTCTCCTCAATGATAACGGTTATCTTTTCGTCAGTTCCACCGAGACACTTTCTCACAATATCGGTGTCCTTTCCCTTGTTGAGATCGACGGGGTATTCCTCTATGAAAAGCATGTCGAGATATGTATTGATGAAAGGCGAAGGCCACCGGCGCCAAAAGGGAACACTGAAGCCGGTTTTCCACTTCAGGGCCGTTCTTTCCAGATAGTGCGGGAGAGGCCGGAACGGCAATCGCCCATACGCGGCGCCGGCGCCAAAGAGGAAAAAGAGGCCTTGACCTCTCCGGCAGCAAGGACCGGCGAGAGGAGAACGGGCGGTCCTTCGCTCTTTGACGAGGCCTTGTCCCTCGCTAAAGAAAAAAGGTACGTTGAGGCTTTGGAGAGGACAGAATCCCTTATCGTACGAGACCCGGCCTTTGTAAAGGCGTGTTCGCTGAAAGCAGGTATCCTTATCAATATGCAGCGACTGGAAGAGGCAGAGGCTGTCTGCTTAACGTGCATCAATACGGACCTATGGTACCTGGAAGGATATCTTCTTTTGGGGCTCATCTGCCGGATACGGAACGATGAGCAAGGCGCTCTCAAGAGATTCAAGGAGGCCCTTTACATTCAATCGTCCTGCTGGCTGGCCCATTTTTATCTGGCGGACATCCACGCTTCCCGCGGTGAAGTTGAGAAGGCATGCCGCGAATATGAGATTGTGATAAAGCTGCTGACAAAGGGTGATGTTGCAGAACACGGACTCACTTTTTTCCCCCTGTCGTTTCCTGCAGAAAACATGGCGCATCTCTGCAGTCATAACCTGGTTGAACTGAGAAGAAGGCTGACTTAAAATGGAGTTTGCATGGCTTTAGATATGGCGAAATTTCTGGCCCGTTTCGTGGAAGAGGCGCGGGACCACGTGGAGAAGCTCAACGAAGGCCTTGTGCGTCTCGAAAAGGACCCGGAGGACGCGGAGACTACCAACGCCATCTTCCGTTCGGCCCACACCATAAAGGGGTCTGCCAGGATGATGAAGCTTGCCCCCATATCGGAAGTGGCCCACAAGCTCGAAGACTGCCTGGGCGCCGTCCGGGAAAAGAAAATCAGCTACTCGCGGGAACTTGCGGACCTCCTATTCAAAGGTATCGACGCTATCTCGGAGATGATCGAGAAGACTGCTGAAGGGCAGGAACTTGACGTGGACAATGCGGCCCTCTGCGAGGAATTAATAAGAGCTGCGGAGGGACAGCATGTGTCCGCGGGCGAGGTCAGCGTGCCGGCAGAAAAAACAACAGAGCCATTGCCCTTGTCAACTCAGTCTGTTCAGGCGGCAGCACCGGCCACTCCCGTCCCTGTGACGCCTCCTCCTGATGTCTCAGTAACATCACCTCCTGCCGGCGCTCCGGAAACCACAACGCGCCAGAAGACAATAACAGGTGAGACAGTTCGAATCAATTCGGAGAAAGTGGATGATCTCATCAAGCTCATGGGAGAGATTGTCTCCAACCAGAACCGTCTGAAGCAGAGACTGCGGGACGTGAAAGAGCTGGAAGCGGTTGCGCAGCGATATTCAAAATTCCTCACGAGACTTGAAAGTGATGATATTTCAGGTTTCAGGGAGGAGATCGTTTCTACAACCAACTCTCTTTCGGGCAAGATAAAACAGCTCGTATCAAATGTAAGGAATGATACTGTCATACAGGAACTGCTTACGGAGGAACTCCAGGAAAAATCACTGATGTTGAGAATGGTCCCCCTTTCGACGGTCTTTGATTCTCTCGGGCGGATGATGAGGGACATCAGCCGGTCAATGGGAAAAGATATTGATTTTATTGTGGAGGGAGGAGACATCGAACTGGATAAAAAAATGGTGGACAAGCTGGGTGATCCACTCGTCCATATGCTTAGGAATTCCCTTGACCATGGTGTCGAAACCATGGAGGAGAGGTCCAGGGCAGGGAAGTCCGGGAAAGGGATGGTCAGGCTTTCGGCGTCCTACGAGGCGGGAAGTGTCCTGATTGAGTTGACCGATGATGGCCGTGGTATCTCTCTGGAAAAGATACGGGAAAAGGCGCTCAAGAAAGGTATGTTCACCCGGGAGGAGCTGGACGGCATGCCGGAAGCGGGTCTCATCGATCTTATCTTCCATCCCGGGTTCAGCACGAGCCCCATTATCACAGACTTATCGGGCCGGGGCGTTGGGATGGACGTTGTAAAACGGAACATTGTGGAGGAACTTCGGGGCACAGTGAACATCGAGACGAGGGACGGTCATGGTACCGCCTTTTTTATCAGGCTGCCTTTGACTCTCGCGGTCATGCGTATCCTCCTTGTCAATGCTTCGGGTATGCCTTTTGCCATCACCTCTCACTACGTTTCGGAGATTATACGGGTCCCAATCGAAGACCTCATTACGGTAGTGGACAAGAAGGCGGTGCGGCTCCGGGAGGAACTCATACCTGTCACAGGCCTCGAAGCGCTTCTGAAACTTCCGTCCGGTGACAGGAAAGCCGACAGGGACAAAGAGGACGCGCTGATCATTATCGTGCGCGTAGGAAACGAGAAAGTCGGCCTCATAGTAGACAATATTGTGGACGAGGAAAACATGGTGATCAAGTCGCTGCCTTCCCACATGAGGAACATCCCCCTGGTCTCGGGCGTTACCCTTTCAGGGAAGAACGAGATCATCAATGTACTGAATATCCCTGCATTGATAGAGGCGGCCAAGGAAGTGCGCGAGGCAAAGGCTTCCAAAGGAACTGCGGACAAGGAGAGCATCCATGTCCTTGTAGTGGACGATTCCATTAACACGCGGGAGATCGAGCGGAGTATCCTTGAAGCCTACGGGTATAAAGTCACTTTGGCAGGGGATGGCATGGAGGCACTGGAAAAGACGAAGGAGTTCTCCTACGACCTCATCATAACAGACGTCGAGATGCCCCGTCTCGACGGTTTTTCCCTTACCCAAATGCTGCGGGCCAGTGAAGAGTACAAAGGAACGCCTATTATCATAGTCACATCACGGGAGAAGGAAGAGGACAAACGGCGTGGAATAATGGTAGGCGCTGACGCTTACATTGTAAAAGGAGCTTTCGACCAGTCCAATCTGCTGGAGACGGTACAGAACCTTGTGGGATAAAAACATAAGCATCTGAGTGTATGAGTAAGGAACATGTATGTTTTAACTCATAGCCCCTTATACTCATATACCCATATACCAAATAGGAGAGAGATTATGGGACCAGAAAATACAACGATTCTTGTGGTGGATGACGATTCCTTTGTGAGAGAGATGCTATCCATGATTCTCGAGACTGGCGGCTATGCCGTGGCCACGGCTGAAAACGGCGCTGCCGCCTTTCAGCAATGCGTAGGAGAGCAGAGGGCCGACCTCATCATCTCTGACATGAACATGCCGGAGATGAACGGTCTTGAGCTTATCCGTAAACTTCGCGAAAACAACATAGACACGCCGCTCATTATTCTTACAGGCAACAACGAAATATCGGTGGCAGTGGAGGCGTTGAACAGCGGCGCCACTGATTATCTTCTGAAGGACGAGAACATACAGGACACCGTTACCCTCTCGGTGGAGAAGTCCCTGGAGAAATACCGGCTCAGGAAGCAGAACATCCAGTTGCTGGAAGACCTCGCCGGCAAGAACCGGGAACTTGAGGATTCAAACAAAGAACTCCTTTACCTGAATAACCTGAAAAACAAGTTTTTGGGCATAGCAGCCCACGACCTGCGCAACCCTCTGACCTCTATCAGGGGTCTCAGCGAAATACTTATCGGCGAAGCCTTCGGTCCGCTGACTGCGGAGCAGGAAGAATATCTGACCATCATCAACACGACATCGGACGAGATGCTTTCGCTGGTAAATGACTTGCTGGATGTTTCGGTCATCGAGAGCGGTAAGCTCGAACTGCGCACAGCCCTCGGATCTCTGAAAGATACGCTGGAAGAGAGGGTAAAGATAATTACGGTGATAGCGGAAAGAAAGGGTATTTTGATCGAAACAAATCTTGCTCCGGTTCCCGATGTTGTCTTCGACAGCAACCGCATTAGTCAGGTCATCGACAACCTTGTAAGCAATGCAATCAAATTCTCGCCGGCAAACTCAACCATCCATATCACCCTGGCAGAGGCAGGAAACGGCGTCAGGGTGAGCGTGAGGGATGAGGGTCCGGGAATTCCTCGTGAAGAGCAGGCAAGGCTTTTCGGAGAGTTTCAGCGTCTGAGCGCTCAGCCCACTGCGGGTGAGAAAAGCACCGGCCTGGGGCTGGCCATCGTCAAGAAAATCATTGATGCGCACCAAGGAGTCCTTGAGGTGGAAAGCGAAGTCGGCGCTGGTTCGATCTTCAGTTTTACCATGCCCCTGGAGCGCGGCGGAGGAAATCCTAGACTGTGAGCGGACCATCCATAAAGGACAAACTGAACCGGCTGCGCGAAGCATATGCGGCGCAACTTCCTGAAAAAATCAACGGGATCGAGAAAGACTGGGTTGTTTTGCAAGGTGACCCTGACAATGCGGAGGGGACCAGGGCACTGTTCCGTGCTGTTCATACTCTCAAAGGATCTTCCGCTTCTTTCGGTTTTAAGGAAGTGAGTATTGCGGTCAGTCAACTGGCATCAGAACTCAAGATTGTGGTGGAGAAGGGCTGTCTTGGCCAGGACCTTCTCGAGGTCCCGATGGCAATTCACATAGAGAAAATACGCTCCGCCTTTTCCGCCACTGCCGGCAAAGGGGGAGAGGATGCTCATGATACGACGGTAATATACGAGGATACTGAGACGCAGCCGTTTGATGAAAGCGGCCAGAATAACCAGGAGCGGAAGATAATATTTCTCGTGGAGGATGATCCTGCTGTTTTGGAAACCCTTAGTCTGCAGATCAGCCATTTCGGCTATGAGGTAAAGAGTTTCGCCGACCTCGCTCCTTTGAGAAAAGAACTCGAACGAACGGAGCCTTCGGCCATAATCATGGATATGGTCTTTCCGGGAGGCGAGCTGGCGGGCGCCGTGACGATGACAACCGTACAGGCGGGCAGAAAAACCAAAATTCCGCTCATCTTCATTTCGATACGCAATGATTTCGAGGCGCGGCTGCAGGCAGTGCGCGCGGGCGCCGACGCTTATTTCCTCAAGCCGGTCAGCGTCGGGCCCCTCGTCGACAAACTGGACGCAATCACCAGGAAAGAAGTGGTGGAGCCCTATCGCATCCTCATCATTGACGATGACGTTGACCTCTCCTCCTTCTATTCTCTGGTCCTCCAGGACGCCGGGATGGCGGCCTGCGTGGTGAACCATCCGAAGGACGCGATTGCCGCCATTATTAAATTCAACCCCGACCTGATTTTGATGGACGTGTATATGCCGGAGTGCAGCGGCCTGGAACTGGCGAAGATCATACGGGCCATGGACCCGTATGTGAGCATTCCCATCGTCTTTCTTTCGGCAGAGACTAACCTCATGCAGCAGATGTCTGCCATGAGCATGGGAGGTGACGACTTCCTGACCAAGCCAATCCAGGCCGGGCATCTCATCTCGTCGGTCTCCATGCGGGCCGAACGTATGCGCATCATCCGCTCGTACATGGAAAGGGACAGCCTCACCGGTCTTCTCAACCACACGAAGACCAACGAGCAGTTGGACATCGCCATGGAGAGGGCCCGCAGACAGCATACCAGCCTTTCTTTTGCCATGATCGACATCGACAATTTCAAGGAAGTGAACGACTCTTATGGACATCCGGCCGGGGACAGGGTCATCATGAGCCTTGCCAGGCTTTTCGAGCAGCGCCTCCGCAAAACAGACGTGGTCGGCCGCTACGGCGGGGAAGAATTCGCCGTGATATTGAGCGATGCGGCCCCAGCCACCGCTGCCAAAGTTCTGGATGCCATCCGTCTCAGTTTTTCGAGGCTCAAGAACCTCGCTGATGGCCGGGAATTTTCAGTCACCTTCAGCTGCGGCATCGCTGCTTTCTCGGGTCATGGGGACGTCGCTCTGCTAAGAAGCGCTGCGGACAAGGCACTCTATGAGGCCAAACGCGGCGGCAGAAACCGCATTGTACTAAGTGCCCGCGAATAAATAACTTGCACAGTGATACAGGGCCCCGCATCCATGACGCACACCCCGCTCATTCACACTAATAGAAGCATGCTTGATGATAATGCTATAATAGGCTCTGGCAAGTCGCCGTGTGCGGAGTTCCGGATGGTCCCCGGCCTGACCAGGAACTGTAAATAAGCAACTGGAGGTTGTCATAACGGAGAAGCCGAAGTTAAGTATGTACTGGGCAGCAGCTTGTGGTGGTTGTGAGATTGCCCTTGTAAATATCAACGAAAAAATACTGGACGTGGACGCGGCCTTTGATTTCATCTTCTGCCCCTGCCTTATTGATACCAAGAAGAAAGACATTGAAGAAATGCCCGACAAGAGCATCGCCATTACCCTTTTCAACGGCGCTATACGAACAGATGAAAACCAGGAGATGGCATGTCTTTTGAGGAAGAAATCCCAGTTCCTCATTGCCTTCGGCTCATGCGCCTATGAAGGGTGCATTCCCGGTCTCGCCAATCTCTCTGAGAAAGCCGATGTCATGAAGACTGTTTACCTCGACAACGCCACCATCGACAACCCTTCCGGGATCGTCCCTCAGACCGTTACAGAGGCCCCCGAAGGCGCCCTGCGCCTTCCTGTATTTTTTGACGCTGTGAAGACCCTCTCGCAGGTGACGGACGTCGATTATTTCATTCCGGGATGCCCTCCCGAGCCTCGCCAGATATGGAACGTTGTGGAGGCGTTAATCTCGGGCAAGCCCATGCCTCCCAAGGGCAGCGTCATCGGAGCTGGAAAATCGTCGGTCTGCGAGGAATGCGACCGGATAAAAGAGGACAAGAAGATCAAAGCGTTGCGTAGAACGTACGAGTTTATTCCTGACGTGAAGCAGTGTCTCCTTGAGCAGGGATTGATCTGCATGGGCATTGCCACGCGGGACGGATGCGGCGCCCTCTGCCCTAAGGTGAATGTGCCTTGCACCGGCTGCTACGGCCCGCCCGAAGGCGTACCTGACCAGGGAGCTAAGATGGTTGGGGCGCTGGGTTCCATTATTGACATCGGTGACTTAAAGGGTCTTTCGGAAGAAGAGATTGATAAAAGGACCGACGCTATCATAGATGCGGTCCCCGATTTTGCGGGGACATTCTATAAATATACCCTGCCCGGGTCGATTCTCAGAGGCAGGTTCTCATGAAAAAAATCAGCATAGACCCCATTACAAGGCTGGAGGGACATGGGAAGATAGAGATATTCCTGAACGACGAAGGGGATGTTGCGAATACGTACTTTCAGGTGCCTGAACTCAGGGGGTTTGAACAGTTCTCTGTCGGAAGGATGGCAGAGGATATGCCGGTGATCACCAACAGGATATGCGGTGTCTGTCCTGAAGCCCATCATATGGCCTCTGTCAAGGCTTTGGACATGCTCTTCGATGTGGAGCCCCCGCCGGCCGCAAAGAAGATCAGGGAACTCGTGTACATGGCTTTTTATGTCACCGACCACACAACGCATTTCTATGCCCTGGGCGGACCGGACTTTATAGTCGGGCCCGATGCTCCTCCTTCGGAGCGTAATATCCTCGGCGTGATAAAAAAAGTCGGTCTGGATGTTGCTAGACAGGTTATCGATTGCAGGGCGAGGAACCATCACGTAATTGAGAAACTCGGCGGCAGAGGGATACATCTCGCAGCGGGTCTTCCTGGAGGATGGAGCAAGTCGGTTTCGGAAGAGGAACGGAAGGAGATTGAAGAGATCGCGAAAAAGAACATCGACTTCGCTCTCTTCTCACTTAAAATATTCGATGATATTGTTCTGAAGGACCCGGTCTATCTGGATCTCGTGGCCTCGGACATTTATCTGCATAAAACATATTACATGGGAACGGTCGATGAGAAGAACAGGGTCAATTTTTATGACGGTATGATACGAATTACAGATCCCGAAGGAAAGGAACTCGTTAAATATCATCCGAAGGATTATGCAACGCACATTGCGGAACACGTCGAGAGCTGGACGTATCTCAAGTACCCGTATATCAAGAAAATCGGCTGGAAGGGTTTTGTGGACGGCATGGACAGCGGCGTGTACGCTGCGAGCCCGCTGTCGCGGCTCAACGTATCCGACAGTATGTCCACGCCAAAGGCCCAGGAGCATTTTGAAAGAATGTACGAGACCTTCGGTTCCAGGAAGGTTGACGGCAGGTACCAGCCCATTCATCATCGTCTGGCAACACATTGGGCCAGGCTGATAGAGCTTCTTTATGCTTCCGAACACATGCTCGAACTCGCAACCGACCCTGAGATCACCTCCCCCAATGTGAGGACTATTCCCGGAAAGATCAAAGGTAAGGGCATAGGTTCAGTGGAGGCCCCCCGGGGGACGCTTACTCACGATTACGAGTCAGACGAAAGGGGAATTCTGACAAAAGTCAACTTGATCGCAGGTACGACCAATAACTATGCGCCCATGACAATGTCCATCAAGAGGGCTGCGGAAAAGCTTATCACCAAAGGCAAGGTGGTTGAAGAATCCCTCTTGAACAAGATCGAGATGGCCTTCAGGCTGTATGACCCCTGTCTTTCCTGCGCTACCCATTCCATGCCCGGAAAGATGCCCCTTACGGTGCACTTGAGAAAACCGGACGGCGAAATTATCAGGACGTTCAAGAGAGACGGACAAAGTTGAAAACAATCATCATCGGGCTCGGCAATCCCATATTATCTGATGATTCGGTGGGGGTCCTGATTGCGCGGGAGTTGAAGGAAAAAATGGACAGTGCTGGACAAAGCGATGTGGAAGTCATAGAAATGTATGCGGGAGGTATCCGTCTCATGGACGCGATGGAGGGATACGACAGGGCCGTTATAATTGATGCCATGGTAACGGGCATGGAGAGGCCCGGGACAGTGCGGCGGCTTTCGCTTTCTGATCTGGTAACCACGCGAAACACCCTTTCGGTGCACGATATGGACTTGCCTATGGCAATGGAGATGGGGAGGATGCTGGGCGTCCCCCTCCCCTCTGAGGTTGTCATCTGGGGGATTGAGGCAAAAGACGTCGAAAACTTTGGGGAGGGGCTCACAGAAGAGGTTGCGGCATCGGTGTCCCTCACCATCGAACTAATCGTAGAGGATTTGCATTTTTCGCTGCGATAGCCTCGGGTAATGCTTTTTATAAAAAAGAATAGAAAAAAGGGAACCACAGAGGTCACTGAGAAAAGAATGACTTATCATAAGCAAACGAGATTAAAGACAAAATGCATAGGTTCTCCGTTAACTCTAATCGGGTTATGACAGGAAGAAGAATGCGAGTGAAAAGTCAGAGATACAGAGAGGACTCAACAGCGAGTATTCTTTATTTGTCGTTTCTGAAGTATTTCTCTGTGTACTCTGTGGTTAATTTTTGACGATACATAGCGGCATATAGGGGGTATTTTTATGAAGATCGGCATATATTTCTGCAAGTGCGGCACTAATATCGCCGATAAAGTGGACGCTGACAAGGTGAAGGAAAACATCAGCGTCTCTTCGGGTGAGAAACATTATAAAACCGTTGATTTCCTCTGTTCAGAAGAGGGCAAGGAATTTCTTGAACGGGACATTCGTGAAAACGGTGTCGAGCGCGTGGTCATTTCCGCCTGCTCGCCCCGAGACCACGAGAGCACTTTTATGCGCGTGCTCTCGAAGGCGGGGATCAACCCATACCTCATGCAGATGGTAAATGTTCGGGAACAGGTGGCATGGGTGACAACGGACATGAAAAAAGCAACCGAAAAGACGTCGCGCTATATCAACTCGGCCATAAAGAGGGTCGTGCTGCACCATGCGCTGGAGAAGAAAGAGATCGATGCAAGTCCCGATACCCTGATCATTGGCGCCGGTCCTGCGGGACTCAAGATTGCCATGGCCCTGGCGGAAGCGGGCCGGAAGGTGGTCATTGTGGAGAAGACCCCGGTTATCGGCGGCATGCCGGTGCAGTACGAGGAAATTTTCCCCGACATGGAATGCGGACCCTGCATGCTCGAGCCGATCATGGGTGAAATCCTGCACGGCGAACACGCCGGGAACATTGAACTGCTCACCATGGCCGAAGTAGAGGATGTGGTGGGTTCATACGGCAACTTCACAGTGAAGATACGCCAGGCAGCACGCTGCGCAGACCCCCATAAATGCATCGGCTGCCACGAATGCGTCGAGCCCTGTCCGGTCTCTGCGAAAAACAGCTTCAATTGTGACCTGAGCGAGCGGAAAGCAATTTCTTTCCCCTTCGCGGGCGCCCTTCCCCACGTTCCTTATATCGACAACTCCCTCTGCCTGCGGATGAAGGGAGAGGATTGCCGGCTCTGCAAGGACGCCTGCCCCGTCGATGACGCCATTGTTTTAGACGAACAGGAAACATTCATCGAAAGGACAGTGGGCGCCATAGTCATCGCCATCGGCGCCGGCATATACGACTGCACAAAGATCCCGAACCTGGGCTACGCCACTATTCCGGATGTCTATACGGGGATTGAGTTCGAGAGAATCATGGCATCCAATGGTCCTACCGATGGTGAAATACGGACATCAAAAGGCGGGGTACCCCGGTCCCTGGCAATTGTGCACTGTGTGGGAAGTCTCGACAAGAACCACAAGGAATATTGCTCCGGCATCTGCTGCCAGTACGCGTTCAAATTCAACCATATAATCGAAGCCAAACTGCCCGGAACAAAGATCTACCATTTTTACAAAGAACTTTCCATTCCCGGTAAGGATGGGTACATGTTATATAACCACGCAAGGAACAATCCCGACGCCGTTTTCATCAGATACTCTGATATCAGGGACCTGACGGTGAAGGTAAAGAACGGGGAGAAGATCATCGAGTTCAGTGACTCCTCCGGAGCGAAGGGTTTCTCACCCGCAGACATGGTGGTACTCTGTCCCGCGGTTGTGCCATCAAAGGGAGCGGCCAAACTAGGCCATCTGCTGGAGGCTTCCGGGGACAAAGCGGGGTTCTTCGAAGAACTGCACGGAAGGATGGATTCGGCCCAGAGCAAGATAAAAGGCATTTATCTTGCTGGTTCCTGCCAGTCGCCTATGGACATCCAGAAGACCGTTAACCAGGGCATGGCGGTGGCTGGCTACATATTGTCCGGACTTGTGACGGGAAGGAAGCTCGAGATCAAACCCATCGCCGCCAACATTAATTCCGATTCGTGCTCCGGCTGCCGCGTATGTTTATCAGTATGCCCGTACAAGGCGATTTCCTTTAGTCCCGAGAAGAAGGTCTCGGTGGTAAACGAAGCCCTTTGTCAGGGCTGTGGCGCCTGCGTGGTGGCCTGCCCGTGCGGAGCTGTCACTGGCAACCACTTCACCAATGAGGAGATTATGGCCGAAATAGAAGGAGCATTGGCGTAGTTTGAGAAAAAGAAGCAATGACACAGCTGAAGCTGTGGGACCAAGTTTTTTTACTAAGTGGGGCATATATGGCAACGGATTTTGAGCCGAAAATAGTCGGATTCCTCTGCAACTGGTGCTCCTATGCCGGGGCCGACAAGGCAGGAACAGCGCAGAACCCTTATCCGCCGAACGTCAATGTGGTAAGAGTCATGTGCAGTGGCAGGGTCGATCCGCAGTTTGTAATGAACGTCTTCGAA
>Ga0181524_10003600_pt1 | contig 14908 bp, 10 predicted proteins | sample PEATcosm2014_Bin_34_FD_119761 | JGI IMG/M metagenome (GOLD analysis project Ga0181524, IMG submission 119761) | Peatland microbial communities from MTU Mesocosm Facility, Houghton, MI, USA - PEATcosm2014_Bin05_60_metaG | ecosystem: Environmental > Terrestrial > Soil > Wetlands > Peat | place...
CTCAAAGACATCAGGGGCCTGGGGCCGCAAGATCCGAAACTCGAAGCACGAAACGCGTTTGCAGAGGGAGGGCTGCGATGCCACGACCGACTGCTCTCATCTTACTGGCGGCGTTGGCTTGCGGCTCGGCAGGCGTTGTGGCAGGGGGGCCGGCGGCGAAAGACCGGTTCAAGGAGATCGAGGCCAAGATCGCCGCGGCGCCGGACGACGCCCGGCTGTACTTCGACAAGGCCCGCTGCCTGACGGAGTTGGGCCGCTACGACGAGGGCTACGAGTCCGCCCAGAAGGGCAAACAGGTCCTCGGCCAGAGCGCGGCGTTCCTCCGCTCGGTGCCGCTGGAGAGCATCGAGTTGGAGAGAGTGCGGGTCGAGGTCCGGCTCAACCTGGGCCGCAACGAGCGCACGCCACCGGCCGTGGGCATCGCGCTGCCGCTAACCTTCCGCGTCTGGGCCCGGGGCGACGTCCGCGAGCTGCTAGACACGATCGACTTCGAGATCGGCTACTTCGGGGGAAAACCGAACACCGCGGCCCTGGGCCAGCACCAGGACGGCGCCCACGCGAACTTCGGCTCGCTCGATCCCGGCTCCTCGTACACCACCATTCGCAGCAAGGCGATCGAGCTGATCCGGCAGCACACGGCCAACGCGCCGCTGCGGCGGTCCTCGGGCAAGACCTACCTGGGCGTCACGCTCCCGGGGCGGTCGCAATTCACCCCGATCGTGCTTTCCGCCACGCCGCAGAAGACGGTCTTCGCCCGCGTGGCGGAGGTCGATGACAGGCGCGACGTCCAAGTGCTGGAGGGCGGCGGCGAGCACTGGGATTTCGTCGGCTCCCAGGGGCGCTCGCTGACCGGCGCGGACGGCACCGTCCTGCAAGACGCCGTCGCGGGCCCCGACGGCCGGCTCTGGGTGCTCGTCTCGCACACCCCTCCCTCGAATCCGGCCAAAGGCAGCCGGGCGTTCCTGTACTGCTGCCGCGATGGCCGCTGGGGCCTGGCCGAGCCGCCGGAGGGACATGCGGCCAGCGACTACGCCGACCGCGGGCTGGTCTTCCTCGGCAGCAACGAGCCGGCCCATCTCCAAATGCTGTTCGACCGGCCGGGCACCGGCAGCGTGGCGACGGTGACCCGCCTTCTCCAATTGCACGACGGCCAGTGGCACACCCATCCGGCGGAAAAACTCCTACAGGATGAGGCGACGCTGCTCCTTGGGAACAGCGGAGAAGCGTGGGCGATCGCATCGCGGCACGCCGGCGGCAAGACAACCGTGCACGGCCATCGCATCTCGGGCCCTCGGCCGGCCGACATTGCCGGACCTTATACGCTCTTGACCCTCGACGGCTCGTACGACCTCTATTGGGCCGCTCTCTCGGACTGCCATCGCCTCGCCCTGCTGCCGAAGGAATCGTCGGACAAGGGGGAGAAGCCGTGCTTGGCGAGAATCGTCGACGTCAGCCGGCCCGACAAACCGGCCGTCGAGGCGGTGGCTTCGCCCCCCTGGGACTGGGTGGACATCCTCCGCTGGTCGCCGCAAGGCGAGTTGGTGGCAGCCCGGTGCAGGCCTTCCAGCGTGCAGGTCTTCGCGCTGCGCGGCGGCCGCTGGCTGCCGATTGCCGAGGCCTCCCAGGACCGCTCGCAGGGTAACATCTTTCATCCCAGGCTGACATTCCGCAGCGACGGCGCGACAATCGTCACCTGGGAAGACTTCTTCCCGCATTAGGCTACCCCGGGTCGCGCGGCGCCACCGCAGGGCCAATGGCTGGCATCCCTCCGGGATGTTTGGCCAACCCAGTTTGCCGAGAAAGCTGCTCTCGGGCAAAGACGCCGGCCCCCGCGGCCAAGACCCAAGCCCCAAGACCTCCCTCACCTTCTCGGCTTGAGCACCACGGTGGCCAGCGGGGGGAGGGTCAAGGGCAGCGAGGCCGGCCGGCCGTGGCTCTCCTGCGGCTCGGCCATCAGGCCCGGCCCGTTCCCCATGTTGCTGCCGCCGTAGTAGGTCGAGTCGCTGTTGAAGATTTCCTCGAACCAGCAGGCTTCGGGCACGCCCAGGCGGTGCGCGAGCCGCGGGACGGGGGTGAAATTCGAGCAGACGACGAGGTAATCGGCGGGGTCCTTGGCCCGGCGGATGTAGCTCAGCGTGCTGTCCTCGTGGTTGTGGCAGTCGATCCACTCGAAGCCGTGGTAGTCGAAGTCCACCTCGTGGAGGGCCTTCTCGCGGCGCAAGAGCCGGTTCAGGTCGGCCACGCACTTCTGCAAGCCCTGGTGCGAGGACCACTTCAAGAGGTCCCACTGCAGGCTCGCGTCGAAGTTCCACTCGTTCCACTGGCCGAAGTCGCTCCCCATGAAGAGCACCTTCTTGCCGGGGTGCGTCCACATGTAGCTGAACAGCAGCCGCAGGTTGGCGAACTTCTGCCACAGATCGCCGGGGGCCTGGTCCAGGAGCGAGCCCTTGCCGTGCACCACCTCGTCGTGGGAGAGCGGCAGGACGAAATTCTCGTGGAAGGCGTAGATCAGGCTAAAGGTGAGCTCGTCGTGATGGTACTTGCGGTGGACCGGCTCGTGCCGCATGTAGCGGAGCGTGTCGTTCATCCAGCCCATGTTCCATTTGAGGCTGAAGCCCAGGCCGCCGACGTAGGTGGGCCGCGACACGCCGGGCCAGGCGGTCGATTCCTCGGCGATCGTCAGGATGCCGGGGTACTGGAGGTGCGTCTGCTCGTTGAGCTCCTTGAGGAACGTGATCGCCTGCAGGTTCTCCCGGCCGCCGAACTCGTTGGGCAGCCAGTCGCCCGGCTTGCGGCTGTAATCGAGGTACAGCATCGAAGCCACCGCGTCGACCCGCAGGCCGTCGAGGTGGTACTTGTCCAGCCAGAACAAGGCGTTGGAGATCAGGAAGTTGCGGACCTCGTGACGGCCGTAGTTGAAGATCATCGTGCCCCAGTCGCGGTGCTCGCCGCGGCGGGGATCGCCGTGCTCGTACAAGGCCGTGCCATCGAACTGCCGCAGGCCGTGGCCGTCGCGGGGGAAATGGGCGGGCACCCAGTCCAAGACCACCCCGATGCCGTTCTGATGGCAGAGGTCCACGAAATACATGAAATCGTGCGGCGTCCCATAGCGGGACGTCGCCGCGTAGTACCCCACCGTCTGGTAGCCCCAACTGGCCGAGAGCGGGTGCTCGCTGACCGGCAACAGTTCCATGTGCGTGTAGCCCATCTCCTTGCAGTACTCGACCAGTTGATGGGCCAGCTCGCGGTAGCTGAGCCAGCGGGAGGGGTCGTCGGCCGGCCGTTTCCAACTGCCGAAGTGGACCTCGTAGAATGCCAGCGGCTGCTCCAGCCAGTTGGTCTCCGGCCGCCGCGCCATCCACTCGCTGTCGTGCCAGCGGTAGCGGTCCAGGTCCATGACCTTCGAGGCCGTCCGCGGCGGCACTTCCGCGGCGAAGCCGAAGGGGTCGGACTTCTCGAAGACCGCGTCCTGGTGGCGGATCTGGTACTTGTAGAGCGTCCCCTCGCCCAGCCCCGGAATGAACAACTCCCAGAACCCGCTGGGGATGTGCTTCCGCATGGGGTGCCGGCGGCTGTCCCAATTGTTGAAGTCGCCGACGATACTGACGCCCGAGGCGTTCGGGGCCCACACCGCGAAATTCACCCCCTCCACGCCGTCGACCGTCCGCGGGTGCGCCCCAAGCCGGTTGTAGCACTGCCAGTGCCGCCCCTCGTTCAGCAGGTAGAGGTCGTAGTCGGTCAACAGGTGCGCAAAGGCATACGGATCGTGCATGGTCACCTTCTTTCCGCCCGTGTCGGCCACGCGGAGCAGGTACCGCGCCGCTTGGCCGTCCAGCGGGCAGATGGCCTCGAACAGGCCGGCGGGGTGGATGCGGCGCATCGGACGCGCCGTGCTCGTGTGGGCGGGATCGACCACCCAGGCCTGCGACGATTGGGGCAAGAACGCCCGAACCGCCAGCACCCGCCGCCCGGAGTCGTCCACCTCGTGCGGCCCCAACAACTCGAAGGGGTTCTCGTGCTTGCCCTCAACCAGTTGATGAACACTCTCCAACGAGACCGTCGTCCGCACACGCACCTCCTTGCAACCAGTTCATGGATACGCCGTCCGAGGCCAACATGCGCGGACGATCCCGCGGCGGCAGGCACGGCAGGCGGCGCGAAGCCGCCCGAGCCAGTCGCCACGGATTGCCCGTACCGCATATTTTACCCACTCGGACAACTCATTGCGAAGCCCCCACACCGACTGTTCTTGTCCAAGTACCCGGCTCGGTCTCGACAATGTGCCGTGGGCCGGGTCGAGCCGCCGCCGGCGACACTCCACTTCGTGGAACCGCAGCACCTGCTCCATCCGCTGCCATAGGTCGCGGTTCTTCACCGGCACCATCCGGCCGAAGAATTCCCACTGCCAGCCGTTGGTGTTCCACTCATGGAGACCATATTGCACCCCCTTCCAGACGTAATCGCTGCAATTCACCAGCGTCACCTGGGAGGGTTGATCCAGCGATTCCAACGCCCGGACCACCGTCAACAGGTCAAGCCGCTCGCCCCGGAGGTCAGGCTCGCTATCGGACGCCTCGAACCGTCGCGCCCCATCGTCCGTTCGCACGACGAATCGCCATCGCCCGGTCCCCTCCGTCCGATCCACTTGAGAGAACAAGAGATATCGCGGCATCGTGAGGTCCATGGCTGTCCCTGGGTTATCGGGATTCCCGCCTCGCTAGTATGGATAATTTGCGGGCCATGGCAAAACCAGAAAACCTATTCCGTCGCCGTTATCTCGACCGTCTGGTCAAGACCGTAGGACTGGAACACAAGTCGCCAGCAACGTACCAGTTTACTTTATCGACGCAGTTTACCAAGATGGTTAATCTTATCGCCGTGCTGTCGGCGCAAAGCGGGCATCGGCTGGCCAGAAACGCCGGCAGGGTTCCCGTGCGGAGGCGGCGGGCGGTGGGTGGGGACACGTCGTAGTCCCTCGGAGACTGGAGACTGCGGTGGTCCGGAGGTGCGTTAGTCCGCGGGGGGCCCCTCGCTGTTGCACAGAAGTTGTGCGACGCGAGTTCTTGCCCCGGACGGGCATTTATCAGGAAAACGCCCACGATGCTGTTCTCGCCCCCCATTTCGGCGTAGGATGGGGGCGTCGGGGAGGTAGCCTCTCGCAATCACGGCAGCGGGGTCCGCGCTGAGACGCCTCCCGCCGGATACTGTGCGGTCTGGAACAGCGTTAGCCATCAGTTAATGAAACGACTCCGCCTCAACCTGCTGCTCGCCGTCATGGTCGCGTCCTTTGGGGTCTGGCTTTGGCTGTTGTGGCTAGTGAGGTCGTACCGCGAGGCCCCCTACTCCCTGATCGAGGAAGGGCTCTATGTCGGCCGTTACGTATCAGAGCCGCCGCCGGGAACAGAGGCCGTTGTCAACTTGTGCGAATCCGAGGACTCGTACCAGGCCGACGTCTGCCTATGGCAGCCGATCCGGGACGCACCGCCCGCACCGAGTGTCGAGTGGTTGAAGCGAGTGGTAGAGTTCATCAAGACTCAACGCAAAGCGGGCCTGACGGTCTATGTCCACTGCGACAACGGAGTGAGCCGCAGTGGCATGGTCGGCACTGCTTACCTGATGCACGAGCGCAACTGGACCCGAGATCAGGCGTTAGCGTTCGTGCGTTCCAAGCGGCCCGGAGTCTGGCCGAATCCAGCGTTCATGCCGCTCTTGACGGAGTGGGAGCAGGTATTGAAAGACCCATCGCGACGGAAGGCGGATAGCAGTCAGGACGGATCGCGGTGACAGGCAGCGGAGCCAACATCGCCTGCCCGCAGAGCGGGAGGCCGCCGGGCGCGCTGTAGGCAGCCGTGAGGCAATATAATCAGTCGCAACTCGACGGTGATCGCTTCGATAGGGGGCGGCGTCGGGCAGGCGACCCGTTGGCCGAGCGTTGAACACCAAAGGACCGATGGTGGAATCCGCAGCCACCAAGTCCCGAGGCAGCAGTCCCCCACGATCGATCGCGGGGAATTCGGGGGACGCGGTACCAAGTGACGAATTCGGAGGCGCGACCAGGGCGGGACGGAAAGCGTGGGAGAAGCCGCTGTTGGCTGATCGGCAGAGCGAGCGGACCGCGATGAAGGGCCAGAACGGCACGGTCCACTGCTACGTTTTCGACGGTTTCGGGCGGCAGGTTTCGTACGCCGCGGTGGTGCTCGGGGAGAACGTCGAGACAGCGCGGTCCGGCGGATCAAGCGGGTCTTGATGCCCACGGACTTTTGGAGCGGGTGACGAGTTGCGGCCTCGAAAACGTGGGGATCGCAGGTGCTATGTTCACGCTTGCGTGAGCATGCCCACGCTGCCGGCGCAACGTGGGCATGGCACCCAACCCGTCAATCAAGACCCGGCGGACCCCTACGCCACCATCTTCATGGCGCCGCACTGGGCGGACACGGCCTTGAGGAATTCGTCGAAAATCTGCTGGTCCAGGGCCGAGGCCGAGTCGCTTTCCGGGTGGAACTGCGTGCCGATGGCGAACCACTCCTCCCGGGTGCTCTCGATGGCCTCGACGATGCCGTCCGGGCAGCGGGCCGTCACGGCGAAGCCCGGCGCAATCTCGTCCAGCGCCATGTGGTGCATGCTGTTCACGCGGATCTCCCCCTCGCCGTACACGCGGTCCATCAGCGATCGGGGCTGGACCACCAGCGCGTGGCGGTGGTTGGGGTCCGTGGCGTCCAGGTGCGGCAGCGCCCGCGGCTGGTCCTCCGCGATGTGCAGCAGCAAGTTTCCCCCTTGGGCGACGTTCAACAACTGCATGCCGCAGCCGATGCCGAAAACGGGCATCTGCCGCTCGGCGACCGCGCGGACCAGCATGCGATCGAACGTCTCGCGGCGGCGGTCCAAGAGCCGCAGCGCGGGATGGAGCATGAAACCGTCGTTGCGCGGGTCCAGGTCGGCCCCGCCCGCCAGCACCACCCCGTCGAGCACGTCCAACACGCAGTCCAGATCGGCCGCATCCTGCAGCGGCGGGATCACCAACGGCACCCCTCCCGCCTTGGTCACGGCCTCGAAGTAACCGGCACAGAGATACAGGAACGCCGGGCTGTCCTTGCGGGCCGAACGGTAGTCGCCGTTGATTCCAATCCGCGGTTTACAAGTCATCATGAACTCCTTTTCTGACACGTCCTGTGTCGGTTGACGAATCGAAAAGACGAAGGGGAAAAGGGCCGGGCACCCCTGCGGCGACGTCTCGCGCCAAGGCCCGCTGCCGACGGGGCAGCCACGCCCCGCCCTCGCCCTGCGGGTGAGTGCCGGCTTTGTTTACGAGGAATAGAGATCGCCGCGGCGGGAAGAGCCGGCGGGAAAAGGGAGACGCCCGGGCCAAAAGGCCGGGCCAACAGTCGATCGAACCGCGCCAAGGCGAAGCGATCCAGGCCGTCCATCCCTGACGTCCCGTCCACAGTCCTTATCCCAGCGGCGTCCGGCCGGAGGAGAGGCGGGGTACGCTTCCCCGTCTCCTCGGGTGCCGCAACGCCGGAGCGATGTCCCTATTGTCCTATCGCTGGGCTGGATACTCCTGCACTGGGCGTGTCACCTCCCGGCAGGCATGCAAGTCGTCCGGAGTATAAAGATCCGCCTTCGCTCTGGCAAGGATTTTCGGTATCTTGAGGCGGCGGCAGGCCCGTGCTACAACACTTGGTATGAAAGCAGTGCTAGCTGTTGTGGGAATCCACAATTCCGGATTTCGGATCTTCACTTCCGCGGGGCTGGTCCCGTGGCTGCTCTGCCTGGCGGCCGGCCCGGCCGTGCCGGGCGAGCGGCCCGCAGCCGGGGAGCGGCCCGAGCCGCCGCACTACACCCGCGCAGTGTTGATTCGCTTCGAGGGTCCGATCACCCACGGCCTGGAACGCTACCTTGCCCGCAAGCTCGATATTGCCGGCAGCGAAGACGCCGACCTGGTGATTCTCCAGATCGAGAGCCCCGGCGGCCTGCTGTGGGCGAGCCAGCGGATTGCGCAGCGGATGCGGGACCTGCCGCGGGCGCACACGGTCGCCTATGTTCCCGACCATGCCCTCAGCGGCGCGGCCGTCGTCGCCCTGGGATGCGACGAAATCCTCATGGCGCCAACGGCGCGGCTGGGCGACGCCGGAGCGATCGTGCTGGGCGACGACGCCCTGTTCCGTTTCGCGCCCCAGAAAATCGTCAGCGACCTGGCGGTCTGGATGCGCAACCTGGCCAAAGCCAAGGGGCGGCCGCCGGCCCTGGCCGAGGCCATGGTCGACCGCGAGCTGGTGGTCTACCGTGCCCGCGAGGTCAAGACCGGCAAAGTGAGCTACGTCTCGCAGCGCGAGATCGACGAAGACCCCGAGCGCTGGAATAAGCTCGGCACCGTGCAGGGCACGGGCGGCCGCTTCCTGGAGGTCACGGGGGCCGACGCCGTCGAGTTGGGATTGGCCCAGGGGCTGGTAACCGACCAAGAGCAATTGGCCCGGCGATTTTCCCTCGGCTCGCTCGAAGTCCTCCAGCCCAGCGGCACCGATACGGCCATTGACATCTTGAACTCGTGGTGGGTCACGGCTCTCTTGCTGGTGCTCGGGCTGGTGGGGCTGTACGTCGAGTTGACCATGCCCGGCACGGCCGTCGGCGGCCTGTTGGCGGCCGCCGCGTTCACCCTCCTCTTCTGGAGTCACTTCCTGGGCGGAACGGCCGGCTGGCTGGAAGTCGTCCTGTTCCTGTTGGGCGTGGCGTTCCTGGCCGTCGAGTTGTTCATCGTGCCAGGCTCGGTGGTCGCCGGCCTGGTGGGCGTCGTGCTCGTGCTGGTGAGTTTGGTCATGGTGATCCAAGGCTTCCTCGTGCCCGAGACTCGCGGCCAGGTACACGAACTGGCCGGCACCCTGGCGACGATCTTCGTGTCCGGGGTGGTGTTTGTCGTGGCGGCGGTGTTCATCAGCCGGCATTTCGGCACGCTGCCGCTGCTGGGCCGGCTGACGTTGCCGCCTCCCGAGCCGGCAGCGGCGCCGGTCGGTCCGGGCGGGACGGAGGGCGGCTCCGGCGGGGGCGTCCGCGTCGGCGACGAGGGGATCGCCCAGTCGCTCTTGCGGCCCGGCGGCAAGGCCCGCTTCGGCCAGCGCTGGGTTGACGTCCTGACCGACGGCGATTTCATCCCCCGCGGCAGCCGCATCCGCGTGGTACGGATCCAAGGCAACCAGATCCTCGTCGCCCAGGTCGAGCCGGGCTCGTCCGTCACCCCATAAAGCCGCGACCGTCCAACGCCATCGTGTACCGCTCCCAGAGGTCGGCGCCTTGGACCATGGCCACGGCTCCCGATGCCCTCACCCCCACCCTTCTCCCAAAGGAAGGGGGGACTGGCTTGCACGACTCCGATCAAGTCGTCCCCCGCCGGGCGTTCTGGCGGACCCAGTCGCGGAAGGATCGCAGGAGCGTCGTCTGGCGGACCGAGCCCAATTGCAGCAACACCTCTTGGGCGCGGGTGATCGGGAAGTCGGGCAAGCACAGGCTCGTGTCGCGCGGAACGTAGCGGTGCTCGGCCGCGAGCTCATGCACCTGAAGCCGGCGGCCGCTGACGCGCCACAACTCCGGAACGCCGAACGAGGCGTAGATCGGCATCTTCCCAGGCGAATCGCGGCTCACTTCCACCTCGATTGCCAGGTCCGGCGGTGGATCGACATCGAAGTCCAACTCGGTCTTGTTCCACACCAGCGGCTCGCGCTCGACGTAGTAACAATTGTCCGGCTCGAAGCCGCGCTCGAGGGCTTCCCGCCGGACTGTCATCGTCCGGAAGCTGCTCAGCGGGATGTCCAGTTCGAGCGCCCAAATCTCAACGAGGTTGCCCAGGACCACGGCCAGACGTTCATGCAGCGGTGAGGGCGACACGATTTCCAGCTCCCCGTGATCGTAGGTCATGCGGAGGTTCCAGTTCTCCTCCGTGTCGCGCAGGGCGACGTAGGTCGCCCACGGGATGCCGTGCAGGACCACCGCGCGGTCGGGGCTGGCGGTGTTGACGCCGCTCCTAGCGCTCTCCACGCTGCTCCTGGCAATTTCAACGCTGCCGCTGGCGGTTTCGATGCTGGTCATGGACGGCCCCTTGCCTCATTCCGTCACGCCGAGGTCGAGGGGGCGGCGGAGGCGCCGCCGTCGGTTCCCGCGGCGACCGGCGAGGGGGGCTGGGCAACCGGGGGCGCCGCGACCGAGCCCACGAAGACCAAGTGCCGCTTCTCGCCCACCTCCGTGACCTGGATGGTGATCGTGTCCTTGCCCTGGAACTCGCCCTTGAGGAGTTCCTCGGAGAGCGGGTCTTCGACGAAGTTCTCGATGGCGCGGCGGAGCGGCCGGGCCCCGAAATCCAGGTTCGAGCCCTTCTTGACGAGGAATTTCTTGGCCTCGTCCGTCAAGACGAGCTTCAGGTTCCGCTCGCTGAGCCGCTCGCGGACTTTCCGCAACTCCATCTCCACCACGTCGGCCAGGTCCGCCTCGGTCAGGTGGCGGAAGACGATCACGTCGTCCATGCGGCCCAGGAACTCGGGGCGGAAGACCTTTTCGATCTGTTCCTGCACGCGGCTCTTCATGCTCTCGTAGGAGGCGTCCTCGTCGGGCTTCTGGAAGCCGAAGGCCGCCTCGTTCTTGATCGCCTCCGCGCCGGCGTTGGTGGTCATGATGAGAATGCTGTTGCGGAAGTCGACGTGCCGGCCGAAGCTGTCGGTCAGCCGGCCCTCCTCCATGATCTGCAGGAGCATGTTGAACACGTCGGGGTGGGCCTTCTCGATCTCGTCCAGGAGGACGACGGCGTACGGGCGGCGGCGGATCTTCTCGGTCAATTGGCCGCCTTCTTCGTAGCCCACGTAGCCCGGCGGGGCGCCGATCAGCCGGCTGACGTTGTGCTTCTCCATGTACTCACTCATGTCGACCTGGATCAGGGCGTCGGCGTCGCCGAACATGAACTCGGCCAGGGCCTTGGCCAACAGGGTCTTGCCCACGCCGGTGGGGCCGGCGAAGATGAAGCAGCCGGTGGGCCGCTTGGGGTCCTTCAGCCCGCTGCGGCTGCGGCGAACCGCCTTGGAGATGGACTTGATGGCCTCGTCCTGGCTGACCACCCGCCGGTGCAACTCCTCCTCCATCTTCATCAGCCGTTGCGAGTCCTCGGTGGTCATCCGCGTCAGGGGGATGCCGGTCATCTTCGAGACGACTTCGGCGATGACGTCCTCGTCGACCACCCCGTCGGTGGCGCGGGATTTCTCCCGCCAGTCGTGGGTGATCATTTGCTTCTTCTTCTTGAGCTTGTCGGCCTGGTCGCGGAGGGCGGCCGCCTTCTCGAAGTCCTGGTTGGCGACCGCCTCCTCCTTCTCGCGATTGAGGTTCTCCACCTCGTCGTCGATCTCCTTGAGGTCGGGCGGGCGGGTCATCGACTTCAGGTGTACCCGGGCCCCCGCCTCGTCGATCACGTCGATCGCCTTGTCCGGCAGGCAGCGGCCGGTGATGTAGCGGCTGGAGAACTCGACCGCGGCCTCGATGGCGTCGTTGGTGATCTGCACGTGGTGGTGCTGCTCGTAGCGGTCGCGGAGCCCCTTGAGGATGTCGATCGTCTCCGCCTTGGTCGAGGGCTCGATCATGACCACCTGGAAGCGGCGGTCGAGGGCGCTGTCCTTCTCGATGTACTTGCGGTACTCGTCCAGCGTGGTGGCGCCGATGCACTGGATCTCGCCGCGGGACAGGGCCGGCTTGAGGACGTTCGAGGCGTCGATGGCCCCCTCCGCCCCGCCCGCCCCCACCAGGGTGTGCAGCTCGTCGATGAACAGGATGGTATTCTTGGCGCGGCGGACCTCGTTCATCACCGCCTTGATCCGCTCCTCGAACTGCCCGCGGTACTTCGTCCCCGCAACCATCATCGCCAGATCCAGCACGACGATCCGCCGGTCGGCCAAGAGCTCGGGGACGTCGCCGTTGACGACCCGCTGGGCGAAGCCCTCGACGATGGCGGTCTTGCCGACGCCCGCCTCGCCCAAGAGCACCGGGTTGTTCTTGGTCCGCCGGCCGAGGATCTGCATCGTCCGCTCGATTTCCTTCTCGCGGCCGATCACCGGATCGAGCTTGCCCTGACGGGCCAGCTCGGTCAGGTCGCGGCCGAAGCTGTCCAGGGCGGGGGTCTTCGACTTGCCGGCCCGCTGCGTCTCGCCCCCCTGGCCGCCGCCGGGGGCCACGCTGCCGGAGCGCTCCGATCCCTCGGCCCCCTCGATGCCGTGGCCCAGCAGGCTCAGCACCTCCTCGCGGACCTCTTCCAGCTTCAGGCCAAGGTTCATCAGCACCTGCGCCGCCACCCCCTCCTGCTCGCGCAACAGCCCCAGGAGGATGTGCTCGGTCCCGACGTAGTTGTGCCCCAGGTTCCGCGCCTCCTCCATCGAATACTCGATGACCTTCTTGGCCCGCGGCGTCTGCGGCAGCTTGCCCATCGTCACCATGTCCGGGCCGCTCTGCACGAGCTTCTCCACCTCCAGGCGGATCTTGCGGAGATCGACTTCGAGGTTTTTCAGCACGTTGGCCGCCACCCCGCTGCCCTCCTTGATCAGCCCCAGCAGGATGTGCTCGGTCCCGATGTATTCATGGTTGAACCGCTGGGCCTCTTGGTTGGCCAGTTGCATGACCTTCCGGGCGCGGTCGGTGAATCGCTCGTACATGAAGAATCTCCGTAGTTACCCCAATTCTGAACCACTACACTACGCCGCGGCAGGCTTGGCATCCGCGGGTGCGGCAGCCGTCCGGCGTGCCTCGGTCAGCAACTCTCCTTCGCGGCGAATTTCCAGGGCCCACTTCTCGGCGCCGTCCCGGCGCACCAGATCGTTCAGTTGGCGGGTGGCTTCGTCGAACCGTTTCGTGTGCCGCAGCAACGTCGCCAACATCAACCGCGCGTCCAGGTCGTGCTGGTCGCGCCGCAATCGCCTCTCCAGAAGCCGCTCGGCTTCGATCCAATTCCCCTTCAAATAGGTGTCCAGCAGGCGCTCGAACGGTTCGGCCTGGGCCTCGGCGCGGCCGGCCTCTTGCCGCCGGTTCCACCACGCCGAAAGGCCTCCGGCAACGCCCCACGAAACGCCCACCAGACCCCAACAGATTATACGCAGTTGACGGTCGATCAGGTCAGTCCATACAAAGCTGCTCAGGAGCGTGCCGTTCAGGAGGACGGCCGCTGCCGCCGCGACGGTCAGGCCGGCCCAACTCCCCCGATCCGCTATTTGGGGCAATCCCGGCCACAAGTAGGCCGCCCACGGCGTCCTGCGCATCGGCTTCGGCTCCCACCCGGTTTGGCCCTGTCCCCGGCACCCCCGGTCAGCCTGGGAATTGTAGCTCCCAAAGGGTGTTGAATCAAGGTAGCTAAACGGAAGGGAGATGGGAAGTTAGGATGGTCATGGGATTGTCAGAAGAGGCTTGATGTGAGACACTTAAGGGGCTTGGGCCTTGGGTCTTGGGTCTTAGGTTCCGGTTTACGTGCCAAGACCCAAGACCCAAGACCAGAGTTGCTATGCCAGCCTATGATGGTAATATCGCCGCCACCCCCCACGGCCAGGGTGGTATGGATGCCCTGCGGGTCTTCGACGCCGCGGCCAACCGCGCCCGGGAAGGGCTGCGGGTGGTCGAGGATTATGTCCGCTTCGTGCTCGACGACCGGCATTTGACCGAGCTGGCCAAACAACTGCGTCACGATTTGGCGGCACTGGTCGAGCAGGTGCCATTGGCCCACCGCCTCGCCGCTCGGGAAACCCAGGCGGACGTCGGCACCGCGGTGAGCACACCGTCGGAGGGCCGCCGCGAGAATGTAGCCGCTGTGCTGATGGCCAATTGCACCCGCTTGGAAGAAGCCCTGCGAAGCCTGGAGGAGTTCGGTAAGTTCCTCCGCCCCGACCTGGCCGCCGGGCTGGAGCAGCTCCGTTACCGGGCCTACACGCTCGACCGCGCGATCCACACGACCCGCTCCAGCCTGGACCGCCTCGGTTCGGCAAGGCTGTGCGTGCTCCTGGATGGCCGGTCATCGCTCGGGGAGTTCGAGTCCCTCGCCCGGCGCGTCGTCCAGTCGGGGGCCGACGTGATCCAGCTCCGCGACAAGGAACTTGCCGGCCGGCAGTTGATTGCTCGGGGCCGGCTCCTGCGGGAAATCACCCGCGGCCAGGGCACCCTGCTGGTGATCAACGACCGGCCGGACCTGGCCGTTCTGCTCCGCGCCGACGGCGTCCATCTGGGACAGGAGGACCTCTCGGTCAAGGATGCCCGCTGGATCGTCGGCCCGGACGCCCTCATCGGCGTTTCGACCCACACGCCCGAGCAGGCCCACCAGGCAGTGCTCGATGGGGCCAACTACCTTGGCGTTGGGCCCACTTTCCCGTCCGGCACGAAGCGTTTCGACGAGTTCCCCGGGCTGGATCTGCTGCGGGCCGTGGCAGCCGACGTGCGTTTGCCCGCCTTCGCCATTGGCGGGATCGACTCCCGCAACCTGGCCCAGGTGCTCTCTGCCGGCTTTGGGCGCATTGCCGTGGCCAGCGCGGTCCTCTCCGCCCCCGACCCGGGGGCCGCCACCGCCGAACTGGTGGCAGCGTTGAATGACAACGGCCACAACCAAACGGCGGGCAAGCCCGCCCGCTAAACTCCAATTCCCAACCCCCAACCCCTGTCCCCTCTCCCCTAATACCTCTCCTTCCATGCCTTACGAAGTCGAGCAGAAATTCCCCGTGGCCGATCTTGCGGCCGTTACGGACCGCCTGGCGGCCCTGGAGGCCAGCCTTTCGCCGCCCCAGGAGGAAGTCGATCTCTACTTTGCCCATCCCTCGGTGGACTTCGCCAAGACCGACGAAGCCCTCCGGCTGCGGCGAAAGGGGGAAGCCAATTTCCTCACCTACAAGGGGCCAAAGATCGACGCCGCCACCAA